>Ga0207667_10005611_pt1 | contig 15311 bp, 15 predicted proteins | sample KBSCornC52_FD_184301 | JGI IMG/M metagenome (GOLD analysis project Ga0207667, IMG submission 184301) | Corn rhizosphere microbial communities from Kellogg Biological Station, Michigan, USA - KBS Corn C5-2 (SPAdes) (version 2) | ecosystem: Host-associated > Plants > Roots > Rhizosphere > Soil ... | reverse complement strand
CGCACGAGCGGGTGCACGTGCCCGTGCGCGGGCCCCTCGTGATCAACAACGGCCAGGCGCTGCTCGCAGCCGCGCTGGCGGGCATCGGCGTGGCGGTGCAGGCCGACGCACTGCTCGACCCTGCCATCGCGCGCGGCGAGCTCGTCGAACTGCTGGCGGACTGGAGCCTGCCCTCGCGCGCGCTGCACGTGCTGCGCCTGCCCGAGGCGCGCCCCAGCGCGAAGCTGCGCAGCTTCGTGGACTTCGTGGTCGAGCGCCTCGGCTGAGCGGCCCGCGGCGCCGCACTACACTGCGTCACCGACCCGCCCGTCGCACGTCCGGCTCGCCACGTTCGAGCAACAAACCGGCACGGTCGCGCAAGCACACTGCGCGCCACGCGATGCCCTTGGGCCGCACAACGACATTCACGGAGTAGACGATGCGCTTGACGACCTGGGCCGCCCTCGCGGCTGCGATCACCCTGCCCTTCATGAGCGGCTGCGGCAACGACAATGCCAATGACGGCTTCGTCCGCATCGTCAACACGACCAGCGAATACGCGAGCCTGGACCTCTACACGCAGGACAGCAGCGGCAACGACGACATCCTGATCAGCGGCACGGGCGCCGGCAAGGCCAGTGCGTACGAGGGCCTCAAGAAGGGCAGCTATACCTTCGACGTCAAGAGCTCCAGCAGCGCCGGCTCGCCCACGCCCGCCACCGGCACCGTCACCAAGGATGACCACTTCGCGGTCGTCACCTGGCTGACGGGCACGACGACCAAGACGCAGTTCATCTCGGAAGACGAGACACACCCCGGTTCGGGCAACGCCAAGCTGCGCATCCTCAATGCCGCCACCGGCGAGGCCGCGAGCGTGGACGTCTATGTGACCAAGTCCGCGTGCAGCGCGCTGGCGGGCACCGACTCGCCATTCGCCTCCGCCGTCACCGGCCTGCAGGCGAGCTACACGCAGGTGACGGCCTCGACGACCGCCGCGCCGTGGAACGTCTGCGTGTTCGACGCCGGCGACACCAGCACGCTGCTGCTGGACATCGAGGGCCTGGTGCTCAAGGACCAGGAGGTCGCCACGCTGATCCTGACGCACACCTCGGGCGGCGTGCTGCTCAACGGCGCCGTGCTCGACCAGCAAGGCGCGTACACCGCCTACCCGAGCGCGATCGCCCGCCTTCGCGTGGTCGCCGACGCATCGGCCGGTGCGTCGGTCACCGTCACCGTCGGCGGCACGAACATCGCCGCCCAGCAGCCCTCGCCGTCGGTGGCCAGCTACACGACGGTCGCGGCCGGCAGCCTGCCGCCGACGATCCTGTACGGCAGCACCAGCACCAGCGGCTACACCCTGGCGGCGCTGACGGCCGGCAACGACTACACCCTGCTGGTCGCGGGCAGCGCCGGCGCGCCGGCAGTCACGCTGCTCACCGATACCAACACGCCGTCCACCAACGCCACGAACACCGTCAAGGTGCGCGTGGTCAACGGCCTGAACGGCACCAGCGGCAACGTGTCGGCGACGGTGGATGGCAAGTCCGTCGGCTCGGCCGCCTTCGGCGCTGCGTCCACGTACACCACCATCGCCCCGACCAGCGGTACCTCCGACATCAGCGCCATCGTCTCCGGCACCGCGCCCCCCGACCTGACCCTCAAGTCGTTCGGGGCCGGCACGGTGAACACGATCTTCATCTACGGCGACGCCACCGCTCCGAAGATGGTGCAGAGCGTCGATCGCTGAGGCCTGCCTGGGCGGGCCGACGAAAGGAGATTCCATGTCCGACGCCCACATCCGACTCGAACCGGCCGATGCGGCCGGCGTCGCCACGCTGCGCATCGCCAACCCCGGCAAGATGAACGCGCTGAGCCTGGCGATGTGGCGCGAGCTGCGCGCCGTGTTCGACGCGCTGCAGGGCGACCCCGCCCCGCCGCGCGTGATCGTGGTGCGCGGCGCGGACCGCGAGTTCGTCGCGGGCGCGGACATCGAGGAGTTCCCGCAGTTCCGCTTCGAGGCCGAGTCGCTCGCCGCGTACCACGAGGACATCGTGGGCCCCGCGCTGCGCGCGATGCTCGACTGCGACGTGCCGCTCGTCGCGCACATCGAAGGCGCGTGCATCGGCGGCGGGCTGGAGATCGCGGCCTGCTGCGACCTGCGGCTGTGCGAGCCGTCCAGCCGCTTCGGCGTGCCGATCGCGCGCCTGGGCTTCCCGATGGCGCCCGCGGAGGTCGAGATCGTCTCGCACATCATGGGCCAGACGCTGCTGCGCGAGCTGCTGATCGAATCGCGCCTGATGGGTGCTGCCGAGGCGCACGAGCGCGGCGTGGTCACCCGCGTGGTGGACGCCGGCGAGCTGGAGGCGGAGGTGCGCCGCGTCGCGCTGCACATCGCCGGCCTGTCGCCGCAGGCCATGCGCCTGAACAAGCGCGTGCTGCGCGCCTTTGCGCGGCCCGGCTTCAGCGAACCCGAGGACCGCGCGGCGCACTATGCGTACGCCGAGTCAGGGGAATGTTGACCCCCACGCTCGCTGGCGCTCGCTGCCCCCCGAGCGGGCTGGCCGCGACGCGCCCGGCGGAGCCGGTTCGCGCGCTCCCTTGAACTTCAGGGGGACATTCGAGCGGCAGCGCCGGGACGGCCAGGGCACCCTGGTTGGCGCAGAATCGCACTCCTGCGAACTGCGACCCATTTTTGCCCATGGCCAACGCCAACCTCTACGCCCAGCTGCGACCGCACTTCCCCGCGCGGCTGGACGACGTCGCCATCGAGACCGCCGACGCGCCGGCCAGCCACGAGGGGCATCCGTTCACGCCGCTGCACTACACGTGGCGGGACCTCGAGCGCGGCAGCGCGCGCATCGCCAACCTGTTCGCTGACCTCGCGCTGCCCGCCGGCGCGCGCGTGCTCGCGCACGTGGACAAGTCCGTCGAGGCGATGATGCTGTACCTGGCCACGCTGCGCGCGGGGCTGGTGTTCGTGCCGCTGAACACGGCCTACCAGGCCAGCGAGGTCGAGTACTTCGTGGAGAACGCGGCGCCGGCGGTGGTGGTGTGCGCCCCGCGCAACTTCCCGTGGATCAGCCGCATCGCGTTCGCGCGCGGCACGCGCATGGTGCTCACGCTGGGCGACGATCGCTCGGGCAGCCTGCTGGAGCGCGCCGCGCAGATGGGCGACGAGTTCCAGACGGTGGCACGCGCGGCCGGGGACATCGCCGCCATCCTCTACACCAGCGGCACCACGGGCCGCAGCAAGGGTGCGCAGCTGACGCACGGCAACCTGCTGGCCAACGCCGACACGCTGCACCGGTTCTGGCACTGGAAGGAGGGCGAGCAACGCGACGTGCTGATCCACGCGCTGCCGATCTTCCACATCCACGGCCTGTTCGTGGCGCTGCACGGCATGCTGCGCGCCGGCGCGAAGCTGGTCTGGTTCCACAAGTTCGATCCGCTGGGCGTCATCGCGCGCCTGCCCGACGCCACGATGTTCATGGGCGTGCCCACGCTGTACGTGCGCATGCTGGCGCAGGCCGCGCTGGAACCCGCGGCGTGCAAGGGGATGCGCCTGTTCGTCAGCGGCTCGGCGCCGCTCCTGGCCGACACCTTCGTGGCCTGGCGCGAGCGCACGGGCCACGTGATCCTCGAGCGCTACGGCATGAGCGAGACGGTGATGATCACGTCCAATCCATACCGGCCCGAGAGTGCGCGCCAGCCGGGCACCGTGGGCGTCGCGCTGCCGGGCGTCGGTGTCCGCGTGCAGGACGACCAGGGCCGCGACTGCCCGCCCGGCGAGATCGGCGGCATCCAGGTCCAGGGCCCGAGCGTGTTCGCGGGCTACTGGCAGATGCCCGAGAAGACGCGCGAGGAGTTCACCGCCGACGGGTGGTTCCGCACCGGCGACGTCGGTCGGCTGGACGCGCATGGCGTGCTGACGCTGATCGGGCGCAGCAAGGACCTGATCATCAGCGGCGGCTTCAACGTCTATCCGGCAGAGGTCGAAGGCTTCATCAACGACCTGCCCGGCGTGGCCGAATCGGCCGTGGTGGGCGTGCCGCACGCCGACTTCGGCGAAGCCGTCGTCGCCGTGGTGGTGGCACGCGCCGGCGCGACGCTGCTGCCGGCGCAGATCGTCGCGGCGCTGAAGTCGTCGATCGCCAACTTCAAGGTGCCCAAGCACGTGCGCGTGGTCGAGGCCCTGCCCCGCAACACGATGGGCAAGGTGCAGAAGAAGCTGCTGCGCGAGGAGCTGGCGGCCCTGTTCGCATGACGTCCGCAGCATTGCCCGAAGGCTGGCGCGCGACGGCCTGCCCGCGCTGCGGCAGCGCGTTCGAGTGCGGCGCGGGCGCCGATCGCGCGACGCCGTGCTTCTGCGTGGCCTACCGCCTGGCCGAGCCGCGGTTGGCCCAGTTGCGCGCCCGGTGGTCCGACTGCCTGTGCGCCGCGTGCCTGGCCGCGATAGCCGCGGACCCGGAGCTGCCCGCATGAGCCCGCGAATCCGCCCGCAGGGCGAATCGACCGCAGCGCGCAGCGCGGAGGCGTCCTCATGACCAGCGACCTGCGCCGCGTCACCGCGCTGACGCTGGATCTGGACGACACGCTGTGGCCCGTGCGTCCCACGCTGGCCGCCGCCGAACAGGTGCTCGCGCGCTGGCTGCGCGAGCACGCGCCGGCCACCGCGCAGGGCATGCCGCCGGCCGCGATGCTGGCGCTGCGGGCCGAGGTCGCCGCGGCGCATCCGCACTGGGGCCACGACCTCAGCGCGATCCGGCTGGAGACCCTCCGGCGCGCGCTGCGCCACCACGGCGAAGACCCCGCCCTGGCCGAGGCCGCCTTCGACGTCTTCTTCGAGGCGCGCCACGCCGTCACGCTGTACGACGACGTGCTGCCCGGGCTCGAGCGCCTGGCCGCGCGCTATCGGCTCGTCGCGGTCAGCAACGGCAACGCCGAACTGCATCGCGTGGGGCTGGACCGCTTCTTCGCGGGCTCGGTGTCGGCCCGCCTGCACGGGGCGGCCAAGCCGGCTCCCTCGATCTTCAGCGCGGCGTGCGAAGCCGCCGGCGCTGCGCCGCAGCAGGTCCTGCACCTGGGCGACGACCTGGACACCGACGTTGGCGGCGCGCTGGCCGCCGGCCTGCACGCGGGCTGGATCTGCCGGCCCGACGGCGCCCACGCGACGGCCGACCCGCGCGCCGGGGCGCATCGCTTCGCCGACCTGCTCGAGGTCGCGCGAGCGCTGGGCGTCTGATGCCCGTCATCCTGCGCGCAGTCGCAGGATCCAAGCTCGCCGAGGCGGCGAACGGTGCGCAGGAGCGTCGACAGGGGGCCGGCATCATGGCAGGGGTGGATCCCTGCGACTGCGCGCAGGATGACACCGCGTTGGTGAGGCGCGCTCCTGCTTGCGCTTCGTCGATGGACAAAGAAAAAGCCGGCGAGTGCCGGCTTCGTCGTCTGCGTGCGGTGCGTGCCTATTGCTGCACGCCGCCGCTGTCGTTCTGGTTCTGCTGGTCGGGCGGCACCTGCACGCGCTGCGGCGGATTGCCGTTGTTGCCCTGCGGGCCCGGGAAGCCGCGGCGGCCCGTCAGCGACGCCGAGCGGCCGAAGCCCCCGCGCATCGCGGGCTGCACGCCCGGCTGCGGCATCGGCGCTTGCGCCTGCGGTTGCATCTGGGGCTGCATCTGCGGCGGCGCGGGCGGCTGTTGCTGCATCTGCAGCTGGGCGGCGTCGGGCTGCGAGATGGCAGGCTGCAGCGAGCCCGTCTCGGCGGCCGCCGGCTCGGGCAACTGCAGCGAGAACGCGCTCGGGCCGCCCGGCGGGCCGAACTCCGCGCCACGCTTGCTCACCGAAAGCAACGAAGTGTTGCCATCGATGGTGGCGCCGACGCGCCACGTGCGCGCGGGCTGGTTGTCGAGCGAAACGATGGCGTAGCCGCCCTGGGACACGCCGGCCGGCGGCGCGATGACGCCCACCAGCTGGAAGCGCGAGCTCTCGGGCGGCGGCGTGTTGGGCGCCGCCGTGGGCACGACGACGGCGCCGAACAGGCGTTCCATCGGCCCATTGGCGGCGACCACCTGCGGCGCCTGCGCCCCGGAGGGCACGGGCCGCGTGGCGGCGAAGATCTTCATGGCCCAGAACGCGGTGACTGCCGCCACCAGGGCCCAGACGAAAAAGCCAGTCCAGCGGGAACTCATGCGCGGATTATGATTCAAGACTTGCTGGAATCGGCCCATCGGGATCTTTCATGAACCAAGCCCTCATCGCACGACGCCATTCGCGCGGCTTCACGCTGCTCGAACTGATGGTCGTGATCGTCATCATCGGCGTGCTCGCGGCGCTGATCGCGCCCAAGGTCCTGGAGAAGGTCGGCCAGGCCAAGGTCACGGCGGCGAAATCGGACATCAACAACATCATGAACGCGTTGAAGATGTACAAGCTCGACAACGGCCGCTATCCCAGCCAGGACCAGGGCCTGCAGGCGCTGGTGGCCAAGCCCACCACGGGCAGCGTCCCCGGCAACTGGAAGGGCTACCTCGACAAGCTCAAGGACGACCCTTGGCAACACCCGTACCAGTACGCCAACCCGGGCACCCACGGAGAACTCGATGTGTTCAGCTTCGGTGCCGACGGGCAGCCCGGTGGTGAAGGCGACGACGCTGACATCGGCTCCTGGGATCAGTAAGCCACGCCGCGCCGCGGCCGGCTAGACCAGGCCCGAGCTGATGATCGTGCTGGTCATCGTGGCAGTCAGCGCGGGCCTGGTCTCGCTGGCCTTGCGCGACCGCTCCCAGAGCCATCTCGAGACCGAGGGCGCGCGGCTGTCCGCGCTGCTCGAGACCGCCCGCACGCAGTCGCGCATCATCGGCACCGACGTCAGCTGGAAGCCCGTCGACTCCGGCGGCTTCGAGTTCGACGGCCTGCCGCCGGCGGCGGCCAAGGAACTGCCCACGCACTGGCTGGACAGCGACACCAAGGTCACCATCGTGGGCGCGACCCAGCTCAAGCTCGGGCCCGAGCCGCTGCTGCCCGCGCAACGCGTGGTGCTGCACCTGGGCGACCGCGACCTGGCCGTGGGCACCGACGGCCTGTCGCCGTTCCAGATCGTCGACACCGCCACCGAGGCCCCTGCGCAATGACGCTCCCGCCGCGGCCGCGCGCCACCGGCTTCACGCTGATCGAGGTGATGGTCGCGCTCGCGATCGTCGCCATCGCGCTGGCCGCGGGATCGCGCGCGGCCAGTTCCGTCGTCGACACCTCGCAGCGCCTGAACGACGTGGTGCTGGGCCAGTGGTGCGCCGACAACCAGCTCACCGAGATGCGCCTGCTCGACCAGGTGCCGCCGATCGGCAAGACGTCGTTCGCCTGCACGCAGCTCGGCCGCGAATTCAAGGGCACGCTGGTCGTCAAGAGCACGCCCAACCCGAGCTTCCACCGCGTCGACACGATCGTGTCCGACACCGACGGCCGCCAGCTGGTCACGATCTCCACCGTGATGGGGCACTGATGGACCGCCGCGCGCGTTCGACGGGCTTCACGCTGGTGGAGGTGATGGTGGCGCTGGTCATCATGGCGCTGCTGTCCGCGCTCGCGATGCGCGGCATGGACGCGCTCATGCGCGCCAAGGATTCCGCGCTGGCGTCCACCGACCGCACGCTCAAGCTCAATACCGGCATGTCGCAGTTCGAGTACGACATGTCCATGGTGGTGGACAGCAAGGTGCTGCCCCAGGCCATCATGTTCGACGGCGCCACGCTGCGCATCGCGCGCCGCACGCCGCAGGGCATCCAGCTGGTGCTGTGGACGCTGCAGGACCACCGCTGGCAGCGCTGGGCCAGCGCGCCCGTGACCCGCATGGCCCAGCTGACCGACGCCTGGATGCGCAGCCAGCAATGGGATGCGATCCGCAGCGGCGCCATCACCGTGCTGGAGAACGTGGACGACTTCCAGGTCTACGTGTGCAATCCGGCCGCGGCCAACACCACGGGCTGCAGCTGGAACAACGTGCAGTCCACGCAGGGCGGCACGCAGAACAACCCGCCCCCGCAGCCGTGCCCGCAGAACCAGCCGAACTGCCAGCAGACCGTCGCCACGCTGCAGCCCAACGGCATCCGCATCACGCTGAAGGTGGCCCAGGGCGAGATCATGCGCGAGCGCGAGCTGCCGCGCTTCGGGGGATGACATGACGCCGCGTCCGACCGCCCGCCGCCAGCGCGGCGCCGCCCTGCTGCTGGCCCTGCTGATCATGACGCTGGTGGCCACGCTGGCGGCCGGCATGGTGTGGCTGCAGTGGCGCGGCATCGAGGTGGAGACGGCCGAGCGCGCGCGCGGGCAGGCGCAGTGGCTGCTCAACGCCTCGCTGGACTGGGGCAACCTGATCCTGAAGTCCTCGATCCGCCAGACGCACAATGACGACGACCTGGGCCAGCCGTGGGCCACGCCGCTGGCCGAGACCAAGCTTTCGAGCTTCCTGTCGGCCGACGGCAGCCACTCGGACGACAGCGGGCCGGAGGCCTACCTGTCGGGCCAGATCACCGACGCGCAGTCCAAGTACAACCTGTACAACCTCGTCGTCTTCGGCCAGGCCACCGGCAAGAACACCGAGATCGAGCGGCTGCAGATGCTGTTCCAGGCGATCGGCGTGCCGCCGGACGTCGCCACGACCATCGCCACCAACCTGCGCGCCAGCGAGAGCGCGCAGCAGAACGCGGGCAACGCGGGCAACCAGGTCGACCCGGCGGCCATGCTGATGCCCGTGGAACTGCGCGACCTGGCCTGGTACGGCATCGATCCGAAGGTCATCAAGCAGATGGAGCCCTTCGTGCAGATCATCGCGTTCACGCCGCAGCAGGTCAACGGCGCCGTCGGCGCGCCGCAGATGGCGATCAACGTCAACACGGCGCCGGCCGAGGTGATCATGGCCGGCTGCCCGGGCCTCTCGCGCGCCCAGGCCGAACAGATCATCCTGCAACGCCGCCAGCGGCCGTTCGACGACCCCGGCAAGCTGAAGCTGGCCCTGAAGGGCAACTCCGCCACGGCGCCCGACGCCTGCCAGGCCGTGGACGGCCACCCGGGCGACATCCTGGACGTCAAGTCGTCCTTCTTCGAGATCTACGGCCAGCTGCGCTACGAGCAGCACGTGATCCGCGAGCGCTCCGTCATCTACCGCAAGAACCAATTCGACCCGGTGCAGGTGCTGCGCCGGGAACGCCTCCCGCCCGACGCGGCATGAACGGCGTCGCCCGGATACCGCGAACGAGGGATTACCCGGCGCGCCGCAGTTCCAGCGCTCGCGTTTTCCCGCAGCACTGTGTGACAGAAAGTCGCCGGAACCGCCACCGCCACAGGTCACAATACGCCCATTTTGCTCCCGGCACACCCCTGCTGCACGGGGCGTCGCCGACGTTCACGCGCAGGCGGTAAATTCGCACCAATACATGTCCACGCTGATCATCCTGCTCGCAGCCCAGCCCCGGCTCGCCGACTCGTCGGCCGCCGGCCATGGCGTGCCCGTCGAGTTCGACTACGTGCTGAGCATCGACGGCCAGCGCGTGACGGATCGCGGCCGCGCACCGGCGTCGGCGCTGCCGCGCGCGGCGCTGGTGGTGGCGGTGCTGCGCCCGGGCGACGTGGCGTTCCAGCACGTGGCCGTCCCCAAGGCGCCGGCCGCCCGCATGCGCGCCGCGTTGGTGGGCGTGATGGAAGAGGCGTTGCTGGAGGACGAGGACGACGTGCACCTGGCGCTGGCGCCCGACGCCAAGCCGGGCGGCGAGCACTGGGTGGCGGTCGTCAACAAGCCGTGGCTGCGTGCGCAGCTCGACGCGCTGGAAGCCGGCGACGTGCCGCTCGATCGCGCGGTGCCGTCGTGGTGGCCGGACCAGGGCGTCGCGGGCCACACGTTCCGCGAAGGCGGCCCGGACGATCCGGCGCAGCTCGCCTGGCGCGACGACGCCGGCGTGCTGTGCGTGCCGCTCGCCAGCCCGGTGGCCCGCGCGCTGCTCACCTCGCTGGCCGAGGACACCGTCGTGCGCTGGACCGCCACGCCCGACACCGCCCTGGACGCCAGCGAATTCGTCGGCATGCCGGTGGCCACGGTCACCGACGAGGAACAGGCGCTGCGCGCCGCGCGCGCCGGCTGGAACCTGCTGCAGTTCGACCTGCAGCCGCAACGCCGCGGCGTCAAGCTGGCGCGTGACCTCGCCGTGCGCTTCGCGTTCGACCCCGCCTGGCGTGTCACGCGGCGCGGCCTGGTCGCGCTGGTCGTCGTCTTCCTGCTGGGCCTGAACGTGCGCGCGCTGCAGGAAAGCCACCGCATCGCGCAGAAGAAGGAAGCCCTGACCGCCGCGGTCAAGGAAGCCTTCCCCAACCTGAAGAGCCTGTACGACCCCGCCGGCCAGGCGCAACAGCAGATCGACCAGCTGCGCGCGGCCGCCGGCCGCCCCGGCGACGGCGACATCGAGACGCTGCTGCAGGCCGCCGAATCGGCCTGGCCCACCGGCAAGTCGCCGATCGATACCCTCAAGTTCGAACCGGGCCGCCTGACGCTGCCCGCCACCGGCTGGACGCCGCAGGAAGTCGAACGCTTCACCACCCAGTTGCGAGCGGCCAACGTCGACGTGCGGTCGGTGGACGCCGGCAAGCTGCAGCTGAGCCATCGCCAGCCCTCGGCAGGAGCGAGCAGGAAATGACCGACACCCGGCCGTCCAGAGTCACTCGCACCGAAGTGCGCAGCACGAAGGTTCCACAGTGAGTACCCTCACCGACACCCGCAACCAGCTGCTCGCGCGCTACGCCAAGCTCGACGCGCGCGAACGCCAGATGGTGGTCATCATCGTGGCGGCCGTCACGTTCCTGGTCGTCTGGCTCGCGCTCGTGCGGCCCGCCATGAACACGCTGGACGCCGCCCCCGTGCTGCGCGCGCAGGCCGACGCCCAGCTGCTGCAGATGCAGGCCATCTCGAACGAGGCCAGGCAGCTGCGCGCGCTCCCGCCGGTGCCGCCCTCGGTGGCCGAACAGGTGCTCAAGTCGGCCACCGACCAGCTGGGTGGCAAGGCCAAGATCTCCGTCCAGGGCGAGCGCGCCACGCTGTCGGTCACCGGCATCAACGGCGAGGAGCTGCGCAAGTGGCTGCTCCAGGCCCGCGGCGGCGCGCGGGCGCGGCCGGTCGAGGCCAACCTGATGCGCGCCGGCGACGGCTACAACGGCACGCTGGTCGTGTCGATCGGCTCCCAGTAGCGATGGCCGTGCTCGCCACTCCCCCCGCACGAGGACGCCGCGCATGAGCGTCATCCGGCTGCGCTCGGACCGTGCACCGCGGGGCTTCGCACCCTCGCGGTTCTCCAAGCCGCCCGAGGAAGGCCAGGTGCGGCTGCTGCGGCGCCAGCGCTCGCTCGCGATCGTCGGCGCGCTCGTCGGCCTGGTGATCGGCAGCATGGCCTTCCTGCCGGCGAGCCTGCTGGCCGGCGCGGTGGCCAGCGCCACCAACGACCAGTTCCTGCTGGCCGAGGCCGAAGGCACGATCTGGAACGGCAGCGCCATCACGGTGCTGACCGGGGGGGCCGGCAGCCACGACGCGTCGGTGCTGCCCACCCGCCTGGAATGGACGCTGCGCCCGCGCCTGAACGGCCTGTCGCTGCACCTGACCCAGGACTGCTGCCTCGCGCATGGCCTGGACCTGACCTTGCGCCGCACGCTCGAGGCCTGGCAAGTGGATGTCATCAGCCCCGACGAACGCGACAGCCCGCGCGAGGTGCCGGTGGTCAAGTCCATGCCCGGCGAGCATGGCGCCGATGCCGGCATGCTGGCGGCGCTCACGCCGGTGGGCCAGTGGCCGATGGGCTGGCTCGAAGGCCGCGGCTTCCCGTGGAACACGATCCATCCCGGCGGCGTGCTGACGCTGTCGACGCGCAACCTGCAGTTCACGCTGCAGGGCGGCCATTGGCGCACACTCGGCAGCGCGCAGGTGGAGATCCGCCAGGCCTCGTCGCGGCTGACGACGCTCGATTCGCTGGGCAGCTACCGCGTGCTGATCCAGCCGGACCCGAGCACCCAGGTCACGCCGGGCCAAGGCGCATCGCGCTCGCTGGTGTGGATCTCGACCATCGACGGCGCCTTGATGATCGACGGCCGCGGGCTGATCGGAGCCAACGGCTTCCGGCTGCGCGCGGAGGCGCACGCGGCCCCGGGCAGCGAGGCCGCCCTGGACAACTTGCTGAATCTCATCGGACGCCGCAACGGTGCATCGTCCGCCATCTCGATCGGGTGATCATGGAACGTACTTTGACTTACCGCCTGAACGCGACCTCGATCGCGATCGCCCTGCTCGCCGCTTCCGCCACGACGCTCGTCCAGGCCGCCCCGCGCAAGGGCGCGCCCGCGCAGGCGCCCGACGCCGCCGCCGCCACGCCCGACGACGTGCCGGTGCCCACGACGCGCTCGCGCGGCACGCCCGTCACGCTGAACTTCGTCAACGTCGACATCGAGGCCGTCTCGCGCGCCATCGGCGCCATGCTCAACCGCGACATCCTGGTCGACCCGCGCGTCAAGGGCAACATCACCGTCTACAACGACAAGCCGCAGCCGCTGTCCGAGGCCTATCGCAACTACCTGTCCGCGCTGCGCGGGCTGGGCTTCACGGTGGTGGAGTCGGGCGGCTTCCTGAAGGTGGTGCCCGAAGCCGACGCCAAGTTGCAGACCAGCACGGTCTCGGTGGGCGCCCCGTCCCAGCGCGGCGACGTCGTGCTGACGCAGATCTTCAAGCTCAACTACGAGAACCCGAACAACCTCGTGGCGGTGCTGCGTCCGCTGATCACCGCCAACAACACGATCAACGCGAGTCCGGGCAACAACTCGCTGGTCATCACCGACTACGCCGACAACCTGCAGCGCCTGGGCAAGATCATCTCGGCCCTGGACCAGCCCGCCGGCGGCGAGATGCAGGTCGTGCAACTGAAGAACGCGGTCGCCTCCGACGTGGTGCAGACGGTGCAGAAGCTGCTCGACGCCTCGAACTCCTCGGTGCCGGGCGTGCCGGGCCAGAGCAGCGCCGCCTCGGTCATCGTCGAGCCGCGCAGCAACTCGCTGATCGTGCGGGCCACCAACCAGGCGCGCATGGCGTCGGCGCTGTCCATCATCGACAAGCTCGACCAGCCGGTCAACGGCGGCGGGCCCGCCGGCAACATCTGGGTGGTCTACCTGAAGAACGCGGACGCCGTGAAGGTGGCCGAGCTGCTGCGCGCCGCGGTCTCGGCCAACGGCGGCGGCAACGGCAGCGGCGGCGGCAGCCCGACCGGCGGCACCGGCGGGAGCTCGACCTCCGACGGCCGCACCTCCATGACGCAGAACCCGAACGCGCCGTCGGGCACGTCCGGCACGGCCGCCGGCGCCTCGGCGCAGTCCACCACCCCGGTGGCGGCGTCCGCGCGCCCGTCCACCGGCGGCCAGGTGCAGGCCGACCCGGCCACCAACTCGCTGATCATCACGGCCTCCGAGCCGGTGTACCGCCAGATGCGCACGGTGATCGACCAGCTGGACGTGCGGCGCGCGCAGGTCTACGTCGAGTCGATGATGGTCAGCGTCGACGCCACCAAGGCGGCGCAGGCCGGCATCCAGTGGCAGGGACTGTTCGGCGCCGGCAGCTCCTACGTCGGCGGCGGCACCAACTTCAACAGTTCCAGCGGCGCCGGCAACATCATCAACCTCGCGGTCGCGGGCGGCCAACTGTCTTCGGGCTCCAGCAGCAGCACCACGTCGACGGCGGTACCCTCGGCCAGCGTCAGCGGCGGCCTGAACATCGGCTTCGTGCCCAAGATCAACGGCATCTACACGTTGGCCGCGCTGGCCAACTTCCTCGAGACCAACGCCGGCGGCAACGTGCTGGCCACGCCCAACATCGTGGCGCTGGACAACGAGGAAGCCAAGATCGTCATCGGCCAGAACATCCCGCTGACGACCGGCAGCTACACCAACACCGGCGGCAACTCCAGCACCGTCAACCCGTTCCAGACGGTGGAGCGCCAGGACATCGGCATCACGCTGCGCATCCGCAGCCAGATCGGCGAGAACGGCACGATCCGCATGACGGTGTACGAGGAGAACTCGGCGCGCGACCCGAACTTCGCCACCAACCAGATCACCACCAAGACCTCGGTCGAGACGTACATCACCGTCGACGACGGCGCGATGGTGGTGCTAGGCGGCCTGACGCGCGACGAGTACGGCGACACCAGCGACGGCGTGCCGCTGCTGTCGTCGATCCCCATCATCGGCAACCTGTTCAAGAGCTCGACGCGCACGCGCCACAAGCAGACGCTGATGCTGTTCCTGCGCCCGATCGTGATGCGCGACCAGAGCGACGTGAACAAGCTCACCGTCGACCGCTACAACGCGATCCGCGCCCAGCAGCAGAGCTTCCAGCCGGACACCAGCTGGGTGATGCGCATCAACGACACCCCGATCGTGCCGCCGGTCAAGGCCGACACGCAGATCGATCCCAGCGTGCCGCACGACCCCGAGCTTGATTCGCTCAAGCTGCCCACGCCCACGCCGGTGCCCGACATGCGCCGGGTGCCGGCGCCGCCGGTGGCCCCGCTGATCCCCGTCAAGCCGGCGCCCGCCGCGCCGCAGGGCTCGACGCAGCCCAGTGCACCGCCGCCGGCGCCCGCCGCGTCGCAAGGCCAGTAAGGCACCGGAGGCCAGATCATGGGCGCACGCCATCCCCTGCCCTACGCCTGGGCCAAGACCTATTCGGTGCTGATCGAGGACGACGGCCGCGAACGCGTGCTGCACGTCAGCGACGGCACGTCGCGCCAGGCGCTCGCCGAGGTGCTGCGCCTGCACGCGATCGACCGCATCGAGAGCGAGGCCCCCGCGGCGCTGCAGACGCGCATCGCGCAAGCCTATTCCGGCGGCCAGGGCAGCGCGGCGTCGGTCGTCGGCGAGGTCGAGAGCGCGGTGGACCTGTCGCGCATGATGCAGGAGCTGCCGGCGGTCGAGGACCTGCTCGAGGCCTCCAACGACGCGCCGATCATCCGCATGCTCAATGCGCTGCTGACCCAGGCGGCCAAGGACGGCGCGAGCGACATCCACATCGAGCCCTACGAGCGCAGTTCGTCGGTGCGCTTCCGCGTCGACGGCACGCTGCGCGAGGTGGTGCAACCCAACAAGGCGCTGCACGCGGCGCTGATCTCGCGCCTGAAGATCATGGCCGAGCTCGACATCTCCGAGAAGCGCCTGCCGCAGGACGGCCGCATCTCGCTGCGCATCGGCGGCCGCGCCATCGACGTGCGCGTCTCCACGCTGCCGTCGGCGCACGGCGAACGTGCGGTGCTGCGTCTCCTGGACAA
>Ga0207667_10005610_pt1 | contig 15311 bp, 10 predicted proteins | sample KBSCornC52_FD_184301 | JGI IMG/M metagenome (GOLD analysis project Ga0207667, IMG submission 184301) | Corn rhizosphere microbial communities from Kellogg Biological Station, Michigan, USA - KBS Corn C5-2 (SPAdes) (version 2) | ecosystem: Host-associated > Plants > Roots > Rhizosphere > Soil ... | reverse complement strand
TCCACCGACGTCCGATAAGCACGTCCCCGACGATGCCGAGACCGAAACCGGCGAGCACGAAGGCACCGGGCTTTCGCAAGCCCAGGTCCGCTCCGAGATTCAGGAGTACCTCCACTTTCAGCACCAGCGGCGGCGGCTCTTTCCTCGCGCGGCGCTCGTTGGCGTGCTTGCGGGACTGATGGGAGTTCTCTTCAGGATGCTTCTGGCCGGCGGCGACCTGCTGCGCAACGACCTGATCGTGCTTGGGCGCCACTGGCCCGCGGTTGGCTGGCTGCTTCCAGTGCTCTTCGGCAGCGCAACAGCCGCCGCGGCAGTCTTCATGACCCGCCGATTCGCGCCCGAGGCCGCCGGAAGCGGAATCCCGCATCTGGAGGCGGTGTTGCACCGACTGCGCGAGCTGAAGTGGCGGCGCGTGCTTCCGGTAAAGCTTGTGGGCGGAACGCTCGCGATTGGCGGCGGGATGGCGCTTGGCCGCGAAGGCCCCACGGTCCAGATGGGAGGGGCGGTGGGAGCGGCAGTCGCCGACTGGCTGCACGCGGGATCGCGCGAGAGGCTGACACTAATAGCGGCAGGCGCCGGAGCGGGGCTCGCCGCGGCGTTCAATGCGCCGCTTGCGGGCGTCATCTTCGTGCTCGAAGAGGTTCAGAAGGATTTCCGTCAGGCGGTATTCGGAGCGGCTTTCATTTCGGCCGCGGCGGCGGACATCGTCACACGGCTCGCGTCCGGCCAGCTCCCCGACTTTCATATTCCATCGTATCCGGTGCCGTCGCTCAAAGCCCTTCCCGCTTTCGTGCTCGTCGGCCTCGCCGCTGGCGGCCTCGGAATCGTCTATAACCGCACGCTGGTCGCTACCCTGAACGCCTTCGCGCGCATTCCACAGGGCAAAAAGTGGATGGGAGGCGCGGCGGTGGGAGCATGCGTCGGCCTGGCCGGATGGTATTCGCCGCTGGCCGTTGGCGGCGGACACCCGCTGGCGGAATATTTCCTCACCGGGCGGGCTGTTCTGCTGGCGCTTCCCGTGTGGTTCATCCTGCGATTCGCGCTCTCGATGACGAGTTATGCGACGGGCGCTCCGGGAGGAATCTTCGCTCCGCTGCTCGTGCTGGGCGCGAGCCTCGGCCTCTTCGTCGGCCTGTTGACGCAGCACGCGTTCCCGCATCTGGTGCCGACTCCGGCTGCGTTTGCCGTGGTCGGCATGGCTGCGTATTTCACCGCGATCGTGCGCGCCCCGCTTACGGGAATCGTGTTGATACTGGAGATGACCGGCAACTATGCACAGATGCTGCCGCTTGTTGTCGCCTGCTTTTGCGCCTACGCACTGGCGGAGCTCGCGGGTGACCTTCCAATCTACGAGGCGCTGCTGGAGCGGGACCTCCTTCGAGGCGGGACACCGCTCAATCCAACGGAACCCATCGTTCTGGAATTGGAGGTCGAGCCGGGCGCGCCATTCGAGGGCTGCAGGGTCCGCGAGCTGGGTCTGCCGCCCGGTGTATTGCTCATAAGTCTTCGCGACGGAGACCGCGAGATGGTCCCCACTTCCGACAGCGTCGTCGAGGCGCACATGCGCGTAACGGCGGTCGTCTCGCCGGAGTCGAAGCGCGGCGCGGAGGCATTCCGCTTCGGATGCGATGCTCCGGGCTAATCTCAATCGAACACACCGGACTCCCCGGACGACGGGAGGTTATGGTGTCGCGCTCTCCATTGACAAGATTACAGGTGAACCGATGAAGTCGCTCGTTCGATTGATTCTATTGGCGTCCTCGATTCCGGCGCTGCTCTTCTGCTCCGCTGCCGCATACGCGCCCCTGCCGCAGCTTTCCTCACAGGGGCTTTCAGGCTACATCAGCATGGATGTGCCTGCTGCAACGGAGGAGTTCGGTTACGGAGTCAGCCTCTATGCTACGGCATGGCCACTGGTGGACCGGCCGCTGCGAGACTTCCAGATCGGGCTCGCCTCCATCTGGATCGTGCCGGAGAACCGCAAGATCAACGAGCCCCTGCTCCCGACAGGAACCGTCGCCCGCGATAACTGGCCAGAGCGCGGTCCAAGCTACCGTGACGTATTCCAAACCATCGAAGGTGGGCTCGGCTTCTGGGCGAGCACGCGCTTTGGGTCCGCCACCGCCAAGTTCCGGATGAACGGTACGGCGAACGGCTACAACCATGAGATATCTTCGCCGGGATGGGGATTCGGAAGCACGACGGCGCTCCAGCCGAACCAGATGGGCATCGCCCAGCTCAGCCCGCGCATTCTGGTCCCGCCGGACGGCCTCACATTTCGGGATGGCACCTGCGGTGAATTGCTTGGCTACGCGTGGATGGCCCTGCCGCTCACCGACCCGAAGGCGACGACCGCGGGCCTGCCCATCCCAACCGGGAACCAGTGCTGGACCCTCTTTCTCAATGCACACAACTTCAAGGGGCCGGTCGCGTTCTACACGCCCATCACGTGGAGCCGCATCTCACGGCGGCATCCTCCCGCGGTGGGGCGCGGTCTCGACGCCCGGCCGGGGCTGGTCACCGGAGGCGCAATCGAGATCAATACTGTTCCCCGCTTCGTCAGCCGGGACGCTCACGACGTTGTCTACACGCGAATCCCCGGATTGCAGTTCCCCGCGGACAAGGACGGCCGGACCGTCCTGATCCACAACCTGACCCACTATTCGAAGGATGCTCTCTACCGTCAGGTCGAGCAGTGGCTGGCCGGCGGCCCTGCCCCATCGGGCCGGTTCGACCCGATGGGCGCCGTCGTTCCGCCGGTAAAGGCACGCCCGCTCTCCGTCCGCCAGGGGCCGGACAATCTGCCGATTCGCGGCATGGAGAGCTCGGTGGAGACGAGCGTCTTCGACAGGAGCACGTTCGGCCTGCAGTGGAAGCCGGCCGCGCTCCAGCCGTGGACAGGCAGCCTGCGGCGCGGCACGTTTCCGCGGTACTTCCGCCAGGAGGGAAAGGATATCGCGTCGATCGGACCTGACGAAGTACCCGGGGAGACCGGATTGAAGGGAGCACGCTTTCCGCCGGCAACAGGGGGCCAGACATATACATCACCCGGGCCAGGCGACAACTGCTGGCACAAGCCCGGCCCAAAGGCCGGGCCGTTCCAGGCCCGGCTTGCTGACGGCAGCGTGGTCACCTACTGCTGGTATCGGTTTATCGATCAGCCGTCGCTGCAGGATGCCGACCTCGGCGACACGGAGAAGCGCCGCCTGCAGGCCGTGGTGGAGAAGATCCACTCCCACTGGACATCGCAAAAGGAATACATGGCCCCGCCTGGCATTGGCGCGCTCGCCACCCTGGACGCGGGGCTTCTGGTAAAGCCGCCGCGAGGACTGGAATTCGGCTATGTTCCGATAGTCGTCCGCCAGTCTTCCCGGTAAGGGTCAGAGCATCGGAAGGGCGCGAACTTGCTATTCGCGATGCGTCGGCGTCAGCGGCCGCCTTGCTTTCGCTCCGTAATGTAGTCCTTAAGCTCTACGGCATAAACCAGGTACGACATTCCCGGCGGAGGGTCGTGGGGAGTTGTGAGGTCGATCGAGCACTTGTCCGCCAGCTCCGGCGAGACCTGGAACGACATCGACCACGAGCCGCCCCTGCCCGGCGTCGGCTGGAGGGTGGCATAGACGATTGGTCTTCCCGGCCCAATCCGCATGCCCACGCTGCGCAGTGCCTTTAGTTTGCCCGTCCGCGGAATCTCCATCCGAACGAGAACAGCCTGCTCATCAACGCGCTCGGCGGCCAGCGTGAACACAAGTCCCAGCTTCGCCTGCGTCTTCTTCGTTACTTCGATTACCTCTCCCATCGCTGACGCCCGTACGGCGAGTCCACACAACAGCAGAATCGGAACGACTCCGGCTGGTCGCTTCAACATATCTCTCGTCCCCTGGAAATCGGCGTAAGCCGGCACATAAGCGGCCCATCCGGTTAGTTGCGTTCGGATGGGCAAAGGTTCACGCGTGATGGATTGGAGGCTGGCTCGACAGCGGGGGGGGTGAATCCAGGGGCAGGACGCAGCGGGATTCCTACAGGGTTCGGACGGTTGAACGCAAAGGGCCAGGCATGCGCTACGGTCGCTGTTCTATGGCGCGGGCTTCTTGTCTTGCCTGCTGGGCTTCCCGCTGCCATTTTACAAGGGAAGAGGGGCTCGCCTGGATGCGGTTGTCGCGCATCGCCTGCTCGAAAGCGGACGCCGATTCGAGAGTCTTCTTTGCTTCGTTCTTCGCACCAGCAACGTCGTCTTGCGCCAGAAGCGCCTCCGCTATAAGGCTGTGTGCAACGAACCTTTCCTGAATTGGGGCACCGTCGAGCCACTTTCTGGCCCAGCGCAACATGCCCGGAAGGTTGTGGTGGGAGCGCTCATTGTAAACAATATAGCGTAGAGCCTCCAGGCGAAAAGGGCTGGACGGGTGAAGCGTGAGCATCTTCTCGTACTCGGCACGTGCGCTGTCCAACTGCTCGGCGCCGTCGAGGACTCTCGCCTCTTCGCGAATCGAAACGTCGACGTAGGGGCTGTGGGGGTATCGATCCGCGACGCGCTGGAAGATAGCAATGCGCTCCTCGACCGTGGCACCCTGGCGACTGGTAAGGCGACCCAGGAGCTCCGCGGCGCTCGGAGCCCAGATGCTGTCAGGCATATGCTCGACAACGTCCCGCAACTCGCGATGGTGTCGGAGCGTATCGCCGAGTCTGTCTCCTTCGTCGGCGGCTGAGCGCCACCCATTGGTATCTCCCAGATACCGGCTAAACGCGGGACCGAACGCAAGTGCCACTGGGATTGGGCCATACGGGGAGAATTGCTGGCGGAACCACGTACCGTCGTTCGGATCGAGGAGGCCCCTGTTCGCGTATCCGTATATCACTTTCGCGCAAGCGCCGGACACGACGTAAAGGCCGAACAATCCGGCGGCCCACCCGAGAGATCGGCGACGGGCTCGCATCGTTTGCGAGATTCCGAGGCGGAATACGAGCCGGCCGTGGAGCAGGTAGAGCAATATCGCCCCGACGAGAAGAAGAGCCTTGGCAATCCACCACGGCGAGACCAGCGCGTCCAGTTCCGGCCCTGTGCTTGAAAGGAACGTCGAGTAAGAGCGGAGGGAGAGAAACGCATTTGCCGGCGGTCCGGGCGGCAGGTCCATCGCCCAGTAGAGGGCAGCGATGGAGAATCCTGCAAACGGGTTCCTGAAGAGCGTGGCAAAGGTCAGCGCCAGCATCGACAGGAACAGCGTGGAAGGTATTGACGCGAGAAAGGGAGCCCGGAGGTCGAATGGCTGCATTCCGAAATAGTAGGCCGTAAGGGATGCCAGCTCCAGCAGCCAGACCAGCGCCATCACGGCTGCAAGCCGCAGCAGCACGACCTTCCCAATGTGCAGCGGCTTGGAGGCGAGTATTGCGCCGACCCGGGAGTGGTACTCGGCGACCATGACGTGAGAACAGAGGAAGGCGGAGAGCAACGGTGTGATTAGCTCCACGCTCTCCGCGGGCAGCGACGGAGTGAATCGCCGGGTGATGATGGTCCAAAACACGGAAGCCTGGCTGACGACCACTGGAAAGACGAGGAGCCACCAGTTATGTGACAACACCACCCGCAGGTTGTATCGGAGGAGCCGAATCACGTTCATATCGTATCGGAAACCTGTCCGCGCATTGGTTGCGAACGGTACTGCGCCGGACCCAATGTTAGTCCGGCTGCGCTGCGAGCCTCTCCTGAATGGCCCTCTCGAGGCCAACGCCTTCATACGCGTCGACCCCCTTGAGAATTCTGCGGGTGAGTCGGCGGCGATCAGTGACGACCACGTGCGGAAGCGTATCCGCATCGTAAGCGGACGCCATCGGCGACGCATTCGATGGCTTGTCCGCGTTGTGCGTACCCCAGTCAAGCACAACGGGAAAGTCGACGCCGGAACCTCGCGCGAATACGGCAGCAGCGGATCGATCCTGGCTGATACAGATCGCGATGGGCTGAACCCCACGCGAGCCGTACTTTCTCCACACGTCCTCGAGCCGGTCGAGTATGATCGTCGACTCGCTGTCTTCCGGCGACCAGAGACCAATTACGAGGATCCGTCCCGGGTAATCGGCCAGCGACGACAAACCGCCCGTCGTATTCGGCAGCCGGAAACCCGGCGCAAGTTCGCCAACCGGCGCTGTTTGCATTGCCATCATCTCCAGCGCCGGGTCCGTGTGCATTGGCGGATCGAATTCCGTGACGAGGCTGTGCCAAACAAAAACCCCGCAGAGCACGAGCGAACCCAGTGTCAGGGGCCGCACCCAGGCCGCGAGGGGCTGTCGCCCTCGCCGCCGCAGGCGATGGAACCAACACGTCACACCGAGCAGGCACATACCGAGGAAAACGTAGCTCAGCACGTTCTGGCTGTAGGATGGGTAAAGCGCCTTCGGGAGGTATTGCTTGCCGGCCAGCGCGAGCACCCAGTAGAGCCCCACCGCGGCGCCCGCGAGCGGCGTGCGCAGCATCAGCGCCATGGTATAGCTGGCCGCGCCGACGAAGAAGACAACTCCGACCGACACCAGGTAGCGGAGCATGTACGCGCTGATTCCCGTCAGCCCCCCTCCCGAGTAGAGCCTGCCCGCGACCGCAAACACATAGACCGCGGCGAGCGCGAGCAGAACCTGTCCAAAGGCTGCCGCGAAACGTGAAAGGACGATTCGCTCAGTCGGCTGGGGCTTTGAATAGACGAGCACGTCGGTGCGGGCGGCAATATCCTGCACCGCCAGGAACGACATCCATCCAATAATTACGAACCCGAAGAACCGCCATGCCGTCTCGCCCGCCAGCCACGCCGAGAGCGCGACGCCGCGTCCTGGCGCGCCGCCGGCCGACCACCCGAGTATGGCCGAGACAACCGCCAGGAGCCGGAACGATGGACCGCGAATCCCTGCGCGCAGCTCCATCCCGGCCAGGCTTACAATACCGACCGGAGAACGTGCAACCACGCTCGGTGCGCGCGTGTCGGGAGCGACTTCAGTGAGGGCCACTTGTATCCTCGCGCATCAACCACAGGTACGCGTCTTCCAGCGAAGGCTCGGCCGGCCGCGCGTTCGGATGGCCGACCTTTTCGGCCACGAATCGAATCTGTATCCGTTCATTGGTACGGCGCAGGCCTGTCTCAAGATGATTTCGCCGCAGCTCCGCCAGCTCGCCTGGCTCCACGTCGACTTCCCACACCCGTCCGCGGACCTGCTCCTGCATCTCCGCGACCGTGCCATGGAACCGTATCTTCCCCTTGTGAAGGACAGCCACGCGGTCCGCCACAGCCTCCACGTCCTCGATGAGATGCGTCGAGAGTATGATAACGCGGTCTCCGCCAAGCTCGGCGAGCAGGGATCGCAGGCGAATGCGCTCGGCAGGGTCGAGCCCGGCCGTCGGTTCGTCCACAATCAGGAGTGAGGGCGAATTCATGAGAGCTTGCGCAAGGCCGACCCGCTGCCGCATCCCGCCTGAGAAACCGCCAACCCGTCGGTTGCGCACGTCCGAGAGGTTCACCTGTGAAAGCAGTGATTCGATTCGCTCTCGCCGCGCGTTCGGATTACCGATATTGTAGAGCATTCCGACATAGTCGAGCGTCTCGAACGCCGTGAGTGAGGGGTAGAGGCCGAAATCCTGCGGCAAGTACCCGAGGATCTGACGGACTTCGTCCTTCTCGCGAATGACGTCATGGCCGCCGACTCGCGCGGTGCCATTGGTCGGGTCCATCAGCGTCGATAGGATCGACATCAGGGTGGACTTGCCTGCGCCATTTGGCCCGAGCAGAGCGAAAATCCCAGGCGGAATGGTCAGGTTGACCTCCTGAAGGCCTACCACTCCCCCTTCATATTCCTTCCGCAGACCTTCAATCTCGACGTTCAGGACTCTCCTCCTTTCAGAATTCCGAGAAGCGATCGGGATCAGGCTTCTCTTGCGCACCAGGAGTCGGAAGCGTGATCCGGCGAATCGCGTTGTTTGTACAATCGGCGATGTAGAGCTGCCGTTTCCCGTCGGTGGCTATACCGGTGATAACGCCGAAATGCGACCGCTCTCCATTCCCGTCGCGGAATCCGAGCATCGGCCCTGCCCCATTACAGTTGCCCGCTATTACTCGCGCGCCGTCCTTCGTCAATTCCAGGAGCGCCCCGTGACCAGCATCCGCGAAGAACCACCGCTGACCGATACCGCACACCGCGTCCGGGTGCTTTGTTGTCAGTGCACCGTTCGGAATTTGACCGTCGCCGTCGCCTGATTGAATGCTGAGGTTCTTTAACACGCGGGTGCCCGCGACGACCTCGCCCGCACCGGGACATGCCGCCGCCACGGCTCCCGCCGTTACCGAGACCCCGGTCGGGACGGCCGCCGACTGATACAACGTAGAGACCATCGGGTTTGGACCGATGAGGCTGATTGCCCGGAGGCGGCGATTGCCGGAGTCGGCGACAACCAGCACGGGGCTGCGCGGGTTCGACACGTTCAACGACAGCGCGGTAGGGTGGTCAAACCGAGCCGTCGCGGCGGGTCCGTCGTTGAATCCTTGTTCCCCACCGGCAATGGTGGACACGACGCCGCCGCGGATCGAGCGGATTCGGTGATTGTTCGTGTCCGCTGCGTATATCGTCCCGTCGGGACCGACCGCCACACCGGACGGACTGTCGAACAGCGCCTGCCCCGTCGGTCCATCACGATATCCCGGCGTACTGCCCGCGATAGTGGCCGTCCGGCCGGTTGGCGACACAACACGGATTCGGTGGTTTCTCGTATCCGCCACAACAACATTTCCGCCGGAATCGAGCGCGACAGCGGAAGGGCCATCGAATCGAGCGCTGTAACCGGGTCCGTCCGCATCGCCGGGTTCGAGAGTGCCGGCGAGGGTATCTACCGAAACCGACTTTATGCCCAATGCCACCGGAGTACTTGGACCGCCGCGGCCGCCGGACTGGCCACCGCCCGGACGAATCATTTCCTTGTGCACCAGCTTCATCCACCAGACATACTGTACAATCGCGATCACCAGTATAATGACCGCGGCCGCGACGCCTGGATGCACATTGTTGGAGGCTGCTTTACGAACTCGCATTGGATGTACCGAATCTTGTTTGATTGCCGATTTCATCGAATGGGCATCGTGTATAGCCGCATCGATGTCACGGAAGAAGCGAGTGATTCGAGCAACATGTCTTTCGAGCCGACCCCCACGACCACGAAGCCCTGAGGCGGCCGGATGGATGCTGGCAGCTGATTATTCCTTCCAATCGACCACGCGCCGCCGTCACCGACACCTCCGGAATAGTACAAAGCATCGCCCGACACGTTCAATCTTCCCCCATGCGGCAGCCAATCCGATCGCGTCGATACCTGGCCATCGGACCCAATCGAACGGACACATGTCACGTTGCCTCGCTGCGCGCTATCACGACTCGGCGCCGTCCAGACCAGCTCGCCGCTCGACAGCAGCACCGCATCTACAGCATCTGTCTCGGCTGCGAGCCGCCGCGCATCGCCATTGACTGGGCTAACATCGTAAACCACGCTCGGGGGTCCGCCAATCGCGCGAGAGCACGCCACAAAGGCATGCCCGCCTCGCACACCAATTATATCGCCGCTCGCCTCGAGCAGCCTGCCCGTCCGTCGGATCGGCGCCCCGTCGGCGAACATAGCGACCTCCGTCCTGGGACCGATAGCCGGCAGGGGCGCTGCCCCAGGAGGGCTGTCCTCGTGGGTCTGAGCCCATATCACGGACGCATCTGCAAATGCCGGACGGCCCACGCGGTCCGCGCCCGACCAGAGCGTCTCAACCCTGTCTCCCCGCCGTCTCTGCACACTCCAATGCCCGGCAACGCGGCTTGTCCATGCCGACGATTCGCCATCGAGATCGTAACCGGCAATTTCGTCCGCGGATGCCACCGTCTCCTTTACGCCGCCATGGACGCGCACCAGCCTCGCCTTTGCCTTTTGCGGTCGCTCGATCCACCACCAGTCAGCGGCCTGCTGACGAACGTCCTGCGGCATCACGTCCGTTGTCACCAGGAACTGTGGTCCGACCCTGTGGAATGCGCCAAGTGCCGTGCCAGCGCCCACGGCCAGCGCGGCGACCAGCACGACGGAGCCGAGTATGATTGCGGTGCGGGCGACTGGCATGCGGGCGATCAAACCTGTCGGCGGCGCCGGTCCTGGAAAACGGCGCGAGAGCCGAGACGGATAATACGTTTGGAGTTGATGTACATGCCGCGAAAGCGAGGGCGAACATAAGCGGACACGTTGTCAGCCGGATTCACCGTAGGCCGCGCAGTTTCCTTCTTCACTCACAGTGGCATCGCGAGATCGCCAAAACTCAATTGATCTCGGCAATGCCCCGTTTCAACGACTGGCGATGGTAAAATGGGCACACCGAATCGAATCGACCTGCAATGACGCTGCGCCTTTTTGCAATGCTGCTCGAATATGCCGCCGCTCTGCTTGCCGTTACCGCGTGGCTTCTTCCCCAGATTCAGGGCCGGCTGAGCGGGTGGCGACCTGCTCACCTCTCCGACGTTCCGATCGACGCGCTCCCTGAATTACCTGCCCTCTCGGTCATCGTCCCGGCACTCGACGAAAGCAAGACGATCGGGCCCGCCATGCGTACACTGCTCGCCCTCGACTATCCGCGCCTCGAGATTGTCGCCGTCAACGACCGGTCCACCGACGAAACCGGAGCCATACTCGATTCGCTCGCGCAAGAGGATTCCCGCTTGCGCGTTCTCCATGTAACCGACCTGCCCGCAGGATGGCTGGGCAAGAATCACGCCCTCCAGCAAGCGGCCGAGGTCGCGTCCGGGGAATACCTGCTCTTCACCGACGCGGACGTTCACTTCGAGGCGTCGGTGCTTCGACGCGCCGTGGCGTTTGCCGAGCAGCGCGGGCTGGACCATCTGGTGGTCTTTCCGGACGTGGAGCTGCACAGATTCTGGGAGACGGTGTCCGTCTGGTTTTTCGGAATCATGCTGGTAATGCGGTACAGGCCCTGGAAAGTCCCGGACCCGCGCGACAAGGAGGCGTATCTCGGGATCGGCGCGTTCAACCTTGTCCGAGCAGCCGCTTATCGGCGGATGGGCGGCCATGCGGCGCTCCCGATGGAGGTTGCCGACGACATGAAGCTCGGCAAACAGCTCAAGGAATCCGGCGCGAGATCGGACAGCGCCATCGGGGACGGCATGGTGCGGGTGCGATGGGTCGTGGGGCTGGGCGGCATCGTCCGCGGGCTCACCAAGAACCTTTTCGCCGGATTCGGGTTCAGGCCTCTCCGGGCGATTGCATCCGCGGCAGCGCTTCTCGTCGTGGCGGTCTGGCCGGCGATCGGTCTCTGGATCGGACCCTGGCCCTCTCGCTTCCTCTGCCTCTGCGTCCTCTGGCTGATGGTCCTCACGGCATCGGCCGCGCCGGCATCCCGGGGCAAGACTCCCCTCTACGGACTGGCGTTTCCGCTGGCCGCGCTCGTTCTCATCTACATCATCCTCCGCTCGATGGCGTTCACGTATCGGCAGGGCGGAATCCGGTGGCGCGGGACATTTTATCCTCTCGACGAGCTCCGACGAGGTGTCGTTTAGCGGGGCGCAGCCAGTCGTGGCTGTGCAGGAACAAGCCATAACACGAATCGTCTTAGACCGACGGAGAGCGCGCCGCCCTTCCTCCAGGCGCGCGAGGAGGTTAGACGATATGAAGACACCCCAGACACGCATGATTCGGAGCGTCGCCCTGTTCGGCGCGTGTGCGCTGCTCTCGCTCGTGGCCGCTGGAGCGCGCGCCGAGGAAGCCATGGTGCAGGGCCGATCCGGCCTCCCAACCCTCCGCACGGGGCAGGAGAAGGTCTGGATTCAGAACGGGACCGTCGAGCTCCAGCCGACCGGCAAAGACCTCGTCGTGACCCAGAACTTCAACCTCAAGTACCCCGGCGCCCCTCTCGAGACGAAGCCGCTGGTCGCGACCGTTGCGGTGCGGGAGGACTACTGGCGTGCAATCGACAAGGACGCCCCAACCGTGAAGGAGGTCGAGGCGAAAGGATTTGACGAGTTCGACGTGGCGGTTGACGGCGACAAGGTCTCCTCGATGACCGAGCCGTGGAAGATCAACGAAAAGAAGGACACGGCAACCCGCTGGCGCGTCTTCGACGTGACCTTCGAGCCGGGCCAGGTACGACACCTCAAGATCGTTTCGCGCGCTCCTCTCGGCCAGAAGGGCGACCGGAAGGTCGTGGAGTTCGTTTCGAAAGACATCGGGCACTGGCGGCAGAACCCTGACAACCTCGTCATCCGCTATGTCCCGGCGGACGGAAATGGCGTCCAGACCGTGGGCGTGGAGCCGAAACCGAAGCGCGGCGACGATAAGAAAATCGAGTGGACGTACAAGAAGGCATCACCGAATCGCGACGTTTATATTCTGCTTCCCGCCTCCTACGGCACGTAGGTCTCCGCACTTTCGCAAGTGACGTGATGCCCCGCCGCTCACTGCGGCGGGGCTGTTTCGTGCGCGGAGCGGTGTGACCACGTTGCAGGCCGGCTCGTCTAATGGGCAGACCATGTCGTTAAGGAGAATCCCATGAAACGTGCCGCCGCTCTCCCCATTCTCGCCGTGCTGATTCTGCTCGTCCACTCGCCTCACTCCGCATTCGCGCAAAACGCTCCGCCGCTCGGCGCGCTCGGCCGGATGCCGGTGAAAGAGGTGACGGTATTCAAGGACGGGCACGCATTCGTCCTCCACGAAGGCCGTCTCCCAACGGATACAGCCGGCAACGTCCAGATGGACTACCTCCCGACGCCGGTGATGGGCACCTTCTGGCCCTACTCAGCCAACAGGGATGTCAAGCTGAGCGCGGTGCGGGCGTCCACCCGGCGCGTGCTCGTCACCCGCACCGGCCTCAGCCTGCCGGACCTCATCGAGGCGAATCCCGGCGCGTCCGTTGTTGTGACGGAATCGAACAACAAGCCCTACCCGGCGAAGATCGTCGGCGTGCCGAGGATGTCCTCGGAGGAGCTGGAAGCGCTCAATCCTCCCGGGACGCCGCCCTCGCTGCCCATAAAGGGCAGCGTCATTCTGCTGAAAACTGCCGAGGGTACCGTCGTCAAGCCGCTTTCCAATATCGTGTCCATCGCGTTCAAGGGCGACTACAGCGGCAAGGTGGCGAACGAGGAGTTCCGCAACCTTCTCACACTGAAGCTGGAGTGGCCCGCCGGACGGCCGGCGCGCGACGCCGCGGTAGGCATGATGTATCTGCAAAAGGGACTGCGGTGGATTCCGAGTTACAAGCTCTCCATCGATGGGAAGGGGAACGCCACGGTGAAAATGCAGGCGACCCTCCTCAACGAGATGGTGGACCTGAACGACGTAACGGCGAATCTGGTGATCGGCGTTCCCACCTTCTTCTTCAAGGACACGCTCGACCCGATTGGCGCGCAGCAGGCGCTCGCGCAGCTCACTCCCTACTTCCAGACCGACACGCGCTCCGGCTTCGCGATGTCCAACGCGATCATGAGCCAGTCGGCGCGCGCGGGCGAGAGGATGAGCGGGCTTGGTGGATTCGGAGGCGGCCAGGGCGGAGGTGGCTTCGGCGGCAATGCGGGTCAGCCAGCGCCGGTCGAAGCCGGTCCGGAGATAAGCAGCTCGGAGAAGAACGAGGATATCTATGTCTTCACGGTTAAGCATGTGACGCTTAGGCGCGGCGAGCGGATGGTCGTGCCGGTGACGGAGTTCACCCTCAAATACCGCGACGTCTACACGCTGGAGCTGCCGTTCGGGCCGCCACCGGAGATGCGCGGCAACCTCAATACCGACCAGCAGATGGAGATGGCGAAACTGATGGCCGCGCCAAAGGTGATGCACAAGCTGCGGCTGGAGAACCGCTCCGCGTATCCGTTGACGACGGCCCCTGCCCTCCTCCTGAACGGCGATCGGCTCATGTCGCAGGCGATGATGACGTACACGTCGGTCGGCGGCACGGTCGATATTCCGCTGACGACTGCCGTTGACGTCAAGGTGTCGAAGAGCGAGCATGAGACCGGACGCGCGTCAAACGCCGTTGTCTGGCAGAACACGCACTTCGGCCGGGTGGACCTCGAAGGAGTGATCGGGCTCACCAATTACCGTACGCAGCCGGTCGAAGTGGAAGTCACGCGCTACGTGCTGGGTCAGACCGATTCGGCGGACAACGGCGGGAGGATCTCGATGATCAACGTCTTCGAGGACGGAAGCTACGCGCCCTCCGACGTCCTTCCGCCATGGTGGCGCTGGTATAGCTGGCCCTGGTGGTGGTGGCACTTCAACGGGATGGGCCGCGTGGATTGGAAGGTGACCATCGAGCCCGGGAAGACCGTGGACCTCGGCTACAAGTGGCACTACTTCTGGGAATAGGCGGACTCTCGCAAAGACGTAAAGACGCAAAGAACGTAGTTGAGGCGTCGCAAGCAACGCATGGAAAGGAATCGCGCGGTGGGAGGGCGAAAGGGATTCTGCTCTCTTTCCCGGCAGTTGTCCCGCTGCTCTGGTCGCGCGGTCCACGGCGGATCGCGGCTCGTTACAGGAGGATTGGATGGACAGAATCTCCCGCCGACGATTCCTTGAGGATTCCGTCGCCCTGCTTGCGGCGTCGGCTGTTCCCGGCTCCGCGCTCGCGGCGCACCCGGCCCGAAACCGCTATGTCAGCCCCAATGAGAGGATTCGCATCGCCGTTATCGGTCTCAACGGCCGCGGCATGAATCACGTGGATTCCTACCTCACCTACCCCGATGTCGACCTCGTCGCCGTCTGCGATCCCGACACCGCGACCTTCGCAAAGGCGCTGAAGGCTGCCGACAAGGCGGGAAAGAAGGCGCCGGAAACGGTGGTCGATATCCGCAAGCTGCTCGAGAACAAGGAGATCGACGCGGTCTCCATCGCGACCCCGAACCACTGGCACTCGCTGGCGGCCATCTGGGCGATGCAGCACGGCAAGGACGTCTATTGCGAGAAGCCGGTGAGCCACAATGTGAGCGAGGGCCGGCGCGTTGTCGAGGTCTCGCGGAAGCTGAACCGGATTTGTCAGACAGGCACGCAGAGTCGCGCAAGCCGCGGCCTCCGCGAGGCCATGGCGTACATGCATGATGGCAAGCTCGGCAAGGTGAGCCTCGCCCGAGGCCTCTGCTACAAGCGGCGCAAGTCCATCGGGAAGACCGAGGGACCGCAGCATGTGCCGGACACCGTGGATTACGACATCTGGCTCGGCCCTGCCCCCGTGAAGCCGCTGCGCCGCGCGAGCCTCCACTACGACTGGCACTGGCAGTGGGACTATGGCAACGGCGACCTCGGCAACCAGGGAATCCAC
>Ga0207667_10005601_pt1 | contig 15321 bp, 13 predicted proteins | sample KBSCornC52_FD_184301 | JGI IMG/M metagenome (GOLD analysis project Ga0207667, IMG submission 184301) | Corn rhizosphere microbial communities from Kellogg Biological Station, Michigan, USA - KBS Corn C5-2 (SPAdes) (version 2) | ecosystem: Host-associated > Plants > Roots > Rhizosphere > Soil ... | reverse complement strand
CGGGGGGCTCGTCGCTCATGGCGGCGGGAGCCTAGTGATGCAGGTCCCAAGTAACAATCCTTTCGTTGGCCGGGCAAATCCGGCAGTTCTCGCGTGCGATGAAGCCCTACATGCTAGGCTTTGCGGCCCATGGGCGAGCCCCGGCGTCGCTGCGTTAGCTGTGGGGAGAGCTATGCCGAGGGTGTGGTTTTCTGCCCGCGCGACGGGACAGCGCTCTCGCTCCGCGACGATAGCGGCCCGGACCCATATCTCGGCCAGACCATCGCCGGTGGCTTCCGGGTCGAGGCGCTGATCGGAGCCGGCGCGGTCGGACGGGTCTACCGCGCGCACCAGCTCGGCATCGAGCGCAGCGTCGCGCTCAAGATCATGCACCGGGATATGGCGACGAACGAAGACCTGTGCAGCCGGTTTCGGCGGGAGGCGCGCGTGGCCGGTTCGCTTTCGCACCCCAACTTGGTCAACGTGCTGACGCTGGGCGAGTTGGAAAGCGCGAGTGGCACGGTGCCGTTTCTAGTCTTCGAGTATCTCGACGGGCTGTCTTTGCGCTCGGCCCTATTGGCGCTGGGAGCGCTCAGCCCGGCGCGCGCCCGGCACATCATGCTGCAAATTGCCGATGCCGTGGGCGTCGCGCACGAGCATGGTATCGTGCATCGCGACCTGAAGCCGGAAAATGTGATGCTGGTGCAACGCGGCGACGACTCCGATTTCGTCAAAGTGCTCGACTTTGGTGTCGCGCGCGTCGGCGACGAAAGCCCCTCGATCGCCACGCACGCTGGAGCCATCTTCGGCAGCGCGCGCTACGTCGCTCCGGAGAGCGCCGCGGGCGGCAGCGCAAACGCCGCCAGCGACGTGTACGCCCTGGCCACGCTTTATTACGAATGTCTGTCGGGCGTGACGCCCTTCGACGGCAATAACCCGATTCAGATCTTGCTCAAGCACCAGACCACGCCCGTGCCGCCCCTGCGCGAGCGCGCGCGCGCGGCCGGCGTGTCGCCCGAGCTCTGCGCGTTCATCGAGCGGAATCTGGCCAAGGATCCCAGCCAGCGCTGCCCCGATGCGCGCAGCTTCGCGCGTGAGCTCGCTCGGGCGAGCGGCGTCGCTCCGGCGCCACTTGCCACTTCGTCGCTGACTCTTCGCGGTCACGCACTCGAGTTGCCCGTCGTGCCAACGCCGCACTCGAGCGCCGCCCCGATGCCAGCAGCCGCCCGCGGCGCACGGCGCGCGCTGATCGTGCTCTTGTGCTTTGCGCTCGGCGCGGGCGCAGCGCTCGGCATTGCCACCAAACTCGGAGCCTTTGCTGACCACAGCGGCAGCGCGAGCCCGGCTCCGCGGGGCGCGCCGTGAGAAGCCTCGTCGCGCTCGGCGCCACTTGGGCTTTCGTGATGGCAACCCTACCGGCAGCCGCACAGAACATCCCCGGCCAGCGCGCGGCGCCGTACGAGCTCGACGCCAGCCGCGTCGCGCGCGGCTTTGCGGCGCTCAGTCGCCCGACAGGCATTGCCGAAGTGGGTGTCGGTTGGCTGACGCTGCCAGGCGCGGAGGTGTGCGCGGAGCGCAGCACGGGCAGCGGCTGCAGAAAGGGCGACACCAGTTTCGAACTCGATGCCTGGGAGCTATTTCGAACCAATCGCCGCTTCGCGTTCGGTGCCGGCTTCCTGCTCGGTCTGATCCCCACCACCGACGCACCGCGGACCGATCCAATGGGCATCGTGCGCGATCACACGCGCAGCTACTTGACCCTCGAAGGTACGGTTCGCCACTACCCGTACATCGGCGAAAGCGTCGAGCTCTGGTGGGGGATCACCGGCGGGCTCGCGGTCGTCAATGATCGCTTCACCGTCAACGACAAGAATCAGGATTTGGCGCTCGTCGGCGGCAACGGCTCCACGATTCGAACCGAAGGCGCCAGCATCGGCGCAGCGGGCGGCGCGGTCTTCTGGCTCGCCAATCATTGGTCCTTCGGCGCTGCTTTCCGCTACGGCAATTGGTTTTTACCCAAGATCGCCGCGCGCGACCCACTGCTCGACGAAGCCTCGCTCACCGGCCGAAATACGATGTTCTCGCTCGGCATTTCGCTCGCCTACCGAATCTCGCTCTGAGCTTTGCAACTCGACGCTTCAAGGTCCATTCAAACGGGAAGCGGTGTCGGGCACGTGGGACGCGAGCGCGGCGAGCAGAGAGGTCATGCGCTCGAAAAGCAAAGCGAACGCAATCAGGATCAACACCGAGCGCAGCGGCGCAAGCAGCGCAGAAATGTGCGCTGGCGTGGCGGAGCGCGCCAGGAGCGCGTTCGACAGCTCGAGCACGATCGACACCGCGACGAGCGGTGAGGCGACGGCCAGCGCCAGTTCCACCGAGTGACTCAAGCCAGCCGTCACCTGCCACAGGATCGCGCGGGAAGCGGCAGGCGGAGCCGTCAGAGCCGCCACCACGCGCGCCGCCCCGCCGCCCTCCAGGAACAGCAGCGCGACGAGCAACGAAAGCAGCGCGCCGAGTGGCGACACCTCCGCATCGACCACGGGCAAGGCCTGCGTCTCGCGCGCTCCGCGCAGGTTGTCGGTCAAGCCGCCGGCCATGCCAGCGGCCCACAGCATGCCTGCGGCGGACAACGCGACAGGCAAGCCGCGTGCGGCCTCAACCAGCAGTGCGACTCCGAACGGGAGCGAGAGCTGAGCCGGCTGCAGCGCCGGCGCAATACCGACAGCCAAGGCCAGGCCGAGCGCCGCCCGGCTCTGCGCGGGCAGCGCAGTCAGCCCAAAGGCCGGAACGAGCGTCAAGGCCGGGGTCACGCGCGCCCAGGCCAGCGCCCAGCCACGCAGGTCGACCGCAAAGCTTGCCAGGGTCTGCGGCAGGATCTGAGCCGGATCGATGAGGGGTTGCACGGGCTTCACGGGCCAACGGGCAGTCACGGCCGAGCGCGGATTGACCAGGCCTAGGCGGCGCGATAACGGTGTCGCCCGAAAGCGCGCATGAGCCTCGACCTTTCCTCCATCGGTTTCAAGACCGAACCGCACGTCTTCACCTATGACTGGAAGGCGGCCGTTCTGTACGCCCTGGGCATCGGCGCCAAGCGCGCGGAGCTCGATCACTTGTATGAGGGTCGCGGGCCGAAGGTGTTCCCGACCTTCGGCGTGATCCCAGCGTACGGCCCGGTCAGCGAGCTGTTCGGGAAGACCCGCTGCGATATGACCCGGCTGGTGCACGGCGCGCAGACGTTGCGCGTCCATCGGCCGCTGCCGCCGAGCGGCACGTTGCACAGCGTCGGCATCATTCGCGGCATTTATGACATGAAGAAGCTGGCGCAGGTGGTGCTCGAGACGAAGACCACGCTGAACGGCGACCCCTGCTTCGACACCGAATGGCAACTCTTGGTGCGCGACGCTGGGAATTTCGGCGGAGCGCGCCCGCCGAAGAGCGAAGTGCCGAAGATCCCCGAGGGAAAGAGCCCGGATTTCGAGCACAGCGAGGCGACCTCGCCGGAGCAGGCGCTGCTCTATCGCTTGTCCGGAGATCTGAACCCGCTTCATGCCGATCCCGCGTTTGCCAGCATGGCTGGTTTCGAGCAGGGCCCGATCCTGCACGGCCTGTGCACCTACGGCTTCGTCGCGCGCGCGGTGATTCAAGCGGCGTGCGGCGGCGATTCCAGCCGCCTGAAGGGGCTGACCGCACAATTTAGAAAGCCGGTCTGGCCCGGTGAGACGATTCGCACGCTCGGCTACGATCTCGGCGACGGCCGAATCGCATTGCAAGCATTCGCGGGGGATCGGCCGGACGCCGTCATCACCTCCGCCTTTGCCGAAGTCTGATTTTCGCGACAACTCGGAGATGCCCCAATGAGTGACGAACTTCCCAAGAAGGTTTTATCGGTCCCGCCCCCCGCTACCGACGAGATCGACAGCGAATGGGGCGGCAAGAGCGGCAGCGAGGAAAAGCCGGCCAAGACCGCAACCGAAGCCGCCGAGCAAGCGACGACTCCACTCGCTGATTCCGGCCCGCCCGGCGCCGACGCCCAACTCAAGGCGGAGCTCGCCGGACAAGGTGAAACCGCCGCCGCTCCCAGCACCCCTCCGCCGGCCGCCGCCTCGAATGCGGAAGAGGACGAAGACGAAGACGAAGACGAAGACGAAGACGAAGACGAAGACGAGGACGAAGACGAGGACGAGGACGAGGACGCGGCACCCGCCGTTCGCGGCAGCCACGCGCCGGTCACGCGATCCTCTGGGCCAGCTGCAGCCGATGACTGGCTACCCGATTGGGCGCCCTGGGCTGTGCTCGGCGCACTCGTGTTGATCGGCGTCGTCGGTGGCCTGGGTGCCTTCACGCGTCCCAGCGCGGCGGGCGAAGCCGCCGCCACCGGCGCGACTTCAGCCACCACGGCGGCTGCCGCGAACGCGCCGAGCAACATCGAAGCCAGCCACTTTCTGGTGCAGTACCAGGGCTCGATGCGCGCTCCCGCGAGCGTCACGCGCAGCAAAGAAGAAGCCAAAAAGCGCGCCGAAGAAGGCCTGGCCAAGCTGAAAAAAGGCGAGGATTTCGCCAAAGTCGTCGGTGAATACTCGGACGAACCCGGCGCGGCTGCGCGCGGCGGTGCGCTCGGGTCGTTCACGCGCGAGCAGATGATCAAGCCGTTTTCCGACGCAGCCTTCGCGCTCAAGGTCGGGCAAGTGTCCGGCGTCGTGGAAACGCCGTTTGGCTTCCACGTCATCAAGCGCAGCAAGTGACGGGCGTGATCTTCGCAAAACCAAAGCTCGAGCGGGCGTTGCGCGTGCTCGGCACCGCCTGCTTCGGCCTGTGCGCGAGCTGCGTGATGACCACGTTCGAGGGCCAAGGCGAACCGCCGCGCATCGCGCCACCGCCGAACGCGGTGGCCACGCGCGCGGAGCATCAAGCGAACGCGATCCCGCAGCCGGCCGTCACCGCGCCCGATGCCTCGCAGCCGACCGAGATCTCGGCGCGCCATTTGCTCGTGTCGTACAAAAATGCGCTGCGCGCGCCGCCCGGCATCGGCCGCAGCAAAGAAGAAGCGCGCGCGCGCGCGGAAGAAGCCGAAAAACGCGCCAAAGCTGGCGAAGATTTCGTGACCTTGGTCAAGCAATACTCCGACGAGCCCGGCGCGGCCGAGCGCGGCGGCGATCTCGGCAAATTCGATCGCTCCTCGATGGTGCCCGCGTTTGCCAACGCGGCCTTCGCCTTGAAAGTCGGAGAAGTGTCGAGCGTGGTCGAAACGCAGTTCGGCTTTCACGTCATCTTGCGCACCGAGTGAGCAAGCGCGGGCTTGCCAGCGCCGAGCCCGCGTTTTTTCCGCAGCCGTCCACGCCCACGCCCCCAAACCCGACCGCGCCGCGGCCGTGAGTTTTTTGATGGTCACCGAGAGCGGGCGCGCCGCGTCGCAGCCTTCGGCGTCGCGGACGTGAGCTCACGCGGCTATCGTCGGAGCAGGTTCTTCGCGATCACCATGCGCTGAACCTGGCTCGTGCCCTCGCCGATCTCGCACAATTTCACGTCGCGCAGATGGCGCTCGATGTCGAACTCGCGCGTGTAGCCGTAGCCGCCGTGAATTTGCATCGAGTTGTTGCAGACCCGCGTCGCGGCCTCGCTGGCGAAGAGCTTCGCCATCGACGCCTCGGCCGTGAAGCGGCGGCCGTGATCGGCGAGCCAGGCCGCGCGTTGAATCAAGAGCTCGGCCGCGTCGAGCTCGGTCTTGCCGTCGGCCAAGAGCCACTGAATGGCTTGAAACTCGGCGATGCTCTTGCCGAACGCGTGCCGATCTTTGGCGTAGCGCACAGCCATCTCGAGCGCGCCGCGACCGAGACCGAGCGCCATGGCCGCGATCGAGACGCGCCCGCCGTCCAAAATCCGCATCGTGTCGAGAAACCCCTGATCGACTTCACCCAAGCGCTGCGCGTCGGACACGCGCACGTTTTCGAGCGTGACCTCCACCGTGTCACTCGAGCGGCAACCGTATTTTTCCAGCTTTTTGCTGGCCGAATAACCGGGCGTCGTGGTCTCGACGATGAACGCGGTGATGCCGTGCTGCGCAGCCACCGCCTTGTTGCTGCGCGCGAGCACCACGCAAAAACCCGCCACCGAGCCCTGCGTGATGAACATCTTGGTGCCGTTGATCAGCCATTCGTCCCCGTCGCGCACGGCCGTCGTCTGTAACGCCGCGCTGTCCGAGCCGGAGCCCGGCTCGGTCAGCGCCCACGCGGCGAGCCACTCGCCCGAGCTTGCGCGCGTGAGGTACTTTTGTTTTTGCGCTTCGTTGCCGAAGTAGAGCACGTGACCCGTGCCGAGCCCGTTGTGGCTGGCGACGGTGAGCGCGAGCGAGCCGTCGACGCGCGCGCACTCTTCCACGCAAATGGCGTAGGCGAGCATGTCCATGCCGGCGCCGCCGTACTCTTCCGGAATGCGGATGCCGAGCAGACCGAGCTCGGCCAGCCCCGCCACGATTTCGCGCGGGAAGTGCTGTTCTTGGTCCCAGCGCTTGGCGTGCGGGCGCACCTCGCGCTCGCAAAAGTCACGCACCTGAGCGCGCAGGATCTGGTGTTGTTCGGGGAGCTCGAAATCCACGGGGTTAGCAGAAGTGTAGCCTTCCCTCGCCCGTGTGGCTTACGGTTTCACTTGCGCCAGGATGGCTTTGACGCGCTCGAGCTTCTTCGCCTCAGGCGCGCGTTGCGCTTGAGCTTCGGGCTTTCCGCGCAGCGCAAACACCTCGTCACCTACACCGACCACCGTGCCACCTTTTCGGCCGACGACCCAGCCGACGAGCGGGGATGACTCGTCCTCGCGTGCCGAAAATACGATCGCGTCGACGCCGGTATCTTTCAGCGATTTGGCGCCGTCGAGCTTACGCAGCGTCTTCAGCACGTCCTTGGCCGAGTCTTCTTCGGGACGAACCAGCGCAAATACGCGGTAGCGTTCGCTGCCATCTCGGTAGTAGCCGAGCGCGCCCGGGCCGGTGCCGGCGATGCCCAGCACGTCCTTGGCCGCGTAGCTTACGCCCATCGGCAAGCGATGCTCGGTCGGCAAAACGCCGACGGCTGCGGGCGCGCGCTTGTCGCCGGGCAGCGCGTTGCCAATCGCAATCGCAATCGGTGGCAGCACGCGCTGAGCGCTCGATTTGAGTTGGTCCGGCGGCTCGAGCTCATTCGTGTAGCTGAGCTCGGCCACCATGTCCGCGCGCCACACGTAAGCAATGCCCGAACCGAGCGCGCCCGCGCCGCCGGCATCGAGCGCCGCGGGGACGGTCTCGGCGGGATCGGCGTCGGCCACGACGCGCTTCGTGAAAAATCCGTACGCGCCCTCGGCAGACGCGAAACGCGAAAGGTTCACGTTGACGGCACCCGGTGAGCCCTTGCCGTCGATGTAGCGCAAGGTAACGACGCGCCGAAGGCCGTAGCTCTTGTACACTTCGCACTCGCCGTCGAAGAGCTCGGTGCACACCGCGTCCAGCGAATTGGGCGCGTTCTCACCGAACGCCCGCGCTTCACCGTTCGGGTCGAGGCAGTAGTCGGCGGCCGCACGCGGGAAGAACGCGGCGCTCACGCTATCCTTGACGGAGCCGCCGCCACCTTCGCACGCGCCAGGCTTGGAGCTGGCGATGGGCGGCGGAGCGACGCCGTGCTCGGGTGCACTCTCCTTGTTCTTGCAGGCAACGCCGGCGAAGACCAGCAGCAGGGAGACGACGGCGAAACGATGGCGGGGAGTCATGCGCACTCGGGTTCTAACTCCGAGGTCGAGCCAGTGTCAGCCTTCCTGAAGCCGCGAAACCGGCCGCGGGACCCGCCCAGAAACACATCCTCGTACCTCGCAACGGTTGCAGAGCGCTGCAATCCTTACCTGCCTGGGGCCTGGGCGGGCTCGAAATACCTGACAAAACCCGCTTTTTTCTCAAGCTCGCTGCGGCATAACCCTTGCTCGAGGAGTACCGGAGCCGTGGATTTCTTGCACCCAACCAAAACCCGCCCCGCGCGGAGCCGAGGCTTCACCCTCGTCGAGCTGATGGTCGTCGTCGTGATCATCGGGATCATGGCCAGCGTCGCCGTGCCCCAAATCGTGGAACGGCTGCACGAGCGGCGCGCGAACCAGGCCGCTCAGGAGATAGCGCTCCTCTATCGGAATGCGCGGCTTCGCGCCATGGGTGAGGGCTTCGCCGTATTGGTTCGCTATAACAGCGCGACTGGGTTCCAGGTCTTCGAGGCCATGCCGTTCGGCACCGGCACGGGCGCCTGCACGCTGCAGCTTCCGTCCGGCTGCACCACCAACCCGTGGGCGAGCGCGGCCACGGACTATCGCGTGGTGGATAAGCTCGCGCTCGCGTCCTACCCAGAGGAGACCGCGGTCGTGAACGTCACGGGCGTGGGCGCGGCCACGGTGCTCGACACCTGCTACACGCCGCGCGGTCGCACCTTCTCGCGCACCACGGTGGCCAACCCACTCCAACCGAGCACGGGCATGGTCGACGTCGCAGTAACCCGCACCAAGACGGGCAACACGCGCAACGTGAGCATTCTGCCGAACGGCATGGCGAGGCTCTCGCTATGAGCCGAGCCAGCGTGCGCCCGGGCACTCTGCGCGCCAAGCGTGGCTACACCGCGGTCGAGCTCTTGATGGCGATCTCGGTCTTCGGCATCGGCGTCGCCGGCATCATCTCGATGGAAAAGGTCACGAGCGCCTCCAACCAGCACGCCAAGAATTTGGCGATCGCGACGCACATCGCCGAGTCCTGGCTCGACATGCTCGAAGCGGACGCAACCGTCTGGAATCACCCCTCGCCCGGTTTTCCGACGGACGACCTGAACGAGACCGTCTGGCTTCAGAACGTCAAGCTCAACGCCGGCGGGGGCACGGGCAACGACTGGTTTCTGCCGGCATATAACCCCACGCTCGGCTTCGGGCCGGGCTTCGACGCGCTCGGCAATCCCGTCAATACGACGACGAACCTTGCGGCCGCGCAGTTCTGCGTGCACCTGCGCTTGTCCTGGCTCTTCAAACCGCCGGCGAATTTGGACACGGGCAACGGCCTAATCCGAGCCGAAGTGCGCGTGTTCTGGCTGCGCAACGGTCAGTACGCGCCGGTCGCCGGTGTGAACCCGTGCGATCCTGCGACGCCGGTCACCAGCGTCAGCGCGGCGACCGCCACCTCGCGCTTCCACTTCGTGCAGAAGATCACGGCCATTCGGGAGAACATGAAGCCGTGATGCGAACTCCTTCCCCACTCCGCGCGCGGCGCAGCCGCGGCTTCACCCTGGTCGAGCTGATGGTCGCGCTCACGGGCGGCCTGTTCGTCTCGCTCGCGGTATTCGCGCTCGCCCGCGATAGCGGTCGCTTTTATCAGCGAGAATCGCGCGTCGCCAATGCGACCGTGGGCGCGCTCGTCGGCTTCGAGCGGCTGCGCACGGACATCGCACGTGCCGGCTTTCTAGCCACGCCGGACATTATGCTCGACCCGGCGGTGTGCGTGAAGCCGAACGCCAATTGGCCGCTCGCGCTCCGCAGCTTGGCCAGCGTGCGCATCGATACGAGCGCAGCTACGGGCGTGCTCGCCGCCAACGGCCGCAATCTGCAGACGCTCACTTTGGCCGGCTCCTACGCGTCTGCGGATATCTTTCCCGCGCGCGTCGTCAACGGCAACGAGACCGTCACCTTCTACATGATCCCGGGTAGCCCTGCGCTGACGCGCTTGGGCAACGGTTCGAACCCCAGCACCGCCGCGCTGCAAGGCGTCTTCGCCACTGGCCGAGCCTTGCGCTTCGTCCAGTACGGCAAGCAATACTACGGGCAGATCGTCAGCGCGACCGGCGGCAATGCGCCGTCCGTCACGATCAACAACAACCCGCCGATCCAGTTTCGGAGCGGCTCGGCCACCGGTTGCGGCGCCGAAATCATCGGTTCGGGCGCCGGCGAAGGCACGATCAACGTCGTCAACTTCATCCAGTACGGCCTGCGTAACTTGTCGCAAAATCCGCAAGGCGCGCCGGGCGCACAAACCGCGCTCGGCAAGGCGAACTACGCCAGCCTGTACTCGAATAGCGCGAGCGGGCCGATGGCCGCCGCGACCATTGATGGCGAGGCGGGCCGCACCGAGCTCGTGCGCGTCGAGCGAGACGTAACCGGCGCGGCCATCGAAGGCACCGAGGAGATCACGGCAGAGTACGCCATCGATCTCGCGTTTCAAGTGACGGCAGTCACGGGCCTCGTGGGTTGCTGCGATCCGATCGTGAGCGCCATTTCGCCGAGCGCGACCGCCTTCGCCTCGTTCACCGGCGACGCGTTCAGCCCGACGGTGACTCCGCAGAAGATTCGCAACGTGCGAGTTCGTTTGGGTATCCGCTCACGCGAGAGCGACCGGGGGACGGACGTCGGTGCAGACGTGGGCGCCGACTCCACGCGCGGTTTGTACCGCTTCAACATCGGCACGGGCGGGGCGACGAACGCTTTCGCACGCGTGCGCACCTTCCAAGCCGACGTGGCGCTCTACAACCAATTGGACGTCCTATGGTGATGCGGCTCGAATCTCGCCCGACGGCATTTGGCGCGCGGCGCGCGCAGCGCGGAGCGGCCGTGTTCATCGTGGTGATGGTGCTCACGTTGCTCACTGCGGTCGGGATCTTTGCCGTGCGCTCCGCGAGCTTGGCGGACGTCGCTGCCGGCTACGACCGCGAAGCGGCGCAAGCATCGCTCGTCGCTCAGTACGCGACGACGACGACCGCCGCGTATCTCGCGACTCCGGCGGCCAACACGATCATCGCCAGCATCCAGCCGTCGACTTACTGCCAGAGCAACATGAACCTCAAAGCGCCGTGCTTCAAAATGGGCTCGGGCTTGTTGCAAGCCAGCGTGCACGCCTCGAACGGCGAGGATCTGTGGGAGACCTCCTCACCGAGCCTCAACGCCAACGGCAAGACTTCGGCCGATTTCGTGGTCGAGCTCACCGATCCCGCGCGTACGGGGCAGCTCACCGCGGGCGATACGCACTCACAAGTTCAGGTGACCGTCACCGCCATCGCTCAGGTTCAGCAAGCTGGAGCCTGCGTAAACGGTGTGGGCACGTCGTGGAACGCGGGGCAGCAAGTGATGCGCGCGCTCATTTCCGCAGGAAACCAGTAAGTATATGACCGACGAAGCCAAACCAGAACGACCCCGACGAAGCCGCGTGCAGCGCCCACTATCGTGCGCGGGGCGCCTCGCCGGAATTGCGCTCGCCGCCGCGTTGTTCGGTCACGCTTCTCGAGCCGAGGCTCAGGCGGACATCAATCCGCAAATGCCGAACGTGCTCTTGCTCGTCGATACCTCCGGCTCGATGGAATACAAGACCTCGAGCAACACCTTCCCGCAGTGCCGCTACGACTCGAGCGGGCTGATCGCGAGCCCCCCAGCACAATCGGAGAAGAGCCGCTGGACCGACGTGGTCGAGGTGCTGACGGGCAGCATCGTGAATTACGATTGCCAGACCATCGATCGCGGATCGTCCGCATTTCAAAACGAGTATCGGGTCTCGACGAGCAAGAGCTCACCTTACGATTTTCTGTATTCGAATCCGTATCATCGCGCGATGAGCGGCACGTGCGTGGTCGGCCCAGGCTCGATCAATCCGCTCAATCCTGCCGATTTTCCGGCCAATTCCTTCAATTATCACAGCTACAACAACCCGAGCTCATCGTGCAGCTTTCTGCAGCAGCCCGACGGCATCCTCGATTCGTTCCAGAGCCTCGTGCGCTTCGGGCTGATGACCTTCGACACCGATCCGAGCCCCGACCAAGGCGAGGCCGGCACGTACAGCTACGTGGTCGGCAATTCGCACACCGGTCTGCCCGCGGGTTGCTCGACCCCGAGCGCGATGGAAGTGGGCGCGCGCAATGGCTCTGCGCCGCCTTGGGAAGGCCGGTTGATTCCATTCGGCGATCCGAGCCCTGGGTCGCTCGACTATCAGACCAAGAATCAACAGATTCAGCAGGTGCTCCGCGCCTCACGCCCGTACGGCGCGACGCCGATCGCCGGCATGATGTCGGATGCCCGCGACTTTCTGCGGAACGATGCGACGGTGGATCCGGTCGACGCCTCGAAGGCTTTCGGACCGAAGGATGATCCGTACTCCGCCTGTCGGAGCACGGTATTACTGCTGCTTTCCGACGGCCAGCCCAATATGGATTTGCGCGGCCACTGCAACGGCAGCGGTTGCCCGTTTCAGCTTCCCGAGGACATCGCCAACGATCTTTTGACGAATTCCTCGCCGCGAAAACCGGTAAGAACCTTCGTGATCGGTTTTGCGCTCAATTCGCTGACGGTCGCGGGTTCGCCCATCGACTGCTCCAAGATCACCACGGCTGACCTCGACGCGGCGTCGCCGACCGCGCTCTGCACCGCCCACCCGGACGATCCGTCCCTGCAAGCATGCTGCAACCTGGCGCGCATCGCGGTCAAAGGCGATGACTCGGCCAAGGCGCACGCCTACTTCGCCAATGACCGCTCCACGCTGCAGTCGGACATCGACCTGATCCTCAAATCGAACCTACCGACCGCGACGCGCACCGCACCGGTCTTCGGCACCGCCGCAGGTCCGGGCGTGGACAAGACATTTGCCGCATCCTATCGCTTTTTCAGCAATTTCACGCCAGGCGGAGCCGAGCTTTGGTCGGGCCACGTCACGCGCGAGCGCTGGATTTGCGATGCTACTTCGCACCAACCGGTCAAGGTCACGTCCGACGAGAACTTGGGTGACCTGTTCGCGACCAATCTGAACACGCAGTCGCCCGCGCGAACCTTTTACACCGTGCAGGCAACCAACGCGGGCGCCGGCGTATTTTCCGACCGCACGCTGCGACCGAACTTGAGCAGCGATCCGGACGGCGTCGGTTCGCTCACCGGCACGATGTCGGCCGGCAGCAGCGCCTCCAATTTCGTCAGTAACACGAGCCCTGCCTCGATGGGCCTCACCGACACTTCGTGCGTGAACACCGTCAACGGCGTCACCACCACGATCAGCGCGCAGCAGTGTCGAGATCGCTACTTGAAGTGGCTGGTCGGCATCGACAACGGGACCTCCTTCACCCGCTGTCCGCTCGGCCAGTGTGATTTGATGGGTGACGTGTTCCACTCCACGCCGCGCGTGGTGCCTCCGCCGAGCGAGCTGACTCGCGACGAGAGCTACCAGGCGTTTCAGACCGCCTACGCCGCTCGGCCGTTGATGCTCTACACCTCGAGCAATGACGGGTTTCTGCACGCTTTCAAGGTCGCCAGCAACATCAAAGACGACCAATTGGACGTGAAAACGAAGAAGAACAACGAACTCTGGGCGTTCATGCCGCCGCAGGTGCTGCCGCGCGTCGCGTCCGAGTACCCGTTCACGCACCAGCTCTTGCTCGACGGCCCGCCCGTCGTCAAAGACGTCGTCGCGCGCAAATTGGGCAGCGGCACCTACCCGTACGTCTTCGAACGCACGACGGCCGACGCTCAAGCCGGCGCGAGCGCGTCGGTCACCTGGCGCACGATCTTGGTGCAGAGCTTCGGCGGGACCTACCCGGGCTACTTCGCGCTCGACATCACCAACCCGGAGCCCACGGCCAATGCCTCGCTGCCCGCGGGCGAGGCTGGCGGACCAAAGTTCTTGTGGCAGATCACGAGTGACGCGAGCGGCAACCCACTCTTCGGCACGGGCGGCGCGACGCCGATCATCACCACGCTACTCATCGACGAAGACAACAGCGGCGTCGCGCGAGAAACCCCGGTGGCGATCTTGCCCGGCGGCCCAGGCGGCACGGGCAACGCAGGCGTCTCGAGCCCGGCCGGCTGTGCGCGCGCGACCTCGACGGCCGATTTGGCCAAATTCGGCACTTACGCGCCGCGCCCGCGTGTGCCCTGCTACACCGCGAACCTGGGCGCGCGCTCGCTCACGGTCGTTCGCTTGGACAACGGCAAGATCATCCGCACCTTCCGCCGCAGCAAGACCGAGCTGCCGGCTGCGATGCAAGCTCGGGTCATCGAAGCGCCGCTCGACTCGCCCATCACCGGCGAGCCGGTCGCGTACCCGTCCGACGTAGGCGCAGTGGCAGACCGGCTGTTCGTCGGCGATCAAGACGGCGCGCTGTGGAAGGCCGACCTTTCGAACGCCTCACCGGATCAATGGAAGATGACGCTATTTTGGGATGCGTTCCCGAACCTGGCCATCCACGGCAAGCCGGTGCCCGCTTGGAACGACGGGCAGTTTATTGCCACGCCGCCCATCATGTCGGTCGACAGCGTGGGCAACATCACGCTCGCGTTTTCCACCGGTGACCAGACCGCGCTCGGCGCAGCGAGCAACATGGTGAACTACTTGTGGTCGCTCCGCGATCTGCCGGACTCCAATCACGTGTTTGCGGCGGACCTGCTCTGGTTCGAACAATTTTTGGCGGGCGAGCGAGTTACCGGCCCAATCTCGCTCTTCAATTCCTACCTCTACTTCACCTCCGTCACTCCGGCTCCGGAGAGCAACAAGTGCGGCTCGGGCACGACCAACATCTGGGGCATGCACTACCTGATCCCGCGCGGCGGCTTGGGCACCACGCTGAATCCGCCGGATCGCACGGTCGGCGGCAGGCCAGCGCTGTTCTTGAGCCAACCTCCGTTCAGCCTGCCGGTCGATCAACAATTCATCACGTCCACGCAGCTGCTCGGCCCGTCGAGCGCGAACCAGACCGTGATTTTCGGCGCGGCCGTGGCGCAGGTGCCGACCTGCTTCGATTCGCAGGACGTACCCACCGACGCCTATATCGGCGGGCACAATCAGATCTCCAACGTGAACCCCGGCAAGTTTCAGCTCGTGATGCAATACGGCTCGGTCAATCAACCCGCCTCGACCGGCAAGGAAGAGCTGCCGCAAACGCTGGCCGTGGATCTGCCGCAGCTCGCCACCCCCTCGCGCATCGACGCTTGGGCGTCGATCGTCGAATGACGCGGTCGCTCGCAGAGCGCGGCGTGCGCTTCGGGGTCGCACTGTCCACGTGGCTCGCGCTCACGAGCTGCCGCGATAAGCCCGCGCCCACGGCGCTCGAGTCCGGCGGCACCGCGCCGAGCGCCAAGCCCGTCGATCGCCTGGCTCCGGACGAGCTCGCCGTCGGCAGCTCGGAGGTATGGGGGCTCGCGATCCCGCGGGACATGCAGATTGAACAACGCTTTCCGGAAGTCGCCTACGTCGCGGGACCGGTGAAGCCGGACGCGCTCTCGAACTACGTGCGCGATCGCGTGCTCGTGTCACACGTGGAGATCGGCGCAGGCCGCACCATCTTCCCGAACGCACGCATCAAGCGCGGCCCCCCCGACCACTACTACGAGATCGACGTG
>Ga0207667_10005599_pt1 | contig 15327 bp, 15 predicted proteins | sample KBSCornC52_FD_184301 | JGI IMG/M metagenome (GOLD analysis project Ga0207667, IMG submission 184301) | Corn rhizosphere microbial communities from Kellogg Biological Station, Michigan, USA - KBS Corn C5-2 (SPAdes) (version 2) | ecosystem: Host-associated > Plants > Roots > Rhizosphere > Soil ... | reverse complement strand
ATGGTCTCTCCCAGATTACCACGATGATGAATTTAGACGGGCGTGGAGGGACATGGTTTGGCGTTATAGTAGCGGGAATGAAGAGGAGGCTGGGCCTGGTATGTGCGCCGGTGCTAATGGCAAGCGGCTGCCGGAATATGCCGGGACCCTTCGCACCACCGGTGCAGCGCCAACCGCTCGAGGATTTCCGCCCGTACCGGATGTCGGCGATCGTCGATATGGCGGATGAAGACGCCAAAACGCATTTCGTCCGGGACCTTACTTCGAATGCGAGCGCCACGTGGCGATGGACCGGACAGTGGCCCACCTTGCGAGTGCGGATGCGCTCCGTCGAGAATGTTCGATACACCATCGATTTCGCCATCGCGGGCGCGATGTTGGCGAAAACGGGTCCACTGACCGTATCGTTCCTGGTGAATGACCGGGTGCTAGATCGGGTTCGGTACAATCACGACGGCGCGCAGCACTTCGAGAAGGCGATCCCAGCCGGCTGGGTGACCGCCGGAGAAGACATCACCGTAGGCGCCCGCGTAAACAAGCCATGGACCCCGCCCGAGGGCGGCCCGCCACTTGGAATTATGCTCACGCGGATCGGGCTCACCCAATAATGCGGCAGGCCGCAGCAGCATTATTCGGCGCGGGATTCACAGTGGCTGCCTGCTACGCTGCCGGCTCGCTTTTGATCGATCAACTGCGCGCGACACTTCGACAGGACGAACGAATTCCTCTGGCCTTTATCCTGGGAGCAGCCTGTCTGCACCTGGCGATCTTCGCCATTCTGGCCCTGCACATTGCCTATTGGCCGGTGCTGGCGGGCCTACTCGCCGCGACGATTCTCGCAGCGATCGTTACGGGCGCATGGCGTGGCGCCCACACGTCGATCGGCAAGCCGGTTGCACCCCTAAGTGACAGTCTCCGCATGGTGTTCGGGTGGTGCGCCGGGATCTTCGCGGTGGTCTATCTGGTGAACGCGTGGGCCCCCGAGGTGAGCCCGGATGGAGCGGGCTACCATCTCGGACTAGTGGCGCGCGAGCTCCGAGTCCATGGCTTCGAGCCCCTCACAAACGACATGTACGCGATGCTGAGCCAGGGCGTGGAGATGCTGTTTGTGCCGGCCTTCGCGATCGGTCGGCATTCCGCCGCGGCGTTAGTGCACTTTGCCTTTTCAGTCGCTCTGGCTCTGGCGATGCTGGCCTATGGACGCCGGATCGGAAAACCCTGGGCGGGAGCCGCCGGCGCACTGCTCACCTTCGCGAGTCCCGTGGTCGGCGCCGACGCGTCCGCCGCTTATGTGGACGTGGCCACCGCGGCGATCGTATTCGGAGCGTTCTACTGGACCGAAGTTTGGGATGAGCAACGTCACATGAGTCTGTTGATCCCCGTGGGGCTTCTGGCGGGATACGCATATGCCGCCAAGTACACAGCTTTCCCCATCGCGATCTATGCCCTGGGGCTCGTGGCGTGGCGCGGCCGGCGCCTGCGGCCCATCGGCAAAAGTCTGCGGCCGGTGCTGCTGGTGGCGGGCTGCGCGCTGATTATGGCGGGTCCGTGGATTGCGCGCAACTGGATCTGGTACCAGAACCCCGTGGCGCCCTTCGCGAACTCCATCTTCCGGAACCCCTACGTGCACGTGATGTTCGAGCATGATTATTCGGAGCGGCTGCGGCACTACGGGATGCCGAGCCTGTGGCCGCTGGCGCTCGAAGCAACGCTACGGGGAGGGTATGTCAGCGGAATCATCGGACCGGCGTTTCTACTTCTGCCCGTGGCCTTGGCCGCGCTGCGATTCCAAGCCGGCAGGCGGCTGGTGCTGGCCGGAGCCCTCATGTTCTCGACCTACTTCGCCAACATCGGGGCGCGCTTTTTAATTCCCAGCCTTCCGTTCTTTTCGTTGGCGATAGGACTCGCGTTTGGCGAAGCGGCTACGCTACTGGCGGCGCTGATGCTCATCCACGCGGCGGCGTCCTGGCCCCCGATCCTCAACCATTATGTGAATGCGAACTGCTGGAGGCTGGTGCGGTTTCCCTATAAGGCAGCGCTGCGAATTACTCCGCCCGAGGATTTTCTGCGTAAGAACTCCCAGGGATACTCTGCTGCCCAGATGATCGACCAAAAGGTTCCAGGCAATGAACCGGTTTTCAGCATGGATGGGATTCCGGATTCCTATACCCGGCACCCGATCCTGCTGTACTACGAATCCGCCAGCAACGAGACTCTGGCCGACACGATCAATATGGGCTGGAACGCGGCGGAGCAACCCATTCTTTCGAGAGTGTTTTCCTTCCCGGAACGCAAAGCGCGGCGCATGCGCGTCGTGCAGACGGCCGAAGGCTTCTATCCCCATCAGTGGAATGTGTACGAACTGCGCTTTTTTTATCACGGCGCGGAGCTCGCGCGTAAGTTGGATTGGCGGCTGCAAGCGTGGCCCAATCCATGGGAGGTGCAACTAGCTTTTGATAATTCTCTGGCGACTCGATGGCGATCCGGAGAAACCGCCAGCCCGGGCATGTACCTGGACGTCGATTTCGGACGCGACGAGCCAGTGGATGAAGTGCGTCTGATAGTATCAGGCGATTCCGAGCTGACCCGGTTGCAGCTGGAATCGGCGAGTTCTACGGGGACCTGGGAAAAGATCGCCAAGAATCCGACGGTGATGCAACACGACGTCCCGAAGGGGATCCGCCGGATGGCGACCTATGAACTGCACGCGCGCGGGATCCATTATCTGATGGTCGCTGACAAAAGTAACGGCGCCGAGGATTTCGCGGAGGACCCGGAGGCATGGGGGCTAAAGCTGATCGGCCACACCGAAGGTGAGCGCCTGTATCAGACGATTTGGTGATGCGGCTATATTTAGGCATCGACGGGGGCCAATCCAGCACCACGGCGCTGATTGGGGACGAAACCGGCCGCGTGCTGGGAGTCGGACGAGCGGGGCCCTGCAACCACGCCGCGGCGAGCGAAGGCCGGCGGAAATTTGTTGCGGCGATGACGGAGAGCGTCAACCAGGCCACGGCATCGGCCGGGTTAACTCAGCCGCCTGCATTCGAAGCGGCATGCCTGGGCTTAAGCGGCGGTCCGGACGACAAAGAAGTACTGACCAAAGAAACGATCCGCGCGAAGCGCTATCTAATTACGCATGATGCGCATATCGCCATGGCTGGCGCGACCGGCGGCGAACCGGGGATCATCGTGATCGCCGGCACGGGGTCCATGGTCTATGGAAGGAACGCCGCGGGAGTAACCGCCAGAGCTGGTGGCTGGGGATACATCTTTGGCGACGAAGGTGGCGCGTTCGATCTGGTCCGTCAAGCGCTGCGCGCGGTCCTGAGAAACGAAGAGGGTTGGGGTCCACCGACAGCACTGCGCGAGGCTCTGCTCGAAGCCGTTTCCGAGAAAGACTTGGGCCCGCATGACGGCCATCATCTCCTGCATCTTTGTTACACCGACGAATATCCGCGCGATCGGGTAGCGAGCTGGGCGAAACTGGTCGACCAAGCGGCGCGCGCGGGCGACGGCGTGGCGGCGGACATATTAGGATCGGCCGCACAGGCGCTGGCAACCATGACGGCAGCGGTGCGCCGGCAGCTCTTTGAGCCTTCCAGCCAACGGATCCGCCCGGTGAACGTTTGTTATAGCGGCGGGGTGTTCGCCAGCGAACCATTGCTTGAAAGATTTCGAATGTTGACGGAACTGGAGGAAGGAAATCAAGTAACGGCTCCCCAGCATAATGCCGCCCAGGGTGCGCTGCTAGAGGCGTATCGAATCAGTGGAACTAAGGTGAATCTCCGATGATTTTAGGAGAACCGGGCAAACTCGTAGTCCTAGAGGGGGCTTGACACCATTACGCCCGTGACTAGAATAGAGTTAATTTAGCTTGCTATGCCAGGCTGTGAGCATAACCGCACGGAATTTCTGATGCGCCGGGATGGGGTCGACTACGTGCACTGCGTGGAATGCGGTCAGGTTTTCGAATCCGACGATCTCGAACAGGTTTCTCTATACGACGAAGCCGAAGAAGAGCCTCGCCGGAAAAAGGCGTCATAGTCCTTATTGCGCTTGGAGCGCACAGTGCGCTCATGAGATCCTCAAAGTAATTCTTCGATGGGTGAAGGTGTGCGACCACAACCGCTGCGGATTGTCTCGATGGGAGGCGGAACCGGCCTGGCAACATTGTTACGAGGTCTGAAGCGCTATATTCAGGCATCCCCGGGCGCGCTGGAGATCACAGCCGTGGTTACCGTCACCGACGACGGGGGCAGTTCCGGGCGGTTGCGCCGCGATTTCGATGTCCTGCCGCCAGGCGATATCCGCAATTGCATGGTGGCGCTATGCCGCGACGAAGCCCTCCTCTCGCAGCTCTTCAACTATCGTTTCACCGGAGGCAGAGGCCTTAAGGGGCACAGCTTCGGAAATCTGTTCCTCATGGCGATGACCCATCTGACCGGCGATTTCGCACACGCCGTGAAATTATCCTCGGAAGTGCTGGCGGTCCGTGGAAGGATCTATCCATCCACGGCGGCGAATGTGAGGCTCAAGGCGACGCTCGCAGGGGGACAAAAAGTGAGTGGGGAGACGCGCATCAGCCGCAGCATCCGGCCGATTCAGCGAGTGGAACTGAGTCCGCGGCGGGCACGCCCGCTGAAAGAGACGCTAGACGCGATTGCAGAAGCGGATCTGATCACGCTCGGCCCTGGGTCGCTCTACACCAGCGTGATTCCGCATCTGCTGGTCGAGGGCATCCCGCAAGCCATCGCCGCTTCGCCGGCCGTGAAGGTGTATTTCGCGAATCTCATGACGCAGCCCGGCGAAACTACCGATATGGAAGGCGCCTCGGATCATTTAGCGGCGTTGTTACGTCATGGGTTACGTCACGGGTCAGGCCAGGGCGGACGGCCGGGTTCCCGCCTGATCGATGTCTGTGTGGTCAATACCGGTCCAATCCTGCGCAAGACGCTTGAGCAATATCGAGCGCGCGAGGCTCGCCCCGTGGAGAACGACGTGAAAAAGATCGAGGCAACCGGAGTCAAAGTGGTGGCGACCGATCTGGTGCGGCTCGCGGGCCGGCGGATACAAGAAAAGATCCGGCATGATCCTGGAGCAATTAGCGCCGTCGCCATTGACTTGGCGCAGCAGGGTCGCCGGGCGAAGGAGCGGCTGGCTTCATGAGTCCCATGAATACGACGGTGGTGATCTTGGCGGCGGGCCTGGGAACCCGCATGCGTTCGAAGCGCGCCAAAGTGCTGCACCGAGCGGGAGGATTGACCCTGGTGGAGCACGTTGTATCCGCTGCCGCCGCAGTGGCGCCGGCCGATCGTACGATCGTGGTAACTGGTCACCAGGCTGACGAAGTGGAAGCAGTTCTCGAACCGCAGGGAATCGGGTTCGTGCGGCAGGTCGGCCAGAAAGGGACGGGACACGCCGTGGCCGCTTGCAAGGAGCGGCTGGAAAATCAGGACGGACTGCTGATGGTGTTGTATGGCGACACGCCCCTTCTTTCGCCGGTAACTCTACGGAAGTTGCGCGATCTGCAGAGTGCCTCCGGCGCCGCCGCGACGCTGATCACTACGACGCTCCAGGATCCGTCGGGATACGGCCGCGTGCTGCTCAACAGCAAGGGCGATGTGACTGCGATTGTCGAGGAGAAAGCCGCTACCCCCGAGCAGAAGTCGATCCAGGTGATCAACTCCGGGATCTATTGTTTCCAGGCGCCGCTATTGTGGCGGCACATCGTCGAGCTCACGCCCAACTCCGCATCGGGCGAGCTGTATCTGACCGACATGGCGGAAATCCTGACGCGCCACGGACACCGCGTGGGCGCGCTGCACATCGACGATCCGGACGAACTTCTGGGCATCAACACTCGCATCGAGCTGGCCGACGCCGACCGTGTCTTGCGGGAACGAAAATGCCGCGAGCTGATGCTGGCGGGCGTTACCATCGAACGGCCGGAAACCGTGACGATCGATACACATGTACGTGTCGGCGTCGACACGGTGGTAGAACCGTTCGCGCGGCTGCTGGGGATGACCGAGATCGGCGAAGAGTGTCGCGTGGGTGCGGGAGCGATTCTCGAATCGGCCGTTCTCGAGGATCGCGTGGTCGTGGCGCCTTACACTTTGGTCGCGAATTCCCGCATCGATACCGGCGCGCAGGTGGGTCCGTTTGCCCGGCTTCGCATGGAGGCGCACGTGGGTTCGGACGCGCGCGTGGGAAATTTCGTCGAGCTGAAGAAGGCCAAACTCGGCAAAGGCGCCAAAAGCCAGCATCTGACATATCTCGGAGATGCCGAGATCGGCGCTGGTTCGAATATCGGCGCCGGGACCATCACCTGCAATTACGACGGCGAGAAGAAACACCGGACCACCATCGGCGAGCGCGCGTTTATCGGGAGCAATTCGACTCTGGTGGCTCCGGTCGAAATCGGGCCCGATACCTATGTGGGCGCGGGTAGCGTGATTACCGAGGCTGTTCCATCCGGAGCACTGGCGCTGGGACGTGGACGGCAAGTGGTGAAGCCGGGCTGGGTCAAGAGCCGCAAGAACAAAGCCGCAAATAAAAGCGAATGAACGACTGCTACTTTTGCTTTTTCCCGGACGGGCGAATGATTACTAAGATCGCCGTGTCACTATCTTCGCCCGAGATGTAGCGGACGTAGATTCGCTGCCGCAGCCGCAGGCGGCCGCCTTCGATCTTAGTCTCGGCGGTAATCTTGAAAACGTGTCCTTCGGTTTTGCCTTGCACGACACGGGTCACCTTTAGGTGATCCGGTGCATTTTCGACCAGTGTTCCTGTGAAAGAGTCCTTGTCTTGATCGTCTTGCGCGGCCACACTCCTCGCGATCAACGCAAAGCTGAGGACCACCAGCAGGAGCGAGGCGAGCAGCTTCATCCGCACACTTCAGGATAATCAATCTCGGCACATCCGCAAATGAAAGAAACTTCACAGCACCAGAACAGGATGATACAGGTGCGGCAAACGAGCTTCGCCAATAGCTACCAACTGGCCTTCCGGCGTTACCGCCTTTACGAAGCGGCCACCGGGCCGCACATGAAAGGGCGAGATGCGGAAATCGCGGCCGTTGCGGATTTGTCCTGCCGTCAAGGCATCTACCATTTCCGCCGGGAACTGCGGAAGAAGTTCAGCAGCCGGGATCACAACCTCCGCAAAACGACCGGCATCGGCCAAAGCCGCGAGTTGTTCAAGCGTTCGCGCCGCCTCGATTTTGAAATCGCCGGAAGCTGTGCGGCGCAAGGATTTGAGAAACGCACCGCACCCCAGTGCTTGACCGGCTTCGTGGGCGATGCTGCGCAAGTAGGTTCCCGCCGAGCAGTGCACGCGAACCTCGGCTTCACAGCCTTCCATGCGCAGGACCTCCAGCGAATACACCTCGACATCGACTGCTTTCAAGTCGACCGGTTGTTGCTTGCGAGCCATTTCATATGCAGGTCGGCCCGCGATCTTCTTGGCGGAAACCTGCGGCGGAATCTGCGCGAACACCCCGCGAAATTTCTGGAGCGCGCCTTCCAGTTGTTCCCGGTCGAGCACAATATCCTGAGAAGGCGAGGTGGGCTGCCCGTCGCCATCGTAGCTATCGGTGGAATAGCCGAAGTGGATGACGCCCTCATAGACTTTATCGTTTCGCGTATAGAACTGGGCTAAGCGCGTCGCGCGGCCAATTACCAGTGGAAGCACACCGGTCGCCGCAGGATCGAGGGTTCCCAGGTGCCCGACTTTTTTAGTTCCCGCAAAACGCCGGACTTTGTTGACGACGTCATGCGAGGTCCAGCCCGAAGGTTTGTCGACTACGACAGCTCCATCCACCTAGCCAATGTAACAGGCGGATGCGACGACGCTTAATTAACCACCGGCCTGCGCTGACAGGCCGATAGGTTTGTAGCCGCAAGCCGCGGCTTTCTTCATGGCCTCCAAACCTTCCGACGAGGACAGCAGAGGCGTGGTTCGCACGGCGCGGCACGCGCCTCCAGCCGCGATAGCCATGGAGAATGCCGCGGCGCTCACGCTATCCGGCATCTCAACGACGCCGATAATATCGTAGTCGCCGAAAGACAGCCAGAAGCGTTCGACGCGACCGCCCAGGTTTTCGACTGGAGTTTTGATGGCCGCGGAACGGTCCTGCGGATTGTGGATCATCGCTGACCACGCTTCGGGTGTGTAACCGACTTGCAGTAAATAGGACGCCATAGATCCTCCTTTTAGAGGACTCAAGTCTACACCCGCTGGAAGGCCAGAACAATCCGGCTGTACGAATCCGGATTCGCGGGATCGTACAACCCGTCGGTTGACAACAGGTCCCTCAAACTTATGGCGATTTACAGCGGTTCCTTATCTCCGCGATCGTCGAGCGGAAGAATACGCCGCATCGTCGTTATTATGAAGCGATGACGGATCTCCAGTATCCCATTGGCCGGTTTACCTTGCCCGAATCAACCACTGCGGCGCAACGGCAGGCGTGGATTCACGAAGTTACGCGTGCGCCTCGGGATCTTCGCGCAACAGTCGCCAGCTTGACGCCAGAGCAGCTCGACACACCGTATCGCCCGGGCGGGTGGACCGTTCGGCAGGTGGTCCATCATGTGCCCGACAGTCACATGAACGCATTCGTCCGATTCAAGCTCGCGCTCACCGAGGACCAGCCAATGATCAAACCCTACGACGAGGCGCGCTGGGCCGTGCTGGCAGACGCCACCCTGCCCTTGGAACCTTCTCTCGATCTTCTCGAATCCCTGCATGTCCGCTGGGTGCGGCTGCTCGAATCGATGAGCGAGCGCGACTATCAGCGCTCGTTTAAGCATCCGGAATCGGGCGTGTGGCGGCTAGATCAATACTTGGCGCAGTATGCCTGGCATGGGCGGCATCACATCGCGCATATAGCGTCGCTGCGGTCATTCCGTCCGCTAAGATAGCTGATGTGCGCGGTCCCGATATACAGACCAGGGCGCCGCGGCGTAAGGCGGCAACTGCGTGACCTGCGATGAAAGACAACGCTTACGGGCCCTCTATAATGCCGCGGCGGAGCACTATGCTGCCTGCGTTAACGAGGTGAATCGGGTTCGCGGCAAAACCACTAAACAGGAATATGATCGTGCCCGGGCTCTGGTCGATGAGGCCAGAACCGCTCGCGACGCGGCCCGTCACAGTCTGGAGCAGCACAAGGAACAGCACGGCTGCTGAGCCCCCTCGGTATTCTCCTGGAAGAATAGGCATATTACTGACGTTTGAGTAACATTTACCCCTTGACAGGTAGATCATCTAGTGGAATAATCTCGGTAACATGCCCAGCCGCAAATCACCTCTCCAAAGCGAAATGGTACAAGGCACTTTGGATATGCTGGTCCTGCAAACGCTGCTATTGGGTCCGGCTCATGGCCACACCATCGCGCACGCAATTGAACGAGGATCCGAGGATGTTCTGCAGATTGAACACGGATCGCTCTACCCGGCCCTGCATCGGCTGGAAGCTCGAGGCTGGATCGCTTCGTTCTGGGGCACTTCGGAAAACAATCGCAAAGCCAAGTACTACCGCTTGACGCCGGCGGGACGAAAACATTTGATCGCACAGACCACGCGCTGGGAACAGGTGGTTCGAGCCATTGGCCGCATCCTGAAACCGGTTTCGGAGTAGATGCCATGAGCTGGAGTCGTTTCCTTCACCGCGCAAGGTCGGATCGCGAACGGCGCGACGAAATCGAGTCCTACGTGCAGATCGAGACCGACGCCAACATCGCGCGGGGAATGCCGCCCGAGGAAGCTAGAAATGCCGCGCGCAGGAAATTTGGGAATCCCACTCTAATTCGGGAGGAGATTTACAGGATGAATACGGTAGGCTTACTCGACACCCTCAGCCGGAATATCCGCTACTCGGTGCGAACGCTGCGCCACAGCCCCACGTTTACATCGATCGCGTTACTCACGCTCGGGATCGGTATCGGCGCGAACACTGCAGTCTTCAGTGTCGTTAACAGTGTGCTGCTCAAGCCGCTGGCCTATCCGAAATCTGAGGAGCTAGTGGCGCTCCACCAAACCGCTCCTGGCGCTCCGGGGTTAACGGATATCGCCGACGGCCTGCGCCTCTCAGCCTCAATGTATTTCACCTATGCCGAACAGAACCGAACGTTTCAGGCCCTGGGTATCTGGAACCCTAACTCGGCCGCGGTGACAGGACTGAACGAGCCGGAACAAGTGCAGGCACTATATGTCAGCGATGGCGCACTTCAATCCCTGGCGGTTCCGCCACTGCTGGGGCGCTGGCTTGACCAGAACGACCAAAGGCTCGACACTCCGGAAACCGTGATGCTCGGCTATGGCTATTGGCAGCAACGCTTCGGAGGAGACAGGTCGGTGATCGGTCGCGGGATTACGGTTGACTCGCGCCCGCGGGAAATCGTCGGAGTGATGCCGCAGGGGTTCCAGTTCGTGAATGCTGGCGCTGAATTGATCCTGCCCTTCCGCTTTGATCGAAGCAAGCTTAGCCTGCCAGGATTCGGTTTTCGGGGCGTCGCCCGTCTCAGGCCAGGGGTAACCATCGCACAAGCGAACGCCGACCTTCGCCGCATCTTGCCAATCTGGATGAGCTCCTGGCCGTATCGCTTCGATCCCAAGAATTATGAAACCTGGAAGATCACGCCCGCTCTCCGTCCGCTCAAGCAGGAGGTGACCGGCAACGTCGGCGACGTGCTGTGGGTGGTCATGGCGACCGTCGGCACGGTGATGCTGATCGTCTGTGCCAACGTGGCGAATTTGTTGCTGGTAAGGGCGGTGGGCCGCCAACAGGAACTGGCTGTCCGTGCCGCACTCGGCGCGGGATGGGGAAGGATCGTCCGCGAGCTCTTACTCGAAAGCTTGCTGCTCGGGCTGATAGGAGGCGTGTTCGGATTAGGACTGGCTTATGCCACGCTGCGCTTTCTGGTTACTCTCGGCCCGGCGACTCTCCCGCGCCTTACTGAAATCTCTATCGACGCGCCGGCGCTCGGGTTCAATTTGCTCGTTTCTCTGCTGGCTGGCCTCCTTTTCGGCTTGATACCGGCTCTGAAATATTCGGGACCGAAACACTCGCTGACTCTCAGAGGCGGAGGGCGCACGTCGAGCCAAAGCCGCGATCGGCAGCGGACGCGTAATGTTCTGGTGGTGGCACAGGTAGCCTTGGCCCTGGTGCTGCTGGTTGCGGCCGGCTTGATGATTCGCACTCATCAGGCGCTGCGAACGGTTGATCCGGGCTTCACGCATCCGGAGCAGCTCCAGACCATGCGGATTGTCATTCCGCCGTCTCTGGTCGCGGAAACGGAACGAGTAGCGCGCATGCAGAATGAACTGGTGGATACGCTGACCGCGATTCCTGGCGTTACTTCCGTTGGGTTCGCGAACACAATTCCCATGGAAGGAATCGGCTCGGATTGGGATGCCATTCGGGTGGAGGGCCAGATGTATGCCCGCAACGAGATCCCCCCTCTCCGGCTTTTCAAGTACGTATCGCCAGTTTTCTTTCAAACTCTCGGCACACGGTTGATCGCGGGCCGGGCTTTCACGTGGACCGATCTTTACGACCGCCGGCCGGTGCTGATGGTTTCCGCCAGCCTGGCTCGCGAGTTGTGGGGTACCGAACTCAACGCCGTTGGCAAACGAATCAACTCCATCGGTCCACCCTGGCGCGAAGTGATCGGCGTGGTGCAGGATATCTACGAGAACGGTGTTCACGAACCCGCGCCCGCAACCGTATATTGGCCCTCTTTGGGCGAGCGAGTCAACGTCGCACGCTTAGCAACTTTCGTGATTCGCAGCGATAGCGCCGGTACGGAGAACTTCCTGAATCAGGTTCGGCAAAGCGTCTGGTCGGTGAATTCGAATCTGCCTGTGGCTGAACTGCGCACGATGCAGGACATCTACAACCAATCCATGGCGCGAACATCCTTCACTCTGGTGATGCTGGCAATCGCCGGATCGATGGCGTTGGTCCTGGGGATCATCGGCATCTACGGCGTCCTCTCCTACGCCGTCTCGCAGCGGAAACGCGAAATCGGAATCCGATTAGCGCTCGGAGCCCAGCCAGGTGAGCTGAAGAGGATGTTCGTGCGCCACGGCCTGGTGCTGGTTTCGATCGGCCTCACCATTGGGCTCGTGGCCGCGGCGGGACTCACGCGTCTGATGTCATCGCTGCTCTTTGGGATTAAGCCGCTGGATCCGCTGACTTATGCCGCCGGGGCGCTGCTTCTAGGGCTGGCAGCGGTGCTGGCCAGCTACCTTCCCGCGCGCAGGGCCTCGAGCGTCGATCCCGTGGAAGCCCTTAAAGCGGAATAACATACAGTATTTTCCTCTTGCATCGCCTAGCTGTCCGTGTTAGGCTTAGGAAGCTTTTGAAATCCAGTACTTCGCTTGAATTCCACAATTAGGCTCTTCAGTTCGTAGCCCACCTCAACCGCCGTCCAGGACTTCCATCGCTACATAACAATCGTTAGAAAAGAGAACAACATGAAAGAAACAGGAACAGTAAAGTGGTTTAATGCCGCCAAGGGTTTTGGCTTTTTGGCGCGTGAGAATGGCGAGGATGTCTTCGTGCATTTCTCCGGAATTGAGGCATCTGGCTACCGGTCGCTCGACGAGGGCGCCAAAGTCACTTTCGTCGTAAAGAGCGGACCCAAGGGTTTGCAGGCTGAGCAAGTTAACCTCGCCTAAGCAATCCTTAGATGTCCAAAACACACGGCGATAAAGCACGTTTTAACAGGCTTCGTAAACAAAGTATTGCCCGGCGTCTTAAGGCCCGGGAACTTCGCAAACAGCTGGCGTTAGCTAAACCTTCGCCAGTCACGCCTTAAGGCGTACTCCAATACTTCCCCTTAATTTTGCGGCTCGGAATCTGCAGCGATTGTTTGCAGCAGCTTACCGGGCCGCCGCTTTTTTGGAGTAGTATTGCACCTATTCTGTCTCTCTATTCCCGACGATGTTTAGGGCTATGCTACTTTGGCGCGATGATTTCTCGACTCTCAGCCTCGAAGAGGTTCTGAGATATCAACTCGAAAACCGGGCCTGGAACAAAGAGCTCCGCTTTCGGAGCAATGAACTCGTGAACAAACGGCTGGCGAACGAAATAACCCAGGACGACTATTTGACCAACCGCAAGATCACGCGCCAGGACACTGAAGAGTGCCAGCGCCGGGCGGCCATACTGGATTCGCAGATCTCGCGTTCATTCGTTAGACCGCTGCTGCACGCGAGTTGAGACCTTCCTTGATATTGCGCGCCGGGCGTATACCTGCGATACTAAAAGTACCTCGATCCGAGAGCTTCGCCGTATCCGTAACCGCTGCGCGTCCCTCTTCTTTCAAGGTAGAACAGGCGCCTTTCATGCGTGACAATTTTTACAGAAAAACGCCGGGAGCCGCAGCTTGAGCGTGCAGCCAGGTAAAGCGGCCGACGGAAAGTCCAAAGTAGTGGATCCGGCAAACGTGGCTGCGAACCTTCGGGATCTCACCGTACATCTTCACCGGGGTAACGCGGCCGAGGCAAAAACGATTGCCACACAGGCGGCGGAACAGCTTCAGGAAATCATCCAGGCAGGCGTCGAACCCGAAGGCGTTCTGATTGGACGCGCGCAGCAGACCATGTTCGCTATTGAAGAGGTCCGCATCATGTTGTCTCAGGACGATGTGAACGGAGCGCTCGCCGCGGCCCGCGACGCGGCCAAAGAGTGGCGCGTCAAATAGCAAGGCCGGCAGAGCAACCCAATAGCACCGCCCCCACCGCATCCCGTCCGCAGGGGATACCCGTTACCAATCCCGCCTGAGTTCGTCCTTTCATAGGAGCTTCGATTTTTAAGCCTGCCCTATGAAACACCTTCCTGCTGCTCTTAGAATTGCTTTCAAAGCACTACGCACAAATAAAATGCGCTCCGCGCTCACGATGTTGGGGATGGTCGTCGGCGTCGGCGCGGTCATCGCAATGGTGGCGGTGGGCCAAGGGGCAACCGAACGTGTACAGAGCCAAATCGAATCGCTGGGCAGCAATCTGATCGTTGTCCAGCCCGGGTGGAACAATACAGGCGGCGTACGAAACGGTTTTGGAAACAGCGTGACACTGACACGTGACGATGCCGACGCCATTGCGGCTCAATTGCCCGCGGTCGCGCACGTGGCCGCTTCAGTGCGAGGTAACGCGCAGATCGTTTATGGCGGCAACAACTGGTTCACACGGATCGAAGGCGTGACGCGAGACTATTTCACGGTTCGCAACTACGATCTGAATCGCGGCGTCGCGTTTGTCGATGCCGACGACCAGCAGGCGAGGAAAGTTGCCCTACTCGGGCAGACCGTAGTGGATCAGCTATTCGGCGGAGCGGACCCCGTCGGGATGATGATTCGTATCAACAACGTACCGTTCACCGTCGTCGGGACGTTGAAGCCCAAGGGCCAATCGCCCAGCGGAGAAGATCAAGATGACACAATCCTGGTGCCGCTGACCACCGCCAAGCGGAAATTGCTAGGCAGGAGTTGGGCCAACGCGCAGAGTGTGCGGAACGTATATGTGCAAGCTCTCTCGGCGGAAGCTACCCCATTGGCGGAACAGCAGATCGGCGACCTGTTGCGAGAGCGGCACAAACTGCGGCCGGAACAAGCCAACGACTTCCAGGTTCGCAATCTGACCTCGGGGTTCGAGGCGCAACAGGAATCGACAGCAGTGATGTCGCTACTGCTCGCTTCCATCGCGTCGGTTTCGCTGTTTGTGGGCGGCGTAGGCATCATGAACATCATGCTGGTGTCGGTGACGGAGCGCACCAAGGAAATCGGTTTGAGACAAGCGGTGGGAGCGAAGACGCGGCACATTCTTTCGCAATTCCTGGTGGAGGCGATGACCCTTTCCGTTCTAGGAGGCCTATTGGGGATTGGCCTGGGGATTGTCGCCAGCCGGGTGATTTCGCGAGTAGCCGGCTGGCAGACCCTGGTGAGCCTCACCGCCATTGTGGGCGCATTCTTATTTTCTGCGTTCGTGGGAATCTTCTTCGGCTATTATCCGGCTAGAAAAGCGGCCAATCTGGATCCGATCGACGCTCTCCGCTACGAATGAGAGGTGTCCGCGAAGGAGCAATCGCTTAGGGCACCTGGTACCGGCGCGCGAAGCTGTCCAGGCCAATCTCAGAGACCATGTTCCGGGCCTTTTGGTAGGCATCCGCATCGGCGAACGGGCCGATCAGCACGCGAAACGATTTCGCGCTCGGGCCCGGCGCGACAAATGAATCGAGTGCGTGTTTGCGCAAACCCTCCGCCAGAATCACCGCCACGCCTTTTTCCACTGCTCCGACCTGAATATAGATCGCCT
>Ga0207667_10005596_pt1 | contig 15328 bp, 15 predicted proteins | sample KBSCornC52_FD_184301 | JGI IMG/M metagenome (GOLD analysis project Ga0207667, IMG submission 184301) | Corn rhizosphere microbial communities from Kellogg Biological Station, Michigan, USA - KBS Corn C5-2 (SPAdes) (version 2) | ecosystem: Host-associated > Plants > Roots > Rhizosphere > Soil ... | reverse complement strand
AACTCCGGCCGGTCTTCAAGGACGAGCTGCCGCTCTTCGAGAAGCCCCCGGAAGGCCCGTTCTAGGCCGGAAGAAGGGCATTCCAGCTCCTCTGCGCGGAGCACCGTTGGCGCGACGCAGGGTCTTTGTAGCCGACCCGCTCACCCGGAGCGGTAGAGGAGGTTGCCTCGAAGTCGTGCCAAAGGACGGCGGCGGAGCGCCGTATCTACAACGCTGACATCTTCGTTCACGCGTCCGGTAAGCGCCAAGCTGGCTGGAGGACGACGCTACGGCTTCCTTGGGAGGGGCGACTTTCCTGTCGCCCTGCGTCGCGGAGCGACGCCAAAGAATGGCGCTATGCGCGTTGGTTCGGTCAGCGACAGGAAAGTCGCCGCTCCCAGGCGCGTCATCTGTCATGGGGCCCAAGCAGCGTGCAAAGAGGTGGAAAATGTTTGGGACGAGCAGCGCACTGCTATTTCGAGGTCTCAAGATGATACCCGCGTTCTCTTCCGAACACCTGTTCCCGGTCTGTTTAACTCAACCGCAGCACCGTGCCGCCAAGGGGTTGTTCCGGCCAAAGTTGTTCACCGTGTACAGAAGAATGAAATAAATTTTACCAATCTCTTTCTTCTTCTTAAGCGTGTGAATAACTGCCCCGAACGGCGTTCCACTTAAGCATTTACGCGGTTCCACGCCGAATGGAGGCTGCGAATAAGTTTTGTGTCGACCGCGAACGACTGCCAATAGGTCGGGGACCCCCAAGGTTATTCCCCATTTCTTCACAGTTATTGGTCGGTTATTCGGATTTTAATTGGTCGCCCTCTGCGGCGCCCCGAGCAGCCGTCCCGTTCCCATCGCGCGGCCGCCAGAGTTCTTTCGAAAGCGCGTCGCGAGCGGCCGAGGTCTCCGCTTCCTTCTTGCTGCGGCCCTCGCCGGAACCGAGCTCCTGGCCATCCCACACGATCTTGGCCACAAAGCGCTTCTGATGCTCTGGACCCGATTGATCGACAATCGGATACGTCGGGCTGATCGGCGAAATCGCCTGTAACAGCTCCTGCAGCCGGCCCTTTGGGTTCGTGTCCGGCGGATCCACCTCCAGATCCTCCAGGAGATCGCGTGACTCGGTGAGCACGATGCGCCGTACCGTGACGAAATCGCTGTCCAGATACATCGCCCCGATCAGTGCCTCAAAGGCATCCGAAAGAGTCGACGCGCGTTCGCGGCCGCCGCTGGATTCCTCGCCGCGCCCCATCATCAGGTATTTGCCCACGCCGATCCGCTCGGCCAGCACTCGCAGGCCCTCCCGCGAGACGATTCGGGCCCGGATCTTGGTCAGTTGCCCCTCGCTCAGGCTGGGGAATTGATCGAAAAGATACTCGGTGAAAATGAGTTGCAGCACTGCGTCGCCGAGAAACTCGAGGCGTTGATTGTCAAAGTGATGCCGTTGCGTTTCGTGACCGAGGCTGGGATGCGTCAGCGCCTCCGCGAGGAGCAGGGAATTACGAAATTTGTATTTGATGCGCTGTTCGAGCGGATTCATTTGGGGGCCATCATGCCCATCTTTGCATGTTGGTCGCGGGAACCGCAAACGCCAAGTAGCATCCATTGACCCGCGGGCACTTCTGTGGAATAGCGGGAAGCGTCGCGCCATGTCTCTGTCGCCCGATTCCTCCATCTCGCCGTCCAGCGCGCGCCACGCCTGGCCCCGGGTGATCCTCTGTCTCGGGCTGGCGGCCATCGGCGCCGGGGTGTGGGCGTGGCAAAGCATCGCCACCCTGCCCCTCGCGGCCCTCGATAGAGGGACCGCCATGGTCAAGGAGATCGGCCATCAGGCCGCCACCGTCGCCCACGCCTTTCGCGAGCGAAATGTGCGGGAGGAGTTTCTCAGCAGTGCCGCCACCCTGACCGGCACGCGCCGTTTGCAGGTGGCCACCCTGCAGGAACATGAGACCTTCCGCCGCAAGGAGAGCAATAGCCTCGCCTGGGGTCTCATCCCGCTGCCCGGCATCGTCGTCCAGGCCGATGTGCCGGTGGAATACAGCTACTACCTCGACTTCGATGCCCCTTGGGAATTCCAACAGCAGGACGGCGCCGTCACCGCCTACCCGCCGGTGCTCGTGCCCGGCACTCCGGCATCCGATATCTCCAAGCTCACCTTCTATACGATCGAAGGCCACATCTGGCAGGACGACAAAGCCGTCCGCAACCGCTTGCAGACCACCCTCACCCCCGCCCTGCACCGGCGCGCTGTGGAACACATCCCCATGGTCAAAGAAGTCGCTCGCCAGCAGGTGCAGACCTTCGTCGAGAAATGGCTGACCGCTTCCTTCAGCGACGGTCACGAGTTCCGCGTCAAAGTCGTTTTCCCGGATGAACGTCTCACGCCGGCGCCCGCGGAGCCGGTGAAAAAAGCGGAGTCGAAGGCGGTGGAGTGAGCGATGTCGAGGCGCGAAAAGGCCTCACCCGGGGGGATGCGCTCCAGCGGGCTCCCCATCTTCAAGGCACAGGCAGAAAGGAATTCACGGACGCGTTCCGAATCTCCCCATTTTCCCTGAGGGAAAATGGGGTGGCCAACGGGACTCGAACCCGCAACAGCCAGAACCACAATCTGGAGCTCTACCATTGAGCTATGGCCACCATTTTTAGAATTGGAGCCGCGCAAGATACCAAAAGCCATCCGCTTGCCAACCGGATATTTTCATTCTCTGCGCAGACGTCCGTACGCCGGCCCTTCCACGAAGAGAGGATGGACGCCGCAAGAGTTTGCCAGCCGCCAGCCGTTCGGCTGCAATTGTCGCGCAACCACCCACACCCTTTTCTATGGACGAACAGAACCCAACCTCGTCATCCACCACCGAATGCTGCGGCGACTGGCGGAAGACCGTCGATGATCTCACTTCCTGCACCGAGAAATTCGTGCGCGAAGATCCTTCCAAAGCCGTCGGCATCGCCCTTTTCGCCGGCGTCCTCCTGACCGTCCTGCCTGTGGGACGGGTCATTTCCGCGCTCGTGCGCCTGGTCTTTGCCCTGGCGCGCCCGCTCCTGCTCGTCCTCGGCGCCGTGAAGCTCTACGAGGAATTTCAAAAGAAAAAATAGTCCGTCCGCCACCCTTTCGCGCCTCAAACCATTCGTCCCGCCTCCTGGACTTTCGCCTTTGGCGTCAGCCCTCGAGTGCAGCTCACCGGCAGAAGTCCGAAAGTCCCACTCACGCCCGAGTCAGATCCGGCCCCAGTGCCTCATGGACCTGTCGCTTCGCTCCAGTTTCCACCTTTCACCTTCACTTTCCACTCTTCACACCCTGTTGCCATGAATACCCACGACGCCAAAGAACGTGCGCAGGACCTCCTGCGCGAGACGGACAATTGCATTCGGGCCAATCCCGTCCCGGCGGTCCTCACCGCCCTGGGCATCGGCTTTGCCATCGGCATCCTGACCCGCTGGGCCGAACCCGCCCCGCGGCGCGAACCGTGGCACGAGATTGTCGATGAAATCCGCGGCGCGCTGGCCACCGGCGCCAAACGCGGCCGGAAAGCCTATTCCCACACCAGCGACGTCGTCCGCGAAGCGGTCGAACAAGCCGTGGAAAAAGCCCACGACCTCGACGTCGATCCCGTGATGAAATGGTGGAAGCGCCTGTGGTCTTGAGGTAGGACGGAGGGATGCGCCGTTTCGACGGGCTCGAGGCCCCGAGCTTGTCGACGGGCTCCGGCGTGTTCCCAATCATCTGTAGCAGCGCCGTCCCGGCGTCGGACTAGATCGATTGAGGATCGGACCCACAATCTTCGGTCGCAGGTTCTTTTCAAAAAAGACCGCGCGTTCGAAGCGTCTACCGTCGCATCCTGATCCGCGATTGAACAAACCCTTCTTCTAGCGTATTCTCGTCCCATGCTGCTGGAAAAACTGCCCGCCGTTCAATCGCTCGCCCCGGAGGAAAAGTGGCTCCTCATCGACGAACTCTGGCGAGACCTAGCGCGGCAGTTGGAAAGTTCGCCGGCCGATGCCCAGACTGTAGCTCTGCTGGAAGCCCGCTTTGCCGAATACCTGGTCAATCCCGACGCGACCGGCAGTCCTGCTGACGACGTTTTCGCGCGGCTCGCTGAACGCAAGCGGCAGTGGAAGCAACCATTCTCGCCGGCGCGGAAAGCGACTTGTGGGCCGCATGGGTACACTACGAGAGTCTGAATCCCGGCCTCGGGGCGAAGTTCGACGAAGCCGTGCGCGGCGGCCTGCAGCGCCTTGCTCGATTTCCTGCATCAGCCCCGCTTTTTGCCGGCGAATTCCGCCGCCTTCTGCTGTTGAGATTCGATCACGGCGTTTTCTACCGTATTCACGGCGTTCGACTCGTCGCTGTTGCCGTGGTTGATCTGAGGAAGAACCCCGACGAGATCCGTCGCCGCCTGGGAATTTCGGACGCTACCTGACCTGCGCGGAGATATCATCTCCGGGCTTGTCTCGCACTGCTGAAGGAAACGAACCGCTGGGTCGAACCCGCCCCGCGGCGCGAATGTGCCAGGATAGCGTCGATGAAATCCGCGACGCGCTGGCCACCGGCGCCAAACGCGGCCGGAAAGCCGATTCCCACACCAGCGACGTCGTCCGCGAAGCGGTTGAACAAAGCCGTGGAAAAAGCCCACGCCCTTGACGTCGATCCCGTGATGAAATGGTGGAAGCGCCTGTGGTCGTAACGGAGGGCGTTCCGGCGCATTCCCCGTTCCACAGACGTCTTTCCCGCGATACTGGGTCGACTCGCGCATTCTCCTTTCGCGAGCCAGGATTGGGCTGACGGTGGATGACCTCGCCGCGAACTCTTCCAAGCCTGCCCCATTTTCGGCACGCCCGGCGAGCGTGCCTTACCTTGGTTCTTATTTCGCTAGCGGCGGCGCGACTTGCGGGGACGAGGGGAGTCGACCGGGATGCGGACTTGCTGGAGGCGGTGTTCGGTGCGGCGGCCGAGGAGGAGGGCCGCGACGGCGATCGTTGCGGTGGCGAGGAGGGCTTGCAGGATCGGTTGGGTGAGCACTTTTAAGATGAGGAACATTCTGGGGAGGGTTGAGGGGGCGCGCTGCTGATCACTGAAAACTGATCACTGAATACTGGTTTAACGCAGTAATCAGTGATTCGTAATCAATATTTAGTAAGCAGGCGAAAACTACGTCACTCCCGAGCGGCCCGGAATGCAGGAACGCCTTACGGCGATTCCTTTTTCTGGAAGAGAGTCTGGACGTCGGTGGGGTCGAGGTCGCTGAGGTCGAGGCCAGGGCCGCCGCGGTTGGTGGCAAAGACGATGCGGTCGGCGATGGTCCGGGCAGCGGGGTTGGCGTAGTATTTCATGGAACCCACAGTGAGGTGGGTGGGGAAGACGATGACGAGGAGGCTGTTCTCGTCGACGTTGACCATGAGGGTGCTGAAGTTCTCACCCTGTTGGTACATGCTGGTGAAGTTGTTCTCATTCACGAGCTGCGCCATGAATTGCACGGCGTTGTAGGCGTTGGAGCCGAGGGTGGCGAAAGTGGTGGTGTCGATGGAGTCCGGGTTGCCACATTGGTGGATGAGGTAACCGGCCTTCTCCACGAGCAGTGCTACGTGGGCTTCGCTCTTGGAGAGCAAATCACGCATCACGCCGTTTATGTGATCGACGTCTTCCTGATTGAGCTGTGGGAATTGGCCCATATTAATATGACTGCGAAATAGGTGCGGGACTAATAATGAATAATAATAATTATTTCCGCACGCCGTCGTTGAGGAATTTGTGAAGCAACATCCGGGTGATCATGTTCAGCGTTTCAAAGACGCCGTCGCATTTGGAGGCCGCAGCCTCGAAGGATGGAACCTGAATCTCGCGATTATTTAGAACGAAATCGAGATATTCCACAGGCGCAACCTCGGGAAGGTCCCGTTTGTTGTACTGCATGACGTAGGGAATATCGTTGAGGTTGAGGTTGAGGGTCTTGAGGTTTTCCTCGAGGTGTTTGAAGGTCTCGATGTTCTCCTCCATTTTATCGTACTGGGAGTCGGCCACAAAGACGATGCCATCGACGCCGCGGAGCACGATCTGGCGGGTGGCATTGTAAATGACCTGGCCGGGGACGGTAAAGAGGGCGAATTTGGTTTTGAAACCTTTGATGGCGACGGCTTCAAGGGGGAAGAAGTCGAAGAAAAGGGTGCGATCGCTGGAGGTGGCGAGAGAGGTCATCTTGCCCTTGGAGGAGGCGTTGGGCACCTGCACGTTGGCGTGCACCTGCTCGAGGTTGGTCGTCTTGCCGCTCTTGGCAGGACCGTAGTAGACGATCTTTACCTGAAGCTCCTTGGTCGCTTGGTTGATAATTGCCATGTGTGTCTCTGGGCTGGGTAGTTATTTGTGCGTGTGGCGCGCGAGTTCCTCGGTGATGAGGTGCAGCTCGTGCCAGGGCAGGGCCTCGCCGGCTTTGCCGAGGACGGCAAAGTAGATGTAGCCGAGGCGGTAGATCTGGCAGTGGGCACCATGCGTGGTGAACAGGAGATCGTCCACATCGCCGAGTTTCATTTCGCCCGCATATAGGTTCAGACGCGCAAAAATCTGGGGCAGGAAGGCGGCGACGACGTCGCTCTTGACGCCTTCAGGCAAGGAAGCGGCCACCGGCAGGCCTTCCTGTAGGGCCACGATAGCGCCGGCGACACCGGGAAGCTTGACGAGGCCGGTGACGAGCTCGGCGGGCGTCCAGCTTTGCTTTTTCGGGTTGCCGAAGATTTCGCCGACGGTTTGCGGAGCGGCTTTTGCCCGAGCGGCGGCCGGAGTAGCAGTTGGTGCTTCGGGGGCGACGGCGGGAGCGGAAGCTTCGACCGCGGGAGCGGCAGCGGCTGGGGCGACAGCCTCGACTGCGGCAGCGAGCGCTGCGGGGGCGGCGATGGCCGGAGCGGGAATGGATTCCGCAGCCGGAGCGGGAGCCGGCTCGGCCGCAGGAGCGGGTTCGGGCGCTTTTTCGGCTTCGACGGGTGCCGGAGCAGACTCGGCAGCGGGTGCCGGGATGGGTTCCGCGGGAGCGGCCGGGGCGGGTTCTTCGACCGGTGCGGGCGCAGCTTCCATCGCGGGAGCGGCGGGCGCTTCCTCGACGACCGGTGCGGGAATTTCGTCGACCACCGGCTCGGGTTCCGGGGGTGGCGGCGGAGCGGGTTTTTCCTGCGGCGGACGGGCATCGGCGAAGAGAGCCGGGATGCTGTCGTCCATCTTGAAGCTCTTGCGCTCGGCAGAGGGCTTGTTCTTGGCCAGGAAGAGCGGGGCGAGAACCTTCAGCGGGAGCTGCAGGGCGGTGTCGCCGGCGACGGCGGTCGCCGGAGCGTCGGGCGTGAGCCAGGCGTGGATCTGTTTCCAAGCGAAGCTGACGCGGCCCTTGGCGAGGCCGCTGGAGAGGTCATTTTCCGGCAGGGCGACGGTCGTAGCCGGGTCCAGGGCGGAGATCTCCGCCTTGATGGCGTCAGGCCACGCGCCGCAAATGGAAGCGAGGGCGATGGAAAAAGTCGGGCCGGCAGGCTTGGCGACCGGGGCTGCTGCTGCGGCGGCGGCGCGTTGCACCCCGGAGCGGGGCGGTTGGGCGCCCGAGCGCGGGGGCTGGGCGACACCGGAACGCGGCGGTTGTGCACCGGAGCGGGACGGCTGGGCGGTCGAGCGCGGAGGCTGGGCAGTGGAGCGCGGCGGTTGCGCCGGAGCGGGTTGGGGCGCGGCGATCTTGAATTCGGATGGCGGGGCGATGACCCGGGGCGTTTGCGGCTGCGGGACTTCCTCTTCAGCTTCCGGAGCGGCGCCATTATTATGGAACTGCGCGCGCAAGCCGTCATCCATCTGGACGACGCGCTGGCCTGGGGCGGGCTCTTCGCCGGCGGTCTCGTCGATATCGATTACTTCTTCCGGGGCCTGCTCTTCGTAGGCGGGCTCGGGCTCGGGAGCGATCGCGTAGGGATTGCTGGAGTCGCCGAAGAGGCTGAAGGCGTCTTCGGGTAGATCTATATAACGCTGGTCGTTGCGGCGGCGCAGGGCCTCCGGCTTCACGTGACGGAAAATCTCAGCGAGCGGAATCTCGATGGTCCGCTTGTCACCGGCGGGGAGCGGGGCGATGCAGCCGTGGGCCTGGCGATGGAGGCTGGCGAGCGACATCTTCACGCTGCCGGTGGGCAGTTGCTTGAGGATGGTGGGCATCGGCAGGGCGACCGTGGCGGTGGCATCCGGCTCGCTGACCACGAGCGTTCTGAGTTCGTCGGGGAACCGCTCGATGATGGAGGCGAGCGAGAGGTGGGCAACCTCGATGGTGGGCATCGGGGTATGCGGCGTCGCGGGCACGGCCTTGGCTGTCGCGGCCACGGCACGCACGGGCGCAGCGGCTTTGGGCTCGGCTTTACCGAATATTTTTTTGAAGATCGAAAGCATGTGACCGTCTGGGATGGGCGACGCTAATGGCTAGCAACCCCGATGCCATTCCGTCAAACGTATGAAAAAATCTTTTGTTCTCTCTGAAACTTGGCGCGTGACGTGCTGAGAATCCGAGGCGAAATTCGCGGTCTTGATCGCTTCGTACCCCGTTAAGTTACGTAAATAACACTTTCCAGACAATTATGCCCGCCCGGCAAAAAATTCTCATTCTCGACGACGAGCACGACATCCTGGAGATTTACCAGGAGATCCTCGCCCGGCTGCCCAGTCAGCCGGAAATCCACACGGCCGACGCCGGAGCCCGCGCGATCGCGCTGCTCGAGAGCGAACCGTTCAACCTCCTCCTCGTCGACCTGCGCATGCCGACGATGGATGGCTTCCAGGTGCTCGCCATCGTGCGCCGCAAATTCCCCACGTTGCGCGTGGTGGTGATGACGGCGGCGGAGGACGAGCAATTCCGCGCCCGCGCTTATGCGATGGGCATCGATCTCTATATGGAGAAGCCGAAGACCGGGAAGGAGATCATCAACTTCGTCGATTGCATCGAGTCGATGCTGGAGAAGGAAGATGTGGGCGGTTTCCGCGGCGTGCAGAGCAAGACGCTGGTGGATATCGTGCAGCTCGAGTGTCTCACGCAAAGCTCGGCGATTCTGAAAATCGCGAGTGCCACGGGCGAAGGGCGCATCTGGATCCAGCGTGGGGAAATCATCGATGCGGCGACGGGCGAATTCCTCGGCAAGGATGCGTTTCTCGAGATGTTGCGCTGGAAGGCGGGCAGCTTTGAGATTCTGCCGAACGATACGCCGCGGCCGCGGACGATTTTCTCGTCTTACGAAAACCTGCTGATGGAAACGGCGCAGACGATCGATGAGACGAGCCCGATGGAGACCGGCGGCGTGGAGGATCCCAGCTCGCTGGCTTCGTTTTCGAAATACAAGGGCGTGCAATTTGTCATCGCCGTGGAAGGCAGCGACAAGACGACCTTCGAGCATTGGGCGGCGGAGAATCCGGACCGGATGGCGGCCTGGATCCACGAGACCACGCGGGCGTTGCGCACGCTGGGCGACAAGCTGGAGGCCGGGCAGCTCGAGCAGATCGAGGCGCTGGGGCCGCAGCGGCATGTAGGTATTCTTTCCAGTGATGAGCAGGACCTCGGCGTAGGCTTTACGCGCTCGGCCAGCCTGCCGCATATTCGCGAAACCATGAAACAGATCGAAGCGAAATGGGCCTCCTAAAACCTTTCACTCGCCAACACAAGACGCTGAGCCCGGAGCGACTCCCCAGCGGTTGTTTCACCATTCACCGCGAGGGCGGGCTCGTGGCCTCGACGCTGCCCTCGACCTTTTCCGAAAACAAGATCCTGGAGATCGGCAAGGAAGTGCTGAAGATCTTCCGCACGGCGGAGGAAGCGCAACTGGCCCTCTCCGACCTGCACCTGGATTTCAGCGGCCTGAGCATCACCGCCCGCGAACTGCGCGGTGGGGCGCTGATCTTCCTCCAACCCGTCACTCTCCAGCTCCCCCATACGCACACGCCGCCCGCCATGCACTACAAGAATATTGAAGAATTCATCCTGCATCTCGAGAACTACATTGAGTGCTGGAAGCAGTTTAACCACTACGTGAACCTGGCGCGGGACAAGAAATTCGCGCGGGAAGACGAGATGCAATTCCTCGAGCTCAAGAGCGTGATCGCGCAGGGGCTGGAGGCGATCATTGCCTCGACGGAAAAGGGCGGACCGAAGAAGGAAGAGGTGCATCATCTCTTCGCCCAGGCGCCGAGCCTGCGCTACCTGGCCGATGGGCCGGATGCGATCCCGGCGGTGGAAGGCGCGTGGCACAAGGTGTATCTCGGCCTGCAGTCGCTGCTCGGGCAATTGAAGGTGCAGCAGAACAAGGCGGAGAAAGGGACCGGGTGGAGTCTTTTTGGGCGGAGCAAATGAGGGCGCGCTGAGACGCGCCTAACATCCAACATCGAACATTGCCCCCGCGGCACCATGGGCGTCTCGCAAAGCCTCGGCTCAACGCCCAACATCCAATGGATGCGGCGGGGCGTGAGAGTGGGTCCGTGATGAGCTGTGCTTGCGCAGCGGAACTCCGGGGAGCGCGCCCGTCCCGGGTGCTGGTTTCGGCGTCTCGCCGTCGTGAACTTGTAGAGCGGCTGCCAGTTTTTCCAGCACCGACGACGCGGTGCCCTCCGGCGCGCTTTCTGTTATCTGGACGGTATTCTTTTTTGGCGAGCGCACTACGATTTCCGCAATTCTCCTCAGGACTGCACGAAGGAAAGTTCGTTTCGGCGGGACGCCGAAACCAGCACCCGGGACGGGCGCGCCCCGGAGTTTCGTCACCGCACACGCTTGCGCGATTGGATGTTGGATGTTCGACGTTGGACGTTGGATGTTTGGCGCGTCTCAGCGCGCTACTTGATGCTCACCCAAGTCCCGATCGGCGCTTCCTTGAAGAGGCGCTTGGCGACTTCACCGGGGAGACGGATGCAGCCGTGCGATTCCGGGCGGCCGGTGACGTACCCCTGATGCAGGCCGAAGGCCTGGCAGCTCAGCCGCATGAAATAGGGCATGCTGGCGTTGTGATAGAGCGTGGAGTGGTGCTCGAGATGTTTGTCGGTGATGACGTATTCGCCCGGTTTGGTCAGATAGCCGTCGCGACCGGTGGAAATTTCCGAGGAGAGGACGAGCTGGCCGTTGCGGTAGTAACAGACGCGCTGCTCGTCGAGGGAGACCTGGATGTAGTAATCGCGCTTGCTCGGCGCCTGCCCGAGGAGTACCTGGATGGTCTCGGGGCTGTTTGCCCACGCGGCGAAGTAGAGGGCGAGGAAGCTCGACTTGCCTTTCGTGGAGAGGTTGCGATTGGCGCCATTCTCGAGGAGCAGCTTCACCATGTCGGTCTGCTTCAGGCCGGCGGCGAGCATCAGCACGGTGAGGCCCGGCGTGTTGTCGAGATAGTAGCGCATGAAGCTGGTGCCCACCCACCCGTGGAAAGCGGTGTCGGTCGGGCGATCGATGACGGTATTCGGATCGGCGCCGAGGAAGAGGAGTGTGCGCACCTGGTCGAGATTGTGCCGCGCGACGGCGTAGGCGAGGAGCGGCTGGGAATTCGCGGATTCCGCCGGCGGGCCGGCGAATTTTTCCATGAGCAGCGGCGCCATGATGGTATCGCGGACGGCGAGGGCCTTGGTGAATTCCGCACGCGCGGCGGGGATCCAGGTGAGCCCGTCCGGCAGGCGGCGCAGGATGTCTTCGAGGAGATCGCGATCGCCGCTTTCCAGGGCGGCGGCGGCGAGATCGTCCCCGCCTTTCGCCGCGGACGGGAGGGTCTTTTGCAAATCGAGCAGCGCGGCGATGGCCGCGGATTGGCGGAGCGCGACGGCGTAACCGAGGGCGAGCCGGCCTTTGCTGTCCGTGGCCTCGAGCGGCGCGCCGGCGGCGAGCAGACGATGGATCGTGGGGACATTCCCGCCAATGGCCGCGGCCATGAGCGGGCTGAGGCCGTGTTCGTCGGCGAGACGCGGGTTGGCGCCGGCCTTGAGCAGGCGCGCGACGAGATCCCAGTTGCGCGCCAGTGCGGCGGCAATCAGCGGTGTGCGATTGTCGTCGCCCCGGGCGTCGACATTGGCGCCCGCGGTGAGGAAGAGGCGCACCAGCCGCTGATTGCCCGAGGCGATGGCGCGCAGAAAATCATTGGGGGTGAGCAGGCCGAGCACTTGTAATTGCGCCCCTGCACGGTCCTTCGCCGCGGCGTCTTCATTCGTCAGAGCGATTCGGACCAGGCTCGGCTCTTCCAATAGCGGAGACTGAAAATTCGTTGTGTCCGCAGGAGCCGGCGCATCTTTTTCCGCGGCGAAGGCGGCGGTCGCCAAAACGGCCAGCGTACAAAGCGCGGCTATCGTCTTCGTTGTTCCCCAAAGACGCCGGACGACTCGCGTAGGCTGCGTTGACTGTGCGGACACCATACTACCAGGCAGGGCCTGTATTATCCCGCAAATCGGCGGATTATCAAGTCTGCAACCAGCGAGACGCATGCCTGAGAGGACGGGGAGGTGATTTTGGAAACCGCGCATGGGACACAGCTTGGTGAAGATGGAATCGGAGGATCGCCGCTGACTGGCGGTAAGGCGCGCTGCTGATTCCCCCTTGTTGGCCGCGAAGCGCCGTTCCGGGGAGCGCACCCGTCCCGGGTGCTGGTTTCGACGTCCCGTCGAAACGAACTTCCCACCTGCATAAAATAAAGAGAGAAGGTGGAAATTTCTAAAAGTTCGCGAAGGCGGGGACGCCTTCGCCAGCACCCGGGACGGGCGCGCTCCCCGGAACTCCTCGGCGCTGCCCTCATTAGTGGCCTACGCCCTTCTGCTAAGGAAGCTCCGGCGCAGCGGATTGACTTGCGTACGCGAAAAGCCGTTGGCGCGCTGGCCGAAGATCGGTTACTGCTCCTGCCCCTCTTTCCCATGAATCGCCCTATCCCTTACCGTATCGCCATGCTCTGCGGGGCCGCCGTTGCGCTGTGCCTGCCCGCGTGCAAGCGACCGGAGATTCGCGTCTACACCGTCTTGAAGCATGCCCCGGAAGCCTCCCCTGCCCCTTCCGAGGCCCCGCTGCAGCTCAGCGATGCCAAGGCCAAACACCTGCGCCCGAAGCTCGACTACCAGTTGCCCGCAGGCTGGAAGGATTTGGGGCCGAATCAATTCAGCCTCGTGAATTTCAGCATCGCCACGCCGAAGGGCGAGGCCACGGTGAACATCACGCCGCTCAGCGGCATGGATGGAAAGGATGCAATGATCGTAAACATGTGGCGTTCGCAGGTCGGCCAGCCGCCGCTCGACGACGCCGAGGCGGAGAAGAGCCTTTCGCCGGTGGATATCGGTGGCGAGTCGGGACGGCTCTTTGAAGTGACCGGTGCGCATGAGGGCGGACAGCCGCTGGAGATCATCACGGCATTCGTGCATCGGCCGGATGGGAGCTGGTTTTATAAATTGCAGGGCAGCGCGGAAGCGGTCGCATCGCAAAAGGCGGCGTTCGTGGATTTCCTCAAGACGGTGAAGGTCAAGCCGGGCACCGAAACGGCGGCTGAGACCGCACCGACGGCTCCGCCGCGACCGTTGGCCAACAATCCGCCGGAACAGGGCACGCCGGTCACCCATATCGTCGCGCCCGAAGGCTGGAAGGAACAGGCGCCGGGACAGATGCAGGTCGCCAAGTTTACCGTGGAGAAAGACGGCGGCCATGCGGATGTCTCGGTGAGTGTCTTCGACAGCGATACCGGCGGCATCCTTGCCAATGTGAACCGCTGGCGGCGCATGCTCGGTCTCGGCGATGTCGATGAAAATGGGCTGCAGGAGTGTGTCACCACGCTCGGCGGCGCGCATTTCGACGGCGCGCCCGGGCCGATCCTCGTCGATCTCACCAATGAAAACCGCCGCATGCTCGGGGCCATCGTCCCGCGCGAAGGCAAGTGGTGGTTCTATAAGATGCTCGGCGACGCTTCCGCCGTGAACGCCGAGCACGATTCCTTCGTCCAATTCGTCAAAAGCCAGCCATGAACCGCAGTCTTTGGAAATTCCTCACTTCGCTCCGCGTCACCATCGTCCTGCTGGGGCTCGCGATCGTTCTCGTCTTCATCGGCACGGTCGCGCAGGCCGATGAAGGTCTCTATCAGGTCCAGAACCGCTACTTCCGCCACTGGATCATCGTCGGCACAACGCTCTGGGGCTTCAAGATGCCGTGGTTCATCTGGCCCGGCGGTTACTCGATCGGCGTTGGCCTGGTCATCAATCTCGTGGCCGCGCACATCAAGCGCTTCCACTGGAGCATGTCGAAGCTCGGGATTCAACTCACGCACGTCGGCATCATCATCCTGCTCATCGGTCAGCTCTCCACGGACATGCTGCAGGTCGAGTCGCACATGACGTTCAACGAAGGCGAGACGGACAATTACATCGAGCGTGCGCGGTATCACGAGCTCGCGTTCACCACGGATCTCGACAAGGATCAGCAGCAGGTCGTCTCGGTGCCGGAGCCGCTCATCAAGCAAGGCGACACGATCAACAACTCGAACCTGCCTTTCACGGTGAAGATCCAGACCTACGGTGGAAATGGTGACGTCGTTTCCATCGCCAAGACGACGGATGCCGGCAACAAGCTCACCGCCGCGTTGGGTACCCTGGAGGCGGAATTCAGCAGCGCGGACCAACTCGAACCGCAGGCGCAGCGCGCCGCGGAAACGCCCGGCCGGGTAGAGATCTGGCGCGATGCCTTGCGCGGGGTTGGCGAGACTGATGTGGAAGATATCGTCGCCGCGGCCAAGCGCGTGGCTGCCGAGCCTGCCAAGGAAGGCAAACTGCGCGCGGACCTGAAGCAGCGTTTCCGCGCCGGGATGCTCATGCGCTTCAGCAACATGCAGGACGACAAGGATCCGCAGATGGCCAGCGGCATGCGCCTCGCGGCGGAGCGAGTCAACGCGGGCCAACCGGTGACCGAGGCCTCCCTGCCGCCCGCTTCCACCGAAGGCGCCGGGGCGCACATGACGCTCCGCCCGCTGCCCGAAGTGAAGGACATGGACACGCGCAGCTTCCCCTACGCCGTGCTGGATATTCAAGCCGGCGGGAAGAGCCTCGGCACGTGGCTCGTCTCGGAGGCGTTGCGCGGACAGCCGATCAAGGTCGGTGACAAAACGGTTTATGTCTCCCTGCGCGAAGAGCGCCATTACCTGCCGTATTCCATCAAGCTCCTCCACGCCACGCACAAGGTTTACGCGGGCAGCGAGATCCCGAAGGATTTCCGCAGCCGCATCCTCATCTCCAACCCGACGACCAAAGAAAATCGCGAGACGGAGATATCCATGAATGATCCCCTGCGCTACGGCGGGCTCGCTTTCTACCAGTACCAGATGACGAAGGATGAGCTCGACCGGTCGCCCGGACAGAGCGTGCTCCAGG
>Ga0207667_10005595_pt1 | contig 15331 bp, 12 predicted proteins | sample KBSCornC52_FD_184301 | JGI IMG/M metagenome (GOLD analysis project Ga0207667, IMG submission 184301) | Corn rhizosphere microbial communities from Kellogg Biological Station, Michigan, USA - KBS Corn C5-2 (SPAdes) (version 2) | ecosystem: Host-associated > Plants > Roots > Rhizosphere > Soil ... | reverse complement strand
CCTATGGCACGCTTGAACAGACTGGCACTGATCGCGCTTTCGGCTTTGGCGCTGGCACCGGCGCTGCCAAGCGTTGCGGCGGCGCAGGACAAGCCGCTGACCAAGATCACCTTCTCGCTCGATTTCATCCCGCTCGGCCGGCACGCGCCGTGGTACGCGGCGGTCGTCGAGGGCTTCTACAAGCAGGAGGGGCTCGACGTTTCGATCATCCCCTCGCAGGGCACCGCGCAGACGATCCAGGCGATCGAGGCGGGCACGGCGCAGCTCGGCTTCACCGACGTCCCGAGCCTCGTGCTCGCGCGCGCCAATGGCGCGAAGGTGAAGATGGTCGCCGTGAATTACCAGAAGGCGCCTTACGCGATCTTCAGCCTCAACACCGGCGCCAACGTCACCGACGCCAAGCAGCTCGAAGGCCTGACGCTCGGCAGCGGTGCCGGCAGCTTCACGCCGAAAGTGATTGCCGGCTTCATGACGCAGCACAAGCTCGACCCGAACAAGCTCGTCATCTCCAACGTGGCGCCGCCGGCGCGCGCGACGGCGCTGATCTCGGGCCAGGTGCCGGCGATCGAGTTCTTCGTCATGTCGAAGCCGGGACTTGAGGCGGCCGCCAAGGGCAAGGGCGCGGAGCTGCGCACCTTCCTGCTCGCCGATCACGGCCTGACGCTGTACTCGAACGGCGTCGTCGCCAGCGAGGACTATCTGGCGAAGAACGCCGACGTCGTGAAGCGCTTCGTGCACGCGAGCCTGCGCGGCTGGCAGTTCGCGCTCAAGAACCCGCAGAAGGCCGCCGAGGACCAGGCCAAGCTGGTGCCGAGCCTCGACGCGGCAAAGAGCGTCGCCGAGATCGAGGTGGTGAAGGGTCTTGCCGTCACGCCGGCGGTGGAAAAGAACGGGCTCGGCTCGTTCGATCCGGCCGAGATGAAGTCGAGCCTCGACTTCATGGTGAAATATGTCGGCGTCGGCGTCGGCGACAAGCCGCCGGCGGCGACGGATCTTTATGCGACCGGCTTCCTGCCGGCGACCCCGATCAAGCCTTGAAGTCACGAGCGTAATGCAACCATCAAATGAGACTCTGGAGCGGCGCTCGGACGGCGCCGCTCCGGCCTTCGGTCACTTCAAGGACGTGCGCCAGGAATTCAAGCTTCCGGCGCAGACGGATTTCGTCGCGATCGAGAACATCTCGTTCGATTTAAAGCCCGGCGCACTGGTCAGCCTGCTCGGCCCGAGCGGCTGCGGCAAGACGACCTTCCTCAAGATCGTCGGCGGACTGATCCGCGCCAGCAGCGGCGTCATCCAGATCAACGGCGAGGACGTATCGGAGCCGCACGCCGACTTCGGCATGGCGTTCCAGCAGCCGAACCTGATGCCGTGGCGAACCGTGCTCAAGAACGTGCTGTTCCCGATGGAGTTGCGCAACGAAACCGGCGCGCGCGTCAAACAGCGCGCCAAGGACCTGCTCAAGCTGGTCGGCCTCGAAGGCTTCGAGAACCATTATCCCGCGCAATTGTCCGGCGGCATGCAGCAGCGCGTCGCGCTGTGCCGCGCGCTCGTGCACGAGCCGAAGCTGTTGCTGATGGATGAGCCGTTCGGTGCGCTCGATGAACTCACGCGCATGGAGATGCAGGACCTGCTGCTCGACATCCGCGTCAAGACCAACGCCACCATCATGTTCGTGACGCACAGCATCGCCGAGGCGGTCTATCTCTCCGACGTGGTGGTCGTGTTCTCGAAGCGGCCGGCGGTGATCGCCGACTACATCGAAGTGCCGCTCGCCTATCCGCGCACCGCCGAGATCCGCTACTCGGCCGCCTTCACCGAGCTCGAGCACCGCGCCGGACGCGCGCTGGGGATCACGCGATGATCCGTTCGGCGCACCGCCTCGTCTATCCGCTCGTGGGCTTCGTCATCATCGTCGTCCTGTGGCAGGGCTATGTCGATTTCGCCCATGTCAGCAAGATCGTGCTGCCGAGCCCGATGGATATCCTGCGCTCGTCCTGGCAGCGCTACGACCTCTTGCTGCGCGAAACCGTGCCGACTGCGCTCGAAAGCATTTACGGCTTCGCGCTCGCGGTCGTGATCGGCATTCCGCTCGCCGTCTGTGTCGCGAATTCGCGCATCCTCAACCTGACGCTCTATCCGATCCTGATCGCGACGCAGTCCGTGCCGAAGGTGGCGGTCGCGCCGATCATCCTCGTCTGGTTCGGCCTCGGCATGCAGTCGAAGCTGGCGATCGCTTTTCTGGTCGCGTTCTTTCCGATCGTCGTCGACACCGCGACCGGCCTGCAGGCGACGCCGGCGGGCCTGATGGAATTGGCGCGCTCGCTGCGCGCCTCGCGCTGGCAGACCTTCTGGAAGGTGCAGTTCCCGTCGGCGCTGCCGTTCATCTTCTCGGGCGCGAAGGTCGCGGTGACGCTGGCCGTGATCGGCGCGGTCATCGGCGAGTTCGTCGGCTCGATCAACGGCCTCGGCAACCTGTTGCTGTCGGCCAATTCGCAGCTGGATGGGCCGCTCGCCTGGGCCGCGCTCGTCTGGCTCAGCGTGCTCGGCATGGTGCTGTTCCTCGGCGTCGTTCTCGCCGAGCGCATTCTGATGCCGTGGGCCGGATCGGGGCATCACTAGCTCCGCCGAAGCCGCACCGCACGACCGAAAATCCGCAATACCCTGCGCGAAGCCGCCAACGCGCGGTTGACACGTGCGGATGCGCGCGCTTCAATTTCAGTCGCAAATAAGTTTCGCATTCCGAAAAACCGCGGAACACCGGGACGAGACGCAAGTGGCCGCACGAAAAAACGCGAGCGCGCGCGCATCGGCGGCCAGCCGCAGCCCGGCCGGCGAGCGGGAAGACAGCCGCAACGTCGTGAACTCGCTGGCCAAGGGCCTGCGCATCCTCGAAGCGTTCTCGGCCGAGCGGCCCGAACTCACCCTGAGTGAAGTCGCCGGCCTTGCCGGCCTCGACCCCGGCACTGCCTTCCGCATGCTCAATACGCTCGTGATGCTCGGCTATTTGAGCCGCACGCCCGAGAGTAAGCGCTTCCGCCTCACCTTGAAGGTGGTCGATCTCGGTCTGCACGCGATTGCGCGCGCCGACCTGCGCGAGATCGCACGGCCGATCCTGCGCTCGATCGTCGGTGAGGTGAACGAGGCGGCGAGCCTCGGCGTGCTCGACGGCGCGGACATGCTCTATGTCGAGCGCGTGCGGGCGGGCCTCACGCGCATCGGCGTCGACATTCGCATTGGCACGACGATCCCCGCATTCTGGAGCACGATCGGCGAGGCGTTCCTTGCTTACTTGCCGCAGGCCGAACTTGCGCGCGTGCTGGCGCTCAAGCCGCGGCCGGGTGCGTTTCCGCACAAGCCCATGAACCGGGCCGAGATCGAAGCGCGCCTCGCCAATGTGCGCGAACACGGCTACGCGCTGCGCGATTCGTATTTCGGCAGCGGCCTGCGCGTGCTGGCCGTGCCGGTTCTCGACATCGACAATTATCCGCTGGCGGCGATCAGCGTCGCCGTGCCGCAGATGCAGATGTCGGTGGGAGATTTCCGCGCGCGCGCCCTTGCCGCGGTCCGCCGTGCCGCGAACGAGGTTGCCAAGGCGGTGCAGGCAAGCGGGACCGTCTCGGCGGCGGTGTGAGATTGGCTTGATGCTGGAATGACCGAGCAGCGGCGATGAACGAACGCTGCCGGTTCTGGAAACGCGAAGGTGGTCGGATCGATGGCGTTTACATTGGGAGCAGAGAGTCGCATTGCGGCCGACGCGACGGCCCCGGCAACGTCGGCTTCGGCGCGCGGCGCGCTCATCGCGGTCGAAGGCGTGGTCAAGATCTATCCGACCGTCGCCGGCGAACCGGTGCTGGCGCTGGACCACGTCAATCTCGACATTCGCGATGGTGAGTTCGTCTGCCTCGTTGGGCCTTCGGGTTGCGGCAAGACAACGCTGATGCGGCTCCTCGCCGGTCTCGACCGCGCCGATGCCGGATCGGCGTCGCTCGGCGGCAAGATGCTCGATGGCCCGTCTCCGGAAGTCGGCGTCGTCTTCCAGCACTCAAACCTGCTGCCGTGGTTCACGGTCTGGCAGAACGTGACGCTGCCGCTCAAGGTGCGCGGTGGCAAAGGCATCCGTGGCCGCGAGGCCGCGTTGCGGGATCTCCTGGAGATCGCCGGGCTCAAGGGCTTCGAAAACAAGTATCCGTACGAATTGTCCGGCGGCATGCAGCAGCGTGTCGCCATCGTGCGGGCGCTGGCGCGCGATCCGAAGCTTCTTCTCATGGACGAGCCGTTCGGCGCGCTTGATGCGTTGACGCGCGAGCGCATGAACGCCGAGTTGCAACGCATCTGGATGGCGAGCGGCAAGACCGTCGTCCTGATCACGCATTCGATCGACGAGGCGATCTTCCTCGGCGACCGTGTGGTCGTGATGTCGCCGCGGCCGGGCCGGATCGTGCGCGATCTCCCGGTCAGTGTGGCGCGGCCGCGCGTCGCCGCCGAGACGTTCGGGAGCGCGCCGCACGTGGCGCTCGCGCGCGAAATCCGCACGCTGCTGGACGGGTGAGGGGACCATGACCGACATCCGCTCGGAAGGCGCGGCCTTCGACCTCATCGCTGCCTCGGCCGCGGCCGCCGAGCAGCGCCGCCGCCGGGTCCGCCTTCGCAACATCGGCCTCGGCTTCGCCGGCTTCCTCGGCCTGCTGCTGATCTGGAAGCTCAGCGTCATGCTGCTCAAGGTGCCGCCCTACATTCTGCCGGCGCCCGAGCAGGTCTTCATCGCGCTGTGGAGCGGCATCGCGGTCTCGCCGTCGAGCCCGCTCGGCTGGTACCTGCCGCTGTGGAGCACGATGTCGAACGCGCTCCTCGGCTTCGCCATCGGCGCTGGCCTCGGCCTCGCCTTCGGCTCGCTGATGGCCGAGTTCAGGCCGGTCGAGACCGTGGTGATGCCCTACGCCTTCGCCCTCCAAAGCCTCCCCAAGGTCGCGATCGCACCGCTCATCGTCATCTGGTGCGGCTTCGGCGACGGCTCGAAAGTGGCGATGGCCGCGCTGCTCGCCTTCTTCCCGATGATGGTCAACAGCTTCGCCGGCATCCGCGCCGCGGAAGTCGAGCGGCTGGAATTGATGAGGGCGCTCTCCGCATCGCGGCTCGAGACATATTACCTGGTCAAGCTGCCGTCTGCGGCGCCCTACATCTTCGCCGGCCTCGACATGGGCATCGTCTATGCGCTGCTCGGCACCATCGTCGCTGAATTTCTCGGCGCCCAGGAAGGCATGGGCGTCGCCATCACCAAAGCCCAGGCGGTGACCGACGTCGCCGGCGTGTTCGCTGCGCTGGTCGTGCTCGGCATTACGGGAGTCCTGCTGCATCTCGTCGTGCGATGGACCGAGCGTTCCATTGTGCACTGGGCCGATCGCGGCAAACGCTAGAACAACAAAGGTGGGAGGAAGCGATGACGAACCGACGTGACGTTGTGAAGGGCCTCGGCGCCACCGCGCTCGCGAGCGTGGCCGGGCCTTCGATCCTGCGCGCGCAGGAAATGACCGAGATCTCGATGGGTTTCGGCATCAAGTCGATCAACCCGATCATCATCAACATCCTGATCGGAGAGGGGCTCGGCTATTACAAGGAAGAGGGCCTGAAGTTCACGGCGAAGCCGCTCGGCACGAATTCGAACGCGCAGATCGGCGTCGAGAAAGGCGCGGTTCAGTTCGCCGTCGGCACGATGAGCTTCCAGATGCCGCTTTACGCCAAGGGGCAACTGCCGAAGATCGTGAATTTCTACGAGTACACCTATCCCTATAAGTGGGACATTGCGGTTCTCCCGGACTCGCCGGCCAAGAGTTACCAGGATCTCAAGGGCAAGAAGATCGGCGTTTCCGATCTCGGCACCACCGACTATCCGGTGTCGCGCGCGGCGCTGGCCAATATCGGGGTCGATCCGGACAAGGACGTGAAGTGGGTGGCGGTCGGGGCCGGCGTTACGGCCGGCGTCGCGCTCCAGCGCGGCGTCATCGACGCGCTTGCCTATTTCGACACCGGCTTCGGCCAGATCGAAGGCGCCAACATCGCCTTCCGCATGCTGCCGCGGCCGAACAACGTGCCGCTGATCGGCGGGCTCTTCCTCAGCGCCATGGAAGATTACATCAAGACGCATCGCAAGGTTTGCGTCGGCTTTGCTCGCGGCGTGGCCAAGGGCTCGGAATTCCTGCTGGCCAACCCGGAGGCCGGCGCCCGCGTCTTCCTCAAGCTGTTTCCCGAAACCGCGCCGCGCGGCGCGAGCGAAGCGGATGCCGTGCGCTCGGTGCTGCTTGCGGCCAAGCGGCGCGTACCGCTGTACCGGCCGCCTTATCCGGACACGAAGATGGGCTTCATCCACGAGAAGGAATTACAGCTCGAAGCCAAGTTCCTCGGCCTCGACATCAAGGACGTGAAGCCGCTCTTCACCAATGACCTGATCGAGGAGATCAATCACTTCGACCGCGGCAAGATCATCGACCAGGCGAAGAACTACAAGATCTGATCACCATGGACGTGACGCGGCAGCAAAGAGGCGAGGCGCCGTCATGGCGATGACGGCGCCCATCGTGCGCGCCGCCTCCGGCAAGGGGGCGCGCTTTGCCCCCGAGCACCGGTGGCTGACGGACGAGAAGTCCGGCCGGCGGCTGCGTCAGGTGACGAGCCATCCGAGCATTCATCACCATCCGTTCTTCTTCGTGCCGGCCTGGGACCGGGCGGGCGAGAAGCTGGTCTTCGTCTCGCATCGCACCGGCGCGCCGCAGATCTTCTTCGAGGAGCGAGCGAGCGGCGAGCTCGTGCAGGTCACCGACCGGAGCGATCTCGCCGAATGGTCGATATATCCCTCGCCGGACGGACGCTTTGTCTATTTCACTGCCGGCACCGGCGCCTTCCGCGTCAGCCTTGACGATTTCGGCGAGACGCAACTTGCCGATTTCGGCGCGGTCGAGATGCGCGAGAAGGGCATGATTGGCGCGGCGATGGGGACGACTGCGCTGTCGGCTGGTGGCGACTGGTGGGCGATCCCGGTGAAGGCCGGCAAGGTGTCGCGCTTCGTCCTCGTCGACACGCGCAAGGGCACGTCCAGCGTCATCCTCGAGCGCGACACGATCGGCCACCCGCAGTTCTGCCCCGACGACGACAGTCTCATCCTCTATGCCGGTCCGCTGACCGACCGCGTTTGGACCGTCAACCGCGACGGCAGCGCGAACCGCCGCGCCTACGAACGCGAAGACAGGATGCAATGGGTGACGCACGAGGTCTGGCTGCCGGATCGGCGCGCCATTGCCTTCGTCGATTGGCCGCGCGGCATGCGGCTCATCGATCTCGCGACCGGCGAGGCCGAGTGGCTTCACCGCTTCCCGGCGTGGCACGCAGCGCCGGACGCGAGTGGCACGCGTTTCGTTTGCGACACCAATTTTCCCGACCGCGGCCTGTACGTGATCCCGCTCGGCGGCGAGCCGCAATTTCTTTGCGCCAGCGAGGCGACGTCGGAAGGCGGGCATTGGGCCGGACCGTTCCCCTATAATGACGGGCCGGTGGCGGTCGAGGCGCGCCAGCACACGCATCCGCATCCGCGCTTCTCGCCGGACGGGACGCGCGTCGTCTTCACGTCCGACCGCACCGGCCACGCGCAGCTCTATGAAGTCGAGCTCGGCGGAGGCGCGCAATGAACGCCGACGGCCTCACCGAGAGCCAGCGCGTCCGCGGCGGCATCCGCGCCGGCCGCATCGACGGCACCAGCCGCGGCATGGCGCCGGGTTTCGTGCAGTGCAATCTCGCCATCCTGCCGAAAGCATATGCTTTCGATTTCCTGCTCTATTGCCAGCGCAACCAGCGCGCCTGCCCGGTGTTGGAGGTGACCGACCCGGGCGCGGTCGAGCCGCGCAGGCTCGCGCCCAGCGCCGACCTGCGCACCGACTGTGCACGCTACTCGGTGTTCATCGATGGCGTGCGCCAGGAGGACCGCACCGACGTGCGCGATCTGTGGCGCGACGATCTCGTCTCGTTCCTGATCGGCTCCGGCATCACCTTCGACGATGCGTTCGAGCGCGCGGGCGTGCCGACCGGCAAGTATCGCTGGGTGCTGCGCACGGACCGTCCGACCGAGCCCGCCGGGCCGTTCAAGGGCGATCTCATCGTCACCATGCGCTGGCTGACGCCACAGCAGGCGATCACGGCGGTGCAGGTGTCGGCGCGGTTCCCGTTCAACCACGGCGCGCCGATCCATATCGGCGATCCGGCCGGCATTGGGGCCGACCTCGGCGCGCCCGTGTTCGGCGGTCCGGTGCCGGCCATGCCGGACGGGCTGACCGCCGTCTTCTGGGCCTGCGGGGTGACGCCGCAGGCGGCGGCCGAGAACGCGAAGCTGCCGCTCTTCATCACGCACGCGGCGGCGCACAGTTTCATCACCGATCTGCCGGCGGACCGGCTGATGACGTCCTGAGAGTGAGACGGAGTTCTGTAGTGAATACAATGACGAACAGCCGGTTGCGCCTGTCGGCCGACGTCGGCGGGACGTTCACGGACGTCGCGGCCTTCGACGACACCACCGGACGCCTCCGTCTCGGAAAGACACTAACGACACCACCGCGCCTCGTCACCGGCATCGAAACCGGCGTGACCAAGGCCGGCGCGGGCTTCTCGGCGGCGCAATTGTTCCTGCACGGCACGACGGTCGCCATCAACACGATCCTCGAACGGACCGGTGCGCCCTGCGCGTTGATCACGACGCAGGGCTTCCGCGACATTTACGAGATCGGCCGCGTCAACCGACCCGAGTCGTACAATCTCTTCTTCCAGAAACACAAGCCGCTGATCGATCGCGATCTTCGATTCGAAATTCGCGAGCGCATGGACGCGCAGGGCAGGGTGCTGATCCCGCTCGACGAGAACGAGGTGCGTGCCGTCGCGGCTGAAGCCGTCAAGCGCGGCGTCAGGGCGATCGCCATCCTGTTCCTGCACTCCTATCGCAACCCGGACCACGAAAAGCGGGCCAAGCGCATCGTCGAGGAGGCCTATTCGGACCTGTTCGTCACCGCCTCGCACGAACTCTCTCAGGAGTACCGCGAATATGAACGGACTTCGACGACGGCCGCGAACGCCTATGTTGGTCCACGTGTTCGCAGCTATCTCGGCGAAATGGACGGCCACCTGAAGGAGACCGGGTTCGACGGCACCTTTCTGGTCGTGCAGTCGACCGGCGGTCTGTTCGATCTGGAGGAGGCGCGCTCCTCCTGCATCCGGATGCTCGAGTCCGGGCCTGCCGCCGGCGTCATCGGCGCACGCACCCTGTGCGCCAATATTGGCCTGCGGAACGCGATCGCCTTCGACATGGGAGGCACCACGGCCAAGGCCGGGGTGATCTATGACGGTGAAGTGTTGATGACCGGCGGACAGCTCGTTGGGGGCTATGCGACCGGGTTGCCGCTCCAAATACCGATGATCGACATCCAGGAGGTCGGGACCGGCGGCGGCAGCATCGCGCGCATCGAGACCGGCGGCGGCCTGCGCGTCGGGCCCGAGAGTGCGGGCGCGCAGCCGGGTCCGGTCTGCTACGGGCAGGGAGGCAGCGAGCCCACCGTGACCGACTGTAATCTGCTGCTGGGCCGTCTTGCACCCGACCGGTTTCTTGGTGGCGAAATGAAGCTCGATCTGGTAGCGGCGCGCAGGGCGCTCGACGAGAAGATTGCCAAGCCGCTTGCTCTCGAATCGGTAGCGGCGGCCGACGGCGTCCTGCGCATCGCCGCGACGAAGATGTCGCACATGGTGCGCTGGGTGACGACCGAGCGCGGCCTCGATGCGGCCGACTTCGCGCTCATCGCCTATGGCGGCGCGGGACCACTGCATGCGGCGATGATCGCGCGCGAATTGCGCATCGCCAAGGTCATCATCCCATTCGCGCCCGGGCATTTCTCGGCTTACGGCATGCTGTTTGCCGACCTGCGGCGCGATCTCGTCAACACCTGGTTCAAGCCGCTCGACGCCGCTTCGTTCGACGATCTCGAGGCGCTGTTCACGACGATGGAGAAGACCGGCGCCGACGATCTCGCGCGCAGCCGCGACATGATCGTGGAGATGCAAACCGAGCGCGGCGCCGACATGCGCTATGTCGGGCAGGAGCACGCGGTGACGGTGCATCTGCCGCTCGAACTCTTCCGCAACCACGACCGCGCCGGTATCAAGGCGCGCTTCGATGCCGTGCATGAGACGCGCTACGGCTATTCGGCGCCCGGCGAGAAGGCTGAGATCGTCTCGCTGCGTTCGGCCACCGTCGGGCTGATGCGCAAGCCGGCACTGGAGCCGGTCGGTACCGCGGGCGACGACGCGCAGGCCGCGTTCGCCGGCAAGCGGCCGGTCTATTTCGCGGCCACCGGCATGGTCGAGACGCCGACCTACGATCGCGCGCGGCTCAAAGCCGGCAATCGCATCGAGGGGCCGGCGCTGATCGAGGAACATGCCTCGACCACGGTGGTCGAGCCCCGCGACGTGCTCACGGTCGACGCCTTCGGCAATCTGCATATCGAGATCTGGAGGGCCTGAGCATGGAAGCGAAAGTCAAGCACAGCGCCGCCCAGGGCTCGCACGTCGACCCGGTCGTTACCGAAATCGTGCGCAACGGTCTCATCGCCGCCACCGAGGAGATGAAGACCAACCTGATGCGTACGGCCTACAACATGATCATCTACGAGGCACTCGACTTCACCGTCGGTCTGTTCGACGCCGGCGGCAATACAATCTCAATCGGCCTCGGCCTGCCCATGTTCATCCGCGGCATGAGCGAGACGGTGAAGGCGAAGATCGCGCATTTCGGCGGCGGCCTCGAGCCGGGCGACATTTTGTTGACCAACGACGCTTACATCACCGGCAGCCATTTGAACCACATGACGTTCACCGTGCCGGTGTTCCACGAAGGAGAACTCGTTGCCTTCTCCTGCTGCATGGCGCACTGGCCCGACGTCGGCGGTACGCTGTCGGGAGCGACGACGGATATCTATTCCGAAGGCTTGCAGATGCCGATCGTCAAGATCTACCGCAAAGGTGTGATCAACGACGAGCTCGTCTCGATCATCAAGACCAATGTGCGGCTGGCGGAGCGGGCGATGGGTGACTTCCGCGCGCAAGTCGCCGCGGTCAAGACCGGCGAGAAACGGTTCCTCGAACTGATCGGCAAATACGGCCGCGACGAGGTGCTTGCCGCGATCGATGCCATCATGGAGCACAGCGAGAAGATCGCGCGCGAGCGCGTCGCCGCCATGCCGGACGGCGTCTACGAGGCGGAGTCGTTCATGGACGACGACGGCGTGTCGGTTGGCGTGCCGGTGCCGATCCGCGTCAAGGTCGTGGTCAAGGGCGACCGCATGACGGTCGATCTTACCGGCATCTCCGAGCAGGTGGGCGGGTTCTACAATTCCGGAATCACCGCCGGGCTCTCGTGCTGTCAGGTCGCGTTCAAGTGCCTGACCTCGGCGCTCGACATGCCGATCAACGAAGGCCAGTTCCGCGCTCTCGACGTCATCCTGCCGCCGGGTAAGGTCGTCAGCGCGCAGAAGCCCGCCGCGATGCGCATGTGGATGACCTATCCGATGACGGTCGTCGATACGATCTTCAAGGCCATGTCGCCGGCCATGCCCGACAAGGTCGCGGCCGCCCATCACGCCGATCTTGTGGTCGGGCGCGTCAATGGACGGCGGGCAGCCGACAACTCGTTCTACATCTATCTTGGCGGCCTGATCGGCGGCGGCTGGGGCGCAAAGCACAATGGCGATGGCATGAGCGCGACGATCGCCATCAATGATGGCGACACGCACAACGGGCCATCGGAACAGGTCGAAGCCAAATATCCTCTGCTGGTGGAGCGCTACACGCTGCGGCCGGACTCGGGCGGCGCGGGCCGATATCGCGGCGGCCTCGGCACCGAGCAGGTGGTGCAGGCACTCAACGACATCCGCTTCTCGTCGCAGATGGATAGGGTCAAGTGCAAGCCGTGGGGGCTCGAAGGCGGGCATTCCGGACTTGGGAATTCGGTGGCCGTGCATCGATACGGCCAGACCGATGAGACGCATTTCCCCAACGGCAAGGCGATCAACCAGGTGATCAAGCCGGGTGACGCCTACATCCTGCGGTCCGGCGGCGGTGGTGGCTATGGTTCGCCGCTCGATCGCGACCTGGCCATGCTCGAGCGCGACGTGCGCTGCGGATATGTCACGCGCGACGCCGCGGAGAATGTCTACGGCGCAGTGTTGCGTGACGACGGCACGACCGACGCTGCGGCTTCGGCCAAGCGCCGGGCCGAGATGAAGGCTAAGGGCCTGCCGATCGACGAACCGATCGCGAAAACGATCGCGCCGCTGCCGTTCAGCGCGGAGGCAATTGGATCGCCGACGCCGGGCGCCGAAAAGCTCACCGATGAGGAGCGCATTGCGTTGGCGATGAATTGCCGCTGCTGCTCCTGAGGCGTACGGCGGTCACCCGCGCAACTGGAAAAGACTCACGTCGATCGCGCCGCCGCGAAAGCCGGCCTCGCAGTAACTGAGGTAGTATTCCCACATGCGCCGGAAACGTGTGTCGAGGCCGAGCGCCGCGATCTTTTCTCCGTGCGCCGAAAGCCGATCGCGCCAGTCTTCCAGGGTGCGCGCGTAAGACGCACCGAAGGATTCCTCGATCTCAAGCGTCAAGCCTGCGGCGCGTGCGGCGTCGCGCGCACGCGACTTTGTCGGCAGCATGCCGCCGGGAAAGACATAGCTTTGGATGAAATCGGGGCTGCTGCGATAGCCGGCAAAGCGGTCCTCGGCAATCGTGATCACTTGCAGCACGCAAGTGCCGCCCGGCTTGAGGCATGCGCGCAGCCGATCGAAATAGACCGGCCAGTAGCGCTCGCCCACCGCCTCCAGCATTTCGATCGAGACGATGCGGTCGAATTGGCCCGCGACGTCGCGGTAGTCCTGCAACCGGATTTCGGCGCGACCCGCGACGCCCAGTCCGGCTACGCGCTCCTGCGCGTAAGCGCGCTGTTCTCTCGACAGCGTCAGCGCGGTCATCCGGCATGCATGACGTGTGAGCAGCCGCTCGATCACGCCGCCCCAGCCGCAGCCGATCTCGAGCACATCGTCGCCGGCATTCACCTCGAGCAGCGCGGCGACACGGTCGAGCTTGGCGTCCTGGGCATCTTCGAGCGTCTCTTGTCCGGATCGATAGATGCCCGACGAGTAGCTCATGCCGCGGTCGAGCCAGAGGCGGTAGAAGTCGTTGCCGAGATCGTAATGCGCGGCGATGTTGCGCCTGCTGCCGCGCCGCGTATTGGCGCGCAGGCCATGTGCGACGCGGCGTGCGAGCCGCGCGCCAATATGACCGCGGAAGGCGCCGTCCTCCGTTTCGTTGCGCAGCGCCCATTCCAAAAAGCGCGTCAGGTCGGGCGTCGTCCAGTCGCCGTCCATGAAGGCTTCGGCGAAGCCGATCTCGCCGCCGCGGATCAGGCGCCATATGGCCTGCCAGCGTTCGATCACGATGGTGGCGTCGATGCCGCTCGTGCGGCCAACAAAATCGACCGTCTCGCCGGCCGGCGTGACAACGCGCAACGTTCCGGCAGCGGGCGGCGGCACCAGCGCGCGCAGGAACCGCGCCGTCAGCGCGAGGGGTTCCCGGCCGGCGTCGCGGCCGATCGTGTCCAAGGCGGTCATCGGTTGTCCTGAAGCGTATCGAGCCGTATCGCCGTGACGGGGGAGGCGGGCGCCGGCGGCCGCGGCTGGAGGCGGATGCCCTTGCGCCAGATCTTCAGCGCTTCCCAATGGATTGCACCGACAACCTTCAGCGTCATCAAGGGGTGCGTGAGAAGGGCGCGCCCAAGCGCCCAATCCGAGAGGGCGCGGCGCTCACCGACGAGCGAGGCCGTCAGCACCGGCCCGCGTGCGTTCGCAGCAGACACGACCACGGACACCTTGCCGGAAGGAGGCACGACGCGGAAGTCGTAGGTCAGGTCCATGCCGAGGAATGGCGAGACATAGAAGGCCTTGTCGCAGCGCTGCCGGATCACCGGTGTCTGCGTGACGACCGGCAGCAGATAGCTATGCTTTTGCCCGAACGTGTTGCGGACCTCGTAGAGCAGGGCTGCGAGCGAGCCGTCGCGGCGGTAGCAAAAATAGATGCTCAGCGGATTGAACACGTAGCCGAGAATGCGCGGCATGCAGAGCAGTGCGATTCGGCCGCCATCCCAGGCAAAGGCGTGCTCGGCCAGCGTGCGTTCGACATAGGCGCGCAGCGGCTGCCGGCCTTCGTCGCCGTGATCGCGCTCGTGGAAGCTCACCAGGTTGAACCGGTTGCGCGAGAACAGGCGGAGCCTGTTCGGCGCGTCGTCTTCGTCGAGATCGATCAACAGCCAGAAGGCGCGATATCGCAGGCGATGCCGGCGCGGCGTCATGCGCCGATGCATGACCGAGCCGAGGTACAGTGCCGATGTCGGACCGACCGCCGCGGACATTAGGCGACCTCCGGGACCGCGGCGTCGTTGCGCCGCGTGATCTGGATGCGGCCAGATTCGTCGGCCACCGTCCATGGTCGGCGCACCGCGCCGAGAGCCTCAGCCACCGCGAGCCCGGCCTGGAGGCCATCCTCATGGAAGCCAGCGCCGAAATAGGCCCCGCAGAACCAGACATTACCTCGGCCCTGGAGTGACCACAGTTGGGATTGCGCGCGCATGGCGCGGGTATCGAACATGGGATGTTCGTAGATTTCGCTGTGGAGCAAAGCCCCGGCGTGGGGCGGCTGCGCCGGGTTGAGCGTGACGAACAGGTTCGGCCCGGGAAGCGACTGGAGGCGGTTCATCCAGTAGGTGACGCACACGCCCGCGGGCGCGTCGCGGTCGCCGATGAAATTCCAGCTCGACCAGGCGGCCCGCCGCCGCGGCATGAACCGCTCGTCCGTGTGCAGGACGGCCAAGTTGCGGCTGTAGCGAAAGGCGCCGAGCACGTCGCGGTCCATTCCGTCAGCATCGGTCAGCAGCGCCAGAGCCTGATTGGCATGGGTCGCGACGACAACATGATCGAAGTGCGTCTCGCTGCCTTGCGCATCGAGGACGGCCGCGCCGGTGCTCGTACGCCGCACGGCGGCCGCGCCGCAGTCGAGACGGACGCACTCGGCGAAAGCGCCGATCAGCTTCTGCACGTAGGTCCGGCTGCCGCCGTCGACCGTGCGCCATTCCGGGCGATCGGCGATCTGCAAGAGGCCGTGATTGGCGTGGAATCGGATGAACGCGGCCGCCGGATAAGCGAGCATCGCCTCCGGCGGCGCTGACCAGATCGCGGCGGCCATGGGCAGGAGGTGATCGCGGCGG
>Ga0207667_10005584_pt1 | contig 15348 bp, 12 predicted proteins | sample KBSCornC52_FD_184301 | JGI IMG/M metagenome (GOLD analysis project Ga0207667, IMG submission 184301) | Corn rhizosphere microbial communities from Kellogg Biological Station, Michigan, USA - KBS Corn C5-2 (SPAdes) (version 2) | ecosystem: Host-associated > Plants > Roots > Rhizosphere > Soil ... | reverse complement strand
CATCCTCGACGCGGCCAACGCGGTCATCGGCAACAACTTCGACCGCATCGCGAAGAACCTGTTCACGACGGTCGGCTCGGGCGACAAGATCGTCGGCTACACCGGATACACCGGGCACGACGAGGCGCAGTTCGTCGCGGACGAGATCACCACGCTGCACGAGGGCGGTGAGCGGTACAGCGACATCGCGGTGTTCTACCGCACCAACTCGCAGACCCGTGCGCTTGAGGAGATCTTCATCCGCTCGGCGATCCCCTACCGGGTGCTCGGCGGCACCAAGTTCTACGAGCGCGCCGAGATCAAGGATGCGATGGCCTACCTGATCCAGGTGGTCAACCCTGCGGACGACCTGGCGCTGCGCCGCATCATGAACGTGCCCAAGCGCGGCATCGGGCCGGCCACCGAGGCGGCGCTGCAGGCGCACGCCGACCGGGTGGGCGTGCTGCTGCGCGACGCCTTGCCGGACGCGGGCGAGCTCGGTCTCGGCCCCAAGGTCACCGCGGCGATCCTCGACCTCGCGGCGATCATGGACGAGGCGTCGGAGTCGGCGGCGACGGCCAAGCCCGCCGACATCCTGACCACGATCCTGAACCGCACCGGCTACATCGATGCGCTGCGCGCCACGCGCGATCCGCAGGACGAGGCGCGCATCGAGAACGTCGAAGAGCTCGTCGCGGTCACCAAGGAGTTCGCGCGCAACAACCCCGAGGGAACCCTGATCGACTTCCTCACCGAGGTGGCGCTGGTCGCGGCGGCCGACGAGTTGGATGACTCGAGCGGCACGGTCTCGCTGATGACCCTGCACACCGCGAAGGGCCTCGAGTACGAGTCGGTGTTCCTGACCGGGATCGAAGAAGACCTGATGCCGCACCGCATGTCGACGGGCGAGCCGGGCGGACTCGCCGAGGAGCGCCGGCTGTTCTACGTGGGCATCACGCGCGCCAAGAAGCGGCTCTACCTGTCGCTCGCGATGACGCGCTCGGCCTTCGGCGACACCAGTGTGGCGATGCCCAGCCGGTACCTGCAAGAGATCCCGCCCGAGCTGATCGAGTGGCGGCAGAGCCCCGGCATGGCGACGTCGCGGAACGGCACGCGCTCCCGTGCGCTCAACGGGCGCCCGTCATACGGCAGCTCGACCGCCGGATCGGAGCGGTACCTCTCGCGAGACACGGTGCCGCCGGCTCCACCGAGGGTGAAGACCGAGTGGACCTCGCCGGTCACCAACAAGGTGCGCGACAACGGCGACCTGACACTGGCGGTGGGCGACCGCATCCGGCACGCCGATTTCGGCGAGGGACGCGTCAGCGCCGTCACCGGCGAGGGCACGAAGAGCATCGCCGAGGTGCAGTTCGAGCAGGCGGGCCGCAAGCGGCTGCTGATCAAGATCGCGCCGATCGAGAAACTCTGAGCGCGTCTAAGCCTCGAGCTCGACCGGGGCCTCGGTGTCCGGCTCGATCGCGGGCAGCTTGCGCCGCCGCACGACGACCACGATGAGCAGAGCGACCGCGCACACCAGCAGCGCGGTCGCTGCCGTCGCGATTCCGCCCGCAACTCCGAGGCCGCCGGCGAGCACCCCGATCAGGATGCCGCTGCCGGCCTGAAAGCCCTGCGCCGTCATCCCTGCGGCACCCACGAAACGGCCGCGCCGCTCGGGCGGAGCCGTGAGCTGCACGATGGTCTGCGAGGTCGATGCCGCAGTCAGGCTGCTCGCCCCCGCGACGATCAGGGCGAGTATCGAGACCGGGTAGCTGTGCGACAGGGCGAACACCAGGATGCTGGCGGCGAACGCGATCCCCGCGACGATGGCCAGACGCGTGCTTGCGCGGATGCGGCCGATCGCCTCGAGCGTGATGCCGGCCGCGGTGGCACCGGCCGCCATCGACGAGACCAGCACGGCGTAGCCGGCGCCGTTGGTGCCCTGGCCGAGCCGGATGCCGAACTCCGGCAGGAGCGGCATCAGCGCGACGCCGATGAACAGCGCGATGGCCCCCTGCAGGATCATCACCACGAGGATCGACGGATACCTCGGCACGTCGCGCAGCACGCTGACGATGTCGCGCAGATGCGGGGCGGCTCGCCGCGCGGCGTCACGCAGGTGCCCGGTGATCGGCACGATGAAGAGGTAGATGAGGAACGGGAGGTACATGGCGACGTTCAGGAACATCCCGATCGTCGGTCCCACCGTGAACAGCAGCACGGCCCCGAGCGCTGGCCCGACCAGCTGGCCGAGCGTGATGCCGGTCGCAGTCAGCCGCACGGCGCTGGGCAGGTCGACCGGCCCGACCATGTCGTAGAGCATCAGCTGGTCGGGCGCCTTCCAGATCGCGCTGGCGAAGCCGTGCACCAGCAGGAGCGCCACGCACTCCCAGGGCTGCAGGCCGCCGGTCGCGAACAGGATCCCCCAGGTCACCGAGACCGCGATGAACAGCAGGGCGGAAAGCTGGATCAGCCGCCGGCAGTCGAAGCGGTCGGCGAGACCCCCGAGCGGGATCGACAAGAACAGGTGCGGCAGCCAGTGCGTCAGTACGGCAAGGCCGGCGAGCACAGGCGAGTGGAACGTCTGCCACATCACCCAGTAGGTGATCGCGTGCTCGAGGTTGTCTCCGCCCATCATGAGCACGCTGCCGGTGAGGTAGCCCTTGTACCAGGGGGCGCGAAGGGCGGCGAATCTCACCGTGTCAGCCTACGGTCCGCTCGCGCGCGGTCATCCCGGCTGCGGCAACTGCAGCAGGGTCAGCTCGCCATCCCCGAGGTTGGCGAGGCCTCGTCCCGGCTGAACACCGGCACTCACGCTCGATCGAGGCAGACGCGCGCCGACCAGGTCGCCATCGGTGATGTTCGGCGGGCTCAGCAGCATGCCGCTGCGGTTCTTGCGCACCTCGACCTGCCAGCCGCTGAACCCGCTCGCCACATCGGCGATGTCGCCTGCGAGCAGGATGCCGACCCCGCGGTCACGCGCGCCACGCACCAGATCCCGCAGCCAGTCCTTGGCCGCGGCATCCCGAAGCAACTCGCCGTCGTCGACCACAAGGACACGGTGGGCGACGCCGTCGAGCAGCGGCGCGAGCTCGTCCTCGGTCACGTCCATGCCGGTCAGCACGGCGGCAACGCCCGGCGTTCCCTCGAGCGCGCGCAATGGCGAGGGGCGCGGCGCGAGGATCACGACGCTCGCCCCGCCCTCGATCAGCGTCGAGACCATGGTGCTCAGCACGGTGCTGCGGCCCGACTTGGGCGGCCCCGCGAGCAGGAAGGTGGGCGAACCGTCGAACAGGTTCACGCCGACCCCACGCGCCTCGTCGCCGCCGACCCCGACCAGGGCCCAGCCGAGCTGCGACTGCTCAGGGCCGGTGCGCTCCAAGGCGTCGGCGACCGTGAGGTGGGTCGGCAGCACGTCGAGGCGGAACGGGCGACGGGATGCCGCGAGCTCGACATCCCTCTTCGTCGCCCGGGACGCGATCCCGCGCAGTGCCGCGGCCTGCGCCGCACCGGAGGGATCGGCGGCCAACAGTGCGATCTGCAGCTCGACGGCGCTCTCGGAGCGGAACGCCCTGCCCGGAGGGATCTCATCCGGCAGCGTGCGCGGGTTGAGGTTCGCGAGCGAGTAGTCGGATCGCTCGGTCAGTTTCAGCACCAGCTTGCTGTCGACGAGGGTCGAGATCCGGCCCGAGAGCAGCTGCCGGTCGCCGCTGACGACGACGTGGATGCCGACGCTCGCGCCCTCGCGCAGCAGGAACTGCACCTGCTCGACCAGGGCGCCGGCCTCGATCGTGCCGAAGCCGGTGAGGAACCCCTCCCAGAGGTCGATGAGCAACAGGATGTGCGGCAGGCGCTGAGCCGCGGTGGTCGCCGCGCGGTGCTCGGCCAGATCGGCGAACCCGCCCTGCGACATGGCGGCCTGCCTGACCCCCACCTCGCCCACCAGACGGGTGAGCAGGCGTTGGACGCGCTCCGTCTGGTGACGCTGAGCGACGACACCGGCGTGCGGGAAGTCCGCGAGCGGTAGCAGCGCACCATTGCCGCAGTCGATCGCGTGCAGGTGCAGATCGCCTGCCCGCACCCGAGCGGCGGCGACGCCCGCCAGCGTGCGAAGAGTCTGACTGCGTCCCGAGCGCGGTGCTCCCACGACGAACAGGTGGCCGAAGCTGTCCAGGTCAATCAGAGCGGCGTTCTGCCGCTGCTCGTCCGGGTGGTCCTCGACCCCGTACGCGAAGGCTTTCGGGTCGGCTCCGTACGAGCGGACCAGGCTCTCGATGGTGAGCTCGTCGGGCAGCGCGGGCAACCAGGGGCGTGGCTGTTCGGCGATTCCGAGTACTGCGGCCGCCGCCTTGATCGCCGCGACAAGCGCGCGCAGGTCGGTGTCGGCCGCATCCTGTTTGCCGGCCTCGGCCCGGGCGGTGGTCGGCGCGGGCTCGGCGAGCTCGGCGAGCGTCATGGTGCGGATGAGGGGGTCGGCACCCGACGTCACGACGGCACCGGGGCGGCGGCCCCCGACTCGGCCGGCCTGGAAGGGCACGAGCGAACTCGCCCCCAGCCGCACGTAGGCGCGGCCGGGCGTCGACTTGCTGATGCGGGCAGCATCCGGGGCGTCGATCACGTCCGAGCTCTCCGAGGCGTCGGTGACCCGCAAGGCGATGCGCAGGTTGGTGTTCGCCCGGATCTCGGGCGACACCACGCCGCTCGGACGCTGCGTGGCCAGGATGAGATGGATGCCGAGCGACCGCCCGCGCTGAGCGATGTTGACCAGCCCCCGCACGAAGTCCGGCAACTCCCGCGCCAGCGAGGCGAACTCGTCGATGACGATCGCCAGGCGCGGGATCGGGGCCAGGTCCGGGCGTCGCTCCCGAAGGTCGAGGTAGTCGGGCAGGTCTTTCGCGCCGGCGCCTGCCAGCAGGTGCTCGCGGCGGCGCAGCTCGGCACCCAGCGACTCGAGCGCGCGTTCGACCAGGTGGCTGTCGAGGTCGGTCACCATGCCGACCGTGTGCGGCAGGTCGGCGCAGTCCTTGAACGCGGCTCCGCCCTTGTAGTCGATGAGCACGAAGTTCATCTCGTCCGGTCGGTTCGCGACGGCGAGCGACGCGACCAGGGTCTGAAGCAGTTCGCTCTTGCCCGATCCGGTGGTGCCCGCGATCAGGGCGTGGGGACCGTCGGCGCTGATGTCGATCGAGAAGGCGCCGTCGATCGATTCGCCCACGACGGCGACCGTGCTGCGCGGCGAGAGCAGCCAGCCTGACTCGATCGCGTCGGCGGTCGGCGGATCGAGGTGCAGCACGTCGAGCAGGCGGCTGGCGTTGGGAATCGACCCGTCGTCGCCCTCGGGGCTGGCGTCGTGGATGGGTGCGACACCGCGAGCCACCCAGTCGAGCCAGTCGTCGTCGATCAGGTCGGGCCGGATGCCGCTGAGCACGTTCACGCGCTGCTGGCGGATGGCGAGCGCCTCGGTATCCGCGATGACCACCGCCGTGCACTCCTCGGGCAGCAAGCGCTCGTCAGAGTCGACGCACAGGCTGTAGATGCCGACCGACGGTCCCTCCTTGAGCACCCGGACCAGGCCGGGCATGCTCCGCATCCTGCGGGCGCCGTCGATCATCACGACGATCTCGGAGCCGGCCCAGCGACCGCCCCCGGTGCCGACCGCCTCCTGGCGCGCGTCGAGCATCGCCACCAGTTCCGAGATGCGCCGAGCGGTCGTCGCCGCCGTGACGCCCAGGGTCGTCATGGTGTCCTGCCCGAACGCGGGCTGCACGTGGGGCAACCAGCTCATCCATTCCCAGGCCTTCTGCCCTGCTGCGTCGGTGAGCAGGTAGAGCTGCACATCGCGCGGGCTCTGCAGCACGGCGAGCTGGGCCACCGCCCACTGGGCGAGCCGCCGCGGGCGATCGCCCCACCCGGCGATGCCCACCACGCCGCGCTCGCCGAGTTGGAACACCGCGGGGGCATCCCGCGCCTCCCACGTGACGGTGCGCCGATGCTCGAGCTGCTCCGGATCGTCGAGCGTCACGCGCGACGGCTGGTTCGCCGTGCCCACCCGGATGCGCAGATGGTCGGGGTCGGCACGTCGCCGCTCCCACAGCCGGGGCAGTGGGCGGGTGGCGATCTCGGCGAGCCCGGCAGGATCGGGAGCGTTGCGCAGCAGTTCGGCGCGTTCGGCGACCAGGGCGGCGGCCGCGTCCTCTTCGATCGTGCCCTTGTGAGCCCGGTATTCGGCCAGCTCGGCGCGGCGGGATTTCTTGCCGCTGCGCTTGCTCATGACGTAGTTGCCGATGAGCATCACCGGCGACAGGGCGGCGATGATCAGGAAGTAGTAGTTGTGCAGGAGGATCGCCGAGCCCGCCGCCATCACCAGCGGCATCAGGGCGGCGATGATCGGCAGCGGGCGCGCCGGCAGGTCGCGGGGCGGTGCAGGCAGCCGCAACGAGGTCGCGCTCTCGGGTGGCAGGATGCGCGGCGGTCGGTTGTAGTCGATCCCGCCCCCCTGCTCAGACGGCACGAACGCCGCGAGGTCGTCGTCGGGCATGGCCAACTCGATGAGCCGTCCGGCGATACCCACCTGGGCGCCGACCGGCCAGGGCATGGATGCGGTGATCGCCGCACCATCGAGGGTGGCGTCGGTCGTCGACCCGGCGGGCCGCACCGTCACCGCGTCGGCTCCCGCGATCTCGACGATCAGTTCCGTCGCGGCGACGCGGAAGCGGTCGTCGATGCGCAGGGCGGCATCCTCGGCTGACCCGATTGTGACGATGCCGCGCCAGGCATGCAATGCCGTGCCGGCGCCCTCGCCCGAGACGATCCTGAGTTGAACGAGGGCGTCGTCTGGCGTGGTCTCGTAGGCGCCGATGGCGCTGCGCTCGCCGATGACCACCGAGCTGCCCTCGCGCAGCCCCGCGGTCGACAGCGGCCCGGTCATCGGCACCACGCGGCCGTCGACGACCATGGCGAGAGCGCTCGCGCCGACGTCGGCGGCCACGGCGTTCGCCAGCCCGGGAACGACGTGGGCGAGCGGCGATGCCTCGTCGGCGTCGAGCAGCACATTGCTCGCGGAGCCGGTGCGCGCATCCGACACGGTGATCATCAGGCGCATGGGGGCGAGTCTATTGACGCCTCGAGCGTGCCGGGGATTTCTCATGTCGCTCGTTCGGGGTGTGGAGAACGGGTCGCCCGGCGGGCCTCCTCGCATATAGCCTGGGTTCGCGGGGGGTGATTCTCCCTCAGATTCGGTCGGCGGAGATAAGGGAGAGCGTCATGGCTCAAGACGTCAGTGTCAGTTACGACCACCTGGAGACAGTCGCGAAGCAGTTGACCACGGGGCAGGGACAGATCGAGCAGCAGTTGCTCGACCTGAAGAAGCAGGTCGACGCGCTGGTGAACGAGGGCTTCGTGACCGATCAGTCGTCGAAGGCGTTCCAGAGCTCCTATGAGGAGTTCAACCAGGGCATCAGCAAGACGGTTGCCGGCCTCGAGGGCTTGTCCGGGTTCCTCACCAAGGCGGCGAGCACCTTCCGCGATTCCGACAGCGGGCTCGCTTCAGGTCTTAAGGGCTGACCGTGGCGGATCGGCTTCAGGCCGACCTCGCCGGCTTGTCGGAGTTGTCGTCGAACCTGGGTGCGATCGCGACCAAGATCGATGGCACCCAGAATGCGTTCATCGGCGCGACCGCCGATCTGGGTTCGGTGGCGATCGAGGCCGAGTTGGAGAACTTCGAGCGCACCTGGGATGTGGGGCGCAAGCGCATTCACGACGACATCGACGCGCTGGGCACGATGCTGAGCGACTCGGTGAAGACCTACACGCAGACCGACGAGCAGATCGCGGCGGCGTTGAAGCCGGATGACACGCCGACGCAGGGGAGCCATGGTCGTGCGGCCGTCTGATTGGTTCCTGGTCGGCTTGCCGGTCGATCCGACGCCGGGGGATGCGTTCGGCATCCGCGCGTTGGCGGGCAAGTACGGCGAGATCGCGCAGATCGCGGGTGAGGCATCCACTGGGGTGCGGCACGCGCGCAGCTCGGGTGCCGCGTCGGCATGGGTCGGCGATGCCGGGGATGTGTTCCGGGACAAGTCGGATCGGATGCCGGGCGAGTTGGCGAAGGCGAACGACTCCTACGACATGGTGGCCGAGGCGTTGCGGGCGTGGGCTGCGGCAGTGGATGACACCCAGGCGCAGGCCGACCGTGGGTTGCAGCAGGCGCGGGAGGCGCACCACGATCTGGGCGCGGCGCAGGCGGCGTTGGCCAGTGCGGAGTGGTCGTGGACGACTGCGCACGCGCAGCAGCTGACCTACCAGACCTTGACCAAGGCATACAGCATCGTGCCGCCTCCGCCGGGCGTGAAGATGCCCACCGAGTACCAGCTGCGCGGCGTCGACCGCGCCGCCCAGCAGGCGCAGGCATCCATCACCTCGGCCAAACACGCGATCGCCGACGCCGACGCCCGCCTCGCCGCCGCCCGGGCGCTCGTCGTCGAGGCGAAGGCCCGTCGCGATGTCGCTGAGAAGGCCACGGTCCGCAGCATCAATGAAGCGATGGATGCCGCGGTCAAGCCGGCATCGATGTGGGAGGCGATAACCTCTTCGGCCGCCTGGTCAGCGATCGTGACGATCGCCACGGTCGTGCTCACGATCGTGTCGATCGTCGCGATCTTCGTCGGCGGCCCGCTGGTCTGGGCCCTCATCATCGCGGCGACCGTGCTTCTGCTCGCCGACGCGCTGATGAAGGCCGCCCAGGGGCAGGACATGACCATGACGATCGTGCTCCTGCTCGTCGGCCTCATCCCCGGCGGTCGAGCGTTGACCTCGGTCGCGCACATCGCCGGCGTGTTCCGATCGGCCGGCTCGGTCGCTCGCGGCCTCGGCGCGGTCGGGATCCACTTGCTCTCGGTGTCCAAGGGCGCCGTGCTCGACCTGGTGCGCTCGCTGAAGCCGGCGGCGCTTGTGAACACGGCGCATGAGCTGCAGAAGGGTGCGATCGGACTCTTCCCGGGCCTGACGTCGATGGTGCACTCGATTCCCGGCGCGATCGCGCACTCTGCCGCGATGACCCACGGTCCCATCTCGTTCCTGCACGAGCTCAAGAGCACGATGGGCAACGACTTCGCGCTCGGATCCGCCAAGGGCTGGGCGGACCACGTGATGGGGATCGCGGCAGACGACCCGGCCGGTGCGGCGGCGCTCTGGCAGAGGGGTGGCGGCTATCACGAGGCCGACCAGTGGAGCAACACGCTCATCGAGGGCGGCGAGACCTTCGAGGCGGGAGTTGGAGGCCCGGTATCGAACTTCGCCTTCGACGGCGGCTCCGCGGCGAGCCTGGGGCACGATCTCAACGACATCGCAGCCGGCGGCCAGATCGGCTCGGGTGGAGTTCACCCCGTGACCGGCGGCCCCTCGCTGCGTGACAGCATGTTCAGCATGCAGGCTGCGCCGGGGGCCGAGATCAGGGCGGCTCACTCGACGGTCGAGAGCAATATCCAGTTCGGCGCAGGTGGACTGCACCAAACCTTCTTCCCGAACATGACCGGCAACATCCGGGACGGGCAGATCCTGGTCATCTCGAACGCCACCGGACTGCCTGTCCCGTCTCATGCCTTGACCTTCGTCGACGAGACGAACTCAGCGGGACAGGTGATGAAGACGCAGGTGCTCGTCGATTTCGGTCCGGGTGATGTCATCCCGCTGCACGGCGACCCGTTCGCAACGACCTTCCCGTCGGTGAAGCACGAGGCCGTGATGTTCGCTGAGCAGCTCGGGGAGCGCGGCCCGGCTCTGCGACTCGGCATCCATCTCGGCGTGGGCATCGAGCATGGCGGCGAGGCCGTCGATCAGGTGCAGGGCGCCCGGTGAGCGACGGCTTCTCGCACTACGACCTGCGACCGGCGATCAATGCGGTGTCCCCGCTCGTCGCCGCCGAGGCCAAGCGCGGCAACCCGGCGCGCCTGGACTTCGGGAACATGCACAACGAATCGACCCACTACGTGCTGCCGCATCCGATCGACCTCGACGCGTTGCTGGCTGAGTTCGCCTTCGGCGACGGCGTGGTTCTGACCCGCGCCGAGGCGGGTGGGGTCGTGCTGTTCCACACGTCCAAAGGGCGAACCGCCTTCTGGATGGAGGGCACCCTCGACGAGAGCGACGGGAGCCACCGTCGGCGCGCCCGGTGGTGGCGCCGCTGGAGCGCTGCTCCCCGCGAGCGGACCCCTTTCGCGAACCCGTTCGCCGACATGCCAGGCTGATCGCATGGTGAGCATGTCCGGGTCAGAGTTGGACGACGATGCGGTGGGCTTCATCCTCGACGTCCCGATCCTGGTGAGCTCTGCATCCGCGGGGACCCTGCGCATCGGCTATCTCAATCCGGAGAGCGCCGCGGGCGCTGGCGTCTCGCTCGAGGTGCTGACGCCGATGACCGTCTGGACGTCGCTGCGCGAGCTCCCTGTCGGGAGCGGACTCGTCGTGGACCCCGATGGCGAGCGATTGGTCGTCGCGCCCGACGAGGTCGACGCCGTGCTCGGCGGCTCGCGGGCCGAGAGTTCGATCCTCAGTCGTCGTCGCAGGGCCGAGTTGGCATCGCTCTGGGTTCTCTTCCACAAGGATGCGAACGGCCGGCCCCTGTCGCCGGTGGCCGACGACTTCGGACGGCGGTTCGCGTTCGCCTGGACCGACCAGCAGGCCGCGACCGACGCCCTGTCGACGGGGAACTCGCTCGTGCAGGTGCCGCTGCACGTTGCGCTGCGGAGCAACCCGGACGTCGACGTCATTCTCGATGCCGGGTCGGCGGCGCAGCTGCTGATCGACGCGCCATTGCGCGAACAGATCCTGTATGTGACCGAGTACTTCCCGAAGGGCTTCCTTGCCTCTGTCGCTGAACTGACCGCCGAGGCTCGCGCCCCGTACGACGCGCCCGCACGGGTCGTGGCGGCCGCGGTTCGCGCGGCGGGTATTCCGCTCGGCGGCGTCTGGGTTGTCGGCTACCGCCTCGAGCGCGCGGAGGCTCAGATCATGATCGTGGTCGACGCGGACCTCGATGCTGCCGCGGCGCAGCCGGCCTATCAACAGGTGTTGTCGAGCGCCGTGATGCCGCAGGGGCCGACCGTCGCGCTGATGCGGCTGAGTCTGGTGCCTGAGAGCTATCACGAGATCATCCGCCGCACGCCCGACCTCTCGGCGGCAGGATGACGGTGGCATTCGCGTTGTCGGTGCCCGACAGCTGGTTCGAGCTCGACGTCAGCCGAACGACGCGGGACGCGAACATCAAGCTGCTGGTCGAGAGACGCGTTCGCGAGCAGCCCGAACTCTGGGAGCACCGAGCGGCGTTGGTCAAGCTCCTGCGGCGACAGGCTCGCGACGCCGCGGACGCAGGCGCGATCTACTGCGCCTGCTTCGTCATGGTGCTCGAGGAATCGGTCATTCCCGGCGCGCTCACGGTATCGGCCATCCCCGCTCCGCCCGGGGGTGCCGGCCTGGACGTCGTCGCCCAGCACCTGCCTACCCGGGAAGCAACCGACGACGACGGCACCTGGATGTCGCGCTCCATCGTCGATCTGCCGAACGTCGGTCGTGTGCCCCGGAGTCAGGGTGTGATCGACGTGGATGTCCCTGACGGCTCGGGCAGCATCCGGTCGCTCGTCATGCACACCTTCGTCCCGCTGGACGACGGCCGGCTGCTGCTCGTCGCCGCCGCATCGCCGGCCGTCGATCTGGCGGAGCCTCTGCTCGACCTGTTCGACGCCGTCACGGCCACCCTGTCCCTGGTCCCGGCGACGGCGCCGCTTCCGTAGCCACTCGAAAACCGACAGCGGACCGGAATCGATACAGTGAGAAAGCCCGCGGAAAGGACACCCGTATGGCATCCGTGATCGAGTTCGATCTGAGCGGCGACCAGCTCGCGGCTCGCCGCACCGTCGAAGCGGCCGCCGTCGCCGAAGGCTTCGCGCTCGAGCCGACCGGCGAGTGGAGCGAGTTTCTGACGCGCGGCAGCTCGACCAAATCGATGCTGCTCGGAGCGATGGCGGGCAAGGATTTCTATCTCAAGTTCGGCCTCGACTTCTCGGAGAACGACGGGCACCTGGTTGCCCGGCTGTCGCGCGATGTCGCGTCGAGCGCGTTGCGCGGCGGTGTCATCGGGGCGTCCCGCGCATCCGACACCTTTCAGAAGCTCGCGGACGCGGTCGGTGCGGCAACGACGCAGGCCGGGATCTTCTTGGCCGACCGCACCATCGCCTGAGCCTCCTCGCATGGATGCGGTCGAGCTCGCAGCCCTTCGCGCCAGCGGGGCGCTCGCCGAGACGCGGAGCACGCCGCCGCCTGCAGTCGGCTCTCCCGCGGCGCGACGCGAAGCGAAGTCCCCGTTCGCAGGTCCGGATGCCGCATCTCGCCCCGCTCGCGCACCGGCGGTCGCCGCCTCGGCGCCCGTCGCATCCGCGTCGGTCTCGAACATCGAGCTGACCATCTCGAGCGGTGAGCACCTCCGCGTCGCCGGCCGCGGCGTGATCGGCCGCGACCCGAGCGAGGCGCCGGGCGCCTACGCCCACCGGATCACCCTCGCCGACACCGAGAAGCTGCTCTCGCGCGCGCATCTGGAGTTCGGACTGGAGGGCAACGGTCAGTTCTGGATCTCGGACCTTCATTCGACGAACGGGGTCACGGTCGAGCGGAAGGGGCAGTCCTCGCAGCGCTGCCTGCCCGGCTACCGGGTCGTGATTCAGCCGGGCGATCGCGTGACGTTCGGCGGACGCATCCTGACCATCTCGGCGCGCTGATACTCCCGAGGGAGTATTTCGGCGGCATACGCTTGCAATCTATTCCGATATATCGCTAAAGTGTCGGTATCGGTCACGATGACTCGCGGACTCCATCTCTGCGGCGTGACCGGCCAAGGAGAACACTCATGAAGAACAAGAACTTCGACCCGCGCATCGCCGCTCTTGCGGCAGCGCGTTTCCACCACGGATCGACCGATCACCACGACCACCCGCACGGCCACCAGGGCCGCGGCGGCAACGGATTCGGCCCGGGCTTCGGCCGCGGGTTCGGCGCGGGCTTCCCCGGTGGCTTCGGCCCCGAGATGATGCGCGACTTCGCGCAGGCCTGGGGCGGCCACGGCCGCGCTCGCAAGGGCGACGTGCGTGCCGCCATCCTGTCGCTGCTCGCAGAGGCGCCGGCCACCGGCTACGCGCTGATCAAGGGCATCGCCGAGCGCACCGACCAGGCCTGGCGGCCGAGCCCCGGCTCGGTCTATCCGACCCTTCAGCAGCTCGTCGACGAAGGCCTCGTGCGTCAGCAGGGCGGCAAAGACGGCAACGGCGGTCGGACCGACTACGAGCTGACCGACGAGGGCACCGCCTACGTCACTGAGAACAAGGAGCAGCTGGATGCCGCTTGGCAGGCCTCGGGCCCGCAACGCGGCGGCGTGGACCACGAGTTCATGGCCAGCATCGGCAAGCTGTTCGACGCGGTGAAGCAGTTCCCACGGTCGGCAACGGCCGAGCAGCGCGAAGCTGCCACGGCCAAGATCGACGAACTCCGTCGGGAGCTCTACAAGATCCTGGCCGACTGACCCTCGGTCAGCCCCGCAAGCAGACGCCTCGACGGCAGCTCACGCAGCCGTCGGGGCGTCGCTCGTCTCAGCATTCGCACGAAGCCGATCGCTGCGCGATACCGGCGCGGATGCCAGGGCAGGCCGTAGGCATCACGCACGGTCGCGGGCAGCAGTCCACTGGTCACCACGCGAACCAGCGGCATCGCCGGGCGCGTCCACCACGGGATCGCGCGGTTGCGCAACAGGTCACGGGCGATGCCGCGCGCGTCGTCTCCGATCTCGAGGCCGGCCACGGCATCCGCCCAATAGTTCTCGAAGGCCGCGCGATCGGCGGGCCACACACCCGGCGGCACCTGCAACGTCGACCCGAGCCGCTCGCTGGCCGAGTAGATCTCGTCGGCGAGAGCGGGCGGCAAAGGGCCGACGATCTGCTCGTGCAGGCTGACTCCCACGCGGTGCAGGGTCGCGGCCACCCAGAGCTGGCGGTCGGCATCCCTCGCGCCCGTCACGCCGGTGTGAGCCCGGTTGACGGCGCGCGCGGCCCACCGCGACTGGTCATCCGAGCCGAGGCCGACGGCATACACGTATCGGAGCGTGTTGCGCAGTCGTTCCATCGGCCGATTCGCGAAGTCGCTGTGCTCGGCGACTCCGCGGGCGACGACCGGGTCGCCGATCTGCAGCAGGATGGCGGCCGCGCCCCCGAGCACCAGCACGCCATCAGCGGCGTACTGCTCGAAGCTCGCGGGCGACCTCATGCCCCTATCGTCGCGCGCGGCGGGCGAGAGGTGCGGCATCCCAGAAGAACCCACGAAGTTTCATCGCCGTCAGGGGCCTCTCGAACAACGCCCAGAGTCGTAACGAGTAGAGTCGTCTACGGCTCGAAAGTCTCTTGACATCGAACTATCTCGGCGTCGAGACAGTCCCTCTTCTGAGGGCTTCGAGCCGGTCGGCTCCAACGCGAACGGAAGAAGCAAGAAGCGTGGATCTTTTCGAGTACCAGGCCCGTGATCTCTTCGAGAAGTACGGCGTCCCCGTTCTGCAGGGCATCGTCGCCGACACTCCCGAGCAGGTGCGCGCCGCGGCCGAGAAGCTCGGCGGGGTCACCGTCGTGAAAGCCCAGGTCAAGGCCGGCGGGCGCGGCAAGGCGGGCGGCGTCAAGGTCGCCAAGACCCCGGCTGACGCCGAAGAGCTGTCGAAGGGCATCTTCGGGCTCGACATCAAGGGCCACACCGTCAAGCGCGTGATGGTCGCGGCGGGTGCCGACATCAAGCAGGAGTACTACTTCTCGGTGCTGCTCGATCGGGCCAACCGCAGCTACCTGAGCCTGTCGAGCTACGAGGGCGGCATGGAGATCGAAGAGCTCGCCGTCGAGCGCCCCGAGGCCCTGGCCCGCGTCGAGGTGAACCCCGAGCAGGGGCTCGACCTCGAGAAGGCCAAGGCGATCGCGGTCGCCGCGCACTTCCCGGCCGACCTCATCGACAAGCTCGCCCCGGTGTTCGTCAAGCTCTACGAGGTCTACACCGGCGAAGACGCGACCCTGGTCGAGGTGAATCCGCTGGTGCTCACCGGCGCCGGCGACATCGTCGCCCTGGATGGCAAGGTCTCGCTCGACGAGAACGCCGACTTCCGGCATCCCGACCACGAGGCGCTCGAAGACAAGGACGCCGCCGACCCGCTCGAGGCCAAGGCGAAGGCCCTCGGCCTCAACTACGTGAAGCTCGACGGCCAGGTCGGCATCATCGGCAACGGCGCAGGGCTCGTCATGAGCACCCTGGATGTCGTCAGCTACGCCGGCGAGAACCACGGCGGCGTGAAGCCGGCCAACT
>Ga0207667_10005581_pt1 | contig 15353 bp, 10 predicted proteins | sample KBSCornC52_FD_184301 | JGI IMG/M metagenome (GOLD analysis project Ga0207667, IMG submission 184301) | Corn rhizosphere microbial communities from Kellogg Biological Station, Michigan, USA - KBS Corn C5-2 (SPAdes) (version 2) | ecosystem: Host-associated > Plants > Roots > Rhizosphere > Soil ... | reverse complement strand
TTCTCCGCATATTTTCCTATCCGTTGTTACAAGGCAATGCAGCGGAGGTATTAAAAGAAACGGCGTCCATCGTCCTCACCCGAAGTACGGCCATCGCCCTGTTCGGCCATGCGGATGCGATGAATAAGATCGTTCGGTTTGACAACGCCCAGGACCTCAAGGTTACCGGCATCCTGGCCGACCTGCCCGCCAATTCCTCATTGCAATTCAATTATATTATCCCGTTTAGTTTTTATGTTCGCAACGCCGACTGGATACGGCAAAATATGGGCACTTGGAATCTTGACGCCATTCAGACCTTCGTCGCGCTACAACCCGGCGCCACGATGAAGGCGGTTGATCAAAAGCTAAAACCGGTTATAAAAAAATACGATCCCAGAGACTATAAGAATATTCGCATGGAGATATTCCTTCATCCGTTTCGCGACTGGCATCTGTATTCCGACTTCGAGAACGGTAAAGAAGCCGGCGGATATATCGACTACATCCGGATGTTCAGCCTCATCGGCCTGGTCGTACTCGGCATCGCCTGTATCAACTTTGTCAACCTGGCGACGGCACGGTCGGAACGAAGGGCCAGAGAAGTAGGGGTCAGAAAGGCCATTGGGTCATTGCGGAAGGACATCCTGCTGCAATTCCTCGTGGAATCTACGGTTCTTACGATGATCGCCTTTGCCCTCGCATTGCTGTTGGTGTGTCTGGTCTTACCCGGATTCAATACGCTTACCGAAAATGCGATCACCATCCCGTGGAAGAACCCCTGGTTCTGGTGCGTCATGCTTGGCTATGTGCTGTTTACCGGGCTATTGGCGGGCAGCAGGCCCGCGATCTACCTGTCCTCCCTGCGGCCCGTAAAGGTTTTGAAGGGAGAGCTTAAAACGGGTAAAGTCGCCGCGCTTCCCAGGAAGGTCCTGGTCGTGCTTCAGTTCACCTGTTCGGTTGCCCTCATCATAAGTACCGTGATCGTTTACCGGCAGGTACAATACGCCAGGAGCCGGCCGCGGGGTTTTGAAGCAAATAGTCTCGTTATGTCCGACGCCAGCGCCGACCTCGATCATAACTTTGCCGCACTGAAGAATGATCTGTTGCAAACCGGTTGGGTCACCAGCGTCACCAAATCTACCGCGCCCGCTACAAATCTGTTCTCCTGGACAGGTATCGACGACTGGCAGGGAAAAGAGCCCGGCGAAACACTCGGCGTGGCAACAGTGGGGATAACCGACGATTATTTTTCGACCCTTGGCATGCAGATCATCAAAGGCCGGGATTTCGAAAAAGGGATCAGGGAAGATACTACCGATGTGATCATCAATGAAGCAGCGGTCAAACGTCTGCGCTTTAAGGAACCTCTCAACCAGATCATTTACTGGAACGGCAGAAAGAAGATCCGCGTCATCGGGGTCGTCAGGGACGCCCTGATGCGGTCCCCCTTTTCCCGGCCGGACCCGACGTTTTTCCAATACAACAACGCCTGGTCGAACAGCATCATGTACCGGTTGTCGCCAAACGCGAACCCCGGTACCGCGATCGCGAAGATCGGTACCCTTTTCGACAAGTACAATCCCGCTTTCCCCTTTCAGTACCATTTCGCCGATCAGGAATATGCCGCTAAATTCAGTCAGGAGATGCTCATTGGTAAGCTTGCGGGAATATTCGCGGGCCTGGCCATCTTCATCTCCTGTCTCGGCCTGTTCGGCCTTGCAGCCTATGTGGCTCAACAGCGGACCAGGGAGATCGGCATCCGCAAGGTGCTGGGCGCTACCGAGGCCCAGGTGCTCGTGCTGATCTCACGCGAGTTCGTCGGGCTTGTCGTCATCAGCTGCGTGGTGGCTTCGCCATTGGCATTCTATTTCATGCACGGCTGGCTGCGGGGATACGAGTACCGCACCCCGATCACGGCCGATGTGTTTGTCGAATCTGCCGCGATGGCCGCGCTGATCACCATCCTCACCATCAGTTTCCAGGCCATCCGTGCGGCCCGGCGGAATCCCGTCGACAGTCTCCGGACGGAGTGAGCGGGCATTCCGGCTCAATTGCTCTTTATTTTAATTCGGCCAACATTGTGTCCGGGTAGTTCAACATCATCGTAAACCCTTCTTTGAAACCCATTTGGAGCCGCTGTTCCAGGTCGGCAAGCGTTTTGAGCTGTATTTTGATCCCGCTGGATCACACCGTTTTCAATTTGAATTTGGACAATGCCGGATATAACACCACACAGGCGGCGTGTCTGTTTGGTCTGGGCCGTATTGGCGCAAGCTGTTTGAAAGGGGCCGGTAGTCGGGCGCTCTTGAGTCTCGAGAAAAACAAAAGGCCATCCCGATCCGAGATGGCCTTCCGTTAGAAGATATAGACATCATAATTTCTGCGCGGCACTGACGATAAAGCCAGCCACCTTATCAGGTTGAGACAACATAGGAACATGACTCGATCGAAGCTCGAGCGTAGTCGCATGGATCATTTTGGCCTCGGCCCTGGTAAGGGGAGACGGAACCGTTTCGTCATTTAAGCCGATGATACACCATGAACGCTTATCCTTCCAAGCCGCCTTGGAGATCTTAGTGACCGTGCCCCTGGCCGCCCAGGGGATCTGCGTAGCAAAAAGCACCTTTCTGTCTTCCGGACTCAGGTCCTGCGCAAAATACAAATTGATCCCCTTGAAGGACATACTTGCTGGACCGGTCGGCAAAGGCGCCATGCACCAATACGATATTTTTTACTCCTTTGACCGGTGCTTGTGATCTCGCAGGAGAAAGGAACAGCACGAGCGCCAGGGAAGCCACTATTGTGGCATTCAAATAATGTTTCATACAAAATGAATTTGTCTGTTATTAAATAGAGTCGTCTACAGCAGGTCGAAGGGACTGCCCGCCGCAACGCATTCTTCCGAACGGCCCGATGGCAGATCTTCCATGCGGATGGCGTCGTCAAGAAATTCGCCCCCTTCGCAGGAAGCATCCGGCACCTCGTGGATCACCGTCATGGGTTGTTCGTCTTTCAATTGAAGCTTAAAGGGATGTAGGAAAGTAAAGTGCATGATAAGTTGAGTTGAACCGTGATAAAAGTTGACTTGAACAATGATAAAAATGAACCCGCCATCGTGTTGACTTGCCGTGTTGTTGACCGGTTTTCGTATGGATGGTACGCCGGCGTGGGGATGTCCTGGTGCACGAACAGGTGGAAAGTGCAGTCCCGTTACAACCGCCTCGGCAAACTGACACCCGTCATCTTCGTTTCGACAGATAGCAGGTCATTCATAATTTGTTTTTTTAGTGTGAGTAGGCGATCACAACCGGCATGCCGATTTATTAGATGATTCGTTTGCAGCAATTTAGTTTTTAAAGGCAGCGGACAATTGTTGCTATATCGACAATTATTGAAAAAAGTTCGTCACTAAAGATTTGTGTAAGAATGTTTTATGGTTTGGCAGGGAATGTGTTGTATTTTTAATGGCGATTACCGTGAAAAGAAACCATTCCAAACTCACTCTAAAGTGAAAGCAAAGATCCTGATAGTAGAAGATCAATTTATTGAGGCAAAAAGCCTAAATGTCATCCTTACCAGCGCCGGATATGCGGTTTGTTCCATCGCGCGCTCGGTCAACGGCGCGTTGTCTATTATCGAAGAGGAAAAACCTGACCTCGTACTGGTGGATATTTTTCTCCAGGGCGAAGGCACGGGGATCGACCTGGGTCGGATATTGAGCGAAAGAAATATGGCTTTCGTCTATCTGTCAGCGAATTCGAACAGGCAGATCCTGGAACAAGCAAAGCCGACAAAGCCCTATGGCTTTATGGTGAAACCGTTTCGGGCAAAGGATGTGTTGATCATGCTCGACGTCGCCTTGTATCTCCACGACCAGCGGTTTCCAAAGAAAGCGGATGGCGGCGCACCGCAAAAGCCGGGACCGGTTGCGCCGGCTCCGGAATTCGGTCATATCGTCGGTAAAAGCAAAAAATTTATGGCCGCACTGGAGCAGGCTCAGATGGTCGGTCCCCAGGATACCTCGGTGCTGATACTGGGCGAAAGCGGTACGGGAAAAGAAGTCATCGCCCAGGCCATTCACAAACTCTCTGCACGGCGTCATAAGCCATTTGTCGTGGTCAACTGCGGCACGCTACCGGCTAATCTTATCGAGTCCGACCTCTTTGGTCATGAAAAGGGTTCCTTTACAGGGGCCATAACAAAAAGGGAAGGGAAATTTGAGCTGGCGGATGGGGGCACCGTCTTCCTGGATGAGGTCGGCGAGTTGCCTCTGGAATTACAGGTGAAATTCCTGCGCGTGTTGCAGGAACGGGAAATAGAACCCATCGGCGGCAAACCCAAAAGGATCAATGTCCGGGTTCTTGCCGCAACGAATAAAGATCTCGAGGAAGAAGTGGCGGCCGGCAGGTTTCGGATCGATCTTTATTACCGGCTGAACGTTTTCCCCTTGATCCTGCCCTCGCTCCGGGAGAGAAAAGAAGACATCCCGCTATTGGCAAATTATTTCCTGAAAAAGTACAGCAGCGAGCAGGAAAGACCGGCCCCGGTACTTTCACAGGAAGCGCTGGATACGCTCATGCAGTATCAATGGCCGGGAAATATTCGCGAATTGGAGAATACGATCCAGCGTAATTTCGTGGTGGCAAAGACGGCCGTCATCGAGTCCATCGAGATACCAAAAGGGGTGGCATCCCCCGTGGGGAGTAAGGATGGATTCAAGACGATGATGGAAAACGAGCGGGACCACATCCTGGCCGTTTTGGAAAGCTGTAATTGGAAGGTGTCGGGAAAGGGCGGTGCGGCCGAAATTCTCGATATCAATGTCAGCACCCTGAATTCAAGAATGAAGAAGTTGGGAATAGAGCGGAAGATCAACTTTAGTTAAGGAGGTCAAATGAAGGTAAATTATCCGCTTATGATCGCTTTGACGATCGCATGTGACATCGCCGCGGTTACCCCTTCCTTTGGGCAGGCGGATCCGCGTCCCGATCCCTTTGGATATTCGGTTCCCAAACAGCGGCTCCAGCTAAAACTGACCACTTCTTTTCTGTTCTTTAGCATGCAGGGACAACTGGACATGGACAGTGCCGCTATTATGGTCAGCGAAGGGGAGCACTTGCCGTACTCACTCTATTATGACGAGGACTATGCAAAAGGATCCGCCGGCAGCATAAAACAGCTGCTGCAAAAAGGCAGCTATTTCTTATTCAGATCGGGCGCCGATAAAAAGGATCTCGACAGCGCCTTTACCCTCTTGCAAACCGCCAGGCAAGAAGCCGAAGCGGCGAAAGACATGTATTTCCGGCACGCAGCGCTGGCGGCCCTGGGCAGATACTACCTGCAAAGAAATGAGATCCAAAATAGCAAACGATGTTTCACGGAAGCGGTGGATCTTGCCAGGAAGACCAATGATCGGGCTTTATTGTTCCGGGCGTTGGCGAATCGCGGTACCTATGCCGCCTACAAAGAAAAAGAAAAAGAGAACGATCTTCATGAGGCCCTGCAACTGTCTCGCCGGCTACGGGATACCGTGGGGCAGATCGAGATCTTGACCCGGATCTATGAGATCGACTTCGTATTCAGGAAATTCGATACGGTGAAAAAACAATTGCTTCAGGTGACCGACCTGGAGAAAAGCATCGGCTTCAGACATCTTCACTACAATTATGACGTTCTTTCCTATCTTGACTATACGGCGGGGGACTATGCGGGTGTATTTTCGGATCTGAGAACGGCCATCGCCATAATGGAGGCAACCCACGACCTCGCCTTTTCGAATTTTATCTATGGAGCAATGGCGAATATCTATGGCCGGTTTGATAACTACCCCAAATCGCTTGAGTGGCTGCTCAGATCCCTCCGGCAGGAGCCGCAAAATAAGGAGAAAAGGCTTTGGTATCATCAGTTGTGTGGGGTGTGCCTGAACCTTTCAAAATTCGGCCACCCGCAACAGGCGCTTGATGTGGTTTTAGCGACGATCCGGGATTATCCGCCCGTTTCCGCAGACAACCGATTTCACGTCGCTTATTTCCTGGGATATACCTACCACCAGCTGAACCAAAATGACCTTTCCGCGAAATACTATGCGATCATGCTCCCCTTGATGGATTCCATCCGGCACGATAAGGAAGAGGACGATAAGTTATTTACTGCCAATCTCGACCTGGCCACCTTTTATATGGACCTGGGTCATCCCGATCTGGCGAAAAAATATTTTAAAAAGGGGAAGGTCTATACGGACTCGACCAATATATTCCATGCAGGCCGGATCCATCTGTTGCAATCCAGGATCGATTCGGGCGAAGGCGATCATCGCAGCGCAATGCGCGAGTACAAATTGTCGGAATTGGTGGATGATAGCATGTTCAACCTGCGCCGGGCCAATCAATTTGCCGAATTGCAGATCCAATACGAAACCGAGTCAAAAGACAAGAACATCCAGCTCCTCGAGCAGAAGGATAAGGTGCAGCAGGCGACCTTACGTCAGTCGGAGATCACAAAAGAGGTTACCCTCGCCGGCATTCTGGCCATGGTGATCATAACCGGGCTGGTCTATTTTCAATACCGGAACAAGCAAAAGACGAACAAAGAGATCAACGAAAAGAACCTCGCGCTGGAACAGCTGGTCAGGGACAAAGAATGGCTGGTCAAGGAGATCCACCACCGGGTCAAGAACAATTTTCATACTGTCGCCAGCCTGCTGGAGATCCAATCAAGCTACCTGAAAAGCAAGGATGCGTTGTCTGCGATAAAAGAAAGCCAGCACCGTATCCATTCCATGTCGATCATCCACCAGAAGCTATATCAGTCCGACACCCTCTCGACCATTCATATGCCCGAATACATCTACGAGCTCGTGGAATATCTCCGGGAAAGCTATGGGATCCGGGGGAATATCACATTCTCCCTTCAGATAGAGAACATCGCACTCAATCACGCCTCAGCCATTACATTGGGACTCATCCTAAACGAGGCGATCACCAATTCGATCAAATATGCATTTACAAAGTCGCCGGACGGCCAGATATCCATCTCGCTTTCCCATATTTCCGATTCCCAGATCCTGTTGAGCGTCACCGATAACGGGCGCGGGCTCCCGGGTGATTTCGAGTCCAGGATCGGCGCCACGATGGGAATGGAATTATTACAGGGGCTTACGGATGATCTGGGAGGCACCTTCAGCATCGAAGCGAAGAATGGGACACAAATAAAAATAATCTTCACTGTTTAATGAATATTCTCTCTTTTTTGTCCATCACCTTGTACTCCTCTCGGTTATCGGAGAAAAGCAGGGATTCTTTGTTTCCCAGGGCCAGGATGCCAAAGGGGCAAAGGCTTTCATAAAAAAGATGGATCACCTTGTTTTGCAGGCTGTGATTGAAATAGATCAGCACATTGCGGCAGAGGATCAGTTGAAACTCGTTGAACGACTGGTCCGTCGTAAGGTTATGCACCGAGAATACAATAGCTTGCCGGAGCGTTTTGTCCATCAGGACACCCTCGTACTTGGCCAGGTAGTAATCGGAGAAGCTCCTCTTTCCCCCGCTTTTGAGATAGTTGGCCGTATAAGCTGCCATTTGGCTCATCGGGAAGATCCCGTCCCGGGCTTTTTGAAGGCTGCGTTGGTTGATATCCGTTGCATAGATCAGGCTTCGTTCCAGCAAGCCCTCTTCCTTCAACAGGATAGCGATGGAATAGACTTCTTCGCCTGTGGCGCATCCCGCTATCCAGACCCTGATCAGGGGATAAGTGGCCAGCCTGGTCCGTATTTTCTCGCGCAGACTTTTATAAAAGCTGGGGTCACGGAACATTTCAGTCACCGTCACCGTCACGTCCTGGACGAACTGTTCGAATAACCCTTCATCCCGGAGGATTACTTTCGCCAGGGCATGGATGTCGGCGATCTTCCGGTTTTCCATGAAATGATTTATCCGCCGCCCGAGCGATGGTTCCGAATATTCGGTGAAATCGTACCCGTACACCAGCCGGATGGATTCCAGTAGACCTCTCATGGCGGTTCTTTCTGTCATCGCTTTTAACGATAAAGCCAAACCCTCATCAGGGATAGCAGCTGTTCCATATTCACAGGCTTGGAGATGTAATCGGACATTCCGGCGTCCAGGCATTTCTCCCTGTCCCCCTTCATGGCCTTGGCGGTCAGGGCAATCACGGGTATCCGCGCTCCCCCGGGCATTCGCCTGATCTCCTTTGTTGCCTCATACCCATCCATCCCCGGCATCATGACATCCATGAGGATTATGTCGATGCCCGGAGTTTCCCTGAACAACCGGACGGCCGCCTGGCCGGTCTCGGCCGTGATACACTGCATTCCTTCCTCTTCCAGCGCATGGGTCAGGGAATAGATGTTGCGCATATCGTCATCCACCAGCAGCACCTTTTTATTCTTCAGGACCTCGTCCGTCCGGTGCAATTTGCGGATCATCTGCTGCTTCTCTTTGGGAAGGCGCAATTCCATCCGGTGGAGGAAAAGCGTGGTTTCGTCCAGCAGCCTTTCCCGCGAGTCCGCAGTTTTCAGGATCACGGTGCTCGCCAGTTTATGGAGCCGCCTGGTCTCCTCTTTGTCGAGATCCTTCGCCGTATATACGATGATGGGCGTATGTCGAAGCTCTTCTCTTTCCCTGATCTTCTCCAGCAACTCCATTCCGCTCATGCCCGGCAGGCCGAGGTCGATGATGATACAGTCAAAACTCTCCCGCTGTAGCTCGGCAAAGGCCTCTTCGCCCGAGAAGCATTGAACGGTTTTTACATCCCCATTGCCGATCAGTTCCTGCATGGCCTTATTCTGCTGCTGGTTATCTTCCACGATCAGCAGCTTTTTTAGTTTCTTCTCGGCAAATTCCTCCATCCGGGCGAAAGCGCGCTGCAATTGTGCCAGGGAGACCGGCTTTAGAATAACGTCGAAGGCGCCCAGGGCCAACCCCTCTTTTCGCCGGTCATCACCCGAAAGGATCTGCACGGGAACATGCCGGAGATCGGGGTCGTTTTTCAGTTGCTTCAGTACTTCCACTCCGTCCATTACCGGCAGTTTCATGTCCAGCAGGATCGCGTCGGGTCTATAAAATCTTGCCAGGCTCAGGCCCTCGGTCCCTTGCCGGGCGATGATCCCCTTGCATCCTCTCTCGCGTGAGATGTGCAGCAGGATCCTGGCAAAATCGGCATCGTCTTCGATGATGAGGACGACCTTGTCGTTTTCCCCGATGGTCTCGCGGTCGTCGGCAATGCCCGCCCCGGCTTTCCCGCCCGACCCCTTGACCGCTCTTTTCGTTGCTTTCGTCTCTTTATGGGCGACCGTGGCCGCAGAACGGTCCGACCGGGCCGGAAGATAAAGGGTAAAGACGCTGCCCTTGCCCTCCTCGCTTTCCATCCGGATCTCGCCACCCAGCGCATGGGCTAACTCCCGGCTGATGGAAAGACCCAGACCCGTGCCGCCATATTTTCGTTTGGTGGAGCCATCCGCCTGTTGGAAGGCATCGAAGATCATCTCCCGTTTACTTTCCGGGATCCCAATGCCTGAATCCCTAACCGAAAAGATCGCCATTGCCGGTTGTTGCGGCCCTGAAGGCGTCGTTGGGCCGGCTCCAGGCAAAAGCCGGATATCCAGGCTGACGTTTCCATTCTTCTCCGTAAACTTGAAGGCATTGGAAAGTAGATTTTTCAGGATCTGTTCCAGCCGTTGTCTGTCGGTAGATAGGCCATGCTCCACAGCCTCTTTTTGCAGATCGATCTCAAAATGAATGCCGCCTTCCTTCGCCACTTCGCCAAACAGGGAGAACATCTTTTCCTTCAGACTTCCGAGATCCACCTCCGCGATGTCCAGCTCGATCCTTCCCGCCTCCACCCTGGACAGATCGAGTATCTCATTGATAAGATTAAGCAGGTCGGCGCCGCTGCTGCGGATATTTTTCGCATATTCTATTTCTTTTTCTCCCAATACCCCGCTCTTGTTGTCCGTCAACAGCTGGGAAAGTATCAGGATACTGTTCAACGGTGTCCTCAGCTCATGCGACATATTGGCCAGGAATTCGGATTTATATTTACCGGTGATCTCCAACTCGCGGGCCTTGGCCTCCACCTCCAGCTTGGCCGCCTCAAGCCGTTGTTTCTGCACTTCCAGCAGACCCGCCTTCTCTTCCAGTTCCTCATTCGTCTGTTTGAGCTCTTCCTGCTGGGCCTCCAGCTCTTTATTCATCTGTTGCAGCTCTTCCTGTTGCGCTTCCAGCTCCTCCGCCTGTGCCGCCAGCTCTTGCGCCTGTACCCGGGTCAGCGTGACATCCGTGGCGATCTTCAATATCTTGTACGGCTTTCCCTCCGCATCCAGGATAGGATTGTAATTCCCCCTGATCCATACCGGCTCGCCTTTCCTGGTCATCCGCTTGAACTCACCCTGCTGGAATTCCCCCCTTCTTAGCGCGTGCCAGAACGCGGCATACTCCGCCGTTTGTTCGACACCCTTTTCCACCAGCACGCTATGATGCCGCCCGATCAGCTCGCCGGCGGTATAGCCCAACAGGTGGAGAAAATTGTCGTTGGCCTTTACGATCGTACCATCCAGGTCGAATTCCACGGTGAGGTTCGACTTGTAGATCGCATCCGAGATGGCATCCAGCTCTATTTGCTGATTTTTGGTCTGGGTGATATTCGTCGCGATCTTCAGCACCCTGTCCGGTTTCCCCGCTGCGTTCAACAGGGGATTGTAATTACCCTGCAACCAGATAGGCTCCCCGCTCTTGGTGACGCGTTTGAACACCCCCTGCTGATACTCGCCTTTTTTCAACCGCTGCCAGAATTCGCGATATTCCTTTGTAGCTTCATACCCTTTTTCAACAAACAGGCTATGATGCTTGCCTACCACTTCCTCCTCCTGGTAACCGGTCATATCGAGGTATTGGTCATTTACGCTCAGGATGATGCCGTTAAGATCGAATTCCACCGCTGCATTGGTACGGTTGATGGCGGTGATGCGGCTGTTCAGTTCCTTTTCCTTTCCATTCAGCTGATGCACCAGCGTTTCGAGGTCTTTTTTGACAAGAAGGGAATTAACGACGATGGCCACGGGCTTGCATATCTCTTCCACCAACCGTAGTTGGGGGTGGCTGAACTCCCCGAATTTTCCCAGTTCGACCACCGCTACAACCCTGTTCTCGAACAGCGCCGGCACAACTACGATCGCTCCGGGCATTTGGCGGCCCAGGCCCGATTCGATCTGAAAATAGTTGTCTGGGACCGCCCGGATCAGTTTGAGCCGTTTGTCCGCAGCCGCCTGGCCGGCAAGCCCTTCCCCCACCCGGAATGCCGGCGGCGTGGGTCCGGTGATCCCAAAACGGTATTGCAGCTGGCAATTTTCATCTTCGATGACATAGAAGGCGCCTACCTGCGCCTCGCAAAGCGACGCCAGGCCATCCATAACGTTTTGGGATAGGGTGGACAAGCTTTTCTCTCCCCGGAGCTTATCATTCAGCATGTCCATGGCGGACTGCAGCCAGATCCGCTCCGCATGCTCATCCACGACTTTGCGCAAGTTGCCCTGCATTTGATTCAGGGCAGCGCTGAGTTCATCATTGTGATGTTCCATCAATGGGTAATTGGACGTGTTTTGTTACCCATCTACTACAATCCGGATACCAGAAAAAATGGCCGTTTGCACAGCGGCGGCGGCGCGTCAGGAAACCGCGGGCCCGGGAAAGTAGCGGAACCCGGTATAGATACAACGTAAGGGTAAGAATTGTAGAAGATTTTCCCCACCAGATCGATAGTTCATCCACCTCGATATAGGAATTCATGACCAGCTGATTAGGTGGGCAAAACCCCTGGTTTACCAAAAAATTGGCTATAATGCCAAAATAAAGGGTTACCTTTACAGGGGTATTTTGAGCCTCGAATCTCATATTTACAATCTTCTTATCATTTTTAATAGTTACTGCATGAATTTGTATGTTTCCAACCTAGGTTTCAATGTTCAGGAGGAGGACCTGAGGGAATTTTTTACACCATACGGTGAAGTTGCTTCCGCCAGGATCATCACCGACAAGGCTACCGGGCAGTCCCGCGGATTTGGTTTCGTCGAGATGAGGGACGAGGCGGCAGCAAAGAAGGCGATGGCGGAGCTGAACGATGCCACGGTCGACGGCCGCAATATAAAAGTGGTCGAGGCCAGGCCCAGGGAAGAAAGACCTTCCCGCGGCGGTGGCGGCGGCGGATACAGGAACAACCGGTGGTAGTAGGCCACGGATCAATTATACTGAATAACTATGGCGAGATCCAAAGGAACATCTGGTAAGCGGGAAAAGGAAAAGCAGCGTCAAAAGGAAAAACGCGAAAAGCGCGAAAAAATGGAAGAACGTCGGGCCAACCAGGCCAAAGGGAAGCCTTTGGACGAGATGCTGGCCTATGTCGACGAGAACGGTAACATTACTTCTACTCCGCCTGACCCTGAAAAGAGAAAGCCCGTAAACGCAGAAGATATCGACATCGGCGTGCCAAAAAGAGAATCGTCGGAGGATACACTGAAAGAAGGCAAGATCGACTATTTTGACGGGAGCAAGGGTTTCGGCTTTATTCTTCAAGACAATGGTGAAAAGGTCTTCTTTCATATTAATCAGACTACCTATCGCCCCGAACAAGGTGATCGGGTTAGTTTCACCGTTGAAAGGGGACCGAAAGGCTGGAACGCCGTTGGCGTTACCAAGTTGCCCTGACTCGAATGAATAACTATGCATCGTTCAATTATTATTGGTTCCGGCGCCAGTATCCCTGAAAATATCATCCGCAACAGCGATTTCCTGTCTCACGAATTCTATTCCCCAAACGGCGCGCCGGAAGAGAACACATCTGCCAGGGTCATTGAAAAATTCGCGAAGATCACCGGTATCGTCGAACGACGCTATGCCGCGGAAGGACTCTCAGCGTCACATTTGGCCGCAACAGCAGCCGAAAAGGCTATTTCTGACAGTGGCATTGACAAGGAATCAATTGACCAGATCATCGTCGCACATAATTTCGGCGACATGGAAAACGGTTCGGCATATCCCGAAATAGTCCCATCTCTCGCGTCGAAAGTAAAAAGGCAACTGGGGATATCCAATCCCTCCAGTGTTCCCTACGACCTGATATTTGGCTGTCCCGGCTGGCTACAGGGAATGATACATGCGGACGCCTTCTTCAAAGCGGGAATGGCGAGAACGGCATTGATCATCGGCGCCGATACCCTGTCCCGGGTCCTCGATCCGAACGATCGCGACAGCATGATCTTCTCAGATGGGGCCGGGGCTATCGTCCTCAGTTATGAGGAAGTGAACGACCGGGCCGCAGGCCTGTTGTCGATGAACGTGCGCTCCGACTGCGGAGAGGAGACAGAATATATTTACATGGGGAATTCGCTGCATCCCGAAAAACTTCCAGATGACCGATACCTGAAAATGAAAGGCCGTAAAGTCTACGAATACGCATTACGCCACGTACCCGCAGCAATGAAAGACTGCCTGGACAAGTCCGGTCAACCTATCGAAAGCCTGAAGGCCATATTTATTCACCAGGCAAATGAAAAGATGGACGAAGCGATAGTAAAGTGTTTCTACGGACTATATGGTATTGACGAACCGCCCCAAAATATCATGCCCATGTGCATTCAGTGGTTGGGCAATAGTTCAGTCGCTACTATCCCTACATTATTCGACCTCGTAAGGAAGTCATCCTTGCCCGGCTGCGAATTAAAAAAGGGAGATATCATTTTATTTGCTTCGGTAGGCGCTGGAATGAACATTAACGCAGTCTGTTACGGCTACCACTAAAAACGCAGCCCGGAAACCACCAGCATCCCCTCAGAAACCACCCGGCATCGCCTCAGTAGAGTGCCGAAGGAAGCTCGCTTACAGATATGATCTTTCCGTCGAAGACCGTCTGGTCAAGAGAAACTATCGCCTGCCTGGCCTGCGCCGATACAGGCATGCATATCTCTCCACTCTTTAACGATCGGCCATTCAACGAATTTCGATTCACCTTTGCATAATCGACATTGCCATATTGAAAGAACAATCTTCTTAATTCCGAATCGGTCGTATTCAAGCTGATATTGGAGATCCTGATATTCATGTCTTTATGCGTTTGACGCAAGCTTGACGAATTCCTGGCCATTAAAAATGCGGGAAAGGTTTAGGTCTTTCGATTGCTTGTATTCCTGCATCTTGGCGATCGATACGATGCGCCAGAAATTCTTTTTCTTCAATTCCAAAAAATCTGGCGCTCTGATAAACAGGCCTTCTACCGTTCTCGCCTTTAGAGTGATCTTCGAGAAATGCTCCGGCTCGCCGCCAATAAAACGCTCTATTTGCTCAATGGTCATAAGAAAATAAATTATTGATAAAAGTATTGAGAAGGCAAGAAAACAACCATGTAATGTACGCTTTATTAGCGAAATAGCAATTATATATTTTAGCGCAGCGACCGCACATGGCTCACTTTATGACCGGCAGTGCGCTGAAAACCTAACTCGCCCTGTACCCGCATCGTCAACATAAGGGTCCCGCTTAAGCCCACCGATGCCGATCAACAAATAGTTGGAGTCGGTAAAGGGCGCCAGGGAAAATTCAGTAAGAGAGGTCATATTCAAAAAGTGTTTATGGATTGGCTTTACGCAGCAGAAGATCAAGCTCGGCCCTATCAGGCATCGGGCCGGCATGAGGTTGCTCATCGAGGATCATCGTAGCGCCCACGGGAAGCGTATAGCGCGGCCATCGGGGAAGGCTCTTCGAGACAGGCCAGCCGTTAGGGTTGCTCTTCGAGACAGAGGCGCCGTTAGGGTCGCCCGTGCGGGCAAAATTCACCCAATAGGTGGACACAGTCTCCGCCAGCTGGTGATCGACGGCTTCCCACGGCCGGGCGAGGGTGGCCAGGTTATCATAAGCATAGACGATCTCACCACCGTGGAAGGCCCCATATTTGACAAATTCGCCGGTAGCCGGCAGGCGGCGGCGGAACCGGTACAGGAAGACCCGGTGCGAGGTATCGGCAGATTGCAGGTTGGCCCAAGGGTAGTTTTGGACACCAAAAAGGAGGTCCCGGTTGAGGCGTTCCTGTGAGGTGAGTGCGGTGGCGTCGTCGGGGGCAGGGTAGAAGTGTAGGACGGAGTCGGCGGCCGGGCCATATAGTTGTTGCAGCTGCTGGCGGAATTGGGCGGCCGTTTGGGGACCGCCATATAAAAAGTAATCGTCCTCATTCCAGCCGGTGAGCAGGTCGCAGGGCTGCGCGCCGAGCTCGCTCGCTTCGCCGCCACCGCGCAGGAGGAGACGCACGGGTTGACCCAGCGCCTGCGCGCCGTCGACGAGCGCCTGACCGAAGTCCTCGAGGCGGTCGCT
>Ga0207667_10005576_pt1 | contig 15357 bp, 9 predicted proteins | sample KBSCornC52_FD_184301 | JGI IMG/M metagenome (GOLD analysis project Ga0207667, IMG submission 184301) | Corn rhizosphere microbial communities from Kellogg Biological Station, Michigan, USA - KBS Corn C5-2 (SPAdes) (version 2) | ecosystem: Host-associated > Plants > Roots > Rhizosphere > Soil ... | reverse complement strand
GGCCACGCAGCAGAACGCGGCTCTCGTCGAGGAGGCCTCGGCCGCCGCGCAGCAGCTGCGCGAGGAAGCCGACAGCCTGGCACTTGCCGTGGGCGCGTTCCGCATCGAGGCGCAGGCCGGCACGATGGCCCGTCCGGCGCTGGCGCTGCGTTGACCGCGTGCCCGTCCGGGTGGACGGGCGCGGGAAGCGCGGTCAGCCGTGGCGGCGCTTGCGCTGCGCGCACAGGCCCAGTGCGCCGACAGCCAGCAGCATCAGCGAGGCCGGTTCCGGGACGTCGCTGCCGGCGGGGGCGGCAGGACGCTGCAGGACGTTCGCCTTCAGGTTCAGCGTCAGGTTGTAGTCCTGGCCCAGGCTGGACGAGGCGTACACGACGTCCGGCGCGGCGTCGGCCAGCGTGAGCTTGTAGGTCGCCGAGTTATTGCCGAGCGTGTTCGCGAGGAACGATGCCGTGTAGTTGTTGCTGTTGCCCGTCGCCAGGTTGCCGAACAGCGACAGGCTGGTCGAGAACACATTGTTGGCGTCGCCCGTTTCCACGATATCCGTCAGCTTCAGGCCCACGCGGTTCGCGTCGAGCAGGTTGGTGATCGAGAAGCTCTTGTCTCCCACGACGTCGTTCAGGTAGACGTCGCCGAAATCCAGCGTCAGTGCCGTCATCGACGCCGTCCCATCGAACGACTGGGCCGCGTGCAGCAGGTAGCTGTACGTGGCGCTCAGGCTACCTTTCCAGTTGATGGTCGACGTGGTCGAGGCGATGCCGCCGAAGTCGTTCTGCGTCGTCTCGGCCGTGTTCGACGCGGCGAACAGGTCGGCGCGGAAGCTGCCGCTGCCCACGTACGAATTCAGGGCGGTGCTGCTGACCGTCGTGTTGTCGTTGACCTGCGTGAAGCTGCTGCCGTTGTCGCAGTCCGCCTTGATCTTGCCGCCGGTGACGGTGCAGCTGTCCTTGACGTCGCTCAGGGAAGCGTTCGCGCCGCTGACGCCGACCGGGATGCCGAGCTTGACCGAGCTGCTGCCGGTGCCCTTGGCGGTGAACGTGCCCCCGGCGTTCGCGCCGGTGCCGCCGCCGACGACGGTGACGCTGGTCGTCTGCCTGTAGGTCGAGGTCAGGTTGACGGTGGCGCCCGTCAGCACGCCCAGGCTGCTGTCGAACCTGGCGACCTTGGCCGCCTGCAGCGTATCCATGTTCGTGTTCGTCGTGCCGCTCGTCTTGCCGTCCGACGCCGTCGATTTGCCGCCGAGGGTATCGGTGACGGAATTGCTCACGTCAAAGCTCGTCGTTGCGGTCGTCTTGACGAGGGTCGCGTGGGCCAGCGTGGGGGCGGCGGCGAGTGCGCTCAGGGTGGCGAGGACGGCCACGTTCAGGGAGGTTTTCAGCATTTGTGTTTCCTTTCGTTGATCTGGCGATGAGACAAGGTTGGTTTTGACTTTTTTGGTTTTTGCTTGAATCAACGCAATGTTCGTGCCAAGATTTATAACGTTCTGTTTTTTAAAGGAATCTGATTTTGAAACTAGGCAATAAAAATTGGCATGTAAGATTTCTCGACAACAACATATATTTCCTGTGGAAACTTTGTTAAATATGGCCTTGGCCTTGATTCGCCTCAAAACCGGCCATGCTAATTGAATAATTTGCAAGTTTGCGCCGCATGCAACGCCGTGCGTTGTCATCAAATCCTGAATATTGGTTAAAGATTTAGAACTGTTGGTTTCAAGACGCAATCATTCGGCTAGGAAAAAATTCTCCTATTCAATTACTCATGACGGGTGATAGATTCCCTCCGATGGGCGCGTATGTACGTGGCTGAATGGAATGCCGCGTGGCCGCGCCGTCATGACGCTGAAAGGAAATGCCATGATTGAAAAACTGACGGTCAGGTCCCGCGTGCTCGCGGGTTTTGGATTGGTGCTGGTGCTGTTCGTCATCGTCGCTGGTCAAAGCATCTACCAGGCGCGTGAATCCGATGCGATGGTGGACTACCTGTTGCGCGACAAGCTGCGCATCGAGCGCATGATCGCCGAGCTCGACGGCATCGTTCACTACACGGTGGCCGACGCCACGGCCGCCGCCAAGACGGACGATGCACGTTACGCGGCAAGCCTGCAGGAGACGACCGCGAAGCGCGCGGCGCGCGCGGTCGAGGTCATTGACGAGCTCAAGCGTTCCATCGTCGACCCACAGGCCAGCCAACTGCTGACGGACCTGATCAAGGAGCGGGAAGATTACGTACAGGCCAGGGACGAGTTGATGAAGATCAAGGAACGCGACGGCCGCGGCGCCGTCGACGCCTTCATCGCCGGCAAATTCCGCACCGAGGCCGAGCAGTACCAGACGGTCGTCGATAAGCTCCTTTCGCGCCAGAAACAGCTGATCGACGAGCGCCGCGACGCCACGCATGCGGCCAACGAAGTCGCCATCCGGGTGACGACGGGCCTGACCGCGCTCGCCGTGCTGCTCGGCATCGCCGCCGCGGTGGTGGTCGGCCGCTCCGTCGTGCGCCAGCTGGGTGGCGAACCCGGCGCCGCCGCGCATGTCGCCCAACGCATCGCCGAGGGCGACCTGAGCGTGCGCGTCGACCTGAAGCCGGGCGATACGGTGAGCGTGCTGTATGCCATGCACGTCATGCGCGAGCGGCTGGCCGACATCGTCGCCCAGGTTCGCCAGGGCACGGCGTCGATCCGGTCGGCCTCGTCCGAAGTCGCGCAGGGATCGCTGGAACTGTCGGCGCGTACCGAACAGCAGGCCAGCGCCCTCGAGGAGACGGCCGCGTCGATGGAAGAACTGACGTCGACCGTGCGCCAGAACAGCGGCAACACGGCGGAGGCGCGCCGGCTCGCGGATTCGGCCGAGACCATGGCGGCCGACGGCGGTCGCGCCGTCGAGGCGGTGGTGGCCACGATGGACACCATCCGGGCCTCGTCCGGGCAGATCGCGGCCATCATCTCCGTGATCGACGGAATCGCGTTCCAGACCAATATCCTGGCCCTGAATGCCGCCGTCGAGGCGGCGCGGGCCGGCGAACAGGGCAGGGGATTCGCCGTCGTGGCGTCGGAGGTGCGCAACCTCGCGCAGCGCTCGGCGACGGCGGCCCGCGACATCAAGCAGCTCATCGAGGATTCCTCGAACAACGTGACGCAGGGCTCGGCCAGCGTCGCGGACGCCGGCGCCAAGATCGCGGCCGTCGTCGACAGCTTCCGCACGGTGAGCCGCATCATTGCCGACATCGCCACGGCCAGCACCGAGCAGTCGGCCGGCATCGAACAGGTCAACAAGGCCGTGGCGGAGATGGACGACGTGACGCAGCAGAACGCGGCACTGGTCGAGGAATCGGCGGCGGCCGCGCAATCCATGCAGGAGCAGGCCGAGGCGCTGGCCCGGGTGGTCGGCTTCTTCCGGCTCGACGAGGCGCCGGCGCAGGCCATGGCAGCGGCGCCCGCACGCGCGCACGCGGGCCGTCTGCTGGCAGCGACATAAGGCCGCCCGGCCGCCCGGTTCGCGCCTGCTAGTGCGCCAGCAGCACGGGCAGCGTCGCCTCGGCCAGCACTGTCCGGCTGGCGCCGCCCAGGCACAGCTCGCGCAGCCGGCCGTGGCCGTAGCAGCCCATCACCAGCAGATCGCAACCGCGCTCGCGCGCCAGGTCGAGCAGGGCGCGGCCGTGGTCGCCGTCCGCCGCGGCCAGCAGGCAGTCCGCCCGCACGCCATGGCGTGCCAGCCAGCCCTGGACCTCGTCCAGCTGTTCGCGATAGCCGTTGTGCGCGGCGCTGGCCAGGTCGGCGATCGTGACGGTGCCGGCGTCCTGCAGCAGCGGCAGCGCGGCGGATAGCGCGAACGATGCTTCCTTGCTGCCGTTCCACGCCAGCAGCACGCGCGCGGGCACGGCGGCCGGCATGTCGCGCCTGGGCACGACGAGCACGGGGCGGGCGGAGTTCAGGATCACATAATCGGGGATGCGCACGACGCTGCCCGCCGGCGCTTCGTCGGGATCGTCCTGGCTGACGACGACCAGGTCGGCAAACCGCGCCAGCCGGGCGAGGCCGTCGTCGGGCTGGTCGCACACGAGGCGGCGGTCGCAGGCGACCCCGAGATCCTCTGCGATCGCCGCGCAGGCATCCAGTGCGCGCCGCGCGTTGTCGGCGAGCGGCTCGAAACAGCTGGCGGCAAGCGTGCCCGGGCGGTTGTCGAAACCGTCCGGGAATATGGCGCGCGAGATGCCCGTGAATGCAGCCCCCAGCAGCATGGCGCCGTGCGCGCGCGCGAGCGTGGCGGCGTAGCGGATGCGCGCGGCCGCGTGGCGCGAGCCGTCGGCGTGGACGAGGATGGTCTTGCAGGCCATGGCCGTGCTCAGTGCATGTTCAGTCCGCGCGGGCGGCCGGGCGCTGGCGCGAGCGCACGCGGCGCCGTGGCACCGTCGCCAGCGGGTGGCCGGCGAGATGTGTGTCCGTCGTGTGTGGGTGCGCGACGCGCGCGGCGCCCGTGTCCCATGGGAGCGTCAGTACGGCGTCGAGTGCGTCTGCCACCTGCCGGCCCAGCGCGATGTCGCCGCCTTCGACCTGCGGCAGCGTGCGGTGCAGCGCGCACAGGATCACGGCGCGGTCCGCACGGCGTGGATGCAGGCCGGCGTCGCCCAGCAGCTCAAGCAGGGTTTCCTCGTGCCGGAAACCGGCTTCCACCGCCGTGACGACGGCCTGGAAGTCGTGCAGGAACGCGTCGTCCGGTTGGGCGCGCAGGGCCGCGACGCGGGCACACAGGTCGCGGCGGCAGCGGCGCAGCGCGACGAGCGGGGCGATGGCTGGAGAAGCGAGACGCATGATTGACCTCAAATTTCGTGTCGATGACGACCAGTGTGTTGGGCGCGGCCGATTTATTGTTTGATCTGCCTCAAAAACGGCCGATTCCGCCAAAAAAATATTAATGTGCCAACAGGACAGGGAGCGTCATCGCCGCGAGGATCGTCTCCGTTACGCCGCCCAGCACGATCTCGCGCAGGCGCGCGTGCCCGTAGGCGCCCGTCACGAGCAGGCCCGCGCCCATGCCCGCCGCTTCCGCCAGCAGCGCTGTGCCCACGTCGGGCGCGAGCGGGCGGTGGCCGCAGCGTGCGGCCACGCCGTGCCGGTCCAGCCAGGCGCCGAGCGCTGCGCACGGGTCTTCCACGATGCCGGCCGGGGACTCCGCGCCGCCGACATCGACCACGGTCACTTGCGCCGCGGCGCGCAGCAGCGGCAGGGCGCCGGTCACTGCCCGCGTCGCCTCGCGGCTGCCGTCCCAAGCGACCAGCGCGGCGCCGCCGATAGCGTTGCATGCCCCGTGGCGCGGGACGACGAGGACGGGCCGTCCGCCGCCCAATGCCAGCCGGGCCGCCAGGTCGGCGGGGAACGGGGGCGCGATAGTCGCGGCGTCGGGTTGGCTCACGATGACGAGGTCGGCGTAGCGCGCCTGCAGCGCCAGCGCGGCGTCGACGTCGTCGTCCGCCAGCCGCGTCTCGCGGGAGGGCACGCCTTCGTCCGCGGCGATCCTGTCGAACACCTGCAGCGCTGCGCCGGCCGCCCCGCGCAGCATCCGGCAGCGGGCCTCGATCGCGGGACCGGCGGCGGCGGGCTCGAGGAAGCGCGAGACACCGGTGGGCGCGGCGCCGACCAGGTGGGCATCGGCCTGCCGCGCCAGCCGGGCCGCCAGGCGGATGCGGTCGGGTGCGGCGGCGGCGGCGTCGACATGGACGAGGATGGTCTTGTAGCGCATGGCCGGCTCCATTATGGTTCGCTCATGCCGGCGCCGTCCCCGCCGATCAGTGGGCCAGGAACAGGGGCACGTGGGCGCGTTCCAGCAGTTCGCGCGTGACACCGCCGAGCATCCATTCGCGGTAGCGGCTGTGGCCGTACGCGCCCGTGACCATCAGGCCGGCGCCGGCGTTGCGCGCCATGCCCATCAGGGCGTCGCCGGTCGTCGCGCGCGTGTGCTCGACGACGACGTCGACCCGGACGCCGTGGCGCGCGAGGTACAGGGCCATGTCGGCGCCCGGTTCCTCGCCATGCAAATGCGTCAGCTCGTGCGGATTGACGAGCGCCAGCTTGACGCTGACGGCGCGCTCCAGCAGCGGCAGCGCGGCCGTCAGCGCCGCGATGGCCTGCAGGCTGCCGTCCCATCCGGCGATGACGGTGCCGGGCAGCGCCTGGTCGTGGTAGTCGGGCGGCACGACGAGCACGGGGCGCACGCCGTGCAAGGCGGTATATTCGGGCAGCCCGCGCACCCGTGCCGGCAGGCCCGGGTCGACGTCGGTATCGCGGCTGAGCACGACGAGGTCGGCGTAGCGCGACTGCAGCAGCAGGGCGTAGTGCGCCTCGTCCTCGATCAGGCGGCCTTCCAGCGATTGCACCCCGAGGCGCCGCGCCGCGTCTTCGAAGGCGGCCAGACGGGCGGCGCCGGCATCGCGCAGGCCCTGGAAATCCACGGTGTCCATGGGCGCCCCGACCGAACCGGTGAGCAGGGCGTAATCGAGCCAGGAAATGCCCGTGGCGGCGCTGCCCACGACGTGGGCGTCGCAATCGTTCGCGAGCCGGGCGGCGGCGCGCAGGCGACTTTCCTGCTGGGGACCGCCGTCGACGTGGACGAGGATGGTCTTGTACATGAGAGGCTCCTTCAGGACGGAGTTGGACCCGATCAATGTAGGCCTCTCGCCATTCGAAGTCAGCTACTCGTTTGATTGAGATCAAAAAAACCGGAAATTTCGTCGTGTCGGCCTGCCAATTTTCGCCATGCGTCGGTTGTCAAGTCGTTTTGTGAAAGTTTTGTTGATGGCTCGTGCCGGGTCCCTCTCCGGTTTCGTAAGTCCGAAATTCAAATGTTCGCATTTTTACGGACATGGGCGCTATTTAGCCTCTTTCGTCCGATATCTACGCTGGACTTTGCTACTCGCTATTGAATCTTGTTATTTTGTTGCTATATCGCAACTCAGACAACTTTAATTTCTTTTGTGCATTATTTCTCCTGAGACATATCCTACACTGCCCGCTTTTCCAAAAGCCGCGCAGGGTTCGCATGAATCACATTTACCGTATTGTCTGGAATTCGTCGAAACATATCTGGCAGGTCGTATCGGAACTTGGTTCCACGCGATGCAAGTCGTCTTCCGCACGTTCGCGCCGGCGCCGCCGGCTCGCCTTGCTGGCCGTGGCTGCCCTGGGGGCGGGGGCGCAGGCAGCCGACGTGTTACCGACCGGAGGGCATGTCGTGACCGGGCAGGCAACGTTGAACTATGCGGGCAAGACGCTGACGATCCAGCAAGGAAGCAACAAGGCCGCCATCGACTGGTCCGGGTTTTCGATCGGGCAGGGCGCGACCGTCGCCTTCGTCCAGCCCTCGGCATCCGCAGTGGCGCTGAATCGCGTGCTCGGCACCGACCCATCCATCATCCAGGGCGCGCTGAATGCGAATGGCCATGTGTTCCTGCTGAATCCGAACGGCGTGCTGTTCAGCCCAACGGCGCAGGTCAACGTCGGCGGCCTGCTGGCGTCGACCCTGGCGATGAGCAACGCAGACTTCATGGCCGGCAGTTACCACCTGTCCGGCACGAGCGTGCAGGCCGTCGAGAACCAGGGACGCATCCAGGCCGCGGCGGGCGGTAACGTCGCACTCGTGGCGGCACGCGTCGTCAATGCCGGCGAGATCGCCGCCGAACGCGGTAACGTGCTGCTCGGCGCGGGCGCTGACGCGGTCGTGGACTTCGGCGGCCCCGTCAAGCTGCAGGTGAACAAGGGGGCGCTGGACGCCCTCGTCGACAACGGCGGTGCCATCCGCGCGGATGGCGGCACGGTGCTCCTGACGGCGAAGTCAGCCGGTGAACTGAGCGCATCCGTCATCAACAACAGCGGCATCGTGCAGGCGCGCACGCTGGCGACGGGAGCGCAGGGCCGGATCCTGCTGCTCGGCGACATGCAGACCGGCACCGCCAACGTGGGCGGCACGCTCGACGCGAGCGCGCCGGCCGGCGGCAATGGCGGCGCCATCGAGACGTCGGCCGCGCACGTGCAGACGGCACCCGGCCTCGTCGTGAATGCCGGCGCGGCCGCGGGCAAGGGCGGGGAGTGGCTGATCGACCCGTTCGACTACGTCATCGCCGGTCCCGGTGCGGCCACGATCGCGAATACCCTGAACCAGGGGACCAGCGTCACCGTGACGACCCAGCAGGCGCCGGACCCCGTGTACGGTCCGTCCACCCCGGGCCTGGGCGACATCACGGTGACGAGTCCGATCGCCAAGACCAGCGGCGGCGACGCGACCCTGACATTGCGCGCGGACCGCAACGTCGTCGTCGGCGCCGACATCACGTCGACGAGCGGCAAACTGAACATGGCATTGTCGGCGGCCAATGCGGTGGGTGCGACGTCCGGCGGCGTGGACGTCAACGGCAACCTGAAATCGAACGGCGGCGACATCCTGATCGGCGGCGGCACCGGCAGCACGACCGGCGGCATCGGTTATGCGCGCAACCTGTCCGGCACCGGCGCGGCCGTCACGGTGGAAACGGCCAAGTCGATCCTGTCGACGGGCGGCAACATCACGATCAACGGCAAGTCGACCGTGGGTACGAGCAGCGGCAGCTACGACGGCACGACGGCTGGCGTCTACATCAAGTCGGACGCAACGATCCTGTCCGGCACCGGCAACCTTCTCATCAACGGCGAAAGCGCGGGCGGCACGAACACGTTCGGCATCGGTTTCGAGGCCGCCGCGAACACGGTGACGACGGTCGGCAGTGCGCCCGGTGGCGGCACGATGCTGCTGAGCGCCGTCAATTCGACGCCAGGCGGCCACACGGCCGACGAACTCGCACAGGGCGCCATCGGCCTCACGTCCGACGGCAGCCGCGACCGCATCGCATTCCAGGGACCGTCCGTGGCCGCGTGGCTCGTGTACGTGAACGGCGCGCCCCAGCTGCCGGCCTATACGCAGGCGCCGCAATTGTCCAGCTGCGCGGCGCCATATCCGAACTGCGGCGTACTCGTCGTGCCCGGCTCGAACAACAGCTATTTGTACGCCACTTACCAGGCCGTGGACATGTCCACCGCGCCGCTGTACATGATCAACGCCGGCAACGGCAGCAAGGTCTACGACGGCAGCGCGGTGGCGACGGGCCTGACGCTGACGACGCTCGGCGGACCGAACGGCTTCACGCCGGGCAGCCTGACCCCGGCGCCCGTATTCCTCACCCCCGGCAAGGACGTGGACACCTACGGCACGCTGACCGCGGACGCCGGCAACCCGGCCGCCTACACGTCGGACGGTACGCGGTACGCCATCGGCTACTTCAACACGGGCACGTACGCGATCACGCCGAAGGCACTGACGATCTCCGGCCTCGGCGCCGCGAACAAGACCTACGACGGCACGACGGCGGCTACGCTGACCGGCGGCAGCCTCGTGGGCCTCGTCGGTACCGAGACACTGAACCTGTCCGGCCTGGCCGGCACGTTCGCGGACAAGAACGTGGGTGTCGGCAAGACGGTCACGATCTCGGGCGGCACCCTGGCCGACGGGACGGGCCACGCGGCCAACTACAGCCTGACGGCGCCGCCGAGCGCTACCGCGACGATCACGGCCAAGACCCTGAACGTTGCGGGCATCACGGCCGCGGACAAGGTCTACGACGGCACGAGGGCGGCGACGGTGTCCAGGGCCGGTGCCACCCTGGGTGGCGTGGTGGCAGGCGATGACGTCGGCTTGAGCGCGAGCGGCACATTCGCCGACAAGAATGTGGGCAGCGGCAAGACCGTGGCGCTGAGCACCAGCCTGTCCGGCCAGGACGCCGGCAACTACACGCTCGCCGGGCAGTCCAGCGCGACGGCCAGCATCACGCCGAAGGCCTTGACCATGTCCGGCATCACGGCCGCGGACAAGGTCTACGACGGTACGACGACGACGACGCTGTCGGCCGCGCATGCGCAGTGGTCCGGCCTCCTGGCGAACGACTTCGTGTTCGCGACCACCACAGGCAGGTTCGCGAACAAGGACGCGGGCAGCGCCAAAACGGTGACGTTGACGACCACGTACGGCGGCGCCGACGTGGGCAACTACGCCATCACCAGCCAATCGTCGACGACGGCCACCATCATGAAGAAAGCCGCGACCGTGTCCGGCATCACGGCCGCCGACAAGACCTACGACGGCACGACGGCGGCGACGGTGTCGACGGCCCACGCCGTCGTGCAAGGCCTCGTCACGGGCGACCAGGTGAGCGTCGCATCGACCGGGAGGTTCGCCGACAAGAACGTCGGCAACGGGAAGACGGTGACGCTGTCGAACACGTACGGCGGCGCCGACGCGGGCAACTACGCGATCACCGGCCAGTCGTCGGCGACGGCCGCCATCACGCAGCAAATAATAATCGAGTGGGGCATCACGGCCTCCAACAAGACCTATGACGGCACGACGGCGGCGACGGTGTCGACGGCCGGTGCCGTCCTGGGAGGGCTCGTCGCTGGCGATGATGTGCACGCGAGCGCCACCGGCAGGTTCGCCGACAAGAACGCCGGCAGCGCGAAGACCGTGACGCTGTCGAACACCTTCAGCGGTGCCGACGTGGGCAACTATCTGATCCTGGGGCAGCCCTCGGCGACGGCCAGCATCACGAAGAAAGCCGTGACCGTGTCCGGCATCACGGCCGCCGACAAGCGCTACGACGGCACGACGGCGGCGACGGTGTCGACGGCCGGCGCCGTCGTGCAAGGACTTGTCGCGGGCGACGACGTGCACGTGACGTCGACCGGTACGTTCCTCGACAAGAACGTTGCCCTCTGGAAGCTGGTGCCGCTGACGAATACGTACAGCGGCGCCGACGTGGGCAACTACGCGATCACTGGCCAGTCGTGGACGGGGGCCGCCATCACGAAGCTGGTGGCGATAGCCTGGGGCATCACGGCCGCCGACAAGGTCTACGACGGCACGACGGCGGCGACGGTGTCGACGGCCGGTGCCGTCGTGCAGGGACTCATCGCGGGCGACGACGTGCGCATGACTTCCACCGGCACGTTCGCCGACAAGAACGCCGGCAGCGCGAAGACCGTGACGCTGTCGAACACCTTCAGCGGTGCCGACGTGGGCAACTATCTGATCGTGGGGCAGCCCTCGGCGACGGCCGCCATCACGAAGAAGGCCGTGACCGTGTCCGGCATCACGGCGGCCGACAAGGTCTACGACGGCACGACGGCGGCGACGGTGTCGACGGCCGGCGCCGTCGTGCAGGGTCTCGTCGCGGGCGACCTGGTGAACGTGACATCGACCGGCGCGTTCGCGGACAAGAACGCCGGCAGCGCGAAGACGGTGACGCTGGCGAACACGTACGGCGGTGCCGACGCGGGCAATTACGCGATCACTGGCCAGTCCTCGGCCACGGCCAGCATCACGCCGAAAGCGTTGGCGGTGTCCGGTATCACGGCCGAGGACAAGGTCTACGACGGTACGACGGCGGCCACCGTGTCGGTTGCGCATGCACAGCTGTCCGGCCTGGTGGCGGGCGACGACGTGACGTTGGGCGCGAGCGGCAGCTTTGCCGATCCCAACGCGGGCACGGGCAAGACCGTGGCCCTGGCGAGCACCCACGGCGGCGCAGACCTGGGCAACTACGCGATCGCAGACCAGGCGTCGGCCACGGCCGCGATCACGCCGAAGGCATTGACCCTGACGGGCCTGGCGGCGGTCGACAAGGTGTACGACGGCACGACGGCCGCGACGCTGGCGGGCGGACAGCTCGTCGGCCTGGTCGGTACCGAGACGCTCGGCGTCACGGGACTCGCCGCTACCTTCGCGGACAAGAACGTGGGCAGCGGCAAGACCGTGGCCATTTCCGGCGGCGCGCTCGCGGACGGCACTGGCCTCGCCGCCAACTACAGCCTGGCCGTGCCGGCCAGCGCGACGGCCAGCATCACGCCGAAGGCCTTGACGGTGTCTGGCATCACGGCCGCCGACAAGGTCTACGACGGCACGACGGCGGCCACCGTCAGCAGCGCCAACGCCGTCCTTGGCGGTCTTGTCGAGGGCGACTCGGTGACGGTCGCCGCGCAGGGCACGTTCGCCGACAAGAACGCCGGCAGCGGCAAGATCGTCAACCTCGCCGGTACCGTGGGCGGGGCGGACGCCGGCAACTACGCGACCGACATGCAGCGCACGGCTACGGCATCCATCGCGCAAAAAACGGTGACGGTCACCGGTGCGGCCGTTGCCGACAAGACGGCGGACGGCACCACGGCCGCGACGCTGACGACGGCCGGTACGCTCGCCGGGACCATTGCCGGCGACAGTGTGGCCATGAGCGCCGCCGGCGCCAACGCGCGGTTCGCGCAGGCGACTCCAGGCACGGGGATCGACGTGGACGTGAGCGGGTTGGCGCTGACGGGGCCTGAGGCATCCAATTATGCGTTCACGGGCCAGACGGCGACGACCGGCACCATCCTCGCCGCGGCGACGCAGGTATCCGCCACGAGCCCGGCACCTGCGCCGGCGCCCGAGCCGGCTCGAGCCCCAGCCCCGGCCTCGGCACCCGCATCCGTCGCGGCCACCACGATCGGACCGCAGGCGCTGGGCCTCGCGCCCGTACTGCCGGCACCGGCCGTGGTTGGATCGGCCGACCTGGCCGTACCCGACGCCGCCGTCGCCATCACGGTGCCGGCGGCGGACGGGCAGGGCGCCGAGGCGGGCGATGGCGCAACGGACGTCAGTGCCACCAACCGGCGCCAGACGTCCAGCCAGGCATTGTCGGCCGGACGCGACGTCGGGTTCCTCAATGTACGCGTCCTGTCCGGCGGTATCCGCATGCCGGCAGCCGGCAGCGGGGAAACCGTAGGCATGGAAGCACCCAACCTGTAAGCACAGGCAAACAAGAACATCGATCGAGCATGAAACCGAAACTGAAACTCGTGCCGCTGGCCCTGCTGGCCGCGGCAGCGCTGCCGGCCCTGGCGCAGCAGCCCCCATTGCAGGAAAACGCGCGGCCGCTGCCGCAGCCCCGTGGCGGCAACGTCCCCGCCGTCCAGCCGGCACCGGCTGCGGCGCCCATCCCCGCGGGCGGCCAGCGGGTCACGCTGCGCCGCGTCGTCATCAGCGGCAATACGCGCATCGGCACGGACGCGCTGCTGGCCGCACTGGGTCCGGTCGACGGCAAGTCCTACGACTTCGCCGGCCTGGCCGCCCTCGCGACGCGCCTGACCGCCTACTACCAGCAGGCCGGCTATCCGTTCGCACGTGCCTACCTGCCGCAGCAGGACCTGTCGGCCGGTGAACTGCACGTGCAGGTCCTCGAAGGACGCTACGGCAAGGTCGTGGCCCACGGCGAGCCGGATTTCATCGGCGGCGCGCAGGGCTTCCTGGCCGCGCTGCCGCACGGCGACATCATGGAAACCGGCCGGCTCGAACGCGTGACGCTGCTGCTGGACGAGCAGCCGGGCGTACGCACGGTGCCGCTCGTGCGGCCGGGCGAGGAAGTGGGCACGGGCGACCTGTTCGTCGAAGTCCTGCGCGATCACCGCTACAAGGGCGAGGCCGGCCTGGACAATTACGGTACTCGAGCGACCGGACGCGCGCGCGCGCACGTGAGCGCGGACGCCGACAGCCCGTTCATGCTGGGCGACCAGCTGTCGGTGCAGGCGCTGTACACGGAAGCGGGCATGTGGTTCGGTTCGCTGGCCTATGCCGCGCCGCTGGGCCACGCCGGCCTGCGCGGCCGCGCCAGCTATACCCATTCGTTCTATGAACTGGCCGGCAGCTTCGCCGCGCTGGGCGCGCGAGGCACGGCCGACGTGGCGAGCGTGGGGTTGAGCTATCCGCTCGCGCGCTCGCAGGTACGCAACCTGACCTTGTCGGCCAGTGTCGACCACAAACGCCTGCACGACCGCCAGGATGCGACGGATACGGCGTCGCAGAAATCCAGCACCGTCGTCCCGGTCACCCTGTCGTTCGACCTGCGCGACCAGTTCCTGCGTGCCGGCATCACGTTCGGGGCCCTGAGCTGGACCCGCGGCCGGCTGGGCATGAACGACGACACCCAGGCGGTCGATGCGGCCAGCGCCCGCTCGGCCGGTAGCTTCGATCGCGTGAACCTCGACCTGGCCCGCATCCAGTCCGTGAACGACCGGCTGGACCTGTACGCCCGCGTATCGGCCCAGTGGACGGGGCATAACCTCGATTCTTCGGAAAAGCTGGGACTGGGTGGCATCAATGGCGTGCGCGCCTATCCCAATGGCGAAGGCTATGGCGACATGGGCTGGGTGGCGCAGACGGAAGTGCGCTATGCCGTCGGTCCCGTGGTGCCTTACCTGTTCTACGATGCCGGCCGTGTGACGCTGAACAAGTCGCCGTGGACGACACAGGACAACCATCGTGCGCTGGCCGGCGGCGGCATCGGGGTCCGCTATGTGCGCGATGCGTGGAGCGGCGGACTGACGGTCGCGTGGCGCTCGCACGGCGGCGCCTCCATGACGGATGAGGCGACGCATTCGCCGTCCGTGCTGGCGGCCGTGGCGTACCGGTTCTGAGCACGGGACAGCAACTTTTCAGTCTAGATCGCCGCGGCGGAAGAGCAAATTGATTTCGTCAATCTGACTCGGCCGCGCGATCCAGAAAATCATCGGCAGAGCGCGCCACATAGGCATATGCTCAAATTGCATATACATATACGTGGAGACAGCGATGAAATTCGGACATACGCCAGGCCGCCTGAAAAGCCATCTTCACCTCTCGCATATCCACCGGCCGCATTTCCACATGCCACACATGCGGCGCGACTGGCACGCGTTCGAACCCGTGCTGCGCGTATGCCAGATCATCCTCCTGATCGCGCTGGCCCTGCCGTTCGCACAATTTGTCGCCAAGACGCTCGTGTGGGCGTTCAAGTCGCTGTTCGGGTGAGTCAGCGCACAAGGCACGGGCGCTTGTTGTCGAAGTTCCAGCCGGGAATGAGAAATTGCATCGCGGCTGCGTCGTCGCGCGCGCCCAATCCCATGTTCTTATAGGCCTGGTGCGCTTTGTCCAGCTCGGCTTCGTCCAGCTCGATCCCCAGGCCCGGTTTTGCCGGGACGTGCACGAGGCCACCCTCGATCTTCAACGGTTCCTTCGTCAGGCGCTGGCCGTCCTGCCAGATCCAGTGCGTGTCGATCGCGGTGACCTTGCCGGGCGCCGCCGCGCCCACGTGCGTGAACATGGCGAGCGAGATGTCGAAGTGGTTGTTCGAGTGTGAACCCCACGTCAGGCCGAACATCTGGCACAGCTGGGCCACGCGCACGGAACCCTGCATGGTCCAGAAATGCGGGTCCGCGAGCGGAATGTCGACGGATTGCAGCTGGATCGAATGGGCCATCTGGCGCCAGTCGGTCGC
>Ga0207667_10005574_pt1 | contig 15364 bp, 13 predicted proteins | sample KBSCornC52_FD_184301 | JGI IMG/M metagenome (GOLD analysis project Ga0207667, IMG submission 184301) | Corn rhizosphere microbial communities from Kellogg Biological Station, Michigan, USA - KBS Corn C5-2 (SPAdes) (version 2) | ecosystem: Host-associated > Plants > Roots > Rhizosphere > Soil ... | reverse complement strand
CCGGCTTGTAGAAATAATGATCGGCGGCGAAGACCAGGGCGACCAGGATGGCACCCGGCCAAAAGCCCAGGCTTCGCCACAGGGCCTGCAGGAAATAGCCGCGATAGAACATCTCCTCGGCGACGCCGATGCAGATATTGGCGAAGAGCCACCAGAAGGCGAAAAATCCGATGGAGCCGCCGCTGGAGGCCAGACCCTTCACCTGCATGCCGCCCAGCGCGATCATCCCCAGCGCCACCAGCCCGGCGCTGATCACGCCTGCCGCCGCGCCTTCCAAGGTGGGCAGCCGCAGCATCCGGTCCAGCCGCATTCCATAATCGTCGATGCGGCGACGCTCGTAAAAAGCAAATGCGGCGGTCAAGGCCAGGGCGGCGATGAAAGTGCCGATCTCGGAGATCGCGATAATGCCCGCGGTCAGGCCGGGCGGAATATGCAGCGCCGCCGCGATCGCTTCCGAAGGTCCCGCCAGCAAGGGCGTGATGATCCAGGTGGCCGCCGCATAGAAGATCGCCGCCCGCCAGAAGAAGCGCAGTCTGCGGTCGGCGCCGAAAAAAAGGCGCGCTATTGCGTTCGCCATGCTCTTGCCCGTCCCAAGGCTCGCCGGGCGATGGTATTTGCAAATCCCCCTATGGAGCAAGAATGGACGCCCGCTTTCAGGCCGTGCGTCTTTTCCTAAAGATTTCGACAGCGGTAGAATAACAGCCGCCCTACTGTCCGTTCGCCATCAAGGGACTGACATCATGACCGACCGATCCGCAAAAGCCCGGGCCTTCAAGGCGCTTCACGTCCCGGGCAATCCCCTTCTTCTGTTCAATGTCTGGGATGCCGGAAGCACCCAAGCGGTGGAGAAGGCCGGCGCCCGCGCCATCGCCACCGGCAGCTGGTCGGTCGCGGCCGCCAACGGATATGGCGATGGCGAGAACCTGCCACTGGCGCTGGCGATGGAAAATCTCGTCCGCATCGTGGCGGCGACGGATTTGCCGGTATCGGTCGATATCGAAAGCGGCTATGGCGACGAACCCGAAAAAGTGGGCCAGACCGTCGGCAAGGCGATTGCGGCAGGCGCGGTCGGCTGCAATCTGGAAGACAGTTTCCCCGCAGATGGCAGCCTGCGGAAGGCCGAGGATCAGGTCTCGCGCCTCCGCGCGGCGCGGGCCGCTTGCAAGGACCAGCCTTTTTTCATCAACGCCCGCACCGATGTGTTCTTCCAGAAACCCTTGCCCGAGCATGACGAGGCAATGCTGGAGGAAGCGGTGCGGCGCGCGAATCTCTATGCGGCGGCGGGCGCGGATGGGATTTTCGTGCCCGGCCTGACGGATCCCAAGTTGATCGCCCGTCTGGTGGCGGCCGTGCCGCTGCCGGTCAACATCATGATCGGGGGCACCACGCCCAGCTTCGACGTGCTGGCCGAGGCGGGCGTGGCGCGCCTCAGCCATGGGCCCTCGCCTTATCGGATGGCGATGAAAGCGCTGGAAGATGCCGCGCGCGCAGTCCTCAGCTGGACGCCGCACGCATGAAAACGGGGCGGGTTTGGCCCGCCCCGTCTTCGCGCATGGATGTATGCGTCAGGCCGTCAGCACCTTGTCGCAGGCGGCGATGAAGCCTTCCATTTCCGTCCGCGATCCAATGGTGATGCGCGACACGGTGGGCCAGATCGCCCAGCGGCCGCCCGCGATTTCCACATTCTGCGCCTTGAACGCAGCCTGCATCTCCTTGGCAGTCCTGGTCTTCCAATCGACCATCAACATGTTGGCATGGCTGGGGCCGATCACCCGAAGTCCCCGCTTGGTGAGGAACGCCTCGGTCATGGCGCGCACCGCAACCAACTCTTTGCGGCGCTGATCGATCAGGCCGGTTGCGGTCAGGCTGGCATTGGCGCAAGCCGCGGCCGGAACCGGAATCTGATACGACATCTGGCCGCCGTCATGGGCCCGCAATTTGTTGATCAGGTCGGGACGGCCCATGGCAAAACCCATCCGCATCCCCGCCATGCCGAACACCTTGGAGAAGGTGCGCATGATCAGGACATCCTTGCCCGCCCGCACCAGATGATTGGCGGTGTTGTTGGGGAAGTCCGGGGTCCAATGGATATAGGCCTCGTCCACCACCACGACAGCGCCGGCCGGCTTGTTGGCGACCAGCCATTCGATGTCGGCCATCGGCGTCAAGGTGCCGGTGGGATTGTTGGGCGAGCAGACATAATAAAGGCCCGCATCCGGATTGGCCGCCAGCATCGCCTTCACGTCATGGCGGTAATCTTCGGTCAGCGGCACGCCCTTGATCGGCGCGCCCAGGAACTTGGCGGCGGTGACGGCGGTCTCATAAGACGGATCGGCGGTCACCAGGCCCTTTTGCGGCGAGCAGAATACCAGCACCGACCGGGCCAGGGCTTCGTTGGAACCCGGCCAGGTGGAAATATGATCTTCCGGCATGTTTTCCACGCCGGAGATGGTCTTGATCAGCCGGGCATGGACATCGTCCGGCGTATAGCGGTTGCATTTGGCGCTGATCTCGGCGGAGGCTTTGAGGCCCGGCGCCATGGGACCGGCCCAGCATTCATTGAGGCTGATGCGGATCGTGCCGGTTCCCGCCGCCGCCCGCGCGATTTCCGGATTGAGTGCCAGCGCGGTCGCCCCGCCGCCCACCAGCATCGCCGCCCGCATCATCTGCCGCCGCGAAAACCCGCGACTCAAAAGATCGTTCCTGCCCTCGTCGGTAATATTGAACAAACTTCACTCCCCTTCGGATTGATGAAATGACGCTAGCCGGAACTTCGCCCCGCGTCAGTACCAAAAGGCGCGGATCGCGGCGAAAAGCGAGCATTTTCGCGGAGCCCATGATCTATTGCCGCCGATCCCAATTGCGCCGATTTTGCGGCGCAAGTTCCATTTTCCGCGCGATTCACTTGATTGATTGCATTCCCGGAAAAGCTGTCCTTTGATGAAATGGGAAATGTGAAGTCGTACGATTATGGCTCAAAGCCGTTTGGAGATACTGACGGACGAAGAGGCGCAATCGCAGGCCGAGCGCGACCGTTTCGAAGAACTTGCGGACCAGTATCGCCAGCAAAGCCATCTGCCGCCTGGGGGCGATCAATCCTGGCGCGAACGCGAAGCGATGCGCCGCGCCGCCTATGACAAGGGCTATACGCCGCCGTCGGGCGATTCGTCCTGGCGCGAACGTGAAGCCGCCGCGCTCGCCTCAACTCACGAGCCCGTGCAAGAACCCGCGCAGGAAATATTACGCGAGGAAGCCACCGCCGAAGGGATGCCGGAAGAACGCTATGCATCGCGCGAACCGGTTCATGTCGCCAAAGGCGGACAGGGCGGGACCATCCTCATATTCATCCTGGTGGCGGGGATTGCACTTGGCATCGCCGCGCTTGCTTATCCTCAAATGCTCACCGCCGCCTATTGGCGCCACGCGCAAACCGGTTCGGTCCCACAGGGTCCGCTGCGCGCGGCCGAGCCCCCAGCCACTCCGGCGGCTCCGTCTGCAGAGCAAACACCGCCTGCACCCGCGCCAGCATTGAACGCCGCGCCCGCGCCGTCTGCGGACGCAGCACCGCCGCCGGCTCCGCCAGCCCCCGATGCAAAAGCCGCGCCCACCCCGGCAACACCTGCGAAGGAAGCATCCCCTCCGCCCGCCATGAAGCCCGCGCTGGCGCCAAACGCGAATGCGAATCCGGTCGCGGCGCCGAAGCCCAAGCCGCGTGCAGCCGCGCGCGATGATCGCAGCACAAACGGGATTGCCGATCGCGACGCGGGCGGCTTCTACGCCAAGGTGCCCGGACCGAACGGCACGATGGAATATCAATATTTTCCGGCCGATCCGAAGATGGATCGGCGCATGCCCGCGCCGAAGGAGCCCGCCGTGCCGGATATGGGCGGCTTCTATGCCAAGGCGCCGGCGCCGGACGGCACGATGCAGTATCGCTATTTCCCATCCAAGCCGCCGCCGCGCTGACGCACAAAGTCGCTCAGTTGAGCGCGGTCCAGACTTCGTTGTCGGAAATCACTTCGACGGGTGCGCCTTTGCCGAACAACGTGGGACGCGGATATTGCGACGCGCCCAGAACGCAGTCGCAGGTGCAGCCATCGCCCGCCAGCGGCAGCATGATGCGTTCGCCGGTCACCACGCGGTCCATATACCGAAACAGCGGCCCGCGATTGAGATAGATCGCGGGCGTCAACGCAACCTTCGACATGGCGGCGTATGAAATCTCGAAGCCATGCGGCGGGTGGATGTCCTGCAACTGAGCCCCGCGAAAATTCTTGCCGAAACATTCGCTGATGCGATCCCCGGCCAAGCGCCCTACAAATTGCCGGCTGCTGCGATCGAAACGATAAGCCCAGATGATGGAAAGATGCTGGGCGATCTGGGCCGGGCGAAGCCGCTGCCAGGATGGCAGGGGGGTCCCGTTGCGCGCGGCCTGCCAATGGGCAGCAACCGCTTTCAAGGAGGGGCTTTCTATGGCGCTGAGCAGAGCTTCGAAATCCACGGCGGGCCTAAAGCGACAGAGCGGCGAAACGCTAGGTCCAAAGCCTTTAAGGCTTCATGAAGCGGTTGCCCATATGCGCGGGCGCATACCAACCAAAGGTTGTATGACTTCCCGATCTGGCGCGGAGACCGCCGCTATGGCTGGCCGTCGCCGCCCGCGGCCCCATAAATCTGGCCGTTGGCGAAGGAGGCATCGCTGGCGGCGAGCTGCACATAGATGGATGCCAGCTCCGCCGGCTGGCCGGGCCGGCCCAGCGGCGTGTGTTCGCCGAATTTTTCCAGCTTCTCCATGCTGGTGCCGCCCGAGACCTGCAAGGGCGTCCAGATCGGTCCCGGCGCCACGCCATTCACGCGGATCCCCTTGGGGCCCAGTTGCTTGGCCAGCGACTTGACGTAATTCACGGTGGCGGCCTTGGTCTGGGCATAGTCGTAAAGGTCGGGCGAAGGATCATAGGCCTGCTCGGATGTGGTGCCGATGATCACCGAGCCCGGTTTCAAGTGCGGGAGTGCCGCTTTCAGGATCCAGAACGGCGCATAAATATTGGTCTTCATGGTGGCGTCGAAATCTTCCGAGGTGACGTCGAGGATGGATTTGCGGTTCTGCTGGCGCGCGGCATTGTTCACCACGATGTCCAGGCCGCCCAGCGCCGCCACCGCCCGTTCGACCAGTTCTTCGCAGAAGGCTTCGTCACGCAGATCGCCGGGAATAGCGACGCCCTTGCGACCCACTTCTTGAATCAGCGCAATGACGTCGCGGGCGTCGTCTTCCTCGGTGGGAAAATAGTTGATGGCGACATCGGCGCCTTCGCGGGCATAGGCGATGGCCGCGGCCCGGCCCATGCCGGAATCCCCGCCCGTGATCAGCGCCTTGCGCCCGGTGAGGCGGCCCGAGCCTTTGTAACTGGTCTCGCCATGATCGGGCGGCGGCTCCATTTTGCCGGCAAGGCCCGGCCAGGGCTGGCTCTGCTTCTTGAAAGGCGGCTTGGGATATTTCGCGCGGGGATCGTCGGACTGCCTGGATGTTCCGCCGGTTCCGGCAAGTTCCTTGTCCATTCCGATCTCCTCGCGTCTCGCGGCTGGATAACGCCGGATGAAACTGTTCGTGCCCGGGGACGCCACCCGAAGATCTGTGCGGGCAAACATTTGTTCGCATTGAAACTTCGCCTCTCAGCCAGCGTTTTCACTCAAGGGGTTTGCTTGAGGAGGTATCGTCATGAGATCGATTTTTCTCACCGCTTCGGCGCTCACGCTTCTGGCGGGAACAGCGATGGCCGCCCCGCCCGACAAGCCGGATCATGTCAGCCCAGCGCCGGGAACACGGTCGGAAACCGCCAGCGCCGTCAAGGACGCGACATCGGGACTGGTCGGGAAAGTTTCCGCCGAGATGACCAGCACCGCCAAGGGATTTGTCACCGCCGCCGCCGTCAGCGACATGTATGAAGTGGAGGCGGGAAAGATCGCCGCCGAACGATCGACCAACAGCGCGGTGAAGGACTTCGCCAACCATATGGTCGAAGCCCATACCCAGACCAGCGACAAGCTGAAAACCATCCTGGCGAGCGAAAACGTCCAAGTGACGCCGCCCACTCACTTGGACACGCGCCGCCAGAGCATGATCGACAATCTGCGCGGCGCCAAGGCGGAGAATTTCGATCACCGCTATATCGAGCAGCAGGAAGCGGCCCATGAAGAAGCCCGGATCCTGATGCGCGGCTATGCCAAGGACGGCGACAATGCGGCCATCAAGAAGTTCGCATCCGAGACCTTGCCGGCCGTCAAAGAGCATCTGGCCATGGTCGAAAAGATCGAGAAGCACATGAAGACCGCCTCGCGTTAAAAACACGCGCGAGGGACTTGTCATGGGCGCGCCGCGGGGCGCGCCCATTTCTTTCAGGCCTGCTTGCGGTCCTGATTGGTCGTGGTCGCGGCGGACCGCTCCGCAGCCTTGATGCCGGGCACCAGCCCCTTGGCCCGGACATGGGCCACGAAATCCCCCACCCAGGCATCGAAGCGCGCCATCGCGTCCTTTTCCGCGATCATGTCGTCGGCCTGGTCGTCGGCATAGGGTTTGCCCGCGCCGAAATCGGTGCATGTCCACAAGGCGTCGGGCACTTCGATATCGCTGTAGCGGCACTGCCAGACCAGGCCCTGATAGGCCAGCCGCTCATCCTTTCCCCGCATCGGATGGGCCTTGGCGTCGAACCATTCGGGATGCTCCAATTTTTTCGGCACGCCCTTGCCGTCTTCCTCGTTGGCGCCGTCATCGCCGTAGCAGAAGAAGGCGGCGGTGCGTCCCGACAGATGGTTGCGGCTCAATTCCTGCCAGAGCGGCGAGCGTTCCAGCGCCTGGGCCTTGAGCGTATCCTTCTTGTCGATCAAATCGGGGCGGGGATTGCCGCCATTCATGCAGACCAGCCGATCGAACATCAGCTTGAAATTCGACGATGGCCCATACCAATTGACGGGCCCGATAAAGGCCCAGGCATCGGCCCGCGCCAGCCGCCCATAAAGATCCAGGTCCCACATCAAGTCGGGCTGGCTTTCGCTTCTGGGCCCGTAGCAATTGCAAGGCCAGACGCACAGCGCCATCGAAGAACTGACACAGGCGTTGCAGCTTTGAATCCTGGCCTTGCCATGCTCGTTGCCGATATCTTCGGTATCGGTCTGCCATCCCGCGGGCATCATCGCGGCCATGCGATGCATCAGGGCCCGCGCCTTGGAATCCAGGCCCGGACAGGAATGCTGCCGCCGGGCGGAGCCTGCGATCAGCAAGACGCGGATGGGACGATCTTCCGTGGGCTGTATCGGATCGCCGGAAACCATCCAGAACCAACGGCCCGGAGGAAAGACGGTTCCCGCTATCGCGGCGGCAGGAAGACCAGCGCCCGCACTTCGATGCTTTCGCGCGGCAGCTTGTCGGCGGGCGCGGTGGGATCGTTGAAGGCGGTGTGGGGCGTGAAGCGGGTTCTGGCGCCCGCGTCGGAATCGAAGCCCTTGAAGACCAGCGCCTCGTTGCGCTGCATCTTGGGATAATAATACCAGCGATGGGCCGGGCTGTAGGCGACGCTGTAGGTTTCCGTCACACGGTCGGGATAGATCAGGTCGGAAGCCATCAAGTCTTCCGGCTTCAGGGTGCTGGAATCGCACATCGCCAGCGGGCAATCCTGGAGCGGCCCCCGGATGGGCCGCCAGACATTGATCTCCAGAAAGCGATGTTTCAGCCGCCGCTCGGCTTCTTCGGGCGGCAGGTGATCGCGCACCCGCTCCGGACCGGAGGCTTCGGTATAGTCGTTATGGATGTTCATCGTGGGCGGACGCATGCCCTTGATACCGGCGTGGAATTTTTCGATCGCGCGCAGCGTATGGTCGAAGATCACGATCTTCTCGGCGCCCGTGATAACGGCGAGCAAGCTTTCGACCTCCGGATAATAGATGTCCCGGATCTGGACGGGATCGTAGAAATCCGTCACCGCCGTTTCCTGGAGATGAAATTCGAATCCATTGCCGTCAAGCGAGGGCGGCTCCGGCAAAAGCCGGCCATTGCGCACCGGCACATCCGGCACCGGATGAATTTCGCCCCAGGCAGGGGGCACCCCGTCCGGCGGATCGAACATATAGAGATAGGGCCTGCGATCGGTGCGATGCAGGTAATTCAAGGTCGCGTGAACGGCCTGATCGGCGGCAAAGGACATGCGCAAAAGCTCCCGCTGGGATATTGCGGCAAAGTCCTCAGGCCGCACAAGCAGGCGCAAAAAAAGGCCGCCCCGGATGGAGCGGCCTTGTTCGTTTGCGTCAGGGACGGCTCAGCTCATGGTCACCAGATTGGCGACCTGCTCCAGCTCGTCCGGCGTGTTGTAGACATGGGGCGAGATGCGCAGCAGCGGCTTGCCGCCGATGCGGGTGATCGAGCCCGCGAGCTTCTTGTTGGCATAAAGGTCCTTGGCGCGATCGGGCAGGCCGGGAATATCGACGGCCAGCACCGTGCCCCACAGCGCCGGATCGCCGGAGCCGATCACTTTGATGCCCTTGGCCGACAATTTCTGGCGCATCAGGGCGGCATTGGCGCGGGCGATCTTTTCGATCCCCGCATCGCCGCCCAAGGCGTCGCGCTCGTCCAGCGCCGCCAGAAGGCCCGGCAGCATCGCATCGGGACGCTGGCCCAGATATTCGAAGGCCTGCCCGTTCACCGCATCGGCGGGACCGGAGTGATAATAATCCACGCTCAGCATCAAGGGATCGAGCTCGGCGATCCGTTCCGGCTTCACATAAAGAACGCCGCCGCCGATGGGGCACATCATCCATTTGTGGGTGCTGCCCGCCAGGCTGTCGCAGCCCATCGCCGCCACATCCAGCTTCATCCAGCCTAGCGTCTGAGCCGCATCGACATGGAACCAGATATTCTTGGCTTTGCAGAAGCGGCCGATCTCGTTCACCGGGGCGATGATGCCGCCCAGATTGGTCTGGTGCGACAAGGCCAGGACCTTGGTGCGCGGGCCCGCCAGCGAAATATAGCTGTCCATCACCTCCTGCGCGGTCTTGGGCTCGTCGGCCGGGGTCGCGATCTTGACCACGATGCCTTCGGTCTTTTCCCGGCGCTTCCACCAATTGGTGTTGGACGGATGGTTTTCATGGCCGATGATGACTTCATCCCCCGCCTTCAGCCGCACGCCGCGGGTGATATTGCCGCTGGATTCGCTGCAATTGCGGGTCAGCGCGATACTGTCCGCCGACGCGTTGATGTTCTTGCCGATGCGGGCATGCGCTGTCGCCACCATGTCGTTATATTTGCGGCGATACTCTTGCGATGGATTGGCCTGCAGGGCTGCCGATTCCGCCTTTTCCGCCGCGATGGCGGTCTGGAAAGTGGGGCAGAGATTGGCGGCATTGACATAAAGAAGGCTGGGATCCAGCGCGAAGCGGGCGCGGATCGCGCCGCCCCGCATGGACTGGGCCGCAACCGGACCGGCGGTTGCCGCCGCCGCGGCAAGACCCGCCGCGCTTTGGATCAGAAGGCGTCGCGAAATATCCGTCATAAGATGTTCCTCCCCTTGGGTTGCCGAAATTCTTCGTGCGCGTTTGGCGCAAGAATAGGCACGGAATGACGGCCGCGGCCAGACCGGTCAGGCCGTTTTACGGCCCGCCAGCAAGGCACGGTCGACAGGCAGCCGCCGCAGCGGAACCCCGGTGGCGGCATAGATGGCGTTGCGGATGGCGGCGGACACGGTGGTGACCCCGGTCTCGCCGATCCCGCCCGGTGGCTCGGTGCTGGGAATGAGATGCACGTCGATCTGGGGTGTCTCGTTGATCCGCAGCATGCGGTAATCGTGGAAATTGGATTGGCGCACGCGGCCGCCATCGATGGTGATCTCGCCGAACAGCGCGGCGGTGGCGCCGAAGATCATGCCGCCTTGCAGCTGCGCGATCACCGTGTCCGGATTGACCACGGTGCCGGTATCGACGGCAGTGGTGAAGCGGTGCAGGCGCACATTGCCGTCCTCGCTCACTTCCACATGGGCGATGGTGACGATGAAGCTGGCAAAGGAGATCTGCGCCGAAACGCCCCTGCCATGCCGTGGGGGAAGCGGCGTGCCCCAGCCCGCCTTGTCCGCCGCCAGGTTCAGCGCCGCCAGAAGGCGCGGCGTCTTGGCCAAATGCCGGCGGCGGAATTCCACCGGATCGACGCCTGCCTTCTCCGCCAATTCATCCATGAAGCTTTCGATGGCGAAGACATTATTGTTGGGACCGACGCCTCGCCAGAAGCCGGTGGGAACGCCGGGCGGCTCGTGCCGCACCACATCCACCTTCAGATTGGGAATGGCATAGGGGATATCCGCGGCGCTGTCGACCGTGTCGAAATCGATATTGTGGTTGGAAGTGAAGGCGGGCGGCAGCCAGCGCGCCACCACCGAAGAGCCGGTGACGCGATAATGCCAGCCATCGATGCGGCCATCCTTTAACGTGGCCGCGACGCGGTCGTAATAGACCGGGCGGTAAAGATCGTGCTGGATATCTTCCTCGCGGGTCCACACCACTTTGACGGGCCCTTCGACATGCTGGGCGACGCGGATCGCCTTCACCACCATGTCGGGCTCCAGCCGCCGGCCGAAGCCGCCGCCGATGATCTGGTTGTGCACGATCACTTTGTCGAGCGGGACCTTGGCGGTCGCTGCAGCGGTGGATTGCACCCGCGCCGCGATCTGGGTGCCCAGCCAAAGCTCGCAGCCGCCGGGCGTCAAGCGCACGGTGCAGTTCATCGGCTCCATGGTGGCGTGCGCGAGGAACGGCATTTCGTAGCGCGCTTCGATCTTCTGGCTCGCGCCCAGCGCCTTGTCGGCATCGCCCGCCGCCTTGGCGACCAAGGCATTGCCGTCGCTGGCGGCGCGGATCCGCTTCCAGATCAGATCGGAATCGACATGGCCGTTGGGGCCCGCATCCCACTCGATCTTGCAACTGTCCAGGCCCTTCTTGGCCGCCCACATGTGATCGCCGACCACCGCCACCAGATCGTCCAGCACCACCACCTGCTGCACGCCCGGCACCTTCTTGGCCGCGCTGTCATCGACATGGCGCACTTTGCCGCCGAAAGCGGGGCTGGCGGCGATGGTGGCGAATTTCAGCCCGGGCAGCATCACATCGATGCCATAGACTTCACGGCCATTGACCTTGTTGGGCGTGTCCAGCCGCTTCAACGACTTGCCGATCAGCTTGAAATCCTTTGCCGACTTCAGGGGCGGATCGGCGGGGGCCGCGCCGTTGGCGCTTTCGGCCAGCGCGCCATACCCGAGCTTGCGACCGGTGGCGGTGTGGATCACCTGGCCGTTATCCGTAGCACAGCTTGTGGGATCGACATTCCATTGCCTGGCTGCCGCCTGGATCAGAAGCGCGCGAGCGCCCGCCGCCGCCTTGCGCATGGGCAGCCAGAAAGCCCGGATGGAATTGGAATTGCCGGTCGCCTGCACGCCCAGCATGGGATTGGCATAGAGTTTTTCGTTGGGCGGCGCGGCTTCGACATGGATATTGTTCCAGTCCGCGTCCAACTCCTCGGCGATCATCATGGGCAAGGCGGTGAAAACACCTTGTCCCATCTCCACCTGGGGAATGATCAGCGTGACCTTGCCCGCCCGGTCGATGCGCAAAAATGCGTTGGGCGCGAAAGGACCGCCGGCCGGCGGCGCGCCTTGTTCCACATTGGCGGCCAGATTGGCGGCAAGCTCGGCCGCCGATGCCGGCAGATGAAACGCCAGCACAAAGCCGCCCGCCAATCCGCCGGTCAGCAGGGTGCGCCGTGATGGAATAATCTGGGAAGAAGCAAGCCGAGCCATGCGGACCCCCGGCGGAAATGCCGGATAAACGCTATCACGCCGCCGCCGGGCCGTCGACGCCCAAAGCTTCAGTCGCCTTCGGCGTGCACCGCCCGTTTGAGGACGGCGTAAAGCGCCGCCAGCGCGCAGCCTGCCAGGATGCCGGTGGTGAGATCGACAATTAAAGTAAGCGCGAATGTCACCAAAAGGACTGACGATTCCCGCCAGTAATTCATCAGCCGGAGGAATTCCTCTTTCTCCGCCATGTTCCAGCACACCACCACCAGGACGCCCGCCAGCGCCGCCAGCGGCACATAGCTGGCAAGGTCCGCCGCCGCCAGGATGAAGACCAGCAGGAAAGCCGAATGCATCATGCCCGACACGGGCGTGCGCGCCCCGGCGCGGATATTGGTGGCGGTGCGGGCGATAGTGCCGGTGACGCTGATGCCGCCGAACAGGGCCGACACCATATTGGCGATGCCTTGCGCCACCAGTTCCATGTTGGAGCGGTGTTTGCGGCCGGTCATGCTGTCGGCGACCTTGGCCGACAAAAGGCTTTCCACGCCGCCCAGCAAAGTGAAGGACAGCGCCGACGGCAGCACTTTCCACAACAGCGCCAGGCTCATGGCCGGCGGATGGGGTGTGGGCAGTCCATGCGGCAAGCCGCCGAAGCGGGTGCCGATGGTTTCCGCCGGCAGATGCAGCAGCGCCACTGCCACAGAGGCGAGCATCACCGCGATCAACATGCCCGGCCAGGTGGGCCGCCACCAGCGCAGGACAAAGATCAGCGCCGCCGAACTTAAGCCCACCGCCAGCGCGGACGGATTGAGCGTGGGCAAGGCCTGGGACAGCGCCGCCAGCTTGGGAAAGAAAGGTCCGGGTTCCGGCCCCGCCAAGGTGAGACCGACAAAATCCTTCAGCTGGCTGGCCAGGATGGTAACGGCGATGCCGCAGGTGAAGCCGACCGTCACCGCATGGGGAATATGACGGATCAGGGACCCAAGCCTCAGCGCCCCCATCAAAGTCAGCATCAGGCCGGACAGAAGCACGGTCAGCAGCAGCCCTTCCAGGCCCAGCTTGGCGCCCGTGGCCGCCACCAGCACGATGAAGGCGCCCGCCGGCCCGCCGATCTGAAAGCGGCTCCCGCCCAGCGCGGAAACGACAAAGCCGCCCACGATGGCGGTATAGAGTCCCCGTTCCGGTGAAACGCCCGAGGCCACCGCGATCGCCATGGATAGCGGCAGCGCCACGATCGCCACGGTCAGTCCCGCCAAGAGGTCCTTTTGAAACAGCGCGGGCGCATAGCCTTCACGCAGAATGGTGACGAGTTTGGGCTGATAAAGATGCGCGGTGGCAGTGCCGTCAGGCATGGGGGTTCGCTATGGAATCATCACATGCTCTCCAGCCTATAAAGACGGGGGCACAGGCGGAAGCGGACCGATTGCCGCCCGGTTTGAGCGGGCGGCGGAAACCGCCTAACCTTTGGCGCATCGGGTGGAGAACGGCATGAAATATGGGATTTTCGGAGCTTTTCTGTGCCTGGCCTGGGCCGGCTTTGCCGCCCCCGCCATGGCAGATTGCGCGGTCAAGCCGCCGCCGGACCTCGTCACGCCCGGCACGCTCACGGTCGGCTCCAACATGTCCACGCCGCCCCAGATGTATATCGACAAGGGCGAACCCGCCGGTTTCGAGATCGATCTGGCCCACGCCATCGCCGGCACCATGTGCCTCAAGCCCCAATTGGTGAACATCGCCTTTGGCGGCCTCTTCCCCGGCCTGGCGGCGAGGAAATTCGACTACATCACGTCGGGCCTGGGCATCACGCCGCAGCGCGAACAGGTGTTCGACTTCGTGCCCTATCTGGCGGGCGGCATCCAGCTGGTGGTGCGCAAGGACAGCAGGCTGCACTTCAAGGACGAGACGCAATTGTGTGGCCACAGCGTCGCCACCATTTCCGGCACCACCCAGGCCAAGGCCATCGAGCGGGTCAATCAGACGCTCTGCAAGCCGGGACAGAAAATCGATCTCAAATATTTTCCCAGCTTCAACGACACGGTGATGCAGCTGCGCAAGAAATCCGCCGATGTCGCCTTCGTGGACTGGTCCTTCGCCGCCTATGTCACCAACCTGATGCCGGAACTGGCGTTGGGCAGCCCGATCATTTCCGGCCGCCCGGAAGTGCCCCGCAACAAGCTGGGCATGGCGATCCGCAAAGGCGACAAGCCCATGCATGATGCGGTGAGCGCCGCGATGCTGGTGCTGCAGAAGAACGGCGAATACGACAGGATCCTGCAGAAATGGCATCTGGAGAATGGCGATATCCGCAAGCCCATCCGCTAGCGGAGGATTGCGCCAGGGGGCATCATGGTTTTCGACAGCAGCGCGTTTCTCGAAACACTTCTTTCCAGCACCTTCATCATCCCCGCCCTGACCACTTTGGGCATCACGTTCGTGGCGATGGCGCTGGCGATCATTCTGGGTTTCGGCGGCGCGCTGGCGGCGCTGTCGCGTTACCGGGCGCTGCGCTGGTTGGCCCAGGGTTATCTGGGCTTCTTCCGCGGCGTGCCGGTCCTGGTGCAGATCGTGTTCTGGTATAACGCGCTGCCGGTCCTCACCAACAACGCCATCAACCTTCCCGCGCTCATCGCCGGCACCATCGCGTTGGGCCTGAATGAAGGCGCGTACATGACCGAGATCATCCGCTCGGGCCTGATCTCGGTCGATCCGGGCCAGCGCGAAGCCGCCCGCGCCTTGGGCATGACCAAAGCGAAAGCAATGCGCCGCATCGTGATGCCCCAGGCGTTGAAAGTGATCATCCCGCCCACCGGAAATCAGTTCATCGCCATGCTGAAGACCACATCGCTTCTCTTCGCCATCGCGGTGCCGGAAATCTTCTCCACCGGCACCAACATCTACAGCCAGAATTTCAAATATTTCGAAGTGCTGTTCGTGGTCAGCATCTGGTATCTGGCGCTGACCGCGCTTTTGACCGCCCTTCAGAAAGTGATCGAGCGCCGCTTCGTCACCCGCCCCCGCCGCAACACCGCCATCCTGGCGCAGGAGCATGGCTGATGGCGCTGGTCGAAATAGACAATGTGCATAAGCGCTTTGGTGAGCTCGAGGTGCTGAAAGGCGTCTCGCTCAAGGTCGAAGCGGGCGAAGTGGTGGTACTTCTGGGCGCCAGCGGCAGCGGCAAGACCACGCTCCTGCGCTGCATCAACCATCTGGAGACCATTCACGATGGCCAGATCAAGGTCGCGGATGAGCTGGTGGGCTATACAAAAGGCAAGGACGGCAAGCTGCGCGAGGAAAAGGACGCCATCACCTCGGCCAAGCGTGCCCGCATCGGCATGGTGTTCCAGCGCTTCAATCTGTTCGCGCATCTGACGGTGCTGGAGAATGTCACCGAAGCCCCGGTGCAGGTCCTGCACGTGCCACTGGCCGAGGCGCGCAAGCGGGCGCTGGATCTTCTCGCCAGCGTGGGCCTGAAGGACAAGGCCGATCACTATCCCCACGAATTGTCCGGCGGCCAGCAGCAACGCGTCGCCATCGCCCGGGCGCTG
>Ga0207667_10005572_pt1 | contig 15369 bp, 13 predicted proteins | sample KBSCornC52_FD_184301 | JGI IMG/M metagenome (GOLD analysis project Ga0207667, IMG submission 184301) | Corn rhizosphere microbial communities from Kellogg Biological Station, Michigan, USA - KBS Corn C5-2 (SPAdes) (version 2) | ecosystem: Host-associated > Plants > Roots > Rhizosphere > Soil ... | reverse complement strand
CCTTCGCGCGGCCTGCTTCGACGTAGGCCATGGCCTCGTTGGTCGATTCGAACGGAAACACCTTGTCCACCACCGGACGAATCGCGCCGGCGTCGATGAGCGGGGTGATCTCACGCAGTTGGCCGCCACTGGCTTTCATGAAAAGGAAGGCGTAGTCGACACCGAGACGTTTTGCCCTTCGCCGCACGCCGGAACTCAACAAACGCAGGATCAGTTTCACGAAGCCGGACGCGCCGATGTCCGCCGCGAATGCAGGATCAGGTGGGCCGGAGATGGAGATGAGCTGGCCACCGGGTTTCAGGATGCGCAGGGATTTCTCCAGCGTCTTGCCGTCCTGGCTGTTCAGGACCACGTCGTAGCCATGCAGGATGCTTTCGAAGTCGTCCTGCTTGTAGTCGATGACGATATCGGCACCGAGGCGCCGCACCCAATCGACATTGGCCGTGCTCGTGGTGGTGGCGACGATGGCGCCCAGATGCTTCGCCAGCTGGATCGCAAAGGTGCCCACGCCGCCCGAGCCGGCCTGGATGAAGACTTTCTGACCTTTTTTCAGGTTCGCCTTTTCGACCAGGGCCTGCCACACCGTCAAGCCGACCAGCGGAATCGATGCCGCTTCCTCCATGCTGAGGCTGGCGGGTTTGCGCGCGACGGCGCTTTCGTTCACGGCAATGAACTGCGCAAGCGTGCCGATGCGGTGATCAGGCGCCCGCGAATACACTTCGTCGCCTACCTTGAATTGCTGCACCCGCGATCCAACGCGGGACACAACGCCAGCCACGTCATGGCCCAGTACCAACGGCATGCGGTATGGCAGGATCAGTTTGAATTCACCGCTTTTGATCTTGGAATCCAGCTGGTTCAAACCTGCGGCGTGGACCTCGATCAGCACATCGTCGTCGCCAAGCTCGGGCTCCGGCATCTCGCCCAGCCGCATCGGATCCTGCTTGCTGTACCGATCAGTGATGAATGCTTTCATGATGTTTCTCTTTCGTAGATTGGTCGACAAAGAAAGCAATATGACGAACATCATATTAATTGGCGAACAAATGAACTTGGTTCGTATCGATTTCAGGTAAGTGCGAGATGCCTCAGCGCAGACTCGCGCAGCCCGTCGGAGAGCTTTGGTTCATCGACGGCGCGCGCCAGCATCAATGCGCCAACCATCGTCGCGACAGTGACGAGGGCACGTTCGTGCGCACTTGGCTGCCCCCAGTCGGGTGAGTGGCGGGCGACAAGATCGATCATCTCCTTGATTCGACGCGTGGCGGCGCGCCTGACCTCCGGTGTCTGGCGTGGCATCTCCGAGCCGAGCGCGGCAACCGCACAACCGGTTTCGATCCCTTCCAGGTGTTCCTTGGAGAGATAAGCCTGCAGCATGGCCGGAAGCGCCTGCTGCTGCGGCAACTTGGCGGCAATACGCTCCATCATCGCCACGCTTTCACTGCCGGCACGGTCGGCAGCCTCGGCGAGCATCGCTTCCCGCGACGGAAAATGCGCATAGAAGCCGCCATGGGTCAGACCGGCGTCTTTCATGATGTCGGCAACGCCGGTGCCGTTGTAGCCGCTGCGCCGGATCGCGCGCGCCGCGGCGTCAACGATGCGGTCGTGGGTGGCTTCCTTGGATTTGGCGGCAGTCTTTCTCATATGATGTATATCATATGACCTTCATGTATTGGCTGCAAGAGGGTTCCGGGCGACACCGGTCCCGTTGGGAGGGCACGAACGTCCGCCTATGGCCGATCGCGGCCCCTTGCGACAGCCTGGCGGCACGTCGAAATTGCGGGATTGGTTCGCAGCCTATCGCCCTTCGCCGCCGCGACGCAGCGGCGTACCGAGTACGCGCAGGATGCGCGTTGTTCTACCCGGGACCCCTCTGAAGCGGCGGGCGGGTGGAGGATCAGCCCGCAGGGTGGTTCGCATGGATGCGGACCAGTTTGGCGTCAGTCCATGGCGAGGGCAGGATGCCCGAGTTGAGGCAACGCAGGAGCGGTTGCCCGATGGACTGTCGACAAACCCCGGAGCCCTGCCGCGGACTTTCCGGGCAGGGATGCCCGGAAAGCGCGCAAGCGGGGCGGCCTTCTCTTTACTCCGGGCATCCTGCCCTCCGCCCTTCGGGCCGGCTTCGCCGCTCGCGCCGCTCCTGCGGCGCAGTGGTTACTTTCTCTTGGTCACGCAAGAGAAAGTGACTCGCCCTCCGAAGGAGGACGAAAGCTCTTGCTCTCGGCAGCTCACGCAAACGCGAAGAAAGATCAAGAGCGGACCCCTCCCCAACCCTCCCCTGTGAACAGGGGAGGGAGCACACCACGTCACCGCTCAATCGATCGGCGTATGCCGGTATTTGCTGACGTCGGCAGGTTGCACGGCGCTGGCCTTGTTCGACCACGACTGCCGGATGTAGCCGACCACCGCGGCCACGTCCTCGTCGTTCAGCTGCTGAGCGAACGGTGGCATCGAGTAGGGCTTTGGGTTGCCGGCGGTGGTCGGGGCGAAGCCGCCGAGCAGCACGCTGCGGATCGCGTTGATGCCGGTCGGTTCGGTGACCGAGGTGTTGCCGTCGAGCGGCGGGTAGACGCCGGCCACGCCGCGACCGTCCGCACCGTGGCAGTCGGCACAGCGCTGCGCGTAGAGTTTGCCGCCCTGCTCGTGGCTGGCCGCGCGCTTGAACGGTGCCGGCGCGGGCTGCGCGCGCGGCGGCAGCGACTGCAGGTAGACGGCCACCGCCTGCAGGTCGACGTCGGTCATGTGCTGGGTGCTCAGGCGCACCACGTCGGCCATCGGCCCGAACGCGCTGCCCTTGCCCGACTGGCCGGTCTTCAGCAGATCGACGATGTCCTGCGCGCTCCAGCCATCGAGGCCGCCGCCGGGTTGCGTGCTGAGGTCGGGCGCATACCAGTCCAGTTGTGGAATCTGGCCGCCGGTGAGGTGGCGGTCCTGCTCGATGCCGCCGAGCGCGTCGCGCGTAGTGTGGCATTCGTTGCAGTGACCCAGGCCCTGCACCAGGTAGGCACCGCGGTTCCACTGTTCGGACTTCGCCGGATCGGGCCGGTACTCGCCCGGCTTGAAGTACAGCGCGCGCCACGCGACCAGGCTGTTGCGCACGTTGTACGGAAACTCCAGCCCCAGCGCTGTATCCGGCCGATGCACCGGCGGCAGCGACTTCAGGTAGGCGAAGATCGCCAGCGCGTCGTCGCGGGTCACCTTGGTGAACGAGGTGTACGAGAACACCGGGTACAGCAGCTCGCCCTGGCGGCCCTTGCCCAGATGCAGCGCATTCCAGAAATCGTCGAAGCTCCACTGGCCGATGCCGGTTTCCGGATCGGGCGTGATGTTCGGTGCCGGCACGTCGCCGAACGGCGTGCCCAGCGAGCGGCCGCCGGCGTAACGCTGGCCGTCCCGCGCGGTGTGGCAGGCGGCGCAGTCGCCGACCGTGGCCAGGTATTCGCCGCGGGCGATCCGCGCCGGATCGTGCAGCGCGGCGGCATCCGCTTCGCGCTGCGCGGGCGACGACGCTTGCTGACCAGCGCGGCCGACGTACCGCCAGCCCAGCACGACGATCACCAGCAACGCCAGCAGCCATCCTCCGCGTCGCCACCGTTTCATGGACCCACTCCGCTCTTGCCCATCACGCACCAGCCCGGCAACGGTCCGGTCTGCGCACTGGCCGGTTCCGGATGCATGTCGGCTGGCGGCTCGTGGCTGGCCAGCCATGCGGACACGGCGGTGATGTCCGATTCGCGCATGCGGTTGGCGACCACGCCCATGCAGTAGGGGCCTTCGGCCGCGCGCTGACGCGTGCGCCACGACACCAGCTGGGTGCTGAGGTAGCCGTACGACAGGCCCATCAGGCCCGGCATCATCGGCTCCACGCCGGTGAGCTTGCCGCCGTGGCAGCTGACGCACGACGGCACGCCACGGGTCGAATCGCCGCGCATCACCAGCTGCTCGCCGCGCCGCAGGGTCTCCGCGGACACCGCCGGCACCGGCAGCTTCCGGTAGGGCACGTCCTGCTGTGCGAAGTACCCGGCGATGTCGCGCAGGTACGCCGGGCTCAGCTGGCGCACCACGTATTCCATCGGCGCGTGCCGGCGCTGGCCGGTCTGGAAATACTCGAGCTGCTGGACCAGATAGCCCGCCGGCTTGCCGGCCAGGCGCGGAATCACCACGCTGTCCGGCGAACCTTCGCCGTGTACGCCGTGGCAGCTGGTGCACGCCGCGACGCGCTGCTGCATGGTGTCGGGCACCGGCGGCGCGGCGCCAGTCTGGGCGGCCGCCGTGCTGCACGCGCCGAAGGCAAACAGCACGATGGCCACGCGCAGCACATGTCCGCGCCACCGCTTGCGCAATGAATCCAACCTGATCATCCGGGGATTGTAGGCGCACGGGTCAGCGCGGATCGGCGGCAAATACGGCATAGCGACAACCTGCCGCAGCGAGATGGCGCGGCGCCTCCCGTCCGAAAAGTTGCAAATGAATCTGTTGACCGCAGCGCAACCTTCCCTCTAAGGTCGAACACATGTCGCCGCTTTCCACGCCAGCACGCATGCACCTCGCCCCGGTTCCCACCGGGAGCGCATCGTTGCCGGCCGGCGTCATCAACCGTTCCTTCGCCACCACCACCACGACCACGATTACCACTCGGTCGGGGTGGGTGTCCGTGCGCGACTAGGTTCTTCACTACGCAACGGCCCCGCCCTCGACAGAGGCGGGCCGGTGCACTCCCCAAGCACACGCCGATCCGCCAGCGAGCACGGGCCTCAACAGGAGGTCATCGTGAACATCTGTGCGCCCCAACTTGCCGATCTGCCGCCGTCATTCGGTTTCGCCGTGCCGACCCTGCGGCGGCAACGCGTGCTGGCGGTGGGCGTGATCGGCCCCGGCCGCGTCGGCAGCGCCTTGCTGGAACAGTTGCGCGCCGCGCAACCGCGGCTGGCCCGCGACAGCGGACTGGAACTGAAGCTCTGCGGCGTGGTGGCCAGCAAGCGCATGTGGCTGGATTGCGACGACACCGAGCTCAACGGCCGCCACGGCGGCGCGCAGATCTGGCGGCCGAACGATCTGGACGCCTTCGCCGACCATGTGCGCGGCAACGATGGCCGGCATGCGCTGCTGATCGACTGCAGCGCGAACGACGAGGTGGCCGCGCACTATCCGCGCTGGCTCGCCGCCGGCCTGCACGTGGTGACGCCGAACAAGCTCGCCGGCAGCGGGCCGTTGCCGCGCTGGCAGGCGATCCGCGCGGCCTGCGCCAGCGGCGCGCGCTTCCGCTACGAGGCCACCGTATGCGCGGGCCTGCCGGTGGTGCAGACGCTGCGCGACCTGCTCGACACCGGCGACGAGCTGCTCGCGGTCGACGGCATGCTCTCCGGCACGCTGGCCTGGCTGTGCAACCGCCACGATGGCCAGCAGCCGTTCTCCGCGCTGGTGCGCGAGGCGCATGCGCTGGGTTATACCGAACCCGATCCGCGCGACGACCTGTCCGGCCTCGACGTGGCGCGCAAGCTGGTGATCCTGGCGCGCGAGGCGGGCTGGCCGCTATCGCTGGAAGACGTCGACCTGGAAAGCCTGGTCCCGTCCGCGCTGGCCGCGTTGCCGCTGGACGAATGCATGCAGCGGCTGGACGAGCTGGATGCGCCGATGGCCGCGAAACTGGCCGAGGCGCATGCCGCAGGCGGCGTGCTGCGCCACGTGGCGCAATTGGACCGGCATGGCCGGGCCAGCGTGCGGCTGCTGGTGCTGCCCGCCACCCACGCGTTCGCGCATACCCGACTCACCGACAACATCGTGCAGTTCACCACCCGCCGCTACTGCGATAATCCGCTGTCGGTGCAAGGCCCCGGCGCCGGTCCCGAAGTGACCGCCGCCGGCGTGTTCACCGATCTGCTGCGTATCGCCGAGTCGCTGGAGGCGCGCGCATGAACTCCTCCTTGCTGGAACCCGTCATGGCTTCATCGCGCCGCGCCAAACCCCCGCAAGTCGCCTGCGCCTTCGCGCCTGCCAGCGTCGGCAACGTGGGCGTGGGCTTTGACCTGCTCGGCCACAGCGTGGCCGGCGCCGGTGATCGCGCCGAAGTGCGCCGCATCGACGAGCCGGTGGTACGCATCGCGGCGATCCGCGGCTGCGTCACCGACCTGCCCACCGACCCGCGCGCGAACACCGCCGGTACCGCGCTGCTCTCGTTGCGCAAGGCGCTCGGCCTGCAACACGGTTTCGAGCTGGTGCTGCACAAGGGCATCGCGTTGGGCTCGGGCATGGGCGGTTCGGCCGCCTCCTGCGTGGCCGCGCTGGTCGCCGCGAATGCGCTGCTGGCGCAGCCGCTGCCGCGCGAGGCGCTGTACGGCTTCGCGCTGGATGGCGAGACCGTGGCCAGCGGCAGCCGCCACGGCGACAACCTCGGTTCGATGCTGCTCGGCGGCCTGGTGCTGGCCACCCACGAACGGCTGCTGCGCATCGAGGTGCCGGCCGCATGGCACTGCGCGCTGGTGCATCCGCACGTGGTGCTGGAAACGCGCCGGGCACGCGCGGCGCTGGCCGGTCACTACGCGTTGGGCGAGTTCGTGGCGCAGAGTTCGAACCTCGCCCTGGTGTTGGCCGGCTGCTACCGCGGCGATGCCGCGCTGGTACGCGAGGGCCTGAAGGACGTGCTGGTGGAGCCGCGCCGCGCGCCGCTGATCCCGAATTTCGCCAAGGTGAAACAGGCCGCGCTGGACCACCGCGCGCTCGGCGCCAGCATCTCCGGCGCGGGCCCCAGCGTGTTCGGCTGGTACGACAACCGCGCCGATGCCGAAGCGGCGAGCGTGGCGATGGAGGCGGCGTTCGCCGACGCCGGGCTGGGCAGCGATGCCTGGGTGTCGCCGATCAACGGGCCCGCAGCCGTGTTGATCGACTCGCTCGACGAGGTTCGGCCATGAGCGAGCCGATCCGCTATCACAGCACTCGCAGCACCGGTTCCACCGTGCCGATCAGCCAGGCGATCGCCGCCGGGCTGGCTCCTGACGGTGGACTGTACGTGCCCGAAAGGCTGCCCACGCTCGACCCGGCCGCGTTCGACCCGCACGGCTCGCTGGCCGACACCGCGGCCACCCTGCTGGCGCCGTTCTTCGCCGGCGATGCGCTGGCCGATGAGTTGCCCGCGATCTGCGCCGAGGCATTCGCCTTCGACGCGCCGCTGCGCGCACTGCCGGCGCATCCGCATACGACGATGCTGGAGCTGTTCCACGGTCCCACGTCGGCCTTCAAGGATTTCGGTGCACGCTTCCTCGCCGCCTGCCTACGCCGGCTGCCGCGCGCCGATGCGCGGCCGCTGACCATCCTGGTCGCGACCTCGGGCGACACCGGCGCCGCGGTGGCGGCGGCGTTCCATCGCCAGCCGGGCGTGCGGGTGGTGATCCTCTATCCGGACGGACTGGTTTCGCCGCGACAGGCACATCAACTCGGCTGCTTCGGCGACAACGTCACGGCACTGCGTGTGGCCGGTCGTTTCGACGACTGCCAGCGCATGGTCAAGGCCGCGCTCAACGACACCACACTGCAGGCGCAGCACCCGCTGTCCTCGGCGAACAGCATCAGCCTGGGCCGGCTGCTGCCGCAGATGAGCTACTACGCGCACGCCGCGCTGGGCTGGTGGCGCGAACACGGCACAGCGCTGAGTTTCATCGTGCCCACCGGCAACCTCGGCAACGCGCTGGCCTGCCTGTGGGTGCGCGAACTGGGCCTGCCGATCGGCGAAGTACGGCTGGCCTGCAACGCGAACGCCACCCTGCCCGAGTTCTTCGCCGGCGCCGACTATCGTCCGCGCGAAGCAGTCGCCACCGTGGCCAACGCGATGGACGTGGGCGCCCCGAGCAATTTCGAACGCCTGCGCTGGACATTCCCGGACGAAGCGCAACTGCGCCAGACGCTGCGCGCCGAGAGCGTGGACGACGACACCATCCGCGCCACCGCACTCAACCACGCCCGTGAGCATGGTGAGGTCGTCTGCCCGCATACCGCCACCGCGTTTGCCCTGCTCGACCGCGAAGCTGCACATCGCGAACACCCTTGGGCGGTGGTCGCCACTGCTCATCCAGCCAAATTCGAAACGGTGCTGGAGCCTCTGCTCGGCCATGGCTTGGCGGTACCGACAGCCCTGGCGTTGATGCTCGAACGATCTGCGTCGGCGGAAGCCCTGGTGGCATACGATGCTGCGTTGAAGCAATGGCTGCGAGAACATGCAGATGCATGTACGGCCGTCCCTTTCTGAGCAGCGGGAGAGCGCTTCCAGTCCTTGAGCCCGGACACCTCTGGCAGAACCCGCGTTCTTGCGTACCAGACCGCTTGCATTTGAATACTTCCGGGTCTAGTTTTTTCACCGCAGCCGCGAACTTTCCCAGCCCCATCGGCTGCCAACAAGGGGGGCGATCAGTCCCGCGCCGGCTCGCCGGTACCGCTCATTCGTCTATGGAGGGATTACCCATGAACAAGGTGACCGTTGCTTTCGTGCTGATCGCGCTGATCGCGCCCGCGCTGCATGCGCAAGAATCGGACGCGCAGAAGGGCTCTGACGCAAGCAGGCTCTCGCAATCTGCATACAACATCCAGCAGAACGAGTCCCGCATGCGGGCAAAGTGGTACAACGATCTGCAACACAACGACCACCAGACTTCGGTCAATTCCCTGGCCAACTTGAACAAGCTGCGCAGCAAACTCGCCGAGGCCTGGCAAGCCCTCGGGTTATCGCCCCCGGCAGCCAAGGCAGTCGCGGCGGCTTATCAGCCGAACTTCTCGTTGAACTCGAGACGTGCTTCCCTGCAGGGCAAGTCGGACGAGGAGATCGCCGCGCTGATCCAGTCCTCGCTGGCCAAGAAGGATTACCTGCTGGCCAACCAGACGCTCATCGATTTCCAGACGAAGAAGATGAGGCTAGGTACGGACGCCTCGCCGGATGGCCAGCACTGATCCGTCGCGTCGGGAAGCCGTTGCGCGATAGCGCGGGGGGAAGGCATCCGCATCCATCGTGCGGGTGCCCGGAAATCGGGCGGCAACACTGCGGAACATGCGCGGGAACGACGATCTGCAGAAGCCGATTCGCTCTCGCCTTCAATACTCGATCGACGCTTCGAACCCAAGGGGAATCACCATATGAAAAGACTGCTCGTCGCTTGCATGCTTGTCACACTGACATCCACCGCGTTTTACGCACAGAACGCGCTGGCGCAGTCGCAATCTGCATACAACCTCCAGCAGAACGACATGCGCAATCAGCAGAGTTCTACCAATGCCTTGCAGCGCAACGACCGTCAGACCTATGTCAATTCCGTGGCCAATCTGACCAAGCTTCGCGCCAAACTCGCGGAGGCCTGGCAAACCCTTGGCATGTCGCCGCAAGCGGCCCAGGCCGTGGCGAACGCTTATCAACCGAACCTCGCGCAAAACTCCCACCACGCATCCCTACGCGGGAGGAGCGGTCAGGAGATCGCGTCAATGCTCCAGTCTGCCTTGGCCAAAAAAGACTACGCGCTGGCCGACCAGATGCTGATCGAATATGAGCAAATCGAGGCAAAACTGGGCGCAAACGTTTCGCCAGACAACCAGCACTGAGGCTGCCCGGGCAAGGATCGCGGACAAGGCTGGCCTGGCCCGTGCTGAAGACCGGGTCCCGCAGCATCGTGACCCGTCATTTCATCTGGACATCTGGACGTCCAAAGCACGCCGATCGACTGATTTCAAATGAAACTGTTGACGCCACCGTGCGAAGTGCCCTAAGGTCGGTTTCATGTCGCAGCGCAGCAGCCATTGCCGCATCGCCGAAATGAACCGTCTCGCGACGGTCGACGGCCTGCTGCAGCTCGGCGGCACGCTCCTTATTACCCTCGTACTCGTACTCCTTATTACCAACGGAGGTGCGGGCTGAGGGCATGTGTCCAGGTAGATAAGAAAACCTGAAAACACCCAAAGAACCCCGCACCCGGTAACGGATGCGGGGTTTTTTTGTGCCTTCGGCGACGCCCACACAGCGGAGCCATGATGAAAAACCCCGACCAGCACAATGCCCCTGCCAGCGACGACGACGTAGTCGCCGAACGCGTACGGATCTTCGACACCACCTTGCGCGACGGCGAACAGGCGCCCGGTTTCTCGATGGACCGGCGCGCGAAACTGCGCATGGCGCAGCAGCTCGAGGCGCTCGGCGTGGACATCCTCGAAGCGGGCTTTCCGCAGGCTTCGCCGGACGATTTTGCTGCAGTTGCAGAAATCGCCGGGGCGCTGAAAAGCACCACGGTATGCGCGCTGGCGCGCTGCCAGGACGGCGATATCGACAGCGCGGCGCGCGCGCTGAAGGCGGCGCGCCACTCGCGCATCCACCTGTTCCTGTCGACCAGCCCGCTGCATCGCGAGCACAAGCTGGGCATGAGCAAGGCGCAGGTGCTGGACACCGCGGTGCGGGCGATCGAGCGTGCCCGCGGTTTCTGCGACGAGGTGGAGTTTTCCGCGGAGGATGCGCTGCGCACCGAGCCCGAATTCCTCGCCGAAGTGTTCAGCGCCGCGGTCGCCGCCGGCGCCACCACGCTCAACGCGCCGGACACGGTGGGCTACACCACGCCGACCGAGATCGTCGAGCTGTTCCGCTACCTGCGCCAGCACGTGCGCGACGCGGACAAGGTGATTTTCTCCAGCCATTGCCACGACGACCTCGGCATGGCGGTGGCGAACAGCCTGGCCGCGGTGAGCGCCGGCGCGCGCCAGGTGGAGTGCACCATCAACGGCATCGGCGAGCGCGCCGGCAACGCCGCGCTGGAGGAAGTGGTGATGGCGCTGAAGGTGCGCGCGCCGCACTTCGGCGTCGACACCCGCATCGATACCCGCCAGCTGTATCCCGCTTCGCGCCTGCTCACCGAACTGACCGGCCAAGCGGTGCCGCGCAACAAGGCGATCGTGGGCGCCAATGCGTTCGCGCACGAGTCGGGCATCCACCAGCACGGCATGCTGAAGCATCGCGGCACCTACGAAATCATGCGGCCGCAGGACGTCGGCATCGCCGCGACCAGCCTGGTGATGGGCAAGCACTCCGGCCGCGCGGCGCTGCGCCAGCGCCTGCAGGCACTCGGTTACACGCCGGACGATGCGGCGCTGGATGACATCTTCACCCGCTTCAAGACGCTGGCCGATCACGGCCGCGAGCTGCACGACGAGGACCTGGAAGCGCTGGCGCTGGGCCACGACCCGCACGCCACCGGCCCGTGGCGCATCGTGCAGCTGCACACCAGTTCGCACCTGGGCGGCAGCGCGTCGGCCTCGGTGAAGCTGGTCCACGACGACGGCCACGAGATCGGCGAAGCGGCAATCGGCGATGGCCCGGTCGACGCCGTGCTGCGCGCGATCGAGCGCGCCACCGGCACGCCGCTGGAACTCACCCGCTTCCAGATCGACGCCATGGGCGAGGGCGGCGACGCGCAGGGCCACGCGCAACTGAGCGCCCGCCACGCCGCCCGCGACTGGCGCGGCCACGGCACCAGCACCGACATCGTCGAGGCCACCGCATTGGCCGCGCTGGTCATCGTCAACCGGATCGCCCGCCAATCTGCGCCGAATCTCGATCCGTCCGGCTTTATTGAAGAGTGCGGCCATGGAAGGCCGCTTCTTGACCCTCGCGCGCATGGACGCGCGCACAAGGAGACCACCGCATGAGTACGCCATTCCTGTGGCACAACGGCCGCGTCAAGCCGTGGGCCGAGGCCACCACCCACGTCAGCACGCACGCGTTGCACTACGGCTCGTCCGTGTTCGAGGGCGAGCGCGTGTACGCCACGCCGCGCGGCCCGGCCTACTTCCGCCTGGCCGAGCACACCCGCCGGCTGTTCGAATCGGCGCGGGTGTACGAGATCGAGATCGGCTACAGCGAGGACGAGATCAACGCCGCCTGCCTGGAGCTGATCCGCGCCAATGCGATGCCATCGGCCTACGTGCGGCCGATCGTGTTCCGGGGTGCCGGCGGACTGGGCGTGCTGGCGAAGGACGGCGCACCGGTGGAGGTGGCGATCATGGCGATGGCCTGGGGCGCCTACCTGGGCGAAGCGGCCGAGCGCGGCGCCGACGTGTGCGTGTCGTCATGGCATCGCCCCGCGCCGAACACCCTGCCCAGCTGGGCCAAGGCGGGCGGCAATTACCTGTCCAGCCAGCTGATCGGGCTGGAGGCACGCCGCAACGGCTACGACGAGGGCATCGCGCTGGGCCACAACGGCCTGCTCAGCGAAGGCGCCGGCGAGAACCTGTTCCTGGTGAAGCGCGGCACGCTGCTCACCCCGCCGTCCAGCGCCGGCATCCTGGCCGGCATCACCCGCGACGCGGTGATCACCCTGGCTGCGGATCTCGGCATCGCGGTGGAAGAGCGCGACCTGCCGCGCGAGGCGTTGTATGCCGCCGACGAAGTGTTCATGACCGGCACCGCTGCCGAGATCACCCCGGTGCGTTCGGTCGATCGCAAGGCGATCGGCAAGGGTGCACCTGGCCCGGTCACGCAGCAGCTGCGGCAGGTGTTCTTCGGATTGTTCGACGGCCTTACCGAAGATCGCTACGGCTGGCTAACGCCGGTGCACAGCGAAGCCACGGCGCAGGAGGCTGCGTGATGGCCAGGACCCTCTTCGAAAAAGTCTGGAACGCCCACGTCGTCGCCGCCGAAACCGCCGACACGCCAGCGGTGATCTACGTCGACCTGCACCTGGTGCACGAGGTGACCTCGCCGCAGGCGTTCAGCGAACTGCGTGAGCGCGGGCTGCCGCTGCGCCGGCCCGACCGCATGCTGGCCACGCTGGATCATTCCACGCCGACCCTGCCGACCAACGCCGATGGCAGCCGTCCGTATGCGAACGCCGAGGCGCAGGCGCAGGTCGCCCAGCTGGAAGCCAACTGCCGCGAGTTCGGCGTCGAGCTGCACGGCTGGGACAGCGCCGACCGCGGCATCGTGCACGTGATCGGCCCCGAGCTGGGCGCGACCCAGCCCGGCATGACCATCGTCTGCGGCGACAGCCACACCTCGACCCATGGCGCATTCGGCGCGCTGGCGTTCGGCATCGGCACCACCGAGGTCGGCCACGTGATGGCCACGCAGTGCCTGCTGCAGCGCAAGCCGAAGACCATGGCGATCCACGTCGACGGCCAGCTGCCGCCGGGCGTGGGCGCGAAGGACCTGATCCTGCACATCATCGGCACGATCGGCGTCGATGGCGGCACCGGCTACGTGCTGGAGTATCGCGGCGCGGCGATCGAGGCGCTGTCGATGGACGAGCGCATGACCGTCTGCAACATGTCCATCGAGGCCGGCGCGCGCGCCGGGCTGATCGCGCCGGACGAAACCACGTTCGCCTGGCTGAAAGGCCGCCCGCGCGTGCCGCAGGGTGCGGCATGGGACGCGGTGGTGGCGAAGTGGCGTGCGCTGCGCAGCGACGACGGCGCGCGTTACGACCGCGAAGTGCGCATCGACGCCGGCGCGGTGAAGCCCACCGTCACCTACGGTACCCATCCCGGCATGGCGATCGCGATGGACGCACCGGTGCCGGCCGCCACGAATGCGCAGGAACGCCGCGCGCTCGACTACATGCAGAGCAAGGCCGGCCAGCCGATGCAGGGCACGCCGGTCGACGTGGTGTTCGTCGGCAGCTGCACCAACTCGCGCCTGTCCGACCTGCGCGAAGCCGCCCGCGTGCTGCATGGCCGGCGCATCGCCAGTGGCGTGCGCATGCTGGTGGTGCCCGGCTCCGAGGCGGTGCGCCGCGACGCCGAGCGCGAAGGACTGCACCACGTGTTCACCGCCGCCGGCGCCGAGTGGCGCGTGCCGGGCTGCTCGATGTGCATCGCGATGAACGGCGACCTGGCGCAACCGGGCCAGCTCGTGGTGAGCACCTCCAACCGCAACTTCGAAGGCCGCCAGGGCAAGGGCGCGCGCACCGTGCTGGCCAGCCCGGCCACGGCCGCCGCGTCGGCGATCGCCGGGCGCATCGCCGATCCACGCGAGTACCTGGTGGAGGTGGCGGCATGAGCACGACGCCTTTCGCTGTGCTCCCTCCCCTGCAAGCAGGGGAGGGTTGGGGTGGGGTCGCTCTTGCCGTAAGAGCTTCACCCCCTCCCAGCCTCCCCCTGCAGGCAGGGGGAGGAGCCAAAGCTACCGATTCGAGGAAACCTGCATGAAGCCCATCACCCGCCTCCACTCCCGCACCGCCGTACTGGCCGACGAGAACATCGATACCGACCGCATCATCCCGGCGCGCTTCCTCACCACGACCACCCGCGACGGGCTGGGCAAGCTGTGCTTCCATGACTGGCGCTACCAGGCCGACGGCAGCGACAACCCCACCTTTCCGCTGAACCGGCCGGAAGCGCGCGGCTGCTCGATCCTCGTCGCCGGACGCAACTTCGGCTGCGGCTCCTCGCGCGAGCACGCGCCCTGGGCGCTGCTGGACTACGGCATCCGCGCGGTGCTGTGCAGCGAGATCGCGGACATCTTCCGCGGCAACGCGCTGAAGAACGGCCTGCTGGCCATCGTCATCGACGAACTGGAACACCGCTGGCTGCTCAAGCACCCGGGCGTCGAGCTGGCGATCGACGTGCGCGAGCAGTACATCGCGCTGCCCGACGGCGGCCACATCCCGTTCCGTCTGGAACCGTTCGCGCGGCACTGCCTGCTCAACGGCGTCGACCAGCTCGGCTACCTGCTTCAGCACAGCGATGGGATCACCTCTTACGAACAACAGCATCAGGAGCAAGCGGCATGAAGGCACGCATCGTTACCCTGCCCGGCGATGGCGTCGGCCCCGAGGTCACCGCCGCCGCGGTGGCCGTATTGAAGACCGTGGCCGCGCGCTACGAGCACGTGTTCGCGTTCGAGGAACAGCTGATCGGCGGCATCGCGATCGACGCCACCGGCGAACCCTTGCCGGCCGCCTCGCTGGCCGCCTGCCGCTCTGCCGATGCGGTGCTGCTCGGAGCCGTCGGCGGTCCGAAATGGTCCGACCCGAACGCGCCGGTGCGGCCCGAGCAGGGCCTGCTGGCGCTGCGTGCCGCGCTCGGCGTGTATGCGAACCTGCGCCCGCTGCAGGTGCATCCGTCGCTGGCCAACCTGTCGCCGCTGAAGAACGACAGGCTGAAGCACGTCGACGTGCTGTTCGTGCGCGAACTCACCGGCGGCGCCTACTTCGGCGCGAAGACGCGCAGCGCCGACGCCGCCACCGACGAATGCAGGTACACCGTGGCGGAGATCGAGCGCGTGGTGCGCCGCGCGTTCGAACTGGCGCGCGACCGCCGCCGCCGTGTCACCTCGGTGGACAAGGCGAACGTGCTGGAGACCTCCCGGCTGTGGCGCAGCACGGTGCAGCGCATCGCCGCCGAGTATCCGGACGT
>Ga0207667_10005571_pt1 | contig 15369 bp, 13 predicted proteins | sample KBSCornC52_FD_184301 | JGI IMG/M metagenome (GOLD analysis project Ga0207667, IMG submission 184301) | Corn rhizosphere microbial communities from Kellogg Biological Station, Michigan, USA - KBS Corn C5-2 (SPAdes) (version 2) | ecosystem: Host-associated > Plants > Roots > Rhizosphere > Soil ... | reverse complement strand
GCTTCTCGATGGTGGGCTTGAAGCGGCGCAGGGCCACGTCGAACGGCTCGTTTTCCTTGACACGGATGGTGGTCATGTAGCGAAGAATCCTTCGGGAGAAATATGCGCTCGGAGTCCTTGTCCAGACCCGTTGCGCCCACCAGGAGCGCCGCGGTTTCTAGAACGCCGGACAAAGATCGACACGCGGTTTGCCAGCAAAGCCAAGGATTCTACCCCGAAATGTCGGGAGGTGCGAATTTTTATGCGCGGGCGCCTGGGCGCGCGGGGTGGCGGCCCCGGTCAACGCGCCTGCAGCGACAGATCCGCGGCCAGCGCCTCTGCACACGCGTGCGCGCTGGCCCAGGCCCACTGGAAGTTGTAGCCGCCCAGCCAGCCGGTGACGTCCAGCACCTCGCCGATGAAGTGCAGCCCGGGGGCGCGGCGGCTTTCCAACGTCCTGGAGTCGATTTCCCGGGTGTCGACGCCGCCGGCCATCACCTCGGCCTTCTTCCAGCCCTCGGTGCCGGCGGGGGCGATGCGCCAGGACGCCAGCGACTGCGCAAGCAGGCGCAGCGCCTTGTCGCCCAGCTCGGGCATGGGCTTGTCCTCGGGCAGGCCGCCATGCGCCAGCCAGGCCTGCGCGAGGCGCTGCGGCAGGTGGGCGGCCAGCTCGTTGCCCAGCTGGCGGCGCGACGCGGTCTTGGCCTGCGCCAGCGTCTGCAGCCAGTCGGTGCCGGGCGCGAACGCGATCTCCAGCGTCTCGCCGGGGCGCCAGTAGCTGGACGCCTGCAGCACCGCCGGCCCGCTCAGGCCGCGATGGGTGAACAGCAGGTCCTCGACGAACTGACCGCGTTGCTTGCCGGTGCCCGAGGCGATCTCCACCTCGAGGGAAACGCCCGCCAGCCCGGCAAAGGGCGCCCATTCGGCGGCGTCGAACACCAGCGGCACCAGCGCGGGCCGCGGGTCGACCAGGGCGTGGCCGAACTGCTTGGCCAGCCGCAGTCCGAAATCGGTGGCGCCGATCGCGGGTACCGGCAGGCCGCCCGTGGCGACGACGACGCTGCGCGCCAGCACGGGGCCGCGCACGGTGTCGAGCTCGTAGCGCGCCCCGCCGTCGTCCGCGTCGCGTGCGCGCACGCCTGCGACCGCGCACGGCTGCCAGCGCTCGACGCGGCCGTCGTCGCACTCGCGCAGCAGCAGGTCGATGATGTCCTGGCTGGACTCGTCGCAGAACAGCTGGCCGCGGTGCTTCTCGTGGAACGGGATGCGGTGGCGCTGCACCAGCGCGATGAAGTCCTGCGCCGTGTAGCGCGCCAGCGCGGAGCGGCAGAAGTGCGGATTGCGCGAATGGAACTGCGCGGGCGTGGCGTCGCGGTTGGTGAAGTTGCAGCGGCCGCCGCCGGAGATGCGGATCTTCTCGGCGACCTTGGCGGCGTGATCGAGCAGCAGCACGCGTGCGCCGCGCTGCCCGGCCTGCGCCGCGCAGAACAGGCCGGCGGCGCCGGCACCGATCACGGCGACGTCGACGCGCTTCAAGCCGCGACCAGCTTCGCGACGGACGGCCTGGCGCCCAGTTCGACCAGCGCCGCCATCACCGCGCGCCATTCCTCGGGCGTGACCGGCGTGATCGACAGGCGGCTGCCCGGCTTGAGCAGTTGCATCGACGCAAGTTCCGGCCGCGCGCGCATCTCCTTGAGCGACAGCAACGGCGTGGTGGCCAGGTGCCTGACGTCGACGTGCTGCCAGCGCGGCCTGGCCGGGTCGGACTTGCCGTCGAAGTACGGGCTCTGCGAATCGAACTGCGAGGCGTCGTCGTAGGCCGCGCTGGCGACCTCGGCGATGCCCGCCACGCCCGGCTCGGGGCAGCTCGAGTGATAGAACAGCACGCCGTCGCCGACGCGCATCTGGTCGCGCATGAAGTTGCGCGCCTGGTAGTTGCGCACGCCGATCCAGGGCACCTTGCGACCGGGTGCCTTCTCGACGTCGGAGATCGAGCACTCGTCGGGCTCGCTTTTCATCAGCCAGTACGAAGGCATCTGCTCGAAGCTGCTGGAAGGCGCCGTGGGATCCACGTCGCCGAAGTGAGGGTGTCCGCCGCGAACCTCGGGCCGCATTCCTGAACCCAGGGGTGTTCAGGTGGGCGAGGTCAGACTGGCTTCGGGTTCATCTGACGCGAGACGATCACACCAACCAGACGATGTTCCAAGCCCTAGCGCAAAGCGCATCGGTTCAAGGAAATATAAAACCCTCGCGAACGCGACGGACGAATCCATTCTATGCGCACGCGTCGCCGCGAAACGAGCATCAGAGACGTAAAGAGGGCCTACAAAATCACTTGACGAACGATCTGGCGGGAATGCGCTAAAGGAGTCGTCCGTCTTCGTTCAGCGCCTCGTCCAGGCGCGCGATCAGGTGCTCGACCTGCGCGGCTGCGGCGCGGCGCGCCTCGCTGGCCTCGGCATGTTCGACGGGGGGCGCGGCCTGGGCGTTTTCGCCGCCCTCGACCGCGGCCACCGGCGTGGCACGCGGCGCCTCGGCCAGCCGGTAGGCGAGGTTCAGGGCCGCGAGGACCGCGATGCGCTCGCGGGCCTTGACCTTGCCGGCGTCGCGGATGCCGCTCATCTCGCGGTCGACCGCCGCCACGGCGGCCTGCAGCAGGGCCTCGCCGCCCTCGGGGCAGGCGAGGAGGTAGCTCTGGCCCAGGATGGTGACTTCGACTTGCTTCATGGCGCGCTCCGCGGGCTGTCGGCGTCGACAGGCGCATCGTCCCCGGCGTGGCCGCCTTCGGAGCCGGGCAACCGGTCGATCAGGGCATCGATGCGCGCACGCGCCGCGGCCAGGCGCGAACGCAGGTTGTCGCGCTCGTCGCTGACAGCGCGCAACTGCTGTTCGAGCAGGGTGTTCGTCCGCTTCTGCTCCTCATGGCGCAGCAGCAGGCGTTCGATGCGTTCGGCAAGATCCGGCAGTCGTGACATGGGGCGGGGACGCTGGGGCGACAAAGGCCCATTGTAGGGGCCGTGCCGCTACGGCCCTGCGCTCGCCGACCCTTGAACGAGGCCGACTGCGCGGCGTCCTGCACCGGCCGCGTCCGAGCGGGACGACAACCTGGAACAAGCGGTGTCGAATGGTACGATCCGCTCTTGCAGTTGGTGCTCCGGGCGGCCTCTCGTGCCGCCCGAGTGAAACGGGAATCAGGACGGCCGCCCTCGCCACGAGGAACGGCCCCACCTGAGCTGCCCCCGCAACGGTCGCGGAGGGTGTCGCCGCCTCGAGAAGGCGTCGACATCGGCTGTCGTCAACCAAGCCACTGCGCGCCTCGCATGAGCGCGTGGGAAGGCCCTCGACACGCTGTCTCTCCGCCAGCCCGGATACCGGCCAGCTGTTCGGGGTCGACCGCGCTCGCGCGTCGGGCGGCCGTTTTGGTGGCACCTGCGGGGACGCTCGTTGCCACGGTTGAAGTTTCGAATGCTCCCATGTCCTCTCGCCATCCCGGGCCGATCGCGCCCGTGCACAGCCGCGTCGCGGCGTTCCCCCTGACCACCGTCGTCGCAGCACTCGCCCTGCTGGGCGCCACCCCCTGCGTGCTCGCCCAATCGGCATCCGACGCGTCGCAGGAAGTCGTCGTCACGGCGGCCCGCGTGCCGCAGAAGCTGCCCGACACCCTGCCCAGCACCGTCGTCATCTCGCGCGCAGACATCGAGGCCTCGCCGGCGCTCGACGTGCCCGACCTGATGCGCGGCTTCCTGAGCTTCAACGTCGCGCAGACGGGCCCCGTGGGCGCGCAGACCAGCATCTTCGTTCGCGGCGCCAATTCCAACCAGGTGCTGGTGCTGGTCGACGGCGCGCCGCTGTCGCGCGCCGACTTCGGCTCGGCCCCGTGGGAGCTGGTGCCGCTGTCGCAGGTCGACCATATCGAGGTGGTGCGCGGCAACCTGTCCAGCCTGTACGGCTCGGCGGCCGTGGGCGGCGTCGTGCAGATCTTCACCAAGCACGGCGCGGGCACCAGCCTGACCGTGGGCGGCGGCAGCCGCGGCACGCTCAATGGCAGCGCTTCCGTGGGCCAGCGCTTCGGCGCGGACGACCGCGCGCTCGACCTCAGCGCCAGCATCTCCGGCATCCACACGGACGGCTACAGCGCGCGCGACGCCAGGATCGACCCGAGCGTCAACCCCGACCGCGACGCCTCCACGCAGAGCGGCGAGACGCTGGCCATCGGCAAGACCTGGGCCACCGGCCATCGCACGACGATCAGCGCGATGCATTCGGACACCGACAACCACTACGACGGCTACAACGGCCCCACGGTCGTCGACGAGCTCAAGAGCCGCCTGGACAACTTCACGCTGGCCTCGCACCACGCGCTGACGCCGTCGCTGGACGTCGACCTGCATGCGGGCGAGGACGTCGTCAAGTACACCGACCCGACGGCCTATACCCCGGGTGGCCTGGGCCGCACGCGCCTGCTGGGCGTGGGCGTGGGATGGACCGTCGTCGACGGCCAGAACCTGCAGTTCGGCTATGAGAACGACAGCGAGCGCTTCGGCTACATGAACACGACGGCGAACACGCGCCACACGAACTCGGTGCGCGCCGGCTGGCTCGGCACCTTCGGCCCGGCGTTCGAGGTGCAGGCCAACGTGCGCCACGACGATGCGAGCGACTACGGCACCGCCAACACCGGCCTGCTGTCGCTGGGCTGGCGCCTGGACCGCGAATGGAAGCTGGTGGCGCAGGCCTCGACGGCGTTCTCCGCGCCGAGCTTCTCCAACATCGCCTATGAGGCCGCGCCGCTCAAGGCCGAGCACTCGCGCGACTTCGAGCTGGGCGTGCACTGGAACCGCGGCTCGTGGCTCGCGCGTGCCACGCTGTTCTCGCAACGCCAGCACGACCTGATCGCGTTCGACGCGAACTTCCAGACGCTCAACATCGCGCACGCGAGCAACCGCGGCCTCGAGCTGTCCCTGTCCGGCGACACCGGCTACGGCAAGGTGGGCCTGGACGCGACGTTCCAGGACGCCCGCGACGACGACGCGCACACCGCGCTGCTGCGTCGCGCCCGCAGCGTGGTCGCGGCCAACTACCGCGTGCCGGTGGCGGGCTGGGACGCCGGCGTGTGGCTGCAGTACACGGGCCCGCGCGCCGACGGCGACCCGGTCACCTTCGCCACCGTGAAGGCCAGGGCACGCACGGTGCTGGGACTGACGGCATCGCACGCGCTGTCGCCGAACTGGGCGCTTGGCGTGAAGGCGGCCAACCTCACCGGCCGACACGATCCCGAGGTGCTGGGCTACACGCCGCCGCCGCCGCGGGTGCTGGTCTCGCTGCATGGCCAGTGGCAATAATCGGCTCGCCGTTCCCGCCCGCTTCGTCCACTCGCCCATGCCTGCCCGCGACCCCGCCGTCCTCCGCCTCGCCCTGGTGGCGCTCGCGACGGCGCTGGTGGCCGCGCTGGCACTGGGCCTGGGCTCGGGTGGCTGGGACTGGCAGCTGATCACCGCGCTGCGTGCCCCGCGCGTGGCAGCGGCCGCCGGCGTGGGCAGCCTGCTCGCCCTCGCGGGGCTCGCGCTGCAGGTGCTGCTGCGCAACCCGCTGGCCGACCCGTATGTGCTGGGGCATTCCACGGGCGCCTCGGTGGGCGCGCTCGCGGCACTGCTGCTGGGCTTGCAGCTGTGGATCGGCGCGGCCCTGGGCGCGCTCGTGGCCGGCCTGCTGCTGCTGCTGCTCGCACGGTCTGCGCTGGCCACGTCCGACGACGCCTCGCCCAAGCTCATCCTGCTGGGCACGATGCTGGCGGCCGTCTTCGGTGCGATCGCCACGCTGATGCTCGCGCTGGTGCCCGACCAGCGCCTGCGCGGCGCGATCTTCTGGATGGTGGGCGACCTGTCGGGCGCCGGCGCGAGCCTGTGGAACCTCGCCGCCGCGGCGGTGTTCGTCGCGTGGCTGTGGTCGCGCGGCCGCTCCGTCGATCGCCTGATGCTGGGCGCCGACGCAGCCTGGCTGCTGGGCGAGCCGGTGCGCCGCCTGCGGCTCGAACTGCTCGTGTTCGCGTCGCTGGCCGTGGGGCTGGCGGTGTCGACGTCGGGCTCGGTGGGCTTCGTGGGACTGGTGGTCGCGCAGGGCTGGCGGCTGGCGGGCGTCCTGCGCACGCGCGAGCTGGCGTGGCTGTCGATGCTGTCGGGCGCGGCGCTGCTGATGGGGGCCGACCTGCTGGCGCGCATCGCGGTCGCGCCGCTGGAGCTGCCGGTGGGCGCGGTGATGGCGCTGATCGGCGCGCCGTGCTTCATCTGGTTCCTCGCGCGAGGCGTCAAATGAGCCCGCACGGCCGCCCGAAGGGCGAATGCCCCCGCTCGGCGGGGCGGCGCGCAGCGCAATGCCGCGAATCGCGCGGCAGGCGTGCAGCGCCAGGGGTGCACGGATGAGCCCCGCGCCGCTGCTCGAAACCCGCGCGCTGACCGTGCGCGCCGCAGGCCGCGTGCTGGTCGACGGCCTCGCCTGGCGCGTCCACGCGGGCGAGCGCTGGTGCATGATCGGGCGCAACGGCGCGGGCAAGAGCCTCGTGCTGCGCGCGCTCGCGGGCCTGGGCGTGCCGGAGCGCTCGGGCGAGGTGTTGTGGCAAGGGCGGCAGCAGGCCGACTGGCCGGCGGGCGCCGCCGCCACGCTGCGCGCGCTGATGCCGCAGCAGCCGCAGGATCGTTTCGCGTTGACGGTGGAGCGCGTGCTGGCGCTCAGCGAGGTGGCCCCGGCGGCGTCGCGGCCGTCCGAGCTGCTGGCCGCGCTGGACATCGCCGGGCTGGCCGGGCGCCGCGTCGACCAGCTGTCAGGTGGCGAGCGCCAACGCGTCGCGCTGGCGCAATGCGCGATGCAGGGCGCCGGCCTGATGTTGCTGGACGAACCGGTGTCGTTCCAGGACCCGGCGCACCAGCAGGTCGTCGGCCGCTGGCTGGCGCAGGCGGCTACGCCAGGCTCCGTCGGGCGCGCCTGGATCGCCAGCGCGCACGACCCGAGCTGGATCGCGCGCGTCGCCACGCACGTGCTGGCGCTGCAGGGCGACGGCCGCTGGCAGGCCGGGCCGGCCGACGAGATCCTCAGCGCGCCGGTGCTGGAGCGCACCTACGGCTGCGCGTGGCGCAGCGTGGAAGGGGCGTGGGTGCCGGCGTGACGGCCGGCCGTGCTCAATGCACCCAGGGCGGCAGGTTCACGCCGTCGATGTAGGCCTTCGCGGCGTCGTCGAACCCGGGCATGTCGTGCTGGCCCACCACCTTGTAGATGACCAGGACCGACGCCTCTGGGCCGCGCTTGTCCCGCAGGTGGCAGGCGCGGATGAACTCGCGGCTCGGCAGCGGCCCCGCCAGGCTTGCCCTGGAGGTCATCACCGCGTCGACCGTGCCGGACCGGTGCAGGTCGAGGCAGGGGCGGCCGTCGACCGTGCTCGCCGCCTTCGCGTCGATCTTCATGTGCTGGATCGGCAGGTCGGAGCGCGTGACGACGTCCTGGATGACTGCTTCGAACGCCTGCTCGTCGCTCCACGGCGCAACGCCGACATCGCTGACCATCGCCGTGACGTACTGCTTGCCCGGCACGTCGGCGTGCGCAAAGAAGATGGTGGTCGAGTTGCAGCGCTGGAGCGTCCAGTCCGCGGCGGGTTGCGCGGGCGGCGCGACCGTCATCCCGGTGGCCGTCGCGTAGCGCGTGCCGGGGTGCGCGGACGTGCCGGCGAGGAACTCGGTCTTGCCGGTGCGGCACTCGATGGGCCCCGCGAGCGCCGCGCGCACCAGGCAGGGCAGGGCGACGAGGACGAGGAGGCGAAGCGGGTGGCGCGGCATCGGCCGATTCTGGCACCGGGTGCGCTGTCCCGGAAGTTCGCCCGCGCGAGCTCTCCGGGAGAGCACGCTAGCGATCGGCCAGCGTGCGCGCCGCCGGCGCCAGTGCCATCTCGCGCTTGAGCGCCGCGCCCAGTTCGACGACGGCCATCGCGTAGTAGCTCGACCAGTTGTAGCGCGTGACGACATAGAAGTTGGCGGTGCCGGCCACGTAGCTGGGCGCCGCGTCGCCGTTCTGCAGCTCGACGAAGCCGAGCGGGCCCGTGTAGTCGCGGGCCTCGGGCGGCAGCTGCGCGCCCGCGTCCGTGAGTTCGGCCACGGTCATGCGCGGCACGATGTCGACCGCGACGAGGCGCGCCCGCGCCGCGTCGTCCGCCGGCGGCTGCGCGTCGAAGTAGATGGGCGCGTCGCGCTGCCAGCCGAAGGTGGCCATGTAGCTGGCGATGCTGCCGATGACGTCGTCGCCGCCGGCCGCCAGGTCGACGTGGCCGTCGTGGTCGTAGTCGACGGCGTACTTGAGCAGGCTGCTGGGCATGAACTGGGGCCAGCCGATGGCACCCGCGAACGAGCCGCGCACGCCGTCCGCGTCGCGGCCTTCCAGCGCGCACCACACGAGGTAGGCGCGCAGCTCGCTGCGGTAGAACGCGCTGCGGTCGGAGCGACCCTTGGGGAAGTCGAACGCGAGCGTGGCCAGCGAATCGAGCACGCGGAAGTTGCCCGTCATGCGGCCGTAGAAGCTCTCGACGCCGACGATGCCCGCCACCAGCTCCGGCGGCACGCCGTAGCGCCGCTGCGCGTCCTCCAGCGTGGCGGCGTGGGCCTGCCACCACTGGATGCCGGCGACGATGCGCCGGGGTTCGACGAAGCGCGCGCGGTAGGCCGCCCAGTTCTTGGCCGTGCCGGCGGGCGCGGGCATGATGGCCTTGGCCACCGCCGGCTGGTAGCGCGCGCGGGACAGCTGGTCCTCGACCCAGCCGCGGTCGAGCCCGCGCTCCTCGGCGACCTGTGCCGCGAATGCCAGCACGTCGTCGCGCCGGCCGTAGACGAAGCTGTCGGGCGCGTCGTCGTCGCGCACCGGTCTGGCCTTGCGGTGCTTCTTGGCCGCGGCCCGGGGCTTGGCGTGCGCCGCACTCGTCGACGCAGCGGCGGCCGCCGGCGCGCCGGCCTGCGCGCACGCGCTGCCGGCCGCCAGCGCGGTGCCGAGGGCCGCGACGATCGCGACCCGCCGGGACGCCTGCGAGGAAGCGGGGAAGGGCAGGCGGAGCTCGGGCACGCGGGTCATCGACCCAGTTTAGCGACGCGCGCGACGCGGATGCGGCCAGAAGGCCGGGATGTCGCGTGCGCGCCGCGTCCCGTTTCAGGGGCTTGCGCGCGCGGGCGTCGCGTCACCCGCGCGGTTGCGCCGGGCGAGCTCGGCCGCGAGGGCGCGCGCGGCGCCGGCCACGCCGCGCCAGTCCGGCGCGGCGGCGCCGGCCTGGGGCCCGTAGCGCCCGCGCTCGAGGCCGTCGAGTGCTCGCGCCAGCGGCTCGGCGGCCGCGCCAAGGCGGCGCCGCAGCGTGGCGGCCACGACGCCGGGCGATTCGTGCGGCGCCACCCGGACGCCGTGCGGCTGCAGCGCCCGCAACGCCGATGCGAGGCGCCGCGCCAGCCGCTGGCCCGGCGTGCGGCGGTGCGAGTCCCACCACGCCATGCCGGTGCCCACCAGGGCCACGGCGCTGACGAGGACCATGAGAAGGCGCCCGAGGTCCTCGGTATCGGGCGTGCCGACGCCCACCTTCTTGAGCAGGTCGAACTGCGCGCTGCGGTTGTAGCCCAGCACCCAGCGGTTCCAGCGGTTGTCCAGCGTCTCGCGCCATGCGCGCATGCGCTGCAGCAGCCCCGGGCTCACCGCATTGAAGGCGTTGCGCACGAAGCCGGCGGCCGGCTGGATCGCCCGTCCGCGTTCGATGCGGTCGGGTGCGATGGCCGCCGTCGGATCGGCGCGCACCCAGCCGCGGCGCGGGTTCCAGTATTCGGCCCACGCGTGGGCGTTGCTCTGGCGCACGACGAGATAGCCGTCCTGCGGCTGGGCATCGGCGCCCTGGTAGCCGGTGACCACCCGCGCCGGGATGCCCATGGCCCGCAGCACCACGACGAACGCCGTGGCGAAGTGCTCGCAGAAGCCGACGCGGCGGTCGAGCCAGAACTCGTCGACCGGATCGCCCTCGTAGGCGCCGGGCGACAGCGTGTACGTGAAGCCGGCGGTGCCGATGTAGCGGTACAGGCTCTCGACGACGGCGTCCGGATCTGGCGGCTGGCCGGCGCGACCCGGCAGCTGGCGCCGCCATTGGTCCGCCCAGGCCCGGCTGCGCGGGAAGAAATGCAGCGGCAGCCGCAGGTTCTCGCCGAGCTCGGCCGGCGTGGCGCCGACGAGGCGGTCGTCCAGTCCCGCGACGGCGCGCAGGCGCACGCGCTGGCCGAGCGGCCGTCGCGTGCGCCACTGCAGGTCGAGGTCGGCCAGGGGCCGCACGTCGCTGCCGTCCAGCACCTGCACGCCCTGTGATGGATCGCTGGCGCGCGACGTCGATTGCGGCGGCGTGATCTCCAGCATCGGCAGCCAGGTGAGCTGCGTCGGCTCCAGCGTCATCTCGTAGGGCGTGGGCTTGCCGCGCTCCTCCACGGTGAGCGTGCGCGGCACGCCGGCGCGGCGCGAGCGGCCGTCCAGCAGCGACTGCGCGCGCCACTCGTGGCCGTCCGTGTCGATCAGCACCGGACCGCGGAAGTACAGCCGCGACGCCGCGGGCGGGCGGCCATCGAAGCGCACGCGAAAGGCGATGCTGTCGTCGTTGGCCAGGTCGGCCACGCTGCCCAGCTCGAGGCGATCGGACAGGCCGGTGCGGGCTGCCGAATCGGCCGATGGCCACAAGGGGCCGATGCGCGGGAACAGCACGAACAGCGCCACCATCACCGGCGTGCCGATCAGCGCGGCGCGCCCGGCCAGGCCCGCGGCCTGGCGGATGGTCGGCCGGCCGGCGGGGATGTGGGCCAGCGTGAGGGCCGTCAGCCAGCCCCAGACGGACACGCCCGTGCCGAGGGCGGTGAGCAGCGTCTGCGAGTACAGGAACGTGGTCAGCACCAGGAAGAATCCGAGGAAGAACACGACGAGCGCGTCGCGCCGGGCGCGCAGCTCCAGCGTCTTGAGCCCCATCAGCACGACCAGCAGCGTGACGCCCGCGTCCTTGCTGACCAGCGTCTTCTCGGCGGTGAACGTGAGCACCGCGGCCAGCCCCAGCAGCGCCAGCACGGCCGCCCGGCCCGGCAGGGTCGACTGGCGCCACGCGAGCCAGGCGCGCCAGCCCAGCACCACGGCCGACAGGCCCGACACCCACAGCGGCAGGTGCATGAGGTGCGGCAGGATCGTCCAGCCGATCAGCGCCACCATGAACAGCGTGTCGCGCGCCTCGCGCGAGGGCGCGCGCCAGCGTGCGTGCGCGAGCGCGGCGGCCTGGCCCGTGGCGACGTCCTGTGCGCTCATCGCGTTCACAGGCTCGCGAGCGCGCGCAGCGCGGCGTGGCGATGCGCGCTGCCGTTGTCGGGCGCCAGCTCGGTGCCGGGCAGGGCCAGTCCCCAGCGGTGGCCGGCGGCGTCGGCGGCGACGACCCAGGCGGCGAGCCGCGACAGCCGCGCCTCCGTGTCCAGCCCCTGCGCCTGCTGCCACTGCAACAGGAGTTCGCGCTGCACGGCGCCGGCCGTCTCGCGGCTGATCAGCTCCCCGGTTCGCGCGGCCTTCTTCCAGACCACCTGGCGCAGCGTGTCGCCGCGGCGGTAGGCGCGCACGCCCTCGAACTCGGTCCCCGAGCCACTGCGCGCACTGGGCCGGTCGTCGCCCTGCGCGGCCTCGACCTGCGGCCACGGCGGTGTCGGCGATTCGGGACGCGGGTAGATCCATTGCTGGCCGGCCGGCCGCCAGATCGTCCATGCGCGGAACAAGCCGAACGGATAGCGCGACTCCACGCGTACCACCGGCAGCGCGTGCAGCCCGCGGTGCGGCGCGAGCCAGCTCAGGTGCACGGAGACCTGCCCCTGCGCCGGGATCTCGGCGTAGGCCAGCGGGATCGGGCGCGCGGCGAGGTCCAGCCCGAAGCCCACGCCCATGCGCGCGGCGCCCGGATTCGTGACCACCACCTCCATCACCGCCGCATCGCCGTCGAACGCCGGCGCCAGCGGCTTCAGGTGGAGCGTGAGGCCGCGCAGGCTGCCGTGCGTCATCTGCATCGACGCCGCCGCGCTGCCGGCCAGCAGGAAGGTGAGCGCAAAGCCCAGGCTCAGCTGGTAGTTGATGGCCACCACCAGCAGCAGCATCAGCACGACGCCGAACATCAGCCCGGCGCGCGAGGGCACGATGTAGATGTTGCGCTGGGTGAGCACGTGGCGCTCGCGCGGCAGGCGGCGGGCGTCCCACCAGGCGCGCCAGCGGCCCCGCGCGTCGAAGAACGACGGGCGGGCTGCCGGGGCGGTCGCGTCGGGCATGCGTGCGCTCAAGGCAGCGCGACGGACTCGATCATCGCGCGCACCTGCTCGCGGCGGCCGCGCCCGGCGCCGGGCACCGGGATCAGGCGATGCGCGATGGCCTGCGGCAGGATGGCCTGCAGGTCGTCGGGGCTGACGAAGTCGCGGCCGGCCAGCAGGGCGCGGGCGCGTGCCAGGCGCAGCACCCCGATGCCCGCGCGCGGCGACAGCCCTTCGCTGAACCAGTGGCCCGAGCGCGTGGCGGCGATCAGCACCTGCAGGTAATCCAGCAGTGCGTCGGAGACGTGCACCTGGCGCACCGCGGCCATCGCCTCGATCAGCTCGGCCGATGTCATCACCGGCGCGAGGCGGGCCACCGCCTCGCGGCGATCCTGGCCGGCCAGCAGTTCGCGCTCGGATTTCGCGTCGGGGTAGCCGAGCGTGATGCACATCAGGAAACGATCGAGCTGCGATTCGGGCAGCGCGTAGGTGCCCAGCTGGTCGCCCGGGTTCTGGGTGGCGATCACGAAGAACGGCTGCGGCAGCGGGCGCGTGCGTCCGTCGACGCTGACCTGCTGTTCCTCCATGGCCTCGAGCAGCGCGCTCTGCGTCTTCGGGCCGGCGCGGTTGATCTCGTCGGCCAGCAGCACCTGCGCGAACACCGGGCCCGGGTGGAAGGCGAAGCTCTCGTTGCTGCGCTCGTAGACGCTCACGCCCACGAGGTCGCTGGGCATCAGGTCGGCGGTGAACTGCACGCGCGAGAAGGACAGGCCCAGCGAGACGGCCAGCACGTGCGCGAGCGTGGTCTTGCCCACCCCGGGAACGTCTTCGATCAGGAGGTGGCCGCCGGCCAGCAGGCAGGCGATGGCGTCGTCGATCTGCGCCGGCTTGCCGACGATGATCGTGCTAATCTGGCCTTGCAGCCGGGTCAGACGCGCTTGCAGCGATGAGGTCATGGCTCAACGATAGCCGAACGGCGGAGACAACGCGTGCGCGCGGGCGGATGGACGAAGATGAACTCCAGGGTTTCGAGACGGGCGGTCGCGCAGGCCGCGCAAGCGGACGATCGATGATGTCGACCGCCTACTTCACCCACGTCGACTGCCGTGGCCACGACATGGGCCCCGGCCATCCCGAATGCCCCGCGCGGCTCGACGCGATCGAGGATCACTTCCTCGCCACCGGCCTGGCCGACGTGCTGGCGCGCCACGACGATGCCCCCGTCGCACGGCTGCAGGACCTGGCCCACGCCCACGCGAGCCTGTACCTGGACGAACTCGACGAGACCTTCGAGCGCGTGGCCGAATCGGGCGCGCTCAAGTCGGTCGACCCCGACACCGCAGCGTGCCCGCGCACCCGCCTGGCCGCGCTGCGCGCCGCGGGCGCCGCGGTGGCAGCCACCGACCTCGTGCTCGACGGCCGGGCCGAGAACGCGTTCTGCGCCATCCGCCCGCCGGGCCACCATGCCACGCGCGACGCCGCCATGGGCTTCTGCTTCTACAACAACGTGGCCATCGCGGCGCGCCACGCGCTGGACGTGCGCGGCCTGCAGCGCGTGGCCATCGTCGACTTCGACGTGCACCACGGCAACGGCACGGAGGACATCATCGCCGGCGACGAGCGCATGCTGATGGTGAGCATCTTCCAGGACCAGCTCTACCCGTTCAGCGGCAACGAGCCCCGGGCCGCCAACATGCTCAACGTGCCCGTGCCCGCCTATACCCGGGGCGGGGAGGTGCGCGAGATCGTCGAGCAGCAGTGGCTGCCGCTGCTGGAGAAGTTCCGCCCGCAGATGATCTTCATCTCGGCCGGCTTCGACGCCCACCGCGACGACGACCTGGGCCGCCTGGGCCTGGTCGAGGCGGACTACGAGTGGATCACGCGGCGCCTGGTGGACGTCGCCAAGCGCCATGCCCAGGGACGCATCGTCAGCTGCCTGGAGGGCGGCTACAACCTCCAGGCGCTGGCGCGCAGCGCGGCCGCGCACGTGCGGGTGCTGGCGGGCGTGTAGCGGCGGCGCGGATCGCCCGGCGGCGCTCGGCGTGATGGCTGGCGGCGAGCGCTGCGCCTTCGATCCGTCAACGCCGCAAGCGCGAGACGCCGGCAAGGGCGGTCTCGAACCACCCCTGCGGGTTAGTCCCTGGGCGCGATCGGCCGGATTCGGTTGACGCGTTTTTTGACTCGTACTATATTTCCGCCAAGGCTTGTGAAAGCGCTTTCAAACCCTTTGGTTTGACTCGATATACCTGATGCCGCGATCCGGCAATCGGTCGCGCTGCCGCATCCGCAAGTGGATTGAGTCAGGGTTCCGCTGATATTGCCCAGCAGGAATATGCGGCAGCCCGGGAATCCCCGTGCAGGGATATATATCCACGCCGTGCGCCGCTGCGACGGATATCCATCCGTCGTCAGCTTTGGAAAAGTTTCGAGGGGAGCTCGACGATTCCCATTCAAGACCAACGCAACCAGGTTGGCGCAACCCGGCGGCTGTAGAGCTGTCCCATCAAGAAATTCCCGTCAGCGGGAAAAGACAGGAGACAACGTGTATATCGAACAATCCTTTGGAAAATCCCTATGGGTGAGGGCCGCGGCGGCCAGCCTGCTGCTGGCCTGCGCCGCGCAGGCGAGCGCCAGCGTCACCAGCCCGACCATCGGGGCGCTGCTGTGGTCCGAGGAATTCAACGGCTCCAGCCTGGATACCAATGTATGGACGCCCTATAACGGCGATGGTTGCCAGATCGGCCTGTGCGGCTACGGCAATGCCGAGCTGGAATCCTACAGCCCGAACAACCTGTCCATCGTCAGCGTGCCGTTCGAACCCGGCACCCGCGCGCTGGCCATCCAGGCGCGGCGGGAGGTCGCGGGCAACAGCCAGTTCACCTCCGGCAAGATCGACTCGTACAACAAGGTGCAGGTGCAGTACGGCATGATCGAAGTGCGCATGGCCGCGCCGAACGTGCAGACGGGTCTGTGGCCGGCCGCCTGGCTGCTGGGCACGACCGCGCAGTCCTGGCCGACCAAGGGCGAGATCGACATGATGGAGCAGGGCCACAAGCAGGCCTCGTGGTCGGCCGCCGGGGCG
>Ga0207667_10005567_pt1 | contig 15372 bp, 15 predicted proteins | sample KBSCornC52_FD_184301 | JGI IMG/M metagenome (GOLD analysis project Ga0207667, IMG submission 184301) | Corn rhizosphere microbial communities from Kellogg Biological Station, Michigan, USA - KBS Corn C5-2 (SPAdes) (version 2) | ecosystem: Host-associated > Plants > Roots > Rhizosphere > Soil ... | reverse complement strand
GCCGAGCCGGTCGGCCACCGCGATCACCTCGTCGGTCGCGTGCAGCGCGCCCGCGCCCACCAGCATCGCGACCTTCTTGCCCGCATTGAGCACGTCGGCCGCGCGCTGCAGGTCGTCCGCGTACGGCACCACCTTCGGCGGCGTGTAGCCGACCCCCGAATGCACGGTGCCGTGCGCGCGCTTCGGCGGCGCATAGTCGAGCTCCTGCAGGTCGCTGGGCAGCACCAGCGCGGTGACGGTGCGCGCGCCGAGCGCGATGCGCACCGCGCGGTCGACCAGATGGCGCACCTGCGCGGGCACCACTGCAAGCTGGACGAAAGCGCCCGCGACGTCCTTGAGTAGCGCGGGCAGATCGACTTCCTGCTGATAGTGGCCGCCGAGCGCGGCACGCGCCTGCTGGCCGACGATCGCGAGCACCGGCATGTGGTCGAGCCGCGCGTCGTAGAGGCCGGTCACGAGGTGCGTGGCGCCGGGGCCCGAGGTCGCGACGCACACGCCGAGCTCGCCTGTAAATTTTGCATGCGCGGACGCCATGAAGGCCGCCATCTCTTCGTGGCGCGCCTGGATGAATTCGATCTTGCCCTCGGCGCGGCTGAGCGCGCCGAAAAAGCCGTTGATGCCGTCGCCCGGGTAGCCGTACACGCGGCGCACGCCCCAGTCGTACAGCCGTTCGACGATGAAATCCGCCACTGTCGCCATGCCGTTTCTCCTTGGTTCCGGATGAGCCGAAGCGCCGCGCACGGGCGATTCTCCTGCGCGGCGCTGTCGGGCGCTCGCGCAAGGCGCGTGCCGCGCGATCGCGTCGGGCACGGGCGTTGCACGCTGGCGTTGCAAGCAAAAGGCAAGCAATCCGGAGCGCAACGATGGCACTTTCCGACGCGCCGGCGATCGACGACGTGCGCGCCCGCGCCTACCGCGTGCCGACCGACCGGCCCGAAGCCGACGGCACCTTCGCATGGCACGCGACGACGATCGTCGTCGTCGAGATCGATGCGGGGCCCGTGACGGGGCTCGGCTATACGTACACCGATGCGAGCGCGGCGCTGCTCGCGAAGTCGATGCTGGCCGACGTGCTGCGCGAGCGGCCGCTCGTCGACATCCCGGCCGCCGTCGACGCGCTGTGGCGCGCGGTGCGCAACGTCGGGCGGGCCGGCGTCGCGGCGACCGCGATTTCCGCACTCGACGTCGCGCTATGGGACGCGAAGGCGAAGCTCGCGGGCGTGCCGCTCGCGATCCTGCTCGGCCGCGTGCGCGAACGCGTGCCCGTGTACGGCAGCGGTGGCTTCACGACCTACGACGACGCGACGCTCGCCGCGCAGCTCGACGGCTGGCGCAACGAACACATCCGCGCGTGCAAGATCACGATCGGCGCGCAGGATGCGCGCGATCCGTCGCGCGTGCGGGTCGCGCGCGACGCGCTCGGCCCCGACGTCGACCTGTTCGTCGATGCGAACGGCGCGTATGCGGCGCGCACCGCGCTCGCGTTTGCGGAGAGCGTCGCTGATTGCGCGATCCGCTGGTTCGAGGAGCCGGTCAGCAGCGACGACGTCGCCGGCCTGCGCTTCGTGCGCGAGCACGTCGGCGCGTGCGTCGACGTCGCGGCCGGCGAGTACGCATATACGCCCGACGACTTCCGGCGCCTGCTCGAAGGCCGCGCGGTCGACGTGCTGCAGGCCGATGCGACACGCTGCGGCGGCGTCAGCGGCTTTCTCGCGGCCGCCGCGCTGGCCGATGCGCATCACGTCGACCTGTCCGCGCATTGCGCGCCGGCGCTGCACCGGCAGGTCGGCTGCGTCGCGCCGCGCATGCGCCACGTCGAATGGTTCCACGATCACGTGCGGATCGAGCGAATGATGTTCGACGGCGCGCCGACCGTCGTCGACGGCGCACTCGAGATCGATGCCGCGCGCCCCGGGCTCGGCCTCGAGTTGCGCGAGGCCGACGTCGCGCAGTTCGCGATCTGAATGCATCCGGCGGCAGGGGCCCGCCACGAGCAAGGAGGACCGATGCGACACCCCAGCCACCGCGCGACCGAGCAGGAAAGGTTGCTGGCCGATGCAGCGCGCCTGCTGAACCGCAGCGCGCTGCTGCTCGCCGGCTCGGTGCTCGCCGACAGCGGCGTCGAACACTATCGCGGCACCTTTCACAATCGCGCGATGCTCGCGCCGCTGGTGTCGTCGACACTGTCGGTGCTCGCGAGCGTGCACGGCCATGCGGACGACACGCCTGAACGCCACCGGTTGCGCGACGCGGTGCATGTCGCGTCGGCCGCCGTCGGCCTCGCCGGGTCCGCGTTCCACGTGTACAACGTGACGAAGCGGCCGGGCGGCTTCAGCTGGCACAACCTGTTCTACGGTGCACCGGTCGGCGCGCCGTTCGCGCTGCTGCTGTCCGGCATGCTCGGCGCAGCCGGCGAGCGGCTGCGCGCGTGCCCGGCCGACGCGCCGCGCGTTGCCGGTTTGCCGGCCGGCCGCGCGCTGGCCGGGCTGGTCGCGGTGGGGCTCGTCGGCACGCTCGGCGAAGTCGGGTTGCTGCATTTTCGCGGCGCGTTCCAGCATCGCGCGATGTTCGCGCCGCTCGTCGTGCCGCCGGTGGCCGCGTTGACGGCCGCGCAGCTCGCGCTGTCGCGCCCGTCCCGCGACCGGCGCTTGTGCCGCTGGTGGATGCGCGCGACGGCCGTGCTCGGGATCGTCGGCGTCGCGTTCCATGCGCGCGGCGTCGCGCGGCAGATGGGCGGCTGGCGCAACTGGTCGCAGAACGTGTTGTCGGGGCCGCCGCTGCCTGCGCCGCCGAGCTTCACCGCGCTCGCGATCGCGGGCCTCGCCGCGACCGCGCTCGCCGAACGGGAGGCGCGATGAAGCGCGTGAACGACAAGCCGCTCGCGCTGCCGCGCTATTCCCGCTACGACGTGCTCGCGAAGCGCGATACGCCGTCGTGGAACGACGCGACGCGACGCGCGATCGACGCACGGCTGCGTGTCGCCGCGGCCGCGCCGCGCCATCTCGACGCGGAACGGTTCGCGACGCTGACCGCGCTGTGCGTGCGCATCGTGCCGCAGCCGCCCGGCGGCGTCGCCGTCGTGCCGACCGCCGCGCTGCTCGACGCGCGCCTCGCGAACGACGAAGGCGACGGGTATCGCGACGCGAGGCTGCCGCCGCTGCGCGCCGCCTGGCAGATCGGTCTCGCGGCGCTCGACGCGATGGCGCGCCATGCGCACGATCGCACGTTCGCGTCGCTCGACGGCAACGACGCCGATGCGCTGCTGCGCGCGGTCCAGCAAGGCAGGATCGACCGCCAAGTCGAATCCGCATGGGCCGGCATGGATCCGCGCACGTTCTTCGCGAAGCGCGTGCTGATGGACCTGTGCGGCGCGTACTACAGCCATCCGTTCGCGTGGAACGAGATCGGCTTCGGCGGCCCGGCGAGCCCGCGCGGCTACGTGCGAATGGATTTCAACCGGCGCGACCCGTGGGAGGCGCAAGTGGACGGGGAGGGCGATCGCGATGGCCGCTGACGACGCGTTGTCCGCCGCCAGGCCGCGTGGCCGGGATGGCCGCGCGCCCGATCCGCTGCGCGTCGGCGGCTGGTCGCCGATGCGGATGTTTCGCGACGACGATCCGGTCGATTTCGTGATCGTCGGCACCGGCGCCGGTGGCGGCACGCTCGCGTGCCGGCTGGCGGAGCACGGCTTCTCGGTCGTCGCGCTCGACGCGGGCGCATGGTGGCGGCCGCTCGAGGAATTCGCGTCCGACGAGTCGCACCAGCACAAGCTGTTCTGGACCGACGAGCGGCTCTGCGACGGCGCCGATCCGCTGACGCTCGGCACCAACAACAGCGGCCGCGCGGTCGGCGGCAGCACCGTGCATTTCGCGATGGTGTCGCTGCGCTTTCGGCCCGAGTGGTTCCGCTCGCGCACGGCGCTGGGCTACGGCGTCGACTGGCCGCTCGACTGGCGCGAGATGTGGCGCTACTACCGCGAGGTCGAGCAGGCGCTGAAGATCAGCGGGCCGGTGAGCTACCCGTGGGGGCCGCCGCGCCCGCGCTATCCGTACCGCGCACATGAGCTGAACGCGGCCGCGCTCGTGCTCGCGCGCGGCGCCGAGGCGCTCGGCATCGACTGGACGCCGACCCCGCTCGCAACGCTGTCCGCGCCGCGCGGTCGTGCGCATCCGTGTGTGTATCGCGGCTTCTGCATCAGCGGCTGCGCGACCAATGCGAAGCAGAGCGCACTCGTCACGTGGATTCCGCGCGCGGTCGCGGCCGGCGCCGAGGTGCGCGATCTCGCGATGGCGCTGCGGATCGAGGCCGCGGGCGATCGCGTGACGGGCGTGCATTACCGGCGCGACGGCCGCACGCGTTTCCAGCGTGCGCGCAATGTCGTCGTCGCCGGCTATGCGATCGAGACGCCGCGCTTGCTGCTGCTGTCCGCGAACGGACGCCATCCGCAGGGGCTCGCGAACAGCTCGGGCCTCGTCGGCCGCTACCTGATGGCGCAACTGAACCAGGCGTCGTGGGGGACGATGGACGACGAGGTGCGCTGGTACAAAGGGCCGCCGTCGCTGTCGCTCACCGAGCACTGGAACTACGTGGACGAAGGCAAGGACTTCTTCGGCGGCTACTGCTGGATGAGCCAGGGGCCGTTGCCGATCGAATGGGCGCGGAAGATCGCCGCGCGCGGGCTGTGGGGTGACGCGCTGAAGCGAGAGATGGCGCGCTACAACTTCCAGGCCGGCCTGAAGATCGTCGGCGAGACGCTGCCGCGCGCGGACAACCGCGTGACGCTCGCCGACGAGCGCGACGCGTTCGGGCTGCCGATCGCGCGCGTCACCTATTCGTACGACGACAACGACCGCCGGATGATGCGCCATGCGTTCGCGCAGATGGCGCGCTCGCTCGAAGCCGCCGGCGCGCGCGACATCTGGCACGAAGAAGACGACACCTGCCATCTCGCGGGCACCGTGCGGATGGGCGACGACCGGGCGACGAGCGTCGTCGACGGCGACTGCCGCAGCTGGGACATCCCCAACCTGTGGGTCTGCGACGGGTCGGTGTTTCCGACCGTCGGCGGCGTGAACCCGTCGCTGACGATCCAGGCGATCGCGTGCCGCACCGCCGATCGCATCCGCGCGCTCGTCGCGCGCGGCGACGCACATGCGCGCGCACGGTGGCGGTAGGCGGTCTCCGTCCGCCGCGCCGCGCACATCTGCCCGTTCAACTTTCGAGGAGTCACGACATGGATCCGTTCACTCGTCGCCCGATGCGCAAATCCCCGCACAGCGCGGCCTGCGCGCTGCTGGTGGCGGCCGTTGCCGCGCTGCCGGCATGGGGCCAGTTGCGCCCGCCGGCCCCCGCGGCCGTTGCCGACATGCCGACTCAAGCATACAAGCGCGCGGACCACCGGATGATGGAAACGATGGAAACCGCGCCGTACACCGGCGACGCCGATCGCGATTTCGTCGCGCACATGACGCCGCACCACCAGGGCGCGATCGACATGGCGCAGGTCGAGCTGAAATACGGCAAGGACCCGACGCTGCGCAAGCTCGCGCGCCGCATCATCGCCGCGCAGCGCGACGAGATCGCGCTGATGGAGCGCTGGCAGAAGGAGCACGGCGCGGCGCCGTGAGCGCCGGCGGCGATGCAGATGCGGCCGCGCTCGCCGTGATCGCCGGCGTCCGCGCAGAGGTCGCTGGAGTGCCGGACGACCGGCAGCGCTGTCACGCTGCCCGCGCTGCCGCTGTGCGGGTGGCGGTCGTACCGGGTGTTTCGCGGCAAGGTTCGTGGCGATATCGGCTGCGAACCCGAGCGACGACGATCTGCAAGGGCGCGCAGCATGGGACGTGAACGACGCGTGATGGACCACACGATCGACAGTGTCGCCGACTATATGGCCGCGATCGGCGCGGCGCAGGCTACCACGGCCTCGCGGCTGTTCCGCGGGCAGTGCAACGCCGGCTGGCCGCTCGTGCCGAGCATCGCGCGTCAGCGCGCATCGCCGGACGTGGAAGCGCAAATGCTCGACGAATTCACGCGGCGCGCGCTGCCGCATCTCGATCCGGCCCCGAACCTCGATGCGTGCGACTGGCTCGCGCTCGCCCAGCAGCACGGCATGCGCACGCGGCTGCTCGACTGGTCCGGCAACGCGCTGGCCGCGCTGTGGTTCGCGGTCAGGAGCGAGAACGGGATCGGGGCCGACGGCGCGGTGTGGTGCCTGTCGCACGATGCCGAGGACATCGCGACCGCGGCCGAGCGCCACGCGCCGTTGCAGGTGACGCGCACCAAGGTGTTCCGGCCGCGTCACGTGATGCCGAGGATTACCGCGCAGGACGGCTGGTTCACGATCCACCGCTACGACGCCGACGCGCAGGGTTTCGCGCCGCTCGACGAGGATCCGGACCTGGCCGGGCGCCTGGTCCGCATCGTCGTGCCGGGCGAGCGCTTCGGCGCGATCCGCCGCGAACTGGCCGGCGTCGGCGTCAGCATCGGTACGATCTTCCCTGACCTCGATGGCATTGCGCAACTAACGGACATCCGCTTTTTCCCCGACGACGAGGATACGCATGCGCCACGGTGAGCGGCGGTGGCCCGCCGCACGCACTGTTGCGCACGGCGGGTCCGGGTGTCCGCCCCGACGATTTTTCAACCGCTTGTCATTTCGGCCGCCCCCGGGGGCGGCGCGAAGCGGCCCGCGGTCTTGCGCTTCGGTTGCCGACCGAGGCGCCCGTACGAGGCACGGCACATGCTGTCTCGTGATGACGAAGCCCGGCGGTACCGGGTATCGACTACGGTGATTCCCATGACTTCCAGAACGCGTTCGAACAATCCGTTGTTGAATCTAGCGGTGGCCGTGGCGTGCGGCGCGGCGGCGATGTACTTCCTCGATCCGGCGTCGGGCCGGCGGCGGCGCGCCTACGTGCGCGACAAGGCGGCGGCGAGCCGGCACGGTGTGCTCGACTATGCGAACACGCAGGCGAAGCGGGCGACCGACCGCGCGCGCGGCGCGATCGCCGGGCTGCGCGCCGACTGGCTCGCGGGCGATGCGGACGACGTGGTGCTCGCCGAACGTGTACGCGCCGCGCTGGGCCATCTGGTCGGGCGTGCGCGCGACGTCGACGTGAGCGTCTCGCACGGGCATGTGCGCTTGAGCGGGCAGGTGGACGAAGCGGAACGGCATGCCATCGTCGACGGCATCGCCGCGGTGCATGGCGTGAAGGCCGTCGAGGACGCGATGGGCGCACGCAGCGAATACAAGGCGCCGCCCGGCGGCCCCGTGCACTGACGGCGGCATCGGCCGCGCGCCGGCGGGCGCGGTGAACGAAGCACGACGCGAATCCGGCGCCCGCGCGGCCGCCGCCACGGCGGCTGTGCGGCGCCCCATCCGGAGAACAGCTGATGACCGATCGCCCATCCCCCGGCACGCCGCCTCCCGCACCCGAAGCCGATGCGCATAACGCGCTCGAAAGCCTGCTCGGCAGTCTGCACCGGCACGGCTTCCTGCGCTTCGCGAACGAGGTCGTCAGCGCGAACGCGCAGATGGCCGAGACGTTCGTCGGCGCGCTGGACAAGCCCGGCATGCAAACCGGTGTGCAGAACCTTGCCGCACTCGTGATGGCGCTGTCGCGCATTCCGCCGGAGCAGTTCGGCAAGGTCGCGTTCGCGGCGGCCGATGCGCTGCGTCACATCGGCGCGTGGAAGCCGGATGAGCACGAACATGTCGCGCCCGGCGTGCGGGGTGCATACCGGTTGCTGCACGACGAAGCGTTGTGGGACGCGCTGACGCCGCTGCTCGAAGGGTTGAAGGTGTTCGCGCAAGGCCTCGCGCGCGAGTCTCCTAACCCCGCGATCCCGCCGGTCAGCGAGAGGCAGACGGACGCGTGACGGTGGCGCATTCGTGCGGCGCCGTGTTCATGTGAGTTCGGAACAGGCGCGGATACGCGAGCCGCGCTTCAAGAGGACATGCAGCCGGCCGCGGGCCGCCTGCGATTTTTCAATGCGTTGTCATTTGTTCCGCAGGCCGGACACCTGGCAGCGGCCGCCGGCCCGTACGAGCCGCGGCTCAACGTAGTTCAGCGCGTGCCGCGCCGTCCGCGCGCCGGCCGGGTGCGCCGCTTGCTTGCCCGCGCGCTTGAAGGCCGGCGCGGGCAATGCCGCCCGCGGCCACCGCCCTGGAGCGATCTTTCATGCCCGATGCGACCCTGTTCCCGTTGTCCGTTCATGAGCGATTCCGCGTCGTGCTGCGCCGCGCGTTCACGCCGGGACGACGCGGTGCGCGGATGCTGCCGGCAGGTATCCCGATCCCATACGCGGACGCAGCATCTACGGAGCTTGCACCGCCCACCGTCACCCGCGCCGGCGACGGCAACGCCGACAGCGGCCACGGCGGGCGCACCGGAGCCGGCCGCCACGACGAACGCGACACCGACGCACCGGGCGGCGGCGGGGGCGACGGCCATCCGCACGACGATCGCGGTGGCCGCACCGGCGGCGATGGCGACGGCGGCAACGGCGCAGGCGAAGGCGAACGCAAGCGGCCGGGCAAGAAGCCGTTGATCATCCTCGGCGCGGTGGCGGTCGTGCTGGTGATCGCCGGGCTCGTGTGGTGGCTCGCGACGCGCAACCAGGAAAGCACCGACGACGCGTACACGGACGGCAACGCGGTGGCCGTCGCGCCGCATGTATCCGGCTATGTGACACGGCTCGCCGTCGACGACAACACGTACGTGCACCGCGGCGACGTGCTGGTCGAGATCGATCCGCGCGACTATCGTGCGCACGTCGATGCGGCGCGCGCGCAACTCGGCCTCGCGCAGGCGCAGCTCGACGCGTCGCGGGTGCAGCTCGACATCGCGCACGTGCAATTCCCGGCCCAGTACAAGCAGGCGCGGGCCCAGATCGAATCGGCGGAGGCCGCGTACCGGCAGGCGCTCGCCGCGCAGGAGCGGCAGCGTGCGGTCGATGCGCGCGCAACCTCGCAGCAGGCGATCGACGCGGCCGACGCGCAGCGGGCGAGCGCCGATGCGAACGTCGCGATGGCGCAAGCGCAGGCGCGCACCGCGAGCCTCGTGCCGCAGCAGATCCGCCAGGCCGAAACGGCCGTCGAGGAGCGTCGCCAGCAGGTACTGGCGGCACGTGCGCAGCTCGATACGGCGAACCTCAACCTGTCGTACTGCGAAGTGCGCGCACCGTCCGACGGCTGGGTCACGCGCAGGAACGTTCAACTCGGCTCGTACCTGCAAGCCGGCGCGTCGGTCTTCTCGGTCGTCACGCCGCGCGTATGGATCACCGCGAACTTCAAGGAATCCCAACTGGAGCGGATGCGCATCGGCGATCGCGTCGACGTGTCGGTCGACGCGTATCCCGATCTCGACCTGCACGGTCACGTCGACAGCATCCAGCTCGGCAGCGGCGCGCGCTTCTCCGCGTTTCCGGCCGAGAATGCGACCGGCAACTTCGTGAAGATCGTGCAGCGCGTGCCCGTGAAGATCGTGCTCGACGGCCCGCTGCCGAACAATCCGCCACTCGGTCTCGGCCTGTCGGCCGAACCGACCGTGCACCTGAAATGACCGGCCGCCGCGCGGCGGCCCGCTTTCACCGGAGCGATCCGATGCCCGACATCCGCACGTCCGCCATGTTGACGGGGGCCCGTCGATGAACCGGCCGCCCGACAAGCCGCCCAACGGGTCCTCTTCGGCCGGCGGCGCGTGGCGGCCCGCCGCGAACCCGTGGGTCATCGCGATCGTCGTCACGCTCGCCGCGTTCATGGAGGTGCTCGACACGACGATCGTCAACGTCGCGCTGCCGCATATCGCCGGGACGATGTCCGCGAGCTACGACGAGGCGACCTGGACGCTCACGTCGTACCTCGTCGCGAACGGCATCGTGCTGCCGATTTCCGGCTTCCTCGGGCGCCTGCTCGGCCGCAAGCGCTACTTCCTGATGTGCATCGCCGCGTTCACTGTGTGCTCGTTCCTGTGCGGCGTTGCGACCAACCTGGGCGAGCTGATCGTGTTCCGCGTGCTGCAGGGGCTGTTCGGCGGCGGGCTGCAACCGAATCAGCAGTCGATCATCCTCGACACGTTTCCGCCCGAACAGCGCAACCGCGCGTTCTCCATCTCGGCGATCGCGATCGTCGTCGCGCCGGTGCTCGGGCCGACGCTCGGCGGCTGGATCACCGATCATTTCTCGTGGCGCTGGGTGTTCCTGCTCAACGTGCCGATCGGCGCGCTGACCGTGCTCGCGGTGATGCAGCTCGTCGAGGATCCGCCGTGGCGACGCGGCGCCGAGCGCGGGATCTCGGTCGACTACATCGGCATCGGGCTGATCGCGATCGGGCTCGGCTGCCTGCAGGTGATGCTCGATCGCGGCGAGGACGAGGACTGGTTCGGATCGAACTTCATCCGCGTCTTTGCGGTGCTGTCGGCGCTCGGCCTGATCGGCGCGACGCTGTGGCTGCTGCGCGTGAAGAAGCCGGTGGTCGACCTGTCGTGCCTGCGCGATCGAAACTTCGCGCTCGGCTGCGTGACCATCGCGACGTTCGCGGCCGTGCTGTACGGCAGCGCGGTGATCGTTCCGCAACTCGCGCAGCAGCACCTCGGCTATACGGCGACGCTCGCGGGGCTCGTGCTGTCGCCCGGCGCGCTGCTGATCACGCTGGAAATCCCGCTCGTGAGCCGGCTGATGCCGCACGTGCAGACGCGCTACCTGGTCGGCTTCGGTTTCGTGCTGCTGTCGGTCGCGCTGGTCTATTCGCGGCTGCTGGTGCCGGACATCGACTACCGGCACCTGGTGATGATCCGCTGCGCGCAGTCGCTCGCGATCGGCTTCATGTTCGTGCCGATCACGACGCTCGCGTACCTGACCGTGCCGCAGCGGCTCAACGACGATGCATCCGCGCTGTTCACGATGTTCCGCAACGTCGCGGGCTCGATCGGCATCTCGGTGTCGACCGCGCTGATCCGCGAGCGGACGCAGGCGCGCATGGCGCACCTGTCCACGCACATGTCGCCGCTGTCGCAGAACTTTCAGGACGCGCTGCACGAGAACGTGCGCGCGATCGGCGCGCTGTCGGGCGTGCCGCCGCCGGCCGCGCTGCAAACCTCGACCGGCCGGCTGTACGAGACGTTCATCTCGCAGGCGACGATCCTCGCGTATATCGACGTGTTCGCGATTCTCGCGGTGTTCTGCGCGTTCAGCATTCCGCTGACGTTCCTGTTCTCGCCGGTGAAGGCCGCACGCGGCGCGGGAGGGCATTGACGATGACGATCCATCGACAGCGCGGCAACCGCCGGCATGCGCTGCAACCGCGCGGCCTCGCCGCGATGCTGGCGGCCTGCTTGGCGATCACTGGCTGTACCGTCGGACCGGATTTCAAGCCGCCGCATGCGGATGTGCCGGCCAACTGGCATGACCTGCAGGCGTCGGCTGCGGCCGCATCGCCCGCATCGGCCGCCGGCGCGCATGCGCCGTCGTCGCCGACGACCCGCGCCGATCCCGACCCGCGCTGGTGGCGCGCGTTCGGCGATCCGCTGCTCGATCGCCTCGTCGAGCGTGCCGCGCGCGACAACCTCGACGTGCAGGCGGCCGTGCTGCGCATCGCGCAGGCGCGTGCGCAGGTGCGCGCGGCCGCTGCGCAGGGCTTGCCGAACGTGCGGACGAACGCGAGCTACCAGCGCGAGCAGTTGGGCCTCAAAGGAATCATCGAGGAACAGGGCATCGACCAGCGCGTCGATCGTCTCGGCGCGCCGGGTTCGCCGCTCGACCGCTTCGGGCCGGGCACTGGTGCGAGCGTGCAGCAGGGCGCGGACGCGGCGATCGATTCGCTCGAAGCGCCGGTCAATGTGTGGCAGGCCGGGTTCGACGCATCATGGGAACTCGACCTGTTCGGGCGCGTGCGTCGCTCGGTCGAATCGGCCGGCGCGCAGGCGAGCGCCGCGGTCGCGAGTCGCGACGATGCGCTGCTGTCGCTGCAGGCCGAAGTCGCGCAGACCTATCTGCAACTGCGCGGCGCCGAAGCGCAACGCACGCTGGCCGACGACCTGCAACGCGCGCAGCGCGACCTGCTGGATCTCACGCGCGAGCAGGCCGCGCACGGTCTCGCGAGCGACCTCGACGTGCGCAGCGCCGATGCGCGGCTCGCGCAGATTCGCGCGCAGCTGCCGCAGTTCGACCAGCAGATCGTGCTGCTGCGCAACGGCCTCGCGTATCTGGTCGGCGGCGCCCCGGGCGCGCTCGACGACTGGCTCGACGCGCCGCGCGCGTTGCCGGGCGTGCCGCCCACCGTGCCGGTCGGGCTGCCGTCGACGCTGGCGCGCCGGCGGCCCGACATTCGCCGCGCGGAGGCCGAGCTGCATGCGGCGACCGCCGACGTCGGCGTCGCGGTCGCGCAGTTCTATCCGGATATCTCGCTGACCGGGCAGGTCGGGTTGCGCGCGGCGCACGTGCGCGAGCTCGCGCACTGGTCGCATCTGTTCTACTCGTTCGGGCCGGCCGTGTCGTTGCCGATCTTTTCGGGCGGGCAACTCGTATCGAACCTGCGGCTGTCGCAGGCACGCCAGGCCGAAGCGGCGCTCGCCTATCGAAGGGCCGTGCTCGTCGCGCTGCGCGACGTCGACAACGCGCTGGCCGTCTACCGGACCGACCAGGCACGCGCGGCCGCGCTCGACGATGCGGTCAAGGCCGAGCAGGGCGCGCTGGAACTCGCGCGCGATCGTTACCGGAAGGGGTTGTCGCCGTTCCTCGACGTGCTCGACGCCGAGCGGCAATGGTCGGAGGGGCGACAGCAGGCGGTGCAGGGCGCGTTGCAGACGACGACCGATCTCGTCGCGCTGTACAAGGCGCTGGGCGGCGGATGGCAGACGACCGGGCCGGCCGCGGAGGCGGCTACGGTCGGCGCGGTGCCGCCGTCACGAGCCGATATGACTCGCGTGCAATAGCTGTAGCGGTCGCGTCGGCGACACCGGTCACAGCGGCCACATCGGCGACATCGGCCGCACTGCGGCCGCCGGTCCGCGGCATCCCGATTACCTGCACGCGCGCGAAAACAGCAGCGAATCGGCGTCGTTGAAGCGGATCCGCACCGCATCGGCATACCCGGCCTTCTCCGCGACGCGGATCGACGCGACGTTGGTCGGCGCGATCAGGCATACGCTGCGTTCGAACCGGTTCTGCGCGTCGAGCCAGCCGAGCGCATGCGACAGCGCTTCGCTAGCGTAACCTTTGCCGTGCGCCCAGCTCGTGAGCGCCCAACCGGCTTCCGGCACGCCGCGAATCGACGGCTCGACCGCGCGGTGGAAGTCGGCGAAGCCGAGATCGCCGACGTAGCGGCCCGACGCCTTCTCGCGAATCGCCCAGTAGCCGTAGCCGAGCAGCGGCCACAGCCCGCGATAGGCGAGCAGCCGCATCCACGAGTCGCGTGGCGCGGACGGCTGGCCGTTGAAGATATGCGCGACGACGGTCGGCTCGGCCCACATCGCGGCGAGCGCGTCGAAGTCGCCGAGCGGATGGCCTTCGAGTATCAGGCGGGGGGTGTCGAGAACCGGCGGGGACATGACGGGCGGCAGCGCGCTGAATGTCATTCGGCGTTCCATGTGAAAGGGGCAGGGAAGGCGTGGCCGTGCGCCGCGCCAGGGCCCCGTACGATACCGCGGAAATCGGCGCGCCGCTGCCGATCCCTGCCTGCTTCGGGGAATGCAAACGCATCGAGCGGATGGCCGTCGCCGACGTCTGCCGGTGGCGGCACGGTCAAGGTCGCACGACGGCATCGCGGCCCGACCGTGGCGGAGGGCGCTCGACGAATGCGGGTCGATCGCCGGCAGCGTGTTGGGAAAGTCAGGCGCGGCGGGTTGTGCGCGGACGCGTCACGGCGGACATCGATACGCCCGCATGTTTCGCACGAAGCGGCATCGCGCCCGCACCCGCCGTTCCTACTTGCGGCTCTTCAAGAAGCTGCGGCCGTGCGCGGTGATCGACGCGCCGGAACGGCTGTTCGACGCATGGCTGACGAAGCCCGCGCCGACGAGTTCCTGTTCGACCGACCAGCCGAGCGCCGGCGCATCGCGGCCGTAGCGCACATCGGCGAGGCGCTCGAGCGCCCAGAGTGCAGAGGCCGACAGATTGGGGGTGTTGGACATGACGTTGTCGTTCATCGCTTCCTCGGAGAGTGGTGATTCAGGGTGAACGGCACGAGGCCGTGGAGTCGGGCGACGCGGGGTCAACCCGCCTGCAGCAATGGCAGCAGCGCGTGGAGCGCGGCTTCCTCGTCGGGACCGGTGGCGAGCACCTGCGCGGACGTGCCGCCATGCATCTGCAGCGCCGCGATGGCCGTCGCGTCCTTCGCACTGCCGCTGAGCCCGTTGGCGAGCAGCAGGATGTCGCTTTTGAAGCGGTGTGCCGCCGCGACGATCGCGTCGCGGGACGCAATCGCGCGGTCGCGGTTCCATGCGGGGCCGATTTCAACGTAGACGACGGTTGCCACGATGCGGATCAGCCTCGGGGAAAGTCGTCGGAACGGCGTGCCATGGCCGACCCGCAGGCCCGGCACACGGCTTCCCGACGGGGCGCCGGGCCTTGCGCGCCCGGCACCGGTGCTTCATTCATCTCGAACATGTCGACATCCTCAGCGAAACCGCCATCAAGTCCGGCGAATGATCGAAAGTGGATGATTATAATACGACAGCCTGATTATGTGTATTGCATTATAATGCCGTGTGCATGAAGGCCGCCCCGTCGCCCTGTCGACGGGCCGCTGCGATGCGCGATCCGGGCCACGCGCTTGCGTGCCCGGCACTTTTTTCGATTGACCCGAACTCCCACCGAATGGAAGCTGCAATGAACGCCGCCCCCGCCTGCCCGCAATGCGCGATGGAAAACACCTACCCGGACGGCACGCTGACCGTGTGCGCGGACTGCGGACATGAATGGTCGGCCGGTGCCGGCGCGGACGCCGGCGACGAACCGGCCGGCGACGTCGTCAAGGACGCGAACGGCAACGTGCTGTCGGACGGCGATTCGGTCGTGCTGATCAAGGACTTGCGCGTGAAGGGCTCGTCGATCACGTTGAAGATGGGCACCAAGGTCAAGAGCATCCGGCTCGTCGGCGGCGATCACGAAGTCGATTGCAAGACCGACATGGGCGGCTTCATGCTGAAGGCGTGCTACCTGAAGAAGGTCTGACCGCACGCGGTTCGACCGACTCTCCGATTACCGGGCTGCCGACCATGAGCGAGGATCGAATTTCCTATGACGCATTCCTGCGGTTTCTGACGATGCCTTTGAACGATGGCCGTCCGTTCGTGCTCGAGACAAAGCACACGGTCTCGCTGCACTTCGACCACTTCGGCACGCAGAGCTTCATGTCGCTGAAGGATCCGGTCC
>Ga0207667_10005566_pt1 | contig 15373 bp, 10 predicted proteins | sample KBSCornC52_FD_184301 | JGI IMG/M metagenome (GOLD analysis project Ga0207667, IMG submission 184301) | Corn rhizosphere microbial communities from Kellogg Biological Station, Michigan, USA - KBS Corn C5-2 (SPAdes) (version 2) | ecosystem: Host-associated > Plants > Roots > Rhizosphere > Soil ... | reverse complement strand
AGGGGGCACCGCCGCACTCCAAAACGCAAGCGCCAGAAGCCGCTTCTTTGAATTTGTAGACGGCCCCGGCTCGACTCACCACACCGCTTTGAAGGAAAAGTCGTCGAAGTCCGCGGTGACGGCGGAGGCGATGTAGCTATGGATCAAAATATAAGCGGAGACCGCACCGGCGGGTGCGACCTTCTGGAAGCTGAAAGGCGTCCATGATGTCGCAGAGTTGGGGATGGTGATGGTGTAACGGTCGGAGAGGTCGTTGCCATTGGCATCCTTGAAAATCAGATAAACCCCCACGCCGCTGCTGCCGGAGATGATGCGGGAGAAGAAATCGACCTCGTAGTTATAACCTTCCGCGACGGGGAAGAGGGGTGATTTCAAGCTCGATCCCGCGGTGGTCGTCGTGTCGGTTACGCGAATGCCCAGCGCTCCCGAATGGGCGGCGAGACTGGTGGCCACGGTCATCGCGCCGTCGCCGGTGCTATCCCAGCCGCTCAAGCCGGACTCAAAACCGCTGGAGGCAAACGGATAAACCGGATTGCGCTGCCAGTCGAAGATGGAGGTCGTCACCGGCGCCGGCCGCGATGGCAATTCCAGGAAGGTGAAGTTATCGAAATCCGCGGTGACCACGGCCGCGCTATACGAATGGATCTGCACGCGAACGGTCGCGGCATTACTCGGCGCGGTGGCCCGCACGAGATTTTCCGTCCATGCGCTATTGGCCGCGAGGTCGACCAGGGTCGGCGGTTGAATGATCGTCCCGGTCGAGTCGAAGAACTGGAGATACACGCCGATACCGCTGCCGGAATTAATGCGCGACCAGAAACGGGCCTGGTAAGTGGTGCCTGGCGTAGCGGGGTATTTCTTGGTGCTGCACGCCGAACCGGCGCTGGTGCTCGTGTCGGTAATCCGTACGCCATAGGTCCCGGATTCCGCGGCGGCGGTCGTAACCGCGCTCATGCCATTGTCGCCGGTCAGGTCCCAGGCTTCGAGTCCGTATTCAAAGCCCGCGTTCGGGATCTCTTTGGTCATTTCGCCGAAAGAAAAGTCATCGAAATCCACCGTCTGCACCGCCGTGCTGTAGGTATGGACGAGAATCTGTGCCGTCACCGCGCCGGTCGGCGCCATGTCGATGTTTTGCAGGAGCTGCCAGCCGGGGTTGGTCCCGATGGTCGTCGGCGCGCTGCTGCGAATGAGATGGCCGGTGCTGTCGTAGAAATTGATATAGAGGCCGGTGCCGTTGCCGCCGGAGATGACCCGGCAGAAGGCGCGCGCGGCATACACATGATCGGCCACGACGCTGAACGACGGCGACAAGAGATTCGAGCCGAGCGAAGTGCTCGTATCGGTCACGCGCACCCCATTCGTCCCGCTGTGCGCCGCGGCGGTGGTCACGACCGTCATCCCGTTGTCGTTGGCCGTGCTCCAGCCGGTGAGGCCGGATTCGAAGCCGGGATTGCTGAACGACGCAGCGGCGAGGGTGTCGCTCACGGTGTTACCGCTGGTTACAGAGGGCGCCGAACTGCCGACGGCCAGCGCCGCGAGGGGCAACGAGCCGTTGAGCCGGTTGTTCACGATTTCCGTGCCGGTGATATCCGCGGTGCTGAGATTGATGCCGCCGGTGGGATTGCGCAGGAGGAATGTGTTATCCTCGATGATGTGGTCGCTGCTCTTCGTCATCGCGAGCACGCCAGCGCCGGTGTCGGAGACGATGCGGTTGTGCAGGAAGAGCCACTGCTGGTTCGAACCGCCGAGCCACGCGCCGTCCAGGGGGCTCGTCACGTCGCAATTGTAAATGACATCGCGCGGTCCATTGGGACCGTGCAGGGTATCGCCGGGGGCGGAGGAATACAAGCCGTAGCCGTAGCCGCCATTGCCCCGGTCGGAGAGAATGGTGCAATTCTCGAAGAGGTTTTCATTGGCCCAGCCGGCATGCCATTGGGCGTCGCTATCGCTGAAAGTGCTGTTGCGAAAGACATTCCCCGATGCCGACCACTGCACGAGCGGTGCGTGCCGTAGCTCATAAGTCGTCATGTTATCCGCGAGGGAATCGTAAGCGCGGTCCCAACTGCAATAGGCGGTGCCGGCCTCGCCTTTGTACCAGGCATCATTGCAAATGGAGTCGCGCATCTCACAGTTTTTCGCCGGCGAGAAATAGATCGGCATGCGACCCGGCTTCTTGATCTGGACATTCTTCGCCCAGCATCCATAAGCCCACGAAAAGACCAGGCCGCTCGTCCACACGTTGTAGGGTTGCTGCAGGGTGAGGCTTTCGACCCCGCAGCCCGAGATCGGCACGATGCGTTTGATGTAAGCATGCGTGACGTCTGAGCCATCCGCGATCGGATAATCGAGGCGCAGGGGTTGGGTGAAAGTGACCGAGGTCGCGGTGACCGAGGCGACGACGTACTGGCACACCCGGAAGAGATCGGCCGTCACGCAGGCATTGCCCGTTTCGGCGTTCCAGGTCGGTGTACTCGGCGCCTGGATCTGCACGAGGTCGCCCGGATTAATGCCATGCCCCGAGGGCACCTGCACGGTTATTTGCCCGCGGGTGGCGCTGGCGGTGAGCAGAATGTTCGAGGTGTTGAATCCGGAGCCGCAGAAATTGATCGCGCCGAGGAGGCTGGGCTGTGGGATGGCGTTGGGATCGGTGCTGTTGTTGAGCGTGTAGGTCGCGGTTTTCGTCAATATCGTCCCGCTATCGTAGTCGGCTTCGGCGACGACATCATGGGCGCCGGTGCCGACGAGAGCACGGATGGCCGAGCCATTCGTCCCGATGGAAAAGGCGTCACCCCAGGTCCCGGTGGCCTTTGCCAGTTGGGTGACGAGGTGGAGTGTGCCGCTCGAATCCTTGGCCGAGATGGCGATGCGGTTGAGCCCGTTGGGATCCGCCTGCGCCTGGATGAAGGTGTTGTTATAGAGCGTCGTGGCTCCCGCCGGGTTTTGGTAAAAGACGACGTTGTTGACCGGCGCCTGGAATTGGAAGAGCAGCGTGGTGCTGGTCTGCCCGGCGCCGCGGATTACGATGTTGTTTTGCCGGATGCAGACCGGCCGCGAGAGATAGTAAGTGCCCGCGGGAATGCTGACCACGCCGCCACCGGCGGCCGAGGCGGTCGCCGCCGCCGACTCGAGCGCGGCGGCGATGTCCGTGTTGGGCGCATTGGTAATCGTGGCGCGGACGACGAGATTCGTCGGGATTCCACCGGGGACGCCGGCATACCGCCAATCGGGATAAATAATGCCATCGGGGCCGGGAAGATCGGCGGCGGTCAGTTGCTGGCCCGGGCTGGGAGCGGCGCTCGCGAGCAGCGCGGCAAAAGTGAGGGCAGTGAGTGCGCCAAGGCGCGACGAGACAAGAGCACAGGGGGACGTTCTCATGACTTCGGATGGGGGTAAGCCGCGGAGTATGTCCAAACCGCTCCCGAGGCGTCAATGCCGGGCTAACTTATTCCTAAGTTAGCGGATATTATTCCAACATCAGTTGCATGATGTGCACATCCAACAGGCGGCCGAACTTGCGGCCCACTTCCTTGAGCGTGCCGACATGCACAAAGCCGGCGCTCTCATTGAGATGAACGCTTTCGTGGCTGTCTTCGGCGATACGGGCGATCAACGTATGGTATCCCAGGCGTCGCGCTTCGGCGATGATCGCCTCCTTGAGCCGGCGGCCGATCCCGCGCCCGCGCTGAGTGGAGTGCACATAAAACGAAGTCTCCGCGGTGGCATCATACGCCCGGCGCTCGGACCAACTGGTCAGCGATGCCCAGCCCACGACCCGGTCATCGACAATCGCGACCAGAACGGGATGCCGCTCATCATGTGCCTGCAACCACTGCGCGCGGTCTTCGACGCTTTTCGTCTCCGTGTCAAAAGTCGCCGTCGTGGTCAGAATCGCTTCGTTGTAAATCTCGGCGATGGCGGCGGCGTCACTTCCTTCCGCCCGACGGATGATCGCTGGCTGGTGGGATGGCATCACGATTTTAGTGGAACAATGGATGAATGGTGCCCGATGTCGAGGGACGGCGGCCAGGATGGCCGCCCTACAATTTCTGCTGCGGGATCGCTTTCTGAGTACCTCCCGGGAGAGATGGGCAATGCGCAGGAACGCGTCCCTCCGTCGAAGGTCGCCGCCCCGATCTTCTACTCGAACGTCTGCCGCGGATTCTCGCGGAGATATTTGATCACCGCGTCGATGAAAGGTGCTCCGAATTCGTCGAGCTTCTTGGAGCCGACGCCGGTGAGGTTGCTGAACGTATCCTCGGTCGTTGGATACTCGCGGGCCATTTCCCGGAGGGTGACGTCGCCGAAGATGACGTAGGCGGGGACGTTGCGGCTGTCGGCGATTTCTTTGCGCAGGCGGCGCAATTGCTCGAAGAGGCGTTCGTCGCAGGCGATTTCGCCGCGGCGGCTGCGCGCTTTCTTTTCAGCGATGGCGACGGGTTTGGTGAGGGTGATCTTTTGGCGGCTCTTGAGCGCGGCGAGGCCTTCGGCGGTGAGACCCACGGTGGCGAATTTCTCGGGGCTCTGCTCCAGCAAGCGAAGGCGAATGAGCTCGCGGCCGATGGATTGCCACGCGCCGCGTTTCATTTCCCGGCCGACGCCGTAGGCGGAGATTTGTTCGTGCCCCCATTTGCGGACGGCCTCGGTCTCGCCGCCGGTGAGGACTTCGATGACGTGGTTGAGGCCGAAATTGAACCCGCTGCGCTGGCGGATGCGGTAGACGCAGGAGAGGAGCTTTTGCGCGGCGAGCGTGCCGTCGAAGGTCTCGCGCGGGGTCAGGCAATTGTCGCAGCCGCCGCAGTTTTCCTCGGGCCATTCTTCGCCGAAATAGCCGAGCAACTCGACGCGCCGGCAGGCCGAACTTTCGGCGAAGTGGACCATCTGCTGAAGTTGCGCGCGGGCGATGCGGCGCTCCTCGGGATCGGTCTTTTCCTCGATGAACGAGGTCTGCTTCACCACATCGGCGGCGGAGAAAAGGAGGACGCATTCGCTGGGGAGACCGTCGCGGCCGGCGCGGCCGGTCTCCTGATAGTAGCCTTCGATATTCTTCGGCAGATCGTAATGCAGGACGAAGCGGACGTTGGGCTTATTGATCCCCATGCCGAAGGCGATGGTCGCGCAGATGACGCGCACCTCATCGCGCAGGAAGAGCTCCTGATGCCGGCTGCGCTCCTCGGCGGTGAGGCCGGCGTGATACGGCTTGGCGGGGATGCGGTCTTCGACGAGACGTTCGGCGACGCTTTCCGTGGCCTTGCGACTGGAGCAATAGATGATGCCGCTCTCGCCCCGGCGACTGCGCAGGAAGGCGAGCACTTGATCGTAAGGCTGCGCCCGCGGGACGACACGGTAGGTGAGGTTCGGGCGATTGAAGCTGGCGGTGTAGCAGCGCGGGTCGCGCAGGTGCAGGCGCTCGATGATGTCCGCTCGCACCCGCTCGGTGGCGGTGGCGGTGAGGGCCATGACGGGTACCTCGGGCAGGGTCTCGCGCAACTCGGCGAGCTGCCGGTATTCCGGACGGAAATCGTGGCCCCATTCGCTGATGCAGTGCGCTTCGTCGATGGCGATCTGGGTGACGTTCCAGGCGCGCAGGTTATCGACGAACCCGGGGAGCATGAGGCGTTCGGGGGCGGCGTAGAGCAGACGGAATTCGCCCCGGTGCAAGCCGCGGAAGCGGGCCCGGGCCTCGTCGCCATCGAGGGTGGAATTCAGGAACGTTGCCGGGACGCCGGTGGCGGTGAGGGCATCGACCTGGTCCTTCATCAGCGCGATGAGGGGCGAGACGACCACGGTGAGGCCCTCGCGAAGCAGGGCGGGGAGCTGAAAGCAAAGGGACTTGCCGCCGCCGGTAGGGAGGAGGGCGAAGACATCGCGCCCGGCCAGCGCATCGGTGATGATTTCCTGCTGCAGCGGACGGAAGGAATCATAGCCGAAAGTTTGTTTCAGCGTGGCGAGCAGGGAGCGGGACGAGATCAAGGCTGGTATATCACGGCAGCAGAGGCGTGCGCGCAAGTGTGTCGTGCCGGGGAACGTCGAGAGGGCTCATGTTCTCTCTGTAGCGAGGCGGTTTTCGGGTCTGCTCACCGCCGATTCTAAATAGTCCCCGTAAATCCGCGTAAGGGGTTTCTCCTGAGGTTGAATACACAGAGCTCCGAGGGCGCGGCGAACGCAGCCTGCTTTTTAAGGCAGTATGAAAACAATAACTGCCATAATAACAGCCATGATGCTCTTCGGTGGCATCTCTTGCTTCGCCGGAGGCCTCCGGATCGGAGACACGCCGGCGGCTCGGATCGCCAAGGATGCCAGCATCCCCGGCAAGGGGAAGCAGGGTGAATGTTTGCCCTTCGCCCTCGCGCTGCAGAAGAAGCTGCAGGCGGCGGGGATTTCCGCGCAGGTGGTCGTTTACGGCTACGAAGCCGGCGGCGTCCCTTCGGTGGGGACGGATGGCGAGATTTCGGCTCAGCCGGTGGGTGGAGCGGCGGCGCGTGCCTCGCATGCCGCGGTGGTCTACGAAGATCGCGGGCGCACTTACATGATGGACAATCAATCGTGGACGCCGCGCTGGATTCATAATGCCTCGCCGGTGCAGATGGCGCAGCAGTTCAGCGGGATCAATTACAGCGTGAAGATGGCGCGGGTGATGAATGGGGTGGACGGGCAACCGAAGGCGCCGATGGCGAGCGCGAAGCGGCAGATCGCGGCGAATTGACGGGAGCGCATCCTAAGTACTTTTTGCCCGCCATTTGATACTGCTACAGATGGTGCTTTTGGGAGCGGCGACTTTCCTGTCGCTGACCAAACCCAGGCGCGGAGCGCCATTTTCTGGGCGTCGCTCCGCGACGCAGGGCGACAGGAATGTCGCCCCTCCCAAGGAAACCGTGGCCACGCCCCATCTTCTAAGGCGACCCACCCGAATGTGGGTAATGCTTAGAGCGCATCCCCGCAGGGGCTCGCGCTGTTAAAACGCCTTATAATGCACGCTTAGCGTGCGAAAGCTCTGCGTGGTATTTACGGCGGCGAAGTAGACGAGCTCGATGGCCGTGTTGTTCTGGTTCCACTTGTAGCCGACGATCTTTTGCGTGACGTCGCTTTCCGGGGCCTGTTCGGTGCGACGGGCGATAAGCTGGCCGTCGCCGTAACGCTGCTCGAGGCGCTTGCGCACGTCATTCATCAGGCCGGTGTAACGGGTGTCGTCCCAGCCGTCCTGCTGGTACTGCAGCTCGACTTCCACCAGTTCGCCCCGGTGAAAATAGAAAACCGTGCGTTTCAACCCGGTCTGGAGCAGGCCTTCGACGTCCCAGGCCTCTTTGCCATCGATGAAATGCTTGTCGACGATGGTGGCTTTCGCGCCAATGAGCAGCTTCTCGAGCCGCTGGGAAGTCTCACCCCAGCGCAGGCCAAAAGGCGGATTGATTTCCTCGGCGCGCAAGACGCCGGCTCCCAGAAACAGGAGCATGACGAAAAGACGGACGAGGGGTTTCAACATTTTACGCAGCGAAGATAGCGTGGGTTCGCGACCGGGCGAGTGACATTTTCGTCACTGAGCGCGCTGGCGATTGATTGGGAGACTGGGAGACAAACCAGTGGGAAAATGGTTTGGCCAGCGAATCACACTGATGACGCGAATGAAGAGTTTCCCATTCGTGTCATTCGCGTGATTCGCAGGCAGTTCTTCACGGCATCTTGGAGCGCGCTGGACGCCTTCAGGTTCAATTCTTTTTCGCCGTGCTCGAGATGTAAACTTCGCGCAGTTGCTTGAAGTCGACTTCGACGGGCGAATGGGTCATGAGATCGCAGCCGCGGTTGTTCTTCGGGAAGGCGATGACTTCGCGAATGGATTCCGCGCCGACGGCCAGCATGACCAGGCGATCAAGACCGAGCGCGATGCCGCCGTGGGGCGGGGCGCCGAAGCTGAACGCACGCAGGAGGTGGGCAAACTTGAGCTGCTGTTCCTCGGGGCCGACGCCGAGCACTTCGAACATCTTCGCCTGCAGATCCTTCTCGTGGATTCGGATGGACCCGCCGCCGAGCTCCACGCCATTGAGCACCACGTCGTAGGCGATGGCGCGGACCTTGGCATATTCGCCGGCTTCGAGGGCGGGCACGTCCTCGGCCTTCGGGCGGGTGAAGGGATGGTGCACGGCGACCCAGTGGTTGTCCTCCGGCGAGAAGGCGAGCAGCGGGAAATCGACGACCCAGAGGAAGTTGAGCTCGTCCTTCTTCGCGGCGAGCAGGCCGAGGATGTCGGCGCAGCGCAGGCGGACGCGGCCGAGCACTTCGGCCACGGCTTCGAGCTTCATGTCCGCGCCGAAGAACAGGACGTCGCCGGCGGCGAAGCCCATGCGCTCGGCGAGCGCCTTTTTCTCGGCGTCGCTGAAGAATTTGACGATCGGCGATTCCCATTCGCCGCCCTCACTCCACTTGATGTAAGCGAGGCCCTTGGCGCCGAACTCGGTCTTGACCCATTCTTCCCATTTCTTGAGCTGCTCCTTGCTGAGCAATGCGGCCGCGCCTTTGGCGTTGAGCGCCTTGATCACGCCGCCACTATCGGCGACGGAGCGGAAGACCTTGAAGCCGGATTCCTTGAAGATGTCGGCGAGATCGACGAGCTCCAGGCCGAAGCGCAGGTCGGGCTTGTCGGAGCCGAAGCGGTTCATCGCATCGGCATAGGTCATGCGCGGGAAGGGCGTGGGGATATCGACCCCGCGGGCTTCCTTGAAGATGCGCTTGAGCATGCCTTCGATGAGCGTCTGGATCTCGACGTCGGTGATGAACGAAGCCTCGACGTCGATCTGGGTGAACTCGGGCTGGCGATCGGCGCGCAGGTCTTCATCGCGGAAGCAGCGGGCGATCTGGAAATACTTTTCCAGGCCGGCGACCTGCAGGAGCTGCTTGTACTGCTGCGGGGCCTGCGGCAGCGCGTAGAAGGTGCCGGGGTTGAGCCGCGACGGCACGAGGAAGTCGCGCGCGCCCTCGGGCGTGGGGTTCGAGAGCACGGGGGTCTCGATCTCGAGGAAGCCGGCGTCGTCGAGGTAATCGCGGGTCGCTTTCACGATGCGATGGCGCAACTTGAGGTTGCGCTGCATGTGCTCCGTGCGCAGGTCGAGGTAACGGTATTCGAGGCGCAGGTCTTCGTTGACCTTCGGGTCATCGAGCGGGAAGGGGGGCACGTCGGCCTTGTTGAGAACCTTCAGTTCGGTGGCAATGATTTCAATGGCGCCGGTGGCCAGCTTGGCGTTCTCGGTGCCAGGCAGGCGGGCGGCGACTTTGCCGGTGATCTGGATGACGTCTTCACTGCGCAGCTTGTGGGCGGCAGCGGCAACCTCGGGGTTTTCTTCCGGGCGGAAGACGATCTGGGTGACGCCTTCGCGGTCGCGCAGGTCAATAAAGATGACGCCGTGGTGATCGCGGTTGGTATTCACCCATCCAGCGAGCGTGACGGATTGGCCGATGTCGGCGGGGCGAAGTTGATGACAGGAATGGGTGCGATACATGGCAGGGGCGCGGAATGTAGCCGGATTCGGGCGGAGGGGGAGTATTTTTTGAAGGGAAAACGAGGGGTAGGGAAGTGCTTAGTTCTTAGTGCTTAGTAGTGCCAGGAAGAGAACCGGCGCCCGATGCGGCCGACTAAGAACTAAGCACTAAGCACTAAGAACTCCCCCCTAAACCCCTGTAGCGTCGGACTTGACCTTGAGCCCAGTCCGCGTGACCGTTCGCCCCGTGCTATCCATCGCCAAACTCCGCCGCGTTCTCCCCCTCGCTATTTTTCTCCTGCTGCCGGTGCTCAGCCCGGCGGCCATCAAGTCCGTCCAGTCGAATCATCTCGAAGAGGCCGAGCAGGCCCTGAAGGACAATCGGATCGACGATGCCCTGACGGCGCTCGATGCCGCCCTGGCCGACGATCCGGATAATGCCGCCGCACATTTCTGGCGGGGACGCCTGCGCGCGGGCCGGGGCGAATACGACAAGGCGCTGCCCGATTTGAACGCGGCCATCCGTCTGAAGCCGAGCGCCGAAGCCTACGCGCACCGCGGGTACATCTACCAGAAGCAGCACAAGCTCGACGACGCGCTGGCCGATTTCAACCAGGCGCTACGGCTCGAGCCGCAGCATTACCTCGCGCTCTTCCTGCGGGGCCTCGTGCTCGGCGACGCCGGCAATACCAAGGCCGCGCTGGACGATCTCGATGCGGCGCTGGCCATTCAGCCCGATAGCAAAGAAGTGCTGCAGGCGCGTGGCCAGGTCCATGTGCTGCGCAAGGAACTCGACGACGCCCGGGCCGATTTCGAGCGCTGCATTCAGCTCGATCCGAAGGATCCCGCCGGCCACACCGGTCGCGGCGGGGTGAATTATCTGAAGGGCGATTTCAAGGAAGCGGTGGAGGATTACACGCAGGCCGTGGAACTGCTGCCGAAGGATCCGCAGCCGCTGGCCCAGCGCGGCTATGCCTATGCCGGAATGAATGAGGTGGACAAGGCGATGGCCGACTTCAATGCGGCCCTGGCGCTGAATCCGAAGGACATGCCCGCCCTGCTCGGCCGGGCGGAGATTCATCGTGGCAAGAAAGAGTGGGCCGATGCGCTCAAGGATTATCAGGGGATTCTCGCGACCGCGCCGGGCGATTTCCGTGCGTTGCTCGGGACGGCTTCCGCGGAATATGGCTCGGGTGATCTGAACAAGGCCCTGGGCACCTACACGGAGATCATGCAGAAGTATCCGAGCGAGGCGCAGCCCTTCAATGATTGCGCGTGGCTGCTGGCCACTGGCACGAAGGACGGCGTGCGCAACGGCAAACGCGCGGTGGAACTCGCCAGCCAGGCCTGCGAGATGACCGCCTATCAAAACGGCGGCTACCTCGATACCCTCGCCGCGGCTTTTGCCGAGAAGGGCGAATTCGACGCCGCGATCAAATGGCAGGAAGAGGCGGTGAAAGCCTCTGGGCAGGAACCGCCGGAAGTGCAGGCGGACATCAAGTCGCGCATCGAACTCTACAAGCAGAAGAAGCCGTACCGCGAAGAGCAGAAGTAAGCGGGCCGGCTGCAGTCTCGGTCACTCCGAGTACAGTATAACGAAGTCGAAGGATCCTGTCGCGCAACCATGCGTATCGGAGGCAAAGAGGACTTCTTGTCCATCGAATGTGCGCCCAGCGATGGTCTCACTTTTTTGCGGTTGGAAGCCGGTGCAGGTAATGATGAACAAAGGTTCACTGCACGTGTCTGGACCCTTGCGGACTGGGACTTCCAAAAGCGCGAAGAATTTGATGAGTTCGAGGATTTCAAAACCACGGAGGTCGAAATGCGTTTCGTTGCCGACGGATGGCTGCGCTTGAAGCGAGACCATCGTGGTTGGATTGCGGTCGGTTACCGCCTTACCGGTCCGAGAGCACCTGCAAAGACGGCCATGGAGGGGGAAATCTGGATCGAGGGGGAGTTTGCTGGGGCTTTCTGTCGCGAGCTTCGGGCGCTTTTGGATGTCGCTGATTAATCAGGGATAACTAATTCTGCTACCCTCGTTTGGGGCTTGGGAATTGGAAGCCAGTTTCGTTACGCTTCGGCTATGACTCGACGCACTTTCCTTCAAGGCGGTCTTGCAGTTTCCCTCGGCGGTTCTGTTCTCGGCGCTTTACGAAAGGAGAAGTTGGAAGAAGCGGCGGCCATTCTTTCGAAGTCCACGGCGGAAGGCGAAGTGGCCTCCGCGGTGCTGCATGTTCGTCAGGGAGAAGCCTCGTTCACCCGCGCGTTCGGTCACGCCGGTTCCGAGCATGCGATGTTTCTTCTCGGCTCGATCTCCAAGCCGATTGCTGTAACCGCGCTGATGACGCTTTACGATCGCGGCCTCTTCCGCCTCGACGATCCGGTGAAGAAATTCCTCCCGCCGTTTGATGGCGATCATCGTGGCGAGGTGACGATGCAGCATCTGCTCACCCACACTTCCGGGTTGCCCGACCAATTGCCGAACAACAACGCCCTTCGGAAGAGCCACGCCACGCTCGCTCAGTTTGCCGAGGAAGTGATGCACACGCCGCTGCTCTTCGCTCCCGGCTCGAAATACTCCTACTCGAGCATGGGCATTCTCCTCGCCTCGCAGATCGCGGAAAAGCTGGGTGGGACGGATATTCACCAGTTGGTCGACCGCACGGTCTTCCAGCCGCTCAAGATGGAGTACGCCGCCCAAGGACTCGGCCGGTTCAAACTCGAAGACATGGTGCCGATGCAAACCGACCGCGCGGCTCCCGAATCCGGCGGTGGCGACCCGACCGCGAAGGAGTGGGATTGGAACAGCCCCTATTGGCGCAAGCTGGGAGCGCCATGGGGAGGTGCGGAGGTGTCCGCGCCGGACCTGGCGAAGTTCATGGCGGAATTTATGGACCCAACGGGCGCGGTCGTAAAACCGGAAACAGCCAGACTCATGGTGACCAATCACAACCCCGCGGGATTCACCTCGCGCGGTCTCGGCTTCGCCGTCGGTTCCTGGACTGCCAGCCACGGGTGCTCGGAACAGACCTTCGGCCACACCGGCTCGACCGGCACGATCGCCTGGGCCGACCCGGCGACGAAGACAATCTGCGTGGTGCTGACATCACTGCCGGCGAAGGCCGTGCACCCGCACCCGCGCGACCTCGCGGCTGCCGCGGTCGCCGAAGCGGTGAGTTAACGCGATAGAAAAAGCTTCCGAATCGGAACTGGAGGGAAGCGCGCCGTCGCTTCTTTGTTCAAGCGTGTTCCCAGCACCGACGGCAGCTCACCCATGGACCTCCCGCCGCTTGTCCCGTAGGCCGCCGCTTCGGCGGTGCCCTCCAAGACGCTCTGGCGCGGTGAGATGCAGGAATGAGCCGCTAAAAATCACTCGGGCGGTAGTCGCGTGCCCCGTGCAGCACGCGAATCACCTGAACGCCCTCGGCCGCTTCGCGGTAAAAAATCAGATAATTTCCGACTGGGAAAAGCGGAGACCGGGAACCAAGTCGGGCCGGGGTTGTCCGATGGAAGGATTACGAGCCAGTCGCCAGCATTCCGCTTCAAGACGATCCGTCTGACGGATGGCTGCGCCAGGATCTCGCGCCCCAAGGTAACCAACAATCTCTTCCAAATCACGACAAGCGTCTGCCGTGAAGCGCGGCCGCGGGGTCATTTTCCGTTCGACCGGTGTCCGGCGCGCAAACGGGAAAACACTTCATCCGCCTCAAGCAATTCTCCGCGATCAGCCTGCTCGATTCCGTGCCGAACTTCCCGGATTAATTCTTCCCGTCGCAAAGCCCGTACGTCCTCGCTGTGCTGGATCCATTCCGCTAGAGCAAATCGGTCGGTAGGCGGAAGTTTGGCAGCCTCGATTTTGATTTCCTCAACGGTCATGGCCCCAAGCTAATGGATTTCCGGTCTTTTGGCAAAGATGGTTGACGCAATGCCTACGCCATCAGCGGCTTCACGATATCCCCGGCGATGCCGGTCAGGCGGACGTCGAGGCCCTGGAATTTCGTGGTCAGGCGTTTGTGGTCGATGCCCATGAGGGCGAGCATGGTGGCGTGGAGGTCGTGGACGCTGACCGGATTTTCCACGGCGCGATAGCCGAGCTCGTCGGTGGCGCCGTAGGTCGTGCCGGCCTTCACGCCGCCGCCGGCCATGAAGACGCTGAAGCCGAGGATGTGGTGATCGCGACCGGTGCCCTGGCCCATCGGCGTGCGGCCGAATTCCCCGCCCCAGAGGATGAGCGTGTCGTCGAGCATGCCGCGTTGCTTGAGGTCCTTGATGAGCGCGGCGGTGGCCTGGTCGACATCTTCGGCGCCCCATTTCATGCCACGTTCGAGATCGCCGTGGTGATCCCAGGCGCGATGATAAAGCTGGATCATGCGCACCCCGCGCTCGGCGAGCCGGCGGGCGAGGAGACAGTTCGAGGCGAAGCTGCCGTCGCCCGGCTTTTTCACGCCGTAGAGATCGAGCATCTCCTTCGGCTCGTTCTTGAAATCGGTGAGCTCCGGCACGCTGCTCTGCATCTTGAACGCGAGTTCGTACTGCGCGATGCGGGTGGCGATTTCCGGGTCGTGCTGCTCGTCGTCGAGCAGGCTGTTCATGCGTTCGATTTCCTCGATGACCTGCCGCTGCGTGCTCTGGCAGACGCCATCGGGGTTGCCGATGTAATGCACCGCGTCGCCCTTGGTCTGGAATTGAATTCCCTGGAAACGGCTGGGCAGCACGCCGCTCGACCATTGCCGCGCGGAGACCGGCTGCAGGCCAGTACGCCCCGCTGACATGAGCACGATGAAGCCCGGCAATTCCTGCGTTTCCGCGCCGAGACCGTAGAGCAACCACGAGCCCATGCTCGGCCGGCCCTTGATGATCGAGCCGGTGTTCATGAAGGCGTGCGCGGTGTCGTGATTGATCTGCTCGGTTTGCATCGAGCGGACCACGCAAAGTTCATCCGCGACGCCGGCGATATTCGGGAAGAGATCGCTGATCTCGATGCCCGCCTTGCCGTGCCGCTGGAAATTCGTCACCGAGCCGCGCGCCTTGAGGACCGCGTTTTGCAACTGCGCGAGCTGCTGGCCCTTGGTGAACGATTCGGGGAAAGGTTGCCCGTCGAGCTTCTTGAGCTCGGGCTTCCAGTCGAAGGTCTCAAACTGCGACGGTCCGCCCGCCATGCAAAGGAAGATCACCCGCTTGGCCTTGATGGGAAAGTTCGCCTCCTGCAGCGCGCCATGCCAGCCGGCGGGCCGATGCGAAGTGCTCGGGACGCCGAAGACTTTGTTTTGCAACATGGCCAGCGCGAGGCCGCCGAGACCGTAGGCGCTCTGCGAGAGGAAGGTGCGGCGGTTGACGCTCAGCGCGTGTTCGATGGGATCGAAAGGTTTCATATCAGTAGCGGGTGATGACCTCCTGCGAATTGAGAATGACCCGGCAGACAGTCGTCCACGCGGCGGCTTCGGCGGGGTCGCCCTGGGTGGGCGGCGCGAAGCCGATCTTGAGCAGCTTGCCGGCGTCGTCGGCATGCTGACGGTAATAGTCGCGCTGGGTGGCGAGGAATTTCTCCAGCGAGGCTTTTTCCTTTTCCTTGGGCGCGCGCGCCACGGCGATCTGGAAGGCGCGATCGATCCGGGCGTCGTCGCCAGAGGCATTGTTGTCCTTCAATAGACGGCCGGCCAGGAGCCGCGCGGCTTCGACGAAGGTCGGATCGTTGAGCAGCGTGAGCGCTTGTTGCGGGGTGTTGCTGACCACGCGCAAGGCGGCGCATTCGTCGCGCGCCGGGGCGTCGAAATTGGCGAGCATGGGATGGAGGAACGTGCGCTGCCAGTGGATGTAGACACCGCGCCGCCATTGTTCCGGGCCGGTGCTGGCGACGTATTCGCGATTGGGAAATTGCAGGGCGTCGTAGTAGACCGGCGGCTGAT
>Ga0207667_10005564_pt1 | contig 15377 bp, 13 predicted proteins | sample KBSCornC52_FD_184301 | JGI IMG/M metagenome (GOLD analysis project Ga0207667, IMG submission 184301) | Corn rhizosphere microbial communities from Kellogg Biological Station, Michigan, USA - KBS Corn C5-2 (SPAdes) (version 2) | ecosystem: Host-associated > Plants > Roots > Rhizosphere > Soil ... | reverse complement strand
CCCGTCGGTGGTGTTCGGCCTGACGCTGACCGCCGGCGAACCCGAGACGGTGTTCGGACCGCTGCTGCCCGCGTCCTACCTCGACATCAGCCTCGTTCCCGATCTGGCGACGCTGCGCGCCCAGCCGGGCCGCGCGGGCACGGCCGCGGTGATCTGCGAGCCCGCAGGCCCGCTGGCGGCGGGCCGTTACGGCCGCACCGTCTGCGCCAGCGAGTACTCGCCGCGCGCCGCGCTGCGCCGCGTGCTGGCTCGGCTCGACCAGGCCGGCCTCGCGGCCACCGTCGCGCCGGAGCTGGAGCTGTTCCTCGTCGACCGTCGCGAGGAGGGCGGCCAGGTCAGCCTGCACGCGCCCGCGTCGCGCGTCGGCGCCCCCGCGCGCGAGCGCGCCTGCGAGGCCTACTCGCTGGAGCGCACGGGCCACTTCGCCGACTACTTCGACGCGCTGTTCGCCGCGTGCCACCTGCAGGGCATCCCGGTGTGCGGCCACGCACACGAGGCCGCGTACTCGCAGTACGAGGTCAACTTCATGCCCGGCGAGCCGCTGGCCCAGGCCGACGCGGTGTTCCGCTTCAAGCGCCTCGCGCGCCAGGTGGCCGCGCAGTCCGGCTTCCTGTGCACGTTCGCGCCCAAGCCCTTCCTGGACCAGCCGGGCACCGGCATGCACTGGCACTTCAGCATGCAGCACAGGGATGGCGCGCTGGCCGGCGAGCCGACGACGCACACCAATGCGTTCGCGCACCCCGACGGCCGCGACCGCGACGCGCTGGGCGCCTTCATCGGCGGCCTGCAGCGCCACGCCGATGCCGCGATGGCGTTCTTCGCGCCGCACGACATGGCCTTCGACCGTATCCGCCTGTCCAACGCCTCGCCGTCGTCGGCCAGCTGGGGCCACGACGACCGCGCCGTCGCGTTCCGCATCCCGCAGGCCAGCGCGCAGAACCGCCGCATCGAGAACCGGCTGCCCGGCGGCGACGCCAACCCGTACCTGGTCGTGGCGGCCACGCTGGGCATGGGCCTGGCCGGCATCGAGCAGGGCCTGCAGCCCGCGGGCGAATCGGCCGGCGTCGCGCTGCCGCGCTCGCTGCCCGAGGCCTGCGACGCGCTGGAGGCCAGCGCCCTGATGCGCGAACTGTTCGGCGCGCCGCTGGTCGACCTGTTCGTCGCGCTCAAGCGCCACGAGAGCGCCGAGCGCCATGCCGCCGCCGACCCGCGCCATCACTGGGACCTCGTCCACCTGGTCGAACTCGCCTGAGTCCCGTCGTCTTCCCGCTTCCCTACCAGAGAGTCCCATGTTCCGTTCCTCGCCCGAGTACGTCGACTCGTACTACGCCGCTACCTCGCGCCACCTGCAATCGAACCGTCCGTCCCTGCAGGAGGACCTGGACGTCGACGTCTGCGTGGTCGGCGCCGGCTTCTTCGGGCTGTATTCCGCACTCGAGCTGGCCAAGGCCGGCAAGCGCGTGGCAGTCGTCGAGGCCAGCCGGGTGGGCTGGGGCGCATCGGGCCGCAACGGCGGGCAGATGATCATCGGCTTCCCGTGCGGCATGCAGCGCCTGAAGGGCGTGATGGGGCACGATCGCGCCAAACGCATGTTCGAGGCCTCGCGCGAGGCCGTGGCCGACATCCGCGGCATCATGGACGAGCACCGCATCGATTGCGACCTGGTGCAGGGCCACCTCGAGGTCGCCGTGCTGCCGCGCCGCATCGCCGACCTCACCGGCTGGATCGAGGAATGCGTCAACGAGTGGGGCTACGACAAGCTCCAGTTCGTCCAGAAGAAGGACATGCCCAAGTACCTGAACTCGGCGCGCTTCCAGGCCGGCATCATCGACCCCGAGGGCTGCCACATCCACCCGCTCAAGTACGTGCTGGGCCTGGCGCGCGCGGTCGAGAGCCACGGCGTGCGCATTTTCGAACAGAGCAAGGTGGACGGCTACGTCGAGAACCGGGGCGACCGCATCGAGGTCAAGGTCGGCGTGCACACCGTGCGCTGCGACCAGCTGGTGCTGGCCACCAACGCCTACGTCGACAAGCTCGACCGCAAGCTCGCGTCGCGCACGCTGCCGGTGGGCACCTTCATCGGCGTCACGGCGCCGCTGGGCGAGGCGCTGGCGCGCAGCCTGATCCCGCACAACCACGCGGTCTACGACAACCAGTTCATCCTCGAGTACTTCCGCATGACGGCGGACCACCGGCTGCTGTTCGGCGGCAAGTGCACCTACCTGGGCGGCACGCCGTCCAACCTGAAGGACGCGATGCGCGTGAACATCGCGCGCGCCTTCCCTCGGCTGGCCGACGTGCAGATGGACTACGCCTGGGGCGGCCACATCGACATCACGATGCGACGCATGCCCGACTGGGGCCAGCGTGACGGCCGCGTGTTCTGGGCGCAGGGCTTCTGCGGCCACGGCCTGGTGCCCACGCGCGTGGCGGCCAGGGTGGTCACCGACAAGATGCTCGCCAAGTCGGACGAGCTCGACTGGTTCGCGCCCATCGTCAATCCGCCGTTCCCGGGCGGCGAGGCCGTGGGCGGCCTGATGCAGGCTGTCGGGATGACGTACTACCGGGTGCGCGACTTCGTGTGATGCGTGCCGTGGGCGGGCGTGGGCCTCGCCCGCGCGCCCACGCCGCGAGGTTCACCGAATTGCCGTTGCGGTCCGAATGGGCGAGCATGGCCCGATGAACTTCTACTTCGCACCTCTCTTACCGCGGACGACGCTCGCCGCCGCCGCGCTGCTCGCCCTCGCCGGCTGCGCTGCCGCAGTCGCCCCCGCCGCGCCGGCGGCGTCCGCCCCGACATCCGCGGCGCTGCATGCCCGCGTCGTCGAACTGATCGGCGATGCCGCGTGCGACAGCCAGAGCCAGTGCCATGCCGTGGGCATCGTCGCCAAGCCCTGTGGCGGCGCCGAGCACTGGCTGCCCTGGTCGTCCAAGGTCACCGACGCGTACGCGCTCGACGAGGCCGTGCGCGCCCTCGCGGCGGCGCAGGTGGCCGAGGACAAGGCCGGCGGCCTGGCGTCCGACTGCATGCGCCGGCCCGATCCCAGCGCCGTCTGCCGTCCCCGCGCGAGCGACGGCAAGAAGACCTGCCAGCTGGGGCAGGGCGGGGTCGACTCGGCGGTCTGAGCGCAGGCAGCGACGACCAGGTCAGGGGGCCATTGATCCATCGCCGCTGGCGATGCTGGCCTGGGCATGCGCGCCAGGCAACAGCGCCGCAGGCGCAAATATCGCCGGCAATCGGCCGCGAGCAATGAAAAAGGCCGCGCGTCCTGCGACACGCGGCCTTCGAGGCAAGGAGCGCCGGAGCGCTCGTGCCGCTTACTTCGACTGGGCGTGGGCCTTGCCGTTGGCGACCGGGCTTTGCACGTCCAGCGGAGTGCCCGGCGTGGTGTCGATCGACAGCGCGGTGGCGGCCGACGGCGTCGCCGACGCGTCCAGGAACTGCACGCCGCCGATGTAGCGGTGGTCGATCGCCAGGCCCGACCAGCTCAGGCCGACCGTCGCCGTGCTGCCCGCGAACACCGTGCTGGGCATCAGCACGTTGAACGCGCCGCCGGCCGTGTCGCCCGGGCTGACGATCCAGCTCGAGAGGCGGTGCGTCGTGGTGGCCGCGCCGGGAGCGGCGTACGCCGACACGCAGACCTTGTAGGTGCCCGCCGCCGGGTTCAGCAGTTCGACCGTCTCGTGCGAGCCGTCGAACGCCGACGAGGCGACGGTGCCGTTCGGCAGCACCACGGCCAGGTCGTTGTCGTCGGACGCGCCGCTGACGTCGGCCTGGCGCAGCGCGAAGCGCGCCACGATCGCGCCTGCAGGCACGCTGAAGGTGTAGGTCTGCAGGTTGGCGTTGGAGACAGCCGTCTTGCACGCCGTGATGACGTTGAGCGCCGAGTTCGGCGTCAGCGTCACCGGGGTGCCCAGCGTCACGTCCTTCATGCCCTTGAGCGCCGTCGCCTTGCCGCTGAAGCCGCTGGTGATCGAGATCAGGCGGCTGCCCGACACGGTGGTGGCGGAGACGTCCTTCGGCGCCGCGATGGCCGCGCCCAGGTTGACCTGCATCGGGCTGCGCACGACGTGCGTGCCGTCCGTCCAGGTCAGCGAGCCGTATTCCCACGTGAAGCGCGGCGTGGTCGCGGCCGGCACCAGGGTCACGGTGAAGTTGGCGCTCTGGCCCGGCGCCAGCGTCAGCGTGGCCGGGGTCACGATGGCGCTGATGTCGCCCCCCATGACGGCGGCCGCGCTGTAGGTGGCCGAAGACGTGCCCACGTTGGTGACCGTGCGCTTGACGACGGTCTGGCCCAGCATGGCGCCCAGCGTGATCGAGGGCAGGTTCAGGTTGTACGTCTGGTCCAGCGTGCCGAAGGTCGCGCAGTCCGACGCCGACACCAGGCTCCTCTGCGTCAGGCACTGGTACTTGACGTAGTCGGCCTTGCCCATGTCGTAGACCAGGCCCGGATCGATCGCCTTGTTCGGGGAGATGAAGCCGGCGCCCTGCGACCAGGGCAGCTTGCCGTTCTGCATGCCCGGCAGGCCATCGTCGAGCGTGTCGAACGCGCTGGTCATCAGGGCCGACTTGATGGCCGACGGGCTCCACGTCGGATGCGCCTGCTTGATCAGCAGCGAGACGCCCGTGACATGCGGCGTGGCCATCGAGGTGCCGTCGTACGAAGCCCACGCCGGCGTGCCGGCGAGCGTGCCCGCGGCCAGCGCGTCGCGCTGGGCCTGGGTGTAGCCCGGCGTGACGCTGGCGATGACGCCCACGCCCGGCGCCGCGAGGTCGGGCTTGAGGATGTTGGGGTCGGCCATGTTCGGGCCGCGGCCGGAGAACGCCGCGATGGTGGGCGCCGGCTGGTGGCCGAAGTAGAACGCGGACTCGGCGGCCGTGGGGCTGCCGCCGGCAGCGGCGTAGGCCTTGATCGCCGCACCGTCGGTGGCCGTCACGTGCACCGTCGGCACCGAATGGACCTCGGAGACCAGGCCGGCGCCGTTGTCGGACAGCACCATGCCCACGCCGCCGGCCTGCAGCACGGCCAGGCTCTTGTTGACGCGGGCGTTGGTGCCGCGCGTGCAGATCACGACCTTGCCGGCGACCTTGGCCGGGTCCAGCAGCACCTGGGTGGTGCCGGCGGTGGTGGCGATGTCGGCGGCGGTGAAGCACAGGTTGGCGTGCGTGCTGCCGTCGATGGCGGCGTCCTCGGCGCGGATCAGGGGCGCGCTGCCCAGCGGGTTCGCGTTCAGCGAGGCGCCGGTGTACTTGGCGCCGCTGCCCAGCGTCACGTCGCCTTGCAGGATGCGGTCGTGCGTGGCCGCGGCGACGGTGGTCAGCCACGGGCTCGGGTGGTTGACGGTGTTGGTCGGGCCGTCGTTGCCGGCGGCCGCCGCGACGAACACCCCGGCCAGCGCGGCGCGGTAGAACGACTGTTCGACCAGGTCGTTGGTGGTGCCAGTGGCGCCGCTGATCGAGAAGTTGATCGCGTTGACGCCGTCCTTGACCGCCTGGTCGATGGCGGCCATCGAGTCACCGGAGGAGCACGAGTTCTTGTTGCTCGTGCCGTTGACGAAGGTGAAGCAGACCTTGTAGGCCGCGATGCGCGCGCGCGGCGCCATGCCGGAGGCCAGGCCCATCGTGACGCCGCTGACGACGGCCGGCACCTTCTCGTTGCCCGCGGCCGTGGAGGCCGTGTGGTCGCCGTGGCCGCCCAGGCCGGTGGCGCCGCCGAGGTCGTCGCGCGGCGAGTTGAAGGCCGTCCAGTCCAGCACGCGGGCGCCGCCGGCCAGCAGGTTGGTGTTGTAGTAGCGCGCGCCGATCAGCTTGTTGTTGCAGGCCTGGGCCGGCACGAACGCATCGCCGGCGACGCAAGTGCCCTTCCAGGTGGCCGGGGCGGGGCCGTAGGCCAGCGAGCCGCCCGTGGCCACCGGCGTGCCCGAGGCATCGACGTGGTCGTAGTACGACGGGCTTTCCGGCCAGATGCCCAGGTCGACGTCGCCCAGCACCATGTTCTCGCCCTTGATGGCGAAGCCGTTGCCGTCGGTCTGCGACCAGACGCCGCCCGGCGCGGTCAGGCCGAGGAACACCGGCGTGCTGATGGTGGCCGGCGTGAGAAGCTGGTCCTCGGCGACCGCGGCGACGTTCGCGTTGAGCGACAGCGCGGCGGCCTGGGCCGGCGTCAGCTTGGCGGTGAAGCCGTTGAGCACCGTGTCGAACTGCGAGAGCACCGGCGCGTTGCCGATGGTCGACAGAACGGCCAGCTGCTTGTTGCGCAGGAAGCTGGTGTAGGCGAGCGCGGCCGGCGTGTGCGCGTTGAAGCGCGTGCCCGGCGCGGCCTGCGTCGCGGCGTAGCCGGCGGTGGTGCCCTGGTAGCTGGCCGCGGGTTCGTCGCGCAGCTGGATGATGTAGACCTTGCTGGACGCGCTCTGGGCATGCGCGCCCGCGCCTGCCAGGAGGGCCAGGCTGGCCATGGCGATGGAAGTGAGTTTGGTCATGTTTCTCGTGCTCTCGTTGTGGGGTCGGACGTGGCGCTCAGGCGGAGCGGCGGCGACGGGCGGCGAAGCCCAGCGCGCCCAGGCCCACGGCCATCAGGAACCACGACGAGGGTTCGGGAACGGAGGTGACGTTGTCGATCGCGAACTGGCCCAGGTTGGAGCGGTCCAGGGTGCACGAACCCAGCGACGCCGACGAGCAGTAGAACTCGACGAACTGCAGGTCGACGATATCGCCCGAGCTGATCGTGCCGGTGCTGCCCGAGAACAGGCCGTAGATCGCATCGGACGCGAGGTAGGTGCCGAACGCCGTGCTGCCGTTGGCGCCGGGGCCGGCGAGTCCGTAGGCGCCGATGGCGAACGAACCGTCCGCGCGATCGGCCTCGACCGCCAGCAGGCCGAAGGCGCCCGCAGGCACGCCGCTGGCCGGCGCGACGAAGGCGGCCTGGAAGCTGGTCAGCTGGATGCCCGCGCCGCTGCCGATGAAGACGCCGCCGGTATTCAGCGAAGCGTAGAACGTGGAGGTGTTGCCCGTCGGGCAGGCGCCGTCCAGGCAGCCGGCGTCGGCGCCGTTGACCAGCGCACCGACCAGGCCGGGGTCGTTCGACAGGCCATCGAAGCCGCCGATGAAGAAGCCGTTCTGCTGGAGGAAGTCCCCGTTGCTGATCAGCGGGGCGAATGGCGCGCCGCTGGTGTCGACGTGCTCGAAGTCGATGACATTCGACGCCTGGACGGCGCCGGCACAGACGATCGCGGCCGCGCCGAGCGCCGCCTTGGTCCAGAAGCCTTGCATGAGTTCCTCTTTCTTCGCGTTGGTCTGGACGGTGCGCACCCGGTGTCGGGGTGGTCATATCGGATTGGCAGATCGCTGTTGGCCGACCGCACTGTCCCTGCCCGGTTTGCCCTGTCGGCAAGCTGAGCACGTAAATCATTTTGTTGCGCCACCCTCGTGTACGGCATACCGGGTTGCCCGCCCTGCAAATAGGGGATGGCGTCCGGATTGCACGCGTTCTGTTCACACAGATTCGCCAACTTGCGCTAGGCGAATTCACGAGGGCGCGAGGCTCTCGGGGTTCATCCTTAACCAGAACCGGCAATGCTCCCCGAGCAGGTGCAAAAGGCACATTTCGGTGCGTTTCCCGGACGCGTCCTAAACTGTCCCGCTTCGACCTCGCCAGCCGCGATTGCCACCATGAAGATCGACTTCGTCTCCGACGTTTCCTGCCCCTGGTGCGCCATCGGCCTCACCGCGCTCGAGACCGCCCTGGCGCGCCTGGGCCCCGACGTGCCCGTGACGCTGCACTTCCAGCCCTTCGAGCTGAACCCCGGCATGGCCCCCGAGGGCGAGGACGTCACCGAGCACCTCGCGCGCAAGTACGGCATGCCCGAGGACCAGGTGCTCAAGAACCGCGAGGCGATCCGCCAGCGCGGCGCGGCGGTGGGCTTCACGTTCAACATGGCGCAGCGTTCGCGCATCTACAACACCTTCGACGCGCACCGACTGCTGCACTGGGCCGAGGTGCTCGACGTGGCGCAGGGCAACCCGGGCGTGAACGCGCTCGCCCTCAAGCACGCGTTCCTCAAGGCCTACTTCACCGACGGCCAGGATCCGAGCGCGCACGACACGCTGGTGCGCTACGCCATCGAAGCCGGCCTGGACGGCGAACAGGCGCGCGAGGTGCTGGCGAGCGGGCGCTATGCCGACGCCGTGCGCGAGCGCGAGCAGTACTACCAGCAGCGCGGCATCCATTCGGTGCCGTCGATCATCATCGACGACAAGCACCTGATCCAGGGCGGCCAGCCGCCCGAGGTCTTCGAGCAGGCGCTGCGCCAGCTGGCCGCGAATCCGGGGGCCTGAGCAAGGCGGCGGCGGCAGCCGGCGCGAAACCGACGGGTGCGGTCCTGCCGGATCCGTCGGGCGAACCGGTCGGGCGCCATTCCTGCGTCGTCACCCTGCGCGCAGTCGCAGGATCCACGGTGCCGTGCCGAGCAGCGCCATGGCCGGGTCAGGTGGATCCTGCGGCTGCGCGCAGGATGACACCCCGTTGGGCGCCCCGGCTTCAGGCGAGGGCCGTCTTCGCCCAATCGGCGACCGCCGGCATCAGCGGGCGGCTGTCGATGTCGGGCACGTCGCGCAGGATCCAGTGCGCCAGCGTGACGGCGGCGATCTCGTTCGGATGGAAGTCCTCGTCGGCGAACGGGAAGTGCGCGTGCCAGCCGCGGATCGCGTCGAGGTCGCGGGCGCGCGGCACGCGGCCGTCCTCCACCACCTGCCAGCCGCCGTCGGTGCGGCGCACCTCGACGCCGATGGTCTGGAAGTCCTGCGGCATGCGCGGCTGCTCGAGATCGGGCACCACGAGGTGCGGCATCACCCAGCCCGCGCCCCCGATCCTTTCCAGCGGGAAGGCCCAGACGACGTCCGGGCCGTCCGGGTTCTCGAACTCGTGCACGTCCAGCCACGGCGTGCTGGGCGCCGGCGACATGCGCGTGAAGCCGAACACCTGCGTGATCAGCGGCTCGAAGCGTTCCGGATGCGCGCGCTCGAGCACGTGCGTCTGCTCGTGCACCAGCAGGTTCAGCAGGGTGCGCGACATCTTCGCCGGCGCGCCGGCGGCGAGGTCGTGCCCCACGTGGGCGAAGGCCGCGGCCACGTCCTCGGGCAGCACGATGTGCGCGCCGCGTGTGTGCGGCATGCCGCCCTCGGCAACGCCGGACAGCTTGACGAACGACCACGGCGTGCGCGCGTACAGCGGCGCGCGCTCGGCCAGCAGCGGCTGCAGGCGTTCGACGGCCAGCCGGATCGCCGCGGTCTCGGCCGGCGCGAACGGGCGCACGGCGGCGGCCTCGTAGTCGCGCACGGCGACGCGGGCCTCGGCGATCGACATCCCCTTGAGCGGCGAGTTGGTGCGCGCGCGACTCTCCAGCAGGCGCATCGTGGCGTAGTAGCTGTCGCCCGGCGTGCGCGCGAGCGCGTCGGCGCCGGCCTCGCGCGAGAGGAAGTCCACCTTCGGGCCGGCGGGCGTGGCCGCGGCGCGGGCCAGCGGCGCTCCCAGCAGCGTGGCGCCGGCCAGGACGAGCCCGGTGCGAAGGACGTGGCGGCGCGAGCGGACGTCGAGCGGAGCGTTCATTTGTAGCTTTGCAGGTGGATCGACGTCTCGGTCGCGCCGATGCCCTTGATCAGCCGCACGCGCTCGAGCACCGCCGCCAGGTCGGCGAGGTTGGCGGATCGTATCTCCGCGAGCAGGTCCCAGCGGCCGTTGGTGTCGTGCAGTTCGCCGATGCCCGGCTCGCCCAGCAGGATGGCGATGACCTCGCGCGTCTGGTTGCCCTCGACGGCGATGCTCATCCAGGCGGTGATCTCGTTGTGCTCGATGTCGGGCCGCAACCGCACCGTGTAGCCGACGATGGTGCCGTTGTCCTCGAGCTTGGTGATGCGGTTGTTGACGGTGCCGCGCGACACGCCCAGGCGATGCGCCAGCGTGGCGACGGAGGCGCGCGCGTCGGTGCGCAACAGGGCGATCAGTTGCTGGTCCAGCGTGTCCATGGCCGTCAGGATCCCGTCAAGAAGATTGTGCAAAACGACAGCGTGAGCTGTCGATCTGTCAAATTATTGATCGAATCGAGCCACTTTTGCTGATTTCGGCTGCCGCGACGTCCCGACACACTCTCAACATGGACAACGGAGACATCCAATGACGACCTTGCTCACCACCCGCGACATCGGCGCCATCGTCGGCGCGAAGGGCCTGGCCGCCTGCCTGGGCACCCTGGTTTCGTACCTCGAGGAAGACTTCGCCCGCTGGGGCGAGTTCGACAAGTCCGCGCGCGTGGCCAACCACTCGGCAGACGGCGTGATCGAGCTGATGCCGATCTCGGACGACAGCCTCTACACCTTCAAGTACGTCAACGGCCACCCGAAGAACACGCGCGCCGGCCTGCCGACCGTGATGGCGTTCGGCCTGCTGGCCGACGTCGACACCGGCCGCCCCGAGCTGCTCAGCGAACTCACGTTGACCACCGCGATGCGCACCGCCGCCACCTCCGTGATGGTGGCGCGCCGCCTCGCGCGCCCGGACAGCCGCGTGATGGCCGTCATCGGCAACGGGGCGCAGAGCGAGTTCCAGTGCCTCGCGTTCCACCTGCTGATGGGCATCGAGGAAGTGCGCCTGTTCGACATCGACCCGGGTGCCACCGCCAAGCTGATCGCCAACCTGCGCGCGGCCGCGCCGTCGCTCAAGGCCACGGTCTGCACGAGCACCGCGGAGGCCGTGCGCGGCTCGGACATCGTCACCACGATCACCGCCGACAAGGCGAACGCCACCATCATCACGCCGGACATGGTCGCCCCAGGCATGCACATCAACGGCGTGGGTGGCGACTGCCCGGGCAAGACCGAGCTGCACGCCGACGTGCTGCGCGCGGGCGCGGTGTTCGTCGAGTACGAGCCGCAGAGCCGCATCGAGGGCGACCTGCAGCAGATGCCGGCCGACTTCCGCGTCACCGAGTTCTGGCGCGTGCTGACGGGTGCCGCCCCGGGCCGTGTCGCCGCCGACCAGGTCACGGTGTTCGACTCGGTGGGCTTCGCGCTGGAGGACTTCTCCGCCCTTCGCCTGCTGCGCGACTTCGCCATCGAACTGGGCCTGGGCCGTTCGATCGACCTCGTGCCCGACATGGCCGATCCGAAGAACCTGTTCGGCGCGCTGTACCTGCCGGCGGCGCGCGGCGCGGCGGCGCGCCAGGCCGTCGCGGCCTGAGGGCCGCGCGCGGCTGTCGCCAGCGCGACGCTTGCCCCTCGCCCGCGCGCCGGGCGCGTGGCGCGGTCACAATCGCCCCCGAACGCGGGGCGTCCCCTCGCGGCATCGTCAACCGCGAGGCGTCGACATGATCACCGTCCACCACCTGAACAACTCGCGCTCGCAGCGCATCCTCTGGCTGCTCGAGGAGCTCGGGCTGCCCTACGAGATCAGGCGCTACGAGCGCGACGCCAAGACCTCGCTCGCGCCGCCGGAGCTGCTGCAGGTGCATCCGCTGGGCAAGTCGCCCGTCATCACCGATGGCGGCGCCACGGTCGCCGAATCGGGCGCGATCATCGAATACCTGCTCGATACGTACGGCGAGACGTCCGGCCTGCGCCCGGCCAAGGGCACGCCCGAGTACCGCCGCTACGTCTACTGGCTGCACTTTGCCGAAGGCAGCGCGATGCCGCCGCTCGTGATGAAGCTGGTGTTCCAGAAGATCAAGTCCTCCCCGATGCCGTTCTTTGCCAGGCCCATCGCGCGCGGGATCGCCGACAAGGTGCTGGCCGCCTTCGTCGACCCGAACCTGCGGCGACAGATGGCCTTCATGGAGGCCGACCTCGGCGGCGGCCCGTGGTTCGCCGGCACGCAGTTCAGCGCGGCCGACATCCAGATGAGCTTCCCGGTGGAGGCCGCCAACGCGCGCGGCGCGCTCGGCGCCGACACGCCGCGGCTCAAGGACTGGCTCGCGCGCGCGCACGCGCGTCCCGCGTACCAGCGCGCGCTCGAGCGCGGCGGCAAGTACGACTACGCCTGAGGGCCCGGCTCGATCCTGCCCGCGGTGCGACGCGCGCACCGCGGGCGGTGTTCAGATGTAGACCTTGCTCTGGACGACGTCCTTCATCGCCGCCTGCTTGGCCGCGATCTTCTGGTTCGAGTAGATGGCCTTGCGGGCCTGCCCGTCGATGACGGGCTGGAGCTTGCCGTCCACCATGACCCGGGCGTTCTTCATGCTGCGGTAGTAGGCCTCGTGGATGATGGGCCCCAGTTCGATCAGGCTTTCGACATGCGCCTTGGACAGCTCGACTTCCCCCTCGCCCAGCGTCTCGAGCGACGGATCCACGTAGAACAGCCGCACGATGTCGTAGAAGCTGTGCACGATGTCCTGGCCGCCGATGTGGCGCAGCAGCATCGTGCTCCAGGTCTGGCGCAGCTTGGGGCCGAGATCGGCCGCGTCCTCTGCCTTGATGGGCAGGGGCTGCGGGGCGCCTTCCTTGCCCATGCGGCGCAGGACCTCGTAGATCGGATGGAAGACCTCGTAGGCGTCCCTGGACTGCACCGTGTGGAACTGCAGCTCGCAGATGTGGTGGGTCGGGCCGCCCTGCGACGGGACGGTCACCTTGAGCACGTACTTGACGTCCCGGTAGCCGCTCTCCGTGGCACCGTCCTTGTAGCGGTCGTAGATGATGCCCTCATAGTTCTTGTCCATGTGGCGCTGGGCCTTGATCAGCGCCGCGAACGTGGCGAACTTGACGGTGGCGCGCACGATGTCGTTGAGCTTGGCGATCTCGGCATCGGCGACCACCTTGTTGGCGTCGCCCCGGGACAGCTTGGCCCAGGCGACCTCGCGCCCTTTCAGGGGCGCCATGAGGATTTGTCCGCCGAACTTCCGGGCGATCTCCCGGGTGATGTCATGCAGCCGCGGATGGGCCGCGTTGGCTTGCGCGTAGAGGGCGTCGAACTTCTGTCTGGGCGAACCGTCCTTGGCCAGCGGCTGCAGGGCGTAGTACTTCTTGTCTTTCCCGTTGTTGTAGATCGGCATGGGTCCGTGTTCTCTCTCGTTCCTGTGCCGGCATCCGGCAACGCGTGGGGACATGCTAGCGACCGCACGGCCATGCGCGGTGGGTCGGCGGGGCAGCGGGGGCGGAGACGAGTGCCGCTTTTCACGAAAGCGGCGACGGATCGTCGTGAACGAAGAATCCGTGCGGTCGTGGCCGGAACCGCGATGGATTGCATGTTGCGTGCTCGACCGTGGCAAATCCATCACGGGCGATAACACGGCGTGCCGGCAGGACTGCTGCGCGATGCGTCCCCGCGCCGGGCTGCCGCTTGGCCGGCTCGCGCGCCAGGGCCGTGCTACCCCGGGTGCTACGCTCGTGCCATGAGCATCCGATTCCTTCGTGCCGCACTGCTGGCCGTGGCGCTGCCGGCCGCCCACGGCGCCGAGATCATCCTCGAGCCCTCAGCCGTCCAGAAGCTGGTCGTCGAGTCGCTGTTCAAGGACAAGGGCCGTTACTACATCCAGCGCGGCGCGTGCGCGGCGTGGCTCGACAACCCGGCCGTGACGCTCGCCGGCGGCCGCGTCGTCATCCGGGCGCACCTGAGCGCCCGCGTCGGCATGGACTTCGGCGACAGCTGCGCAGGCGTCGACCTGGCGTCCTGGGCCACCGTCTCGGGCGCGCCGAGCGCGCAAGGCACCACGGTGCGCCTGGGCGACATCCGCATCGAGGACGTCGGCGACGCGAACACGCGCATCGTCCTGAACTCCGGCGTCGTGCCGGCGCTGCCCGGCGCGTTCGAACTCGACGTGCTGAAATCGGTGCGTTCGATGCTGCAGGGCGCCAGCGGCCAGCTGCAGGTGGACGTGCAGGCGCTCACCATCGAATCCGTGCGGGTCGCCGACAGCAAGCTGTCGGTGCGGTTCGACTTCAGGGTGGCGGGGCGGTAGCGATCGCGATCAGGGGCGGCCGGGTGAGCGCGCAGGGGCCGGCATGCCGGCGAATAGCGGGTGACGCCTGCGGCTGACCCGCCCTACGGCTTGAAGATGTGGATGACCTCGCCGCGCGCCAGCATGTCCACCAGCTGGGCGATGCGCCTGGCGCGCGTCTCCGGCCTGACGGCGGTCTGGATGCGCCAGAGCACGGCGTAGCGGTTGCTCGCATTGATCGTGGCGAAGAACGCCTTGGCGGGCGGGTTGGCGTCGAGCGCGGCGACGAGGTCGTCGGGCACGGTGGCCGTCTTCGCGCCGTCGTAGGCCTGGGCCCAGCGACCGTCGGCCTTGGCCGCATCGACCTGCGCCTGGCCCGGCGGCTGCATGCGGCCCGCCTCGACCAGCGCGGCCACCTTGTCCACGTTGATCCTGGACCAGATGCTGCGCGCGCGCCGCGGCGTGAAGCGCTGCAGGAAATGCTGCTCGTCCAGCCCCTTCTTCTGGCCGTCGATCCAGCCCCAGCACAGCGCGATCTCCACCGCCTCGGGGTAGGTGACGCTGGGCTCGTCGGCGCCGCGCTTGGCGATCTTCAGCCAGAGCCCGTCGGACGTCGCGTGGTGCTTCTTCAGCCAGGCCTCGAAGGCCTTGGCGTTCCTGAACAGCGTCGAATCGATGTCGGCAGTCATGACGCGGAGTGTGCCGCACGGGGTGATTCCCGTTCCCGCGCGATGTCATCCTGCGCGCGACGCGTCAATGCACGTTCACGACATCCCGATGCAACGGCGCCAGCCGCGCCAGCAGGCGGTTCTGCGTGGCGAACGGCACGCCCTGCGCGTCCATGGCCGACTGCAGCACCTCCACCAGCGCGTTGAAGTCGCCCTTGGAGACATCGATGTCCTGGTGCGCCTGCTTCATCGACAGGCCCGTGTAGACGCAGCCACCGCCCGCGATGCGGCAGAACAGCTCGCCCAGCATCTGCCGGAGGTGATCCTGGTTGGCGCGCCGGAAGAACTCGCCCAGGCGCGCGTCGGTGGCCAGGCGTGGCACGAAGCCGGCGACGATGCGGTCGATGCCGGCCTGTCCGCCGAGGTCGCGGAACAGCGCGTCGTCCGCAGGCACGGGGATCGTGGCGTTCGCGGGCGCGTTCTGCTGTGCCTGCGCGGGCAGGAAGGTGAGCGCGGCCGCCAGCGCGGCCAGGAGCAGGGGAGCGGATCGGGTCATCGGAGTCCTTCAGAACGCGAGCTGCGCGGACAGGTAGCCGCCGTCCTGCCGCCTGGTCGCGACGGCCGGCACGATGCGGCCCAACTGCACGTAGGCCGCGGTCAGCGAGAAGTGGCGGCACGGGGCCCAGGCGGCGAACAGGTCCCACCAGTCGTCTTCCTTCAGTCCGGCGCCCAGCACGGACGGGTCCAGGTTGTCGGGCTTGCGCCGGTATTCGGCGCCCAGGGCGAGCC
>Ga0207667_10005563_pt1 | contig 15379 bp, 15 predicted proteins | sample KBSCornC52_FD_184301 | JGI IMG/M metagenome (GOLD analysis project Ga0207667, IMG submission 184301) | Corn rhizosphere microbial communities from Kellogg Biological Station, Michigan, USA - KBS Corn C5-2 (SPAdes) (version 2) | ecosystem: Host-associated > Plants > Roots > Rhizosphere > Soil ... | reverse complement strand
TGCCGATACGCCGGGCATCTGGTCTGCTGAGCAGGTGCGTGGCTGGTCGCTGGTCACCGATGCCGTGCATCGGGCGGGCGGCCGCATCATTCTCCAGCTCTGGCATGTCGGGCGCGTTTCCGATCCGATGTTCCTCGATGGCCGGCAGCCGGTCGCGCCGAGCGCGATCGCGGCCAAGGGGCATGTGAGCCTCGTGCGTCCGGAGAAACCGTTCGTCACGCCGCGCGCATTGGAATTGAACGAGATCCCGGGCATCATCGCCGCCTATCGCCACGGCGCGGAGAATGCGCAGCGGGCCGGATTCGACGGCGTGGAATTGCACGGTGCGAATGGCTATCTGCTCGATCAATTTTTGCAGGACAGCACGAATCATCGCACCGACGAGTACGGCGGCCCAATTGAAAATCGCGCGCGGCTATTGCTCGAAGCGACGGATGCCGCGATCGCCGTCTGGGGCGCGGATCGCGTAGGCGTGCACCTCGCGCCGCGCGGGGATGCGCATGACATGGGCGACTCGAATCCGGCGCAGACCTTTGGCTACGTGGCGCGCGAGCTGGGCCGGCGGCGCATCGCTTTTCTCTGCGCTCGTGAAGCAGTGGGTCCGGGCCGTCTCGGGCCGGAATTGAAGCGCGCCTTCGGCGGCGTATTTATCGCCAATGAACAGTTCACCCGGGAATCGGCCGAGCAGGTCGTCTCCGCGGGCGAAGCGGATGCCGTGGCGTTCGGCAAACTGTTCATCGCGAATCCGGATCTGCCGGCCCGCTTTGCCAGCGGCGCGCCGCTGAATACGCCGGATCCGAGCACGTTCTACGCGCCGGGCGCCCACGGCTACACCGACTATCCCGCAGTTTAACTCGCACCCTATCCTATGAGCCAATTCACCGCTCCCGACCTCACACAACGTCCACCGCGCAGCCCGCGCGTCAAGCTGGGCGGCTATGTCCTCCTGCCCCGTCTGCTCGATAAATGTCGCGCCTTGGTGGCCGGCAAAAATGGCGAATACCGCTTCGGCGGCAAAGGGATGGACCGGCATTTCCTCGACTTCACCGGGATCGATGAAGCCGCGCTGCAAGCCGAAGTGGCCACCGGCAAAAGCGACAGCGAAATGCTGACGTGGATTCAGGCGAATGCCCGCACGCCGCGCGAGCCTTGGGAAATTGCCCAGTGGAGCAATTATCATCTCCAGCGCGGGCCGGACAGCGACGCCGAGACGCTGCAACACTTCGCCGAGAAGGTCGCGAAACTTTCGACCGTGCGTGAAGACATCACGACGTGGTTCGACCTTCTCGACGTGGATGATTACGTGAGCTTCGGCGGGCAGCCATAAAGGCCGGACGTGTAATGAACAGTTCTCCGCTGCCGATGATGGCGTGTTCTTCAACGCTTGCGTTTTGGAGTGCGCCGGCGCTCCGGCGCTTTGGGAGCCGGTCCTCGAAAAGCGGCAGAGCACTCTTAGCATTACCCACATCTTTTGAAGGCTTCCTGCAAAGAGGAGATTGGCCCGCGAATCACGCGGATGACACGAATGAAATCCCTTCCCATTCGTGTCATCTGCGTGATTCGCGGGCTCCTCAACTGCCTTTTCGAGATGTGGGTAATGCTCAGAGAGCACTGCCGCACTCCAAAACGCTGCCGCGGTAGCCAGGCCGATTCTGATTACGCACTGAGGTCGTTGCCGTGCCCTCATCATCTTCCTCACCCCACTCCACCGCACGCTTTCATTACGCGTGGGTCGTGGCCGCGGTCACGTTTCTGACGCTGATCGTCGGCGCCGGTGTGCGCTCGGTGCCCAGCGTGCTCATCGTGCCGCTCGAACACGAGTTCGGCTGGTCGCGGGCCACCATCTCTTTCGCCGTTTCGGTCAATCTGCTCCTCTACGGTCTCATCGGCCCCTTCGCCGCCGGCTTCATCAATCTCTACGGGCCGCGCCGGATCATGCTCCTGGCGTTCACGCTCGTCGCCGCCGGCGTGGCCAGCACCGCGCTGGTCATGAAAACCTCGTGGCAGCTCACGCTGCTCTGGGGTGTGCTAGTCGGCTCCGGGACCGGCCTCACCGCGCTCGTCCTCGGCGCCACGATCGTCCACAGTTGGTTTCATAAACATCGCGGGCTCATCATCGGAATCCTCACCGCCAGCACCGCGACCGGTCAATTGCTCTTCCTGCCGCTGCTCGCCCATGTCATCGAGACGCGCGGCTGGCGGAGCGCGGTTTCCATCGTCGTCGTTGTGCTCCTGGCGATGTTGCCGATCATTTTCATTTTCATGCGCGACCGACCTGCCGGGGCAGTGCGGCCGTACGGCTTGTCGGCCGATGAGCCCGCGCCGGCGCCGACGCCGGCGGGCAACCCTTTCTCCACCGCGCTCAGCGCGCTGCGTCTCGGCCTGCGTTCGCGCGATTTCTGGCTGCTCGCCGGGTCGTTCTTCATCTGCGGCGCGAGCACCAATGGCCTCATCGGCACGCATCTCGTTCCCGCATGCATGGACCACGGCATTCCCGAAGTGCAAGCCGCCGGCTTGCTGGCGGTGATGGGCATCTTCGATCTTTTCGGCACCACCGCTTCCGGCTGGCTCTCCGATCGCTTTTCGAATCGCTGGCTGCTTTTCACCTATTACGGATTGCGTGGCCTCTCGCTGCTCTTTCTGCCCAGCGCATTTCAACTCGAGACGCATCGGCTGTCGCTCTTCGCGGTCTTTTACGGACTGGATTGGATCGCCACCGTACCGCCCACCGTTGCGCTCACCGCGCGGGCGTTCGGCCGCGAAAAAGTCGGCATCATGTTTGGCTGGATCGTGGCCTCACACCAAATCGGCGCGGCACTCGCCGCGTGGGGCGCCGGTTTCATCCGCACCAGCGAAGGCGCTTACGACCACGCCTTTTTCATCTCGGGCAGCCTGTGCGTGCTCACCGCCGCCGGCGTGCTCCTCATTGGCCGGGGGCGGCGCGACGCCGCCGCAAATTCTTCACCATTCCCCAGTAGCGCTCCGGCCGCTTCCATATCAAGTTAAACACCCGGTTTCGCCCATGACGCCAGAAGCTCACGAGTATCTCACGAAGCGGTGCAAGGTGATGCGCCGGCTCATCCGCACCCACGGCCCATGTACACTGGCGCCAGAGAAAGACCACTCGCCTTTCCGAGCACTCGTCCGCGCCGTGGCGCATCAGCAACTCAACGGCACCGCTGCCGAGACCATCCTGCGCCGCTTCTGCGCGCTCTTTCCGGGGAAGAAGTTTCCGGCCGCCAAGGATCTCGCCTCTGTCACCGATGAAGCGTTGCGCGGCTCGGGTTTCTCCTGGGCGAAAATCGCCGCCCTGCGCGACATCGCCGCGAAGACGCTCGACGGCACGATCCCGAGCACGCGAGCCATTCACAAGATGAGCGACGACGAGATCGTCGAGCGACTGGTACAAGTGCGCGGCGTGGGTCGCTGGACGGTGGAGATGCTGCTCATCTTCAAACTCGGGCGGCCCAATGTTTTTCCGGCCGATGACTTCGGCATTCGCGATGGCTTCCGCGTAGCCTATGGCCTCGAGGAAATGCCCAAGCCGAAAGAAATTCTCGCCCACGCCGAGCGCTGGCGCCCGTACGCCACCACCGCCGCGTGGTACTTTTGGCGCGCGGCCAATGCGGCGAAGGACAAGAAGGCGATCAAAGGAGTGAACGCGTGATGATTCGCTTGCGTTTTGGAGTGCGGCGGTGCTCCGCCGCTTTGGGAGCCGATCGTCGAAAGGCGGCGGAGAATGGTGAGCAGTACCGGCATCTTCCGTGGCTCCAGGATGCTGGCACTGAATCGGGACCACTGGCTGGCTCATTTCGAAAGTCCGTTCGAAAAGCGGCGGAGCACCGCCGCACTCCAAAACGCAAGCGCTCCGTTGCTGACTTTTTATTAAACGACCAAGTAACCGTAAACCGAACCATCACCCATGAGCGCCACCATCAAAGCCTACGCTGCGACCGCACCGAAAAGCCCACTCACGCCGTTCGAGTACACTCCCGGCCCGCTCGGTGACGAGCAGGTCGACATCGCCGTTTCGTATTGCGGCGTCTGCCACTCCGATCTCTCCATGATCGAGAACGACTGGGGAATGTCGGTCTATCCGCTCGTCGGCGGCCATGAAGTCATCGGCAGGATCGTCGCGATCGGCGACCAGGTGAAACACCTCAAAGTCGGCCAGACCGTGGGCCTCGGCTGGTATTCCGGCAGTTGCATGACTTGCCACCAGTGCATGAGCGGCGATCACAATCTCTGCCCCTCGGCGGAGAGCACGATCGTCCACCGCCACGGCGGTTTTGCCACGCAGGTGCGCGCGCAAGCGGCGTGGGCCATCCCGCTGCCCGAAGGTGTCGATCCCGCCAAGGCCGGCCCGCTCTTCTGCGGCGGCATCACCGTCTTCAACCCGATCGTGCAATTTGGCGTGAAGCCGACCGATCGCGTGGGCGTGATCGGCATCGGCGGTCTCGGCCATATGGCCCTGAAATTCCTGCACGCTTGGGGCTGCGACGTCGTCGCGTTCACCTCCAGCGATTCCAAACGCGACGAGGCGATCCAATTCGGCGCGAACAGCGTGGTCAACTCTCGCAAGTCCGCGGATATGGAAAAGCTCGCCGGCAACTTCGACTTCATCCTCTCCACGGTCAATGTGCCGCTCGACTGGGCGGCCTACATCAATGCGCTCGCGCCTAAGGGCCGGCTACACACCGTGGGCGCGATCAGCGAACCCGTGAGCCTCGCGGCGTTTCCGCTGATCATGGCCCAGCGTTCCTTCTCCGGTTCGCCGCTCGGCAGTCCGGCCACCACGACCAAGATGCTCGACTTCGCCGCGCGCCATGAAATCGCGCCGACGACCGAGCTTTTCCCCATGTCGAAGATCAACGACGCCTTCGAACGCTTGAAGAGTGGGAAGGCGCGCTACCGCATCGTGCTGCAAAACGATCTGAACTGATTTCCCAATCCATGAATACCACCCCATTGTCTCCTCTGCATCGTCGCGAACTCCTGCGCGTGCTCGGCCTCGGCGGCCTCGCAGCTTTCCTGGGCCGCAACGCTTCCGGCGCCGAGCAAGCCGTGGCCGCGCCCGCCGCTCCGGCGGAAGCGCCCCATCCCGCAGCCTGCTACCGCCGGTTCCACATCGGCGACGCCACGGCCTATGTCTTGAACGACGGCTACATGCCGATGCCGATCCAGCCGATGCTGGCCACGGAAGCACCCGCGGAGGAACTGGCCAAAGTTCTCGCTGCGCACTTCCAAAAGCCGGTCGCGGAAATGCCCTTCAATGTGCTGCTGGTCAATCTGCACGGAGAATGGGTGCTCTTCGACGCCGGCGCCGGCGGCTTCTCCGCACCAACCATCGGCCGGTTGCTGCCCGTAATGGCAGCGGCGGGCATCCAACCCGAGCAAATCAGCGGCATCTTCATCTCGCACGCGCACTCCGACCACATCGGCGGTCTTGTCGATGCGAAGACGAAAGAGCTCATCTTCCCGCACGCGAAGTATTTCATGCACCAGCGCGAGTTCGACTATTGGATGGCGCCTTCGCCGGATGTCAGCGGGCTGCGTCTGCCGAAGGAGTTCATCTCCGGCATGCTGGAAACCGTGCAGATAGTGCTGAACAAGGCGAAGCCAAAGATCCAGATGGTCGCGCCTGGAGATCGCGTGCTCGAGGGCATCGAATTGATCGACGCTCCCGGACACACCCCCGGACACTTCGCTTTCGCGATTACCTCGGGCAACGAGCAACTCCTGCACATCGTCGATGCCGCGCATCATGAAGTGCTCATGTTTGAACATCTCGACTGGACCATGGCCGGCGACTCCACGCCCGCCCTGGCCAGCGCCACGCGCAAGAAGCTCTTCGATCGCGCCGCCGCCGATCGCTCGCGGATCTTCGCCGCCCACTTCGCCTATCCCGCGCTCGGTTATGTTCGCAAAAACGACACTGGGTATGAGTTCGTCCACGACCGCTGGACGTGGACGTAAGCAACGATCCTAAACGCGTTTCCCCGAGGACAAACGAATCATCGCCAACCATGAAAACTCGCAAACTCGGACCTCTCAACGTCACCCCGCTCGGCCTCGGTTGCATGGGCATGTCTTTCGCCTACGGCCCGGCCGATGACGCGGAGTCGCTGCGCGTCCTGCATCGCTACGTCGAGCTCGGCGGCAACTTTCTCGACACCGCGGAGGTCTACGGTCCCTACAAAAACGAAGAACTGCTCGGCCGCTTCCTCAAGGAAACCGATCGCTCGCAACTGGTCATCGCCACGAAGTTCGGTTTCCGCATCGGTCCCAAAGGACACGAGGGCACGGACGGTTCAGCAACCAATGCCACACGCGTCTGCGACGCCAGCCTGCAGCGACTGGGCACCGACGTCATCGATCTCTTCTACCAGCATCGGGTCGATCCGGCGGTGCCGATCGAAGAAACCGTCGGCGCCATGGGCGGGTTGGTCAAAGCCGGTAAGGTCCGCGCCATCGGCCTTTCCGAAGCCTGTGCGGATACGTTGCGCCGCGCGGCGAAGGTGCATCCCGTCGCCGCATTGCAGAGCGAGTATTCGCTGTGGACGCGCGACGTGGAGGAAAACGGCGTGCTCGAGGCCTGCCGCGAACTCGGCACCGGCTTTGTCGCTTACAGCCCGCTCGGCCGCGGTTTTCTGACCGGCGCCATCCAAAAAATCTCCGACCTCGGTGACGGCGATTGGCGCCGCACGAACTATCCACGCTTTAGCGAAGGCAATCTGCAGAGCAATCTCCAACTGGCCGAAGCCGTGAAAACACTCGCGCAACAAAAAGGCTGCACACCGGCGCAACTCGCCCTCGCCTGGGTGCTCGCCCAAGGCGACGACATCGTCCCAATCCCCGGGACCAAACGCGTGCAATATCTCGAGGACAACCTCGGCGCGTTGCGCGTCTCGCTCACCCCCGAGGACGAAGCGCAAATCCGCGAAAAACTCTCCGCCATCCCCATCACCGGCGAACGCTACCAACCCGCGATGATGAAAATGGTCAACGGCTGATCACTCATCGGCCTCGTCAATCCGATTAGTCCTATTCCTTCAATGAATCTCCATCTCACCGACAAACTCGCTCTCGTCTCCGGCTCCACGGCCGGCATCGGCTTTGCCATCGCCCACTCGCTCGCCTCCGAAGGCGCGCGCGTCATCGTCAATGGCCGCACCGAAGCGCGCGTGCAGGAAGCCATCGCCAAGATCCGGGAAAAAATTTCCTGGGCGAAGGTGGAAGCTTTCGCCGGCGACCTCTCCAGCGAGCAAGCCGCGAATGAAGTCGCCCAGCGTTTTCCCGACGTGGAAATCCTCGTCAACAATCTCGGTATCTTCGAGCCGAAGCCCTTCGAGGAAATTCCCGATGCCGACTGGCGCCGCTTTTTCGAAGTGAACGTCCTCAGCGGCGTGCGTCTCAGCCGTCTTTACCTGGCCGGCATGCGCCAGCGTAACTGGGGCCGCATCATTTTCATCTCCAGCGAATCCGCGCTCCAGTCGCCGCCGGAAATGATCCACTACGGCATGACCAAGACGGCGCAGATCGCCGTCGCCCGCGGCCTCGCCGAACTCACCGCCGGTACCGGCATCACGGTGAATTCCGTGCTTCCCGGCCCGACGCGCTCGGAAGGCGTGGAGACCTATGTTGGTCAGCTTTCGGCCGGCAAACCCTTCGCGGAATTCGAGAAGGAATTTTTCGAAAAGCACCGCCCGAATTCGCTGATCAAGCGTTTCGAGTCGGTCGACGAAATCGCCCACCTGGTGACCTTTGTCGCCAGCCCGCTTTCCTCCGCCACCACCGGCGCGCTCTGGCGGGCCGAAGGCGGCATCGTCAAATCCGCCTTCTGACGGGCCCGCCATTTGACGCGTGTGCGTCATTACTTTAACCCATGAAAATCCAACCCGAATTCCAACGGCACGGCCGGCCGGAATGGCAGCCGGTCCGGGACGAAAGCATCATCACCTCATTCACCACGGTCGCTCCGAGCGAACCTGTCGAGGACGATACGCTCCTCGATGGCTATTCGCGCACGGTCAGCGCCGTGGTCAATCGCGTCGCGCCTTCCGTGGTCAATATCCGCGTCGAGGGTGAGAACCAGCGCGGGGGCAGCGGCTCGGGCTTCATCATCGCCCGCGACGGATTCATTCTCACGAATGCCCACGTCGTGCATCACGGCCGGAAATTCGAGGTCACGTTGCACGATGCCCGGGTCTTTCCCGCGCAACTCATCGGCGAAGATCCCGACACCGATCTCGCGGTGCTGCGCATCGACGCGCCGAATCTCCAGCACGTGCGGCTCGCGGATTCCTCCGCGATTCGCGTCGGCCAGATCGCGGTCGCCATCGGCTCGCCGTTCGGTTTTCAGCAGACGGTAACTTCGGGCATCGTCAGCGCGCTCGGCCGCAGTATGCGCGCGGAATCGGGCCGGCTCATGGACGACATCATCCAGACCGACGCCTCGCTAAATCCCGGCAACTCCGGCGGCCCGCTGGTCAACAGCGCGGGCGAAGTAATCGGCGTGAATACCGCCGTGATTTTGCCGGCGCAGGGTATCTGCTTCGCCATCGCGAGCAACACCGCGCAATTCGTCGCCGCCTGGCTCATTAAAGAAGGCCGCATTCGGCGCAGTGCGATCGGCGTAGCCGGCCAGAATGTGCCGTTGCATCCGCGGGTTACCCGCTTTCACCGGCTGCCGCAGGATCGTGGTGTGCTCATCGCGGAGCTCGAACCGCACAGCCCCGCGGCCCGGGCCGGTCTGCAGCGCGGTGACATCATCGTGGGTTTCAAGGGCCAGACGATCAAGAGCATCGACGACTTGCACAAGAAGCTCGTCGCCGCCGAGATCGGCGTGCCTTCACCCATCATGGTCCTGCGCCAGACGGAAAAGATCTTCGCCATGGTCGTGCCCGAGGAATTACACCGCCCGCAATCATGAGCGCGCCGCAAAAAATCGCCCTAGTGACGGGAGCTTACAAAGGCATCGGCCTGGAGATCGTCCGCCAATTGGCGGCGCGCGGCGTGCGGGTCTTTTTGACCGCACGCCAGCGCGGCGCCGGCGAGAAGGCAGCGGCCTCCATCAAAGGCGACGTGCATTTCCTGCCCCTCGACGTGAGCAATGCGGAAAGCATCGAGAGCGCCGCCCGCGCGTTCTCGAAGCAGTCCGATCACCTCGACATCCTGGTGAACAACGCCGCCATTCTGCTCGACGATGCCGGCAGTGTCCTCGAGCTCGAGGGCGACACCGTGTTGGACACCTTCGTCACCAATACGGTCGGCCCGATGCTCGTCACCCAGGCCTTCCAGCCGCTGCTTGAGCAGAGCAAGGCGCCGCGGGTCATCAACATGTCGAGCGGCGCCGGCCAGCTCGCCGATGGCCTGCAGGATTGGGCGCCCGCCTACAGCATGTCGAAGACGGCGTTGAACTCGCTCACCCAGCATTTCGCCGCTGCCCTGCCCCGCTTCGCCGTGAATTCAGTGTCGCCCGGCTGGGTACGCACCGACATGGGCGGCGATGTGGCGCCACTCTCCGTCGAGCAAGGCGCGGACACCCTGGTCTGGCTCGCCCTCGATGCCCCGCAGAACCTCACCGGCAAATTCCTGCGCGAACGCGCGGAGATCGCCTGGTAATCGTTGCCCCTGATCCAACACAGCCAAACATCCATGCAGAACCCACCCGTCTCCAACGACACGCTGCTCCAGCAATTGCGCTGGCGCTATGCCACCAAGTCCTTCGACCCGGCGAAGAAAATCGCCGACGCCGATTGGGCCACGTTGGAACAAGCACTCATCCTCACGCCGACCAGCTACGGCTTTCAGCCCTATCGCTTCGTGGTCATCACCGATCCCGCCACGCGCCAGAAGCTCGTATCGATTTCGTGGGGACAGTGCCAGGTGACGGACGCCTCGCACTTCGTCGTCTTCGCCGCGAAGAGCAACGTGACCGAAGCCGACGTCGACTATTATCTGGCTCACGTCAGCAAGGTGCGCGGGACGCCCGTGGAAAAGCTGGCCGGATTCCGCAAGGCCCTCGCCGGCGACATCGTGCACGGGCCTCGCAGCAAAGCGCAGCACGAATGGGCCACGCGCCAGTGCTACATCGCGCTCGGCAACCTGATGACTTCCGCGGCCATGCTCGGCATCGACGTCTGCCCCATGGAAGGCATCGACGCGCCGAAATACGACGAACTCCTTGCCCTGTCGGCGAAAGGTTACAATGCCGTCGTGGCAGCGGCGGTGGGTTATCGTTCGGACGCGGACAAGTATGCCGCGGCACCGAAGGTGCGTTATCCCGCCGAGGAACTTTTCATCCGCATCTAAACGGAACGTTCACCTTAACCACTCACCCAACACACCAAACCATGAGCAACATCACTGACCTCACCCAACGTCCGCCCCGCAGCCTGCGCATCCGCCTTGGCGGTTACGCCCTCCTGCCTCGCATGCTCGACAAGGGCCGCGCGGAAATCGTCGGCAAGAACGGCGAGTATCATTACAACTGCCCGCTGGATCAACGCATCCTCGAGCATCTCGGCATCGACGCCGAGGCGCTCCGCAACGAACTCGCCGCCGGTAAGGGCGACGGCGACATCCTGGAGTGGATTCGCGCGAACCAGAAAAACAAACACACCGACGCGGAGATCGACGCGTGGTCCGATGCTGCCGAGAAACGCGTCCCGGAAGGTGAATCGGTGGAGTTCTTCAACGAGATCCGCAAGACCGCCGCGCCGAATCGGTCGGATATCAAGACCTGGGCCGATCTGCTCGACGTCGACGACTACGTCACCTTCGGCGGGAAAGCGTGAGTCGACTTTGCCGGTTTCTGGTTTGAAGTTTCTGGTTTCTGGTTTTCTGATCGCGAGGCACTTTCGCACTGCGCCAACCAAAAACCTTGAACGTGAAACCTGAAACTTGTTCTACCTGGCTCCTCGGCGGAGATCTTCCCATCCACCGGCTGGGCTACGGCGCAATGCGTCTGTGTGCCCAGCCGGGTAATTTTGGGCCGTATCCGGATTGGGAAGGTGGCAAGCGTCTGCTGCGGCGCGCTGTTGAGTTGGGGATCAACTTCATCGACACCGCGCATCCGTACGGGCCGGGATGGAATGAGGAACTCATCGGCGAGGCGCTCGCGCCCTATCCCGCCGGTGTGGTCGTCACGACCAAGGGCGGCGTCGAGAAAACTGGTCCGGGCGAGGTTTTTGCCGATGGCAGCCCCGCGAGCCTGCGCCGCTTTTGCGAGGGCAGTTTACAACGACTGAAGCTCGACTGTATTCCGCTGTATCAGTTGCATCGACCGGATCCACAGGTGCCGTTCGCGGAAAGCGTGGGCGCGCTCGCGGCATTACGCAGCGAAGGGAAGATCCGACACGCGGGACTTTCGAATGTCACTCTCGCGCAAGTCGAGGAAGCGCGGGGAATCATGCCGATCGTTTCGGTGCAGAACCGCTACAATCTGCAGGAACGCGGGGACGACGCCGTGCTCGACTATTGCGCGCAGCACAGCATCGCCTATCTGCCATGGGGCCCGCTGGCGGCGAAGCCCTTCGCCCCGGAGGCGCCACTGGCCCAAGGTTCCGGCGCGCTGGCCGAAGTCGCCAGCGAACTCGGTGCTACCGCCGGACAAGTCGCGCTGGCCTGGCTGCTGCGACGCAGTCCCAACATCATTCTCATTCCCGGGACCACCAGCATTGCGCATCTGGAAGAAAACGTCGCCGCGGCGAAGATCGAGTTGTCGGACGCGCAATTTAACGCTCTCTCCTCGCGGTCATTCTGAGGGGAGTGCCCCGGCGGGCAAAGGTGGCGGGGCACGCAGTCGAAGAACCCCGTCGAACAATCAGCGAGAATCGCTCGTAAAGCGACGGGGTCCTTCGACTACGGGCTCCGCCACCTTACCATCGGAGCCCTCCGCTCAGGATGACACAAAAGGTGAACGCGTTTTCCCCCTCGCCTGCCACGCCTCTCTCGCGCACATTGCGAATCATGAAAATCGCCATCGGTTCCGACCACGCGGGTTTTGAGTACAAAGGCAAAATCATCGAGCTGCTGACCACGCTGGGCCACGAGGTGCGCGACTTCGGCACGCACTCTTCCGATCCGGTGGACTACCCGCTCTACATCGCGCCCACCGCACAAGCGGTCGCCAGCGGCGAATGCGAACGCGGCATTGTTCTCGGCGGATCGGGCAATGGCGAACAGATCACCGCGAACAAAGTCCGCGGCATTCGCTGCGCGCTGTGCTTCAGCCTCGATACCGCCCGCTGGGCCAAGCTGCACAACGACGCCAACTGCATCGCCATCGGCCAGCGCACTATTGCCGTGGAGTTGGCGTTGGAGATCGTCAAAACGTGGCTGGGCACGGAATTCGAAGGAGGGCGGCATGTTGCACGACTGAATGGCATCGCCGCGGTGGAGAATTCCCAATCGCAAAGCCAGGCCGGCAGCTTTCCCGTCTACGAACGCACCACCCTGATCCGCCCGGAATACCTCAATCCCCTCGGCTCACTCTACGGTGGCTACATGCTCGAGTGGGCGGACGACCTTGCCGGCACGGCCGCGTCGCTCACCTTCCCCAAGGCCTCCTTCGTCACCCGCCGCGTAGAGGCATTTGATTTTACCGCACCGGTGCACAACGGCGACATCGTGCGCATTTACAGCCGCGTATCGCACATCGGGACGACATCCTGCACGGTGGCGGTGTGGTGCCAGGATGCGCGCACGCACGCGACAGTCTTCAGCACCAGCGTGATCATGGTGAACATTTCCTCCGACGGCACCAAGGCGCCGATCCCGCACTGATCCTCTTCTGCTCCCATGCGTCTCGATCAAATCGATCATCTTGTCCTCACAGTGCGCGACTTGGGTGAAACGATCGCCTTCTACACCCGCGTGCTGGGCATGGAGGAAGTCACCTTTGGTGAAAACCGCAAGGCCCTCGCCTTCGGCACGCAGAAGATCAATCTGCACGAAGCCGGCCGCGAGTTTGAGCCGAAAGCGCTGCATCCGAAGCCGGGTTCGGCAGATCTGTGTTTTCTCACTGCCGAGCCGCTGGAGAGCGTGGTGAAGCACATGGAAAATTGCGGAGTCGATATTCTCGAGGGACGGATCGAACGCACCGGCGCCCAGGGCCCGATCGAGTCGATTTACCTTCGCGACCCGGATGGGAATCTCATCGAGATCGCCAATCAGTTGCCGCTTTCTTGACGGTGTCATCCTTGGGCGGCGTGCCGCGGTGGGCGCAGGTGGCGGAGCATGCAGTCGGAGGCCGAGTTTGCGAGACGCCTATGGGAATGCGGGGCAGATGTCGTCGCTTTACCAGAGATTATCGCTGGTTGTTCGGCTGGGTTCTTCGACTGCGTGCTCCGCCACCTGCGCCCACCGGGGCACTTCGCTCAGAATGACACCGGGGAGAGGGCGCTCACTGCGGGCGCACGATGACAATGTCGTCCGCGTGCAGCGAGCACCACACCTTCTCGCCTTTGTGAAAAGTCTCCTGCGTCGCGCTTTCGTTGGCGCAGAGAGCGGTGAGGGTCAGGCCGCTGGGAAGCTTCAATGACAACTCATCGATGGCGCCCTTGAAGATCTCTTCGTCGACCTCCGCCTCGAAAACGTTTTCGCCCGCCGGTTTGGTTTTTTGCAGGTGAATCTTTTCCGGACGGATGGAGACCACCAATTCGGTCACACCGGGAATGCCGACCAGTCGCGGAATGCACACGTGCACCTCCGGGGCGAGGCGCAGGCGGCTGGTATGGTCTTCGTGCGCAGCGACCTTGGCGGCGAGGATGTTTGCCTGGCCGATGAAATTGGCGACGAAACTGGTCTGTGGTGAGTGATAGATATCCGCGCAATCGCCGATCTGCTCGATGCGGCCTTTGTTCACCACGGCGATGCGGTCGGACATCGTAAGCGCTTCCTCCTGGTCGTGCGTGACGAAGACGAACGTGATCCCGAGCTTTTTCTGCAACCGCTTGAGTTCGATCTGCATCGCGTGACGCAGCTTGGCATCGAGCGCGGAGAGCGGTTCATCGAGCAACAGCACTTTCGGCTGACAAACAATGGCGCGTGCCAGTGCCACCCGCTGGCGCTGGCCGCCGGAGAGCTGGCTCGGCTTGCGCTTTTCCATGCCGGCAAGCGAGACGAGTTCGATGACATTTCGCACCCGCTCGGCAACCTCGGCCCTGGACAACTTCCGCATGCGCAGGCCGAAGCTGATGTTGTCCTGCACGTTGAGATGGGGGAAGAGCGCGTAACTTTGGAAAACCAGGTTCACGTCGCGCCGATATGGCGGCAGATGCGTCACTTCTTCGCCGGCCAACCACACACTGCCTTCGCTCGGCGTTTCGAATCCGGCAACCATCCGCAGCACCGTGGTCTTGCCGCAACCCGAGGGGCCGAGGAGGGTGAGAAACTCGCCCTGCTTGATTGTGAGATCGACCTCATCGACAGCGGTGAAACCGCCAAATCGCTTGGTGACTTTTCTGAGTTCGACCATGTGGTCCATGCGGCGGCTAGACGCCACTGAACCAATTCAGTCTCTGCGGAACAAGGTTGATATTGATCTGTTTCGTTTCCAGGTAGGCGTCGAGGCCGAAGGTGCCGAGCTCTCGTCCGATGCCGCTTTGCTTGTAGCCGCCCCACGGAGCTTCGTTGAAAGTCGGGTGGTAGGTATTGAGCCAGGTAATCCCGGCGCGCAGGCCGCGCAGCACGCGGAGCCCTTTTCCCTGGTCGCCAGTGAAGACTCCCCCGGCGAGCCCATAGATGGTGTCATTCGCAAGCTGCAGCGCTTCCTCCTCGGTATCGAAAAGCTGCACGACTTGCACTGGACCGAAGATTTCTTCGCGGACGATTTTCATGTTCGGCTGCGTGTCGACGAATACCGTCGGCGCAACGAAGTTGCCTTTCGCCAATGCGCCCTCGGTGAGACGCGCGCCGCCGCAGATCGTCCGCGCGCCTTCGCCGCGGCCGAGCTCGATGTAGTGCAGCACTTTCTCCATGTGCTGGGGGGTGATGAGCGGGCCCATTTCGGTTTTCGGATCGAGCCCATCGCCAACGACGATCTTCGAGCTCGCCTCCGCCATGCGCGAAAGGAATTTGTCCGCGATCTTTCTTTCCAAAATGAGCCGGGAACCGGCGCTACACACTTCGCCTTGGCCGGCGAAGATGGCGAACATCGCGTACTCCAGAGCGACATCGAAATCGGCATCGGCAAAAACGACGCAGGGCGATTTACCGCCGAGTTCCAGGGTGACCTTTTTGATGTTGCCCGTGGCAGCGGCCATGATTTTGCGGCCGGTCACCGTGCCCCCGGTGAAGGCAATTTTGTCGACGTGGCTGTTCGCTGCAAGGGCGTGGCCGGCAGTTGGTCCGGGGCCGAGGAGAAGTTGCGCGG
>Ga0207667_10005562_pt1 | contig 15380 bp, 19 predicted proteins | sample KBSCornC52_FD_184301 | JGI IMG/M metagenome (GOLD analysis project Ga0207667, IMG submission 184301) | Corn rhizosphere microbial communities from Kellogg Biological Station, Michigan, USA - KBS Corn C5-2 (SPAdes) (version 2) | ecosystem: Host-associated > Plants > Roots > Rhizosphere > Soil ... | reverse complement strand
TGACGGGATGCGTCGCGGCCGGCATGCCGCAAAGCGGGCGGCACCTGAGCCCGACGCAGTGCCGCGACTTGGCTGCGCTTAGGCGCAACGCTTCTCCGACGATGGCGCAGCACCGCAGCGAGCTGGCGGCCCTCAGGGAAGCCGGCTACGACCCGTCACCGTGGTACGACGACCCGTATTATCCAGAGGACCTAGAGGCGGCGCAGCGCGTGGTCAACTATTGGTTCGAAACGGAATGCCAGCCGGCTCAGCCCGCTCCCATCCACACTCCGGACGGTTGACCGCTAGAACCGGTAGCCGATGCCCACCAAGATGACATCGGTATCGTGGCTATAGCGGGTGGCGACGCGATTCCAAGTGGCCCGCGCCGACCAGTGCCGTGTGAAGCGATATGAAGCCGATACCGACACTAGGGCAGACAAAATGCCGTCGCCCCCCGTGGCGCCATTTTCGTTCGACTCGCCATGATGGATCGCCGCGTAGGCGCCCGCGCCGACGCCCAACGTCAGACGCTCGCTGAAAAAAGCCCGCGTAAGCCACAGTTGCGCGGTCACGCCGTCACGCCGCACGGCCAGACCGTTGCCTTCGTGCAGATAGCCGAGCGTTGCATCGAGATAGTTCGTCAGTCCGCGCCGGTATTCGATCGACTGCGCCGCCGATGTCTGCGAATCGAGGCTGTTCAGGATCGACAGGCCCGCCATCAGCGTGAGTTCATTGTTCGTGACCTGCTGCGTGCGCGGCACGGCGAAGTCGCGTGGGCCGGGCGTGTCCGGCGCATCCAGCTGATAGCCGACGCCGAGCATGACCGCGGTGGTCGATGGCCCGTTCGTTACCTGGACGTGATTGAGTTGCAAATTCGCCGTCCAGCGCTGCGATGAATACCACGTCGTGCGCGCACTGTAGACGACGCCCCACCCATGCGTATTGGAATAGCCCAAGCCTTGCTCGGCTGCTTCGGTATCGAAATAGCGGTACAGGCCCACGCCAAGCGCTACGACGAACCGCCGCTGCGCAACGGGAAAGCGCCCCCACATCTGCACGAGCGGCCCATCGCGGTGATGATCGGGAATGTGGCCTTCGTTGAGCCATGTAATGCTGCCGGCAAGGTACTGGCCGAATCCCTCCGTGTACCCGAGCGACCACGCGTAGGAATGGCTATGCTCACCCGTCAACGGTCCGCTGTACAGCCCGAACTCCTGGGCCGATGCCTGGCCGGCCCCAGTCGATAGCGCCGCAGTGGTAAGGACAAGCGTCCAGTTAACCTTCATTGATGTACTCGTCGACGTCCTGTGCCCCGTGTACAACGTAGTTGATTGCGAGCGATTTCAAGCGCCGACTTTGTGCTGAACCGGGTATTGCGCGGCTGACAATGACCACGCCCTGAATCCGATGTTATCGGCCTTAGGCCGGTTCGCAATGTTCGGGCCGCAACCAACAGCTGCCACGCGTACGCGAAGGGCGAGCTTCGGAAAAGGGGCGCTATGTAATCGTCTGCATCGCGCCCCTTAGCCGGCAGTCGGCATTTGCAACGTTCGCTCGCGGATACCACCGATATAGGCGTTCCCAATCAGCGGTTGCATCGAACGGTTACTGACCGAAGATGCTGAGTGTTTGGCCGATTACCGCGTTATTAAGGGCGTCGAACCGGATTATGATTTGCGTACGCGCTAGTGAGCCGCACATTAGTGCAAACGACCCATGCTGCGGCAACGTACCGATTCATTCGCCGGGATTTTGGCTGTTGCGACCTTCGCTGTCATACGCTAACGCCAACAAGGACGGGGAGACTAATGCAAATGGACACAGAGCATTTGGCCAGGGCCGTTTTGAAACGGCTGGGTTCCTATCGCTATCATCGACATCACGCGTCGCAAGTCCGATCCGTGCTTAGCACACTTCAGGAAAAATACGGGAAGATGAACCCGGCGCATATCAAGCTCGCGGATGCTTATGCGCACGATGTGCTTGGGCACGCGCGCTATGCCCCATGGCTTTACGTCTACTCGGCGGTTTCAGGGGTGTTCAAGGAAGGCTGGATTCCGGACAACTATTACGGCAGCGTGGTGGTGCCGGCAATCAAAGGCGGATATGGCAAGATGTCCGACTTCAGGTGCCTGCAGAGCGCGATTTTTGGGCGCGCTGCTTTTCCCGATCTCGCGTATTTCGTCAACGGCCTGTTCCTCACTCCCGACAACACCCCGATCGCGCCGCACAGCGTCAAACAACTGCTTTTTGCCGATCGCGATGAAATCGTCTTCAAGGTCGACAATTCGCTGCAGGGCAGGGGCGTTTTCTTTTTTCAGCGCGACAGCTTCGATTTGCAAAAGGTGGAAGCGCTCGGCAACGGTGTCTTTCAGGAGCGTATTGTTCAGCACGAGGTGCTGAATCGTTTCGCGCCCGGCTCGGTGGCGACGCTGCGCATGACCACGGCCGTCGACCACAACGGGCAGATCGCGCTGCGGGCTTGTTATCTGCGTCTGGGGCGGGCGGAGGATACCCATGTGCAGTCGAAGAGTCAGGTTCGCGTCGCGGTCGACCTGGCGAGTGGCGAGCTTGCGCGTGAAGGCTATCTGACGAACTGGTTGACGGTTCCAGCCCACCCCGACACCAACGTCGAGTTCTCCGGCACCCAGATTCCGGCTTTTGCCCAATGTGTCGCGATGGTGCTCGCGCATCACCGCAAAATCCCTCTTGCACGCAGCGTCGGCTGGGACGTCGCGATCGGCCACGACGAAGCGGTTAAGTTGATGGAGTGGAATGCGGCACACAACGACATCAAGTTCAGCGAGGCCACGCAAGGACCGTGTTTCACTGATTTGCGCTGGGACAGGTTTGCGCGCGAACGACGCCCGAACGCAGCGACGGGACTTCTCGAGACGGCCTCCACCCACGGCGACCTCGGTTCGATTCGGTAGCCTTTGGATCGGTATCTGCTTGAGCGATTCGTATACGGCGAACCGTCATTGCGCCCGCCTTCACCTGGTGGAGCGTCTTCTCGCCGCACGCTTGCTCAGCAAAAAGCGGCGCGACGTGGCATCGCGTTCTGTCAGTAATTGCCTATAACTGCCCGGTTGCCCACGCCGCGATCTCTTTACGCAAAGCCGGTCGATGCTTTGGAAGAGTCCCGTAAGGATCGGTTAAGTACGAGTAGCTTTGCCTTGTCGATATCTCCAAGAGCGCGATGCGTTGGCAGACCACGCGATGGAGATCGATGCGGCAGGTCGTTCCATGCCGGTCCAGGTATCATTTGTCGAAACGCGTTGCATCGGGTCTATCGACATTTCCACTGTCCATCGAGGAGTCCTTTATGGTTCCTACCGTCGCGCAAAAGCGCGCCGCGTTTCGTGCCTTGCACGCTTCGGGATGCTTCGTACTGCCGAATGCCTGGGACGTCGGCAGCACGCGATATCTGCAGAGCCTCGGTTTCAAAGCGGTTGCAACGACGAGTTCGGGATTCGCCTGGTCTGTCGGTCACGCCGACAACACGCTGGCGCTCGAGCGCGTACTCGAGCATCTTCGTCACGTCGTGGCGGCGACCAGCCTGCCCGTCAACGCCGATTTCGAAAACGGCTTTGCCGAGGACGCCGCCGGCGTTGCACGAAACGTTAGGCTGGCATTGGATACAGGCGTCGCGGGCCTGTCGATTGAAGACTCGACGCGAGACCCGAGCGCGCCGCTACTGTCATTGCCGGTGGCGATCGAGCGCATGCAAGCCGCGCGCCGCGCAATCGACGAAGCAGGTAGCGATGCACTGTTGATCGGCCGTGCCGAAAACTTCATCGTGGGTGTGCCGGACCTCGATGATGCGATCGCGCGGTTGCGTGCCTACGCACAGGCCGGTGCGGACTGCCTTTATGCGCCCGGTATCAAGACCCGGGAGCAGATTGCGGCAGTCGTGGCAGCCGTTGCACCGAAACCGGTGAACGTGCTGATCGGTTCGACCTCCGAATTCACGCTTGACGATCTCGCGGCGCTGGGCGTGCGGCGCGTGAGCGTGGGCGGCGCGCTTGCACGCGCGGCGTGGGGAGGCTTCATGCGTGCGGCGAGTTTGCTGGCCGAGGGGCGCTTCGATGGATTTGCCGATGCTGCGTCCGGCGCGCAGCTCGATAGCTTGTTTCGCGATGGTGCTTGAGTCGATTGAATCGATTGAATCGAAAACCCGCTCGTCTTTATGGGTGGCAAAACCGAGCGGGCGTTCTCTGTCGGTGACCGGCTCGGGTTGAGGCGACCGGGTTTTAGGCGGAGCTGCCCTCTGAACAGCGCATCGACGAATCAGACGAAGGCCTTTCTTGGCTGAACTTCGCGCGAAACAGGGTCGGCGCGGCGGTTCGCCGTCAATCGGCGATGTTGGGCAGGAGTCGACCCTGAATGGCCGGCCGCTTGCGCCAAGCCATCCATCCCACCGCAATCGATAGTATCGCCACGACAAGTGGTGCCACGCCATGTCCGTATTCGCCGTGGACTGTGACGGTTGCCAGCGCAGCCGACATCACGGTGCAGCCGAGCGCCGAGCCCCACAGTCGCGTTCGTGCTCGCGCCAGCAGAACGGCGGCCATGAGTTCCAGCGAACCGGTGACGAAATGGAACCAGTGCGGATATCCCCACTTCAGGTATTCCTCAAAGATGGATCGCGGGGCGACGATGTTGCTGAGCGATCCCACGACGAAAAAGGCGGCGAGAACCCAAGGTAATACTTGGCGCCAGGACGTCTTGGACATTCGTTCTACCTTCTCTGACGAGGGTGCTGCCGAAGACCCGTGTGGCCGCCCGCGCGACGACGCCGGCCGAGTTCCGCTGTTCATGCCGTCGTGGGCTTGTGGGCCGCCGTAAAGACATCGAAAGGAGACGTCCTGCCCTCGACGTGCTCGGTACCTGCAACGCCCAGGTCCATCCAGCCCGCGTTGACGGCATCGAACATCGCTTCGGCCGGGCCGGTCTGGCCCTTCGGGATGCCGAGCTGTTCGAACGCTGCCGGCCAGCCGGCCCGTGGGACGGCAAAGGCCTTGACGTCGCGCTGCATGACTTCGCCCAGTTGGGCCGCGACCTCGTCCGCGCTGACCATCGAGCCGAGCTCGACGACGCGATGCCCGGACCACGCCGGCCCGGTCAGCAGCGTCGCCACCTCGGCGCCGATATCGTCGGTCGCGACCATGGTCGACTTCCGACTCGTCGGGTTGTAGTAGACGGGTAGCGTGCCGCCCTGGGCGACGTGCAAGCCGTAAAGGAAGTTTTCGAAAAACCCGCCGGCTCGCACATAGGCGATCGGCAACGCCAGATGGCGCAGTCCCTGTTCCAGAAGCGACAGGGCCGTGATCATTCCCAGCCCGCTGGTTCTGTTCGCACCCATCGACGACAGCACAACCACCCGCGGCGGCGCTGCGCGGGTCAGCGCCGCGACATAGGTCGCGATGACGCTCTTTGCTTCGCTGAAATCAGGCGAGGGCGCCCACACGGCCGGCAGCATGACGAATGCACCTTCGACCCCTTCGAGCGCCCTCGCTACGGCAGCCGCATCATTCCAGTCGCCGCCCACCAGTTCCACACCTTGATCCGCCCAATTCGTCGCTTTCTCGCGATCGCGAACCAGCGCACGTACCTTCTTGCCTTGTGCCAACAGATGTCGGGCCGTTGCGCCGCCTACGCGTCCTGTCATTCCCAGTACCAAAAACATGTGTTTCTCCTTAAATTAATGTTGCCCTTAAACGCCAATGTTTTTGCGGCTGCGGCTGCGGCTGCGGCTGCGGCCGGGGGCGGTGATATCGGAATCTTCGGTTTTCACCCGCGACTCCTCCACCCGTCGGCCCAGATGTTCGCCCGAGTCCGGTACAGAAGGCGACCGGGAGCACGGTTCGGCACTCGCGCGCCCTGAGAAATGGTCTTTGTTTGAGGGCAGGTCTATCATAGAGACCTATGCCTCGCGCCGGAAGGAGGCAGTTTTTTGTTACCAGAAGAGTTAAAGGGAACCCGAATGAGCGCCGCTCAGGATGCGATCGAGAGATTCAGCCGATATCAAGGTCAACTGGGCGACGCCCAGCCCGCACATTGCGCCGTTCGTGATGTGCTTGACCGCATCGGCGACAAATGGAGCATGCTCATGATCATGGAACTCGCGACGCGATCGCAGCGCTTCAGTGAGCTTCACCGAGCCATCCCGGACATATCCAAGCGCATGCTTACCCAGACACTGCGCGATCTGGAGCGCGACGGGCTCATCACCCGCCATGTTTTTCCCACCAGCCCGCCAAGTGTCGAATATCGTCTAGCCCCACTGGGCCAATCCCTATTGGACCCGATGGCGGCCCTCATCGATTGGGCCGATCGTCGTTATCCCGACATCCATGCCGCGCGCGTCCGCTTTGACAGCGCATTCGGTCGTGTTCCGCGCTAGATGCGCAGCCCGATACGTGCGGTGAGAAAGCCTGAAACGGAAGAGCTGATCCGGGGGTTCATTGCGCAGGCCGGCGGGGGCTGGCCCTGCCACGCTGCCGCAAAGCGGCCCGCGTGCGTCGAGTAGATCTCGGCGATCCGTTCGTCCAAGACAAATGCCTTCGATCGCGTGTCTATGCCGCTACCGAGGTGGCCGGTCCCGTCAGCGTCTTTGCGGCCGCATGTAAAGCATCGACGAACACATCGAGGTCTGCTTCGTTCATGTAAATATGCGGCGACACGCGCAGGCCTTCCAATTGGCCAACGCGCCGGTACTTCACATGGACCGAAAACGATTGCCGCAACGTGGACTCGAGCCGTGCGGCATCGATGCCGTCGATAGAAAAGAGGCTCACCGCGCCCAGCGTGTCCGCGTCGAGCGGCGTGTGAATGCGCAAGCCGTCGATGTCCGCCGCGCGTGCGGTCCAATAGCGGGTCAGCGAACGTAACCTTGCATGAATGTTCGCGGCACCGATCGCCTGGTGAAAGCGAATGGCCGGTTCGATGCCGGCCTGCAATGCTGAGTTATAGGTGCCCAGACTCCAATGATCGAACTTGTCCACCGTGTGGGGTGCGGCGTCGAACGGTGCGAGCAACGGCCACGTTTCGTCTATGCGTTGGCGATCGATGATCAGCATGCCGTTTCCGACGGGCGCGCCAAGCCATTTATGCAGGCTCGTTACGAAGAAATCGCAGCCCATCTTGCGAAAACTGATGGGCATCTGCGCGAAAGATTGCGCTGCGTCGACGATGGTAATGATGCCGCGCTCTCGCGCTAGCGCGCACAGGCGGGCGACCGGCAACACTCTGCCTGTCCAGTGAATCATGTGCGTCAGGTGCAGCACGCGCGTGTCCGGACGGAGTGCGGAGGAATAGGCGGCGATGATTTCTTCATCGCTTGCGAGAAGGTCGAAGGCGACAAAGTCGACGGCAATGCCCTCGCGCGTCTGACGCTGTTGCCAGCCGGCGATTGCGCTGGGGTAGTCCCACGGCGACACGAGCACTCGCTCGCCGGGCGACAACGGGATGCCGAAAATCGCAACGCTCAGCCCTTCACTTGCATTCCGATTGAGTGCGATCTCTTCGGCGTCACAATCGGCGAGAGCGGCTAACTGCCTCTTGATGTCCGGAAGCTTCGCGTCCAAACAGGTCCACATGTTGACGTCGGGATTTCGGCTGATGAAGCGATACGCTTCAATGACCGCCTGCTCCACAACGAGCGGCGGCGGACTCACCGACGCGTTGTTGAGATTGAGCAGCGGTCGCTGCTCCGAATACGATTCCCGCACGCGTGCCCAGTCCACGGCGGCGCTTGTTTCGTACGAAGTACCCTCGATCATGTCCCTCGTCCTGTTCAAATTTCGGCACGGGTCGCATCTGCAAATCCGAAGTTAATGTATCGGGTAACCGGCGGCCCGTGTCGTTGTTCGGACAGAGCAAACCGCATGAATGTTAGTTTTTTTCGCCAGCGTAAGAAAATATCGTGCCGCGCTGCCGGCGGCGATGACCCGCCGCCATGCCCGCGCCATGGCGCCGAACTCAATCGGAATCAAGCCGTGGCCCTCGAAGGAGGCAGGCGTATCGTCACGCGACTATGACCGCGGGGCTTGCCATCTAACCCGCGGACACCCGCCGCACAAAATCCAGCGTCAGCGCAGCGATCTCGTCGCTCGCTTCTTCCAGCGCGAAGTGGCCTGCATTCAGGACATGCACTTCGGCATCCGGTACGTCGCGCTGGTAGGCGTGCGCGCCCTGTACCGTAAACGAAGGGTCGTACTTGCCCCACGTCACGAGCGTAGGCGGCCGATGCTCGCGCAACCAGGCCTGCCAGCGCGGATACGATTGCAGATTCGTGCGGTAGTCGTAGAAAAGATCGGTCTGAATAGCTGCCTGTCCGGGGCGTCCAAGAAATGCTTCTTCGTCTCGCCAGTTGTCCGGGTCGTAGCGCTGCGGATCGGGACTCGTGCCCACGTGCCGCAGCTTTAACGCATCCGGCGAGGCGAGATTGGCCCACAGGCGCGCTTCGTTTTGTGACCGGTTTTCCCAGAACGCCTTGCGCGTTTCCCATAGCGGTCCCAGCCCTTCCTCATGCGCGACCGCGTTCTGGATCACGATCCCCATCACTTTCTCAGGCCGGGCCATCGCAAGCCGCAATCCCACCGGGCCGCCATAGTCCGCCATGAAGAGCACGTAACGATCAAGCTTCAACGCGTCGGTGAACTGTTCGACGGCGCGCGCGAGATTGTCGAAGGTATACGCGTAGCGTTCGGGCGCGGGCGCCGCGCTATTGCCGAAGCCCGGATAGTCCGGTGCGACGAGATGAAACTGCGGTGCCAAAAACGGCATGAGCGGTTCGTACATGCGCGAAGACGACGGAAAGCCATGCAGCAGCAGGACGGTCGGTGCGTCGATCGGCCCGGCCTCGCGATAGAAGATATCGACGCCGTCGACGTTGACGGTCGGATAGCGGAACGAAGAGCGGGTTGCATTCATGGTCGGTGTTTCCTCGAGTCAGGAGGGGCGGTTTCAGGGCCGTGGCTCAGCGGCGGAGGGGGCCGGTTGCGATGCACGTGCCGGTGCCGCGGTCTGTACGACGTGCAGTACGTCAGCCGCCAAGGCAAACGCCGCCGCGGCGGCGCAAACGCCCATCCAGTGGCCGAGCGCCCACGCCGGTCGCAAGCACGGCAATCGCATGGAAGGCGAGCCGGTCAGCGTCAGCATCGTCACCGTATTGGCTCACGCCCCGAGTCCCGAGTCCGATAGACGCGGCGAGATCGTTGACGAGGGCCTGCGACGCATACAAACCGAGGACAGCGATGCCGACGCCGATTGCGTACGCGCGTGTGGCGATAGATAGCGGCGCGAGGGCGGCCGTGCGGGGATCGTTCTGTGACACGCGCGGGTGCTCCGAGGGGACGATGCTCCGTATGCTACTCGCGCCTGCTTAGTAGATAATCGGCGCGAAATATGACTCTTTCTCCCACTAAAATGGATAATGGTTCGTTGCGCGACCTCGAAGTTTTTGTCGCCATCGCCGAGGAAGGCAATCTGACCGCGGCGGCGCGGCGCCTCGATCGGTCTTTGCAGGCGGTGAGCCGCTCGCTGCAGGGACTCGAGCGCGAGGCGGGGACCTTGCTCGTCGCGCGCACCACGCGCCAGTGTCGGCTAACCGCGGCAGGCGAGCAGTTCTACACGCGCATCAAGCAGGTGCTCGCCGATCTCGCGATGGCGCGCACGGAACTCGCCGAGTACGCCACGACGGTGTCGGGACGTTTGCGTATCTGCGGTCCGACGCTCTTCGGCCCGCGCTATATCGCGCCGCTGGTGGCGGCGTTTCTCGCGCGCTATCCGCAACTCACGGCCTCGCTGGATCTGTCGGAGGAGTACGACGATCCGGCGACAAGCGGTGCGGACGTCACCATCCGCATTGGTGAGACGCCTGACGCGAACCTGATTGCGCGGCGGCTTGGCACGATTCGCCGAGTGACGTTTGCGTCGCCCGCCTATCTCGAAGCGCGTGGGCGCCCGCTGCGGCCGGCGGATCTGAAACATCATGATTGCGTGGTCCGTTCGGCGCTACCGGAAGCCTCGTTGTGGCGGTACAGCCGCAAACGCGGGGTGGAGGAATCGGTGCAGGTGCGGGGACGCTTCGAAAGCAACAGCACGGCCGCCATCAACGCCGCAGTTGCCAGCGGTCTCGGGATCGGCCGGGCCGCTTACTGGCAGATCGGCGAACTGGTGCAGCAGCGCCGCGTGGAACTGATCCTGACCGACTATGAACTCTCGCCGCTGCCCTTGCAGGCGCTATGGTTACCGACGCGACGCCTGCCCGCGCGTACGCGTCTATTTGTGGAGTTTCTGGCGACGCGGCTCGAAAGCGTGCCGCTGTAGGGCGGCGGGCTGCGAAAAAAATGAGCGCAGCCGTCCATCACTTGCAGCCAGACATCGTCGAAGGCGGCCTTCGCGCGCTCGCGGCAGGCCACCGCTCCGAGGCCGGTGCGAGACTAGACGGCTGCAAACACCACCGCACCTTGATCGGCGAACTCGGTAAAAAAACGCATGAATCGATACGTTTCTCCGTTGATGTCCAGCTCGTTGAGACCCGAGCCCGTTGCGTCGAGAATGGCGTCGGCGACATTGTTCTGAATCACGGCGTATTGCCGGAGCGTCTCTTCCGACAGCGGCACATCGCCTACATAGAGCGTGCTGGTGCCGTTGCTTTTGCTCTTCACCATCACGAGGTGACCGCCTTTATCCAGGGCAAGCTCCAAGTACTCGGACAACGTTGCCATTGCTTCCACGCCGGATGCGGCGTGATGTCCTGAACTCGACTTCATGGCTAACCCCCATTTCTCGCTTTCCGCTAGCCATCCTACTCCACGGAGCAGCGATCCGGGGCGGTGAAATGAGGCATCCCGGGCGGTTCGGTAAGCCGCCTCGGTCGGCGATGACCGGCATCACGGGCCGTGCTCGCCGATCGCACGCTTCCAGCGGGCTCCTCACTGGAAACTCGCGTGGGGGAAGCGAGTGGCAGTCTTAAGCCGACGTCCAGGCGGCTCGGCAACACGGGCGTTCACTTGGGAACCACCGCCACCTGGACGAACCGCCCGTCCTGGACAACGTGCAGCGCTGTAACGGCCGCCGTGTTGTCACCGTGCTTATCCCATTGCACCGGCTGCGGGTAGGCGATGCCTTGTCGCTTGACACTGCGCAGCGCCCGCACCACCGCTCCACGCTCCGGCAGGCCCGCGTCGGACGACGATGTCGCCAACGCCAACGCGGCGATCAGCGTACGAGCCGCATCGTACGAATTGACGGCGTAATTGCCGACGGGCCCGAACCGTTCGGCGTAGCGTTCGCAGAACGCCTGCGACCCCTCGACGTACCCGGCTTCCGGGCAAGCGGACAGCACGAGGACACCCTCGCCGCTCGTGGCGGCCGCCCCGGCCGGAAGCAGGAAGTTCAAGCGATCCCAGCACCCGTCGCCGGTCGCAAGCAACTGCATGCGATCTTCCGAGCGAAGTGCTTTGAGTAGCGGCGCACCCTCGAAAGTGCCGCCGTAGAACACCACATCCATGTCACGCGGCAACTGCGCGACGAGCGCCCGGAAGTCCTTTTCACCTTCGTCGACTGCGTGACGCCGCAGCACCTGCCCACCCGCATGGGCAAAAGCGCGGGCGAATGCCTCGCTCATGCTGGATCCATATGTCGTTCGGGTCTCAACGACGACGGCGCGCCGCTTGCCGAACCGCTCGACGAGTTGGGCGGCGATAGCCGCTGCGGTGCAATCGTCGCGGTTCGTGAAACGAAAGACGTTGGTCCAGCCCGATTCGGTGAGACGGGGGTTGGAAACGATGGGCGAAATCAGTGCTAATTCCGCGCGGTGGTAGATCGGTGCAGTCTCCAGCGTCACATTGCTGTTGTAGTGCCCCACCACTGCTATTAAATCTTTCCGGGCGGCGAAGGCGTTCGCCAAGATCAACCCGGTCGTTACATCGCCGCGGTCATCGCTCACCACCGCCTCGAGGTGCACGCCTGGAACTTCGGCCGATGCATTCGCATCGTCGATGGCCAGGCGAATGGCATTCGCCATTTCTCGCCCCAGGTCAGCGGCCAAGCCGGACAACGGCGCAGCGACGCCGATGGTGAGCGTGAGGGGGGAGGAGATAGGCATTGCTGAAAGGCATCGCGCATGAAGGCAGACGCAAGAATCCAGCAAGCGTCGTGCCCCACGGAGAACCCGTGCGTAAAGCCGCGCCGGCGTATTTACGCGCATTCCCGGGTATTGCCTCGCGAAACAATGCCTCGCTTAGACGCCTACGTTCCGGCGCTCGGTAATAACCAGCGTCGCCACGGCGCATGCGACGACCAAGAGCGGAGCGCTGAGTGCCCAAAAACCAAAACGGGCCTCACCCTATGCTCCGGCGAAGGCACCCGGCACGAACGCCAGTAATAGGAGCGACATACGCGCGAGATAGACTCGCGCGGTCCGACTGCTTTCGGCATCGCGCGGAGCGAGTACGTCGACCAGCAAAATCGCCCACTGCGTGTAGTTGCTCGTCATGACGGTGGTGGGCGAGGACAACGCTTGTGGAAGCTTGCTGAGTGCGCTTTGTGCGCCCATTGCCGAGACCGAAGACGGTATCCACGCCCCAGTCCTGAAGGATTTGAACGAGATGGTCGGACACTGTGGCTTTCATTCTGAGCTCCCTGTAAGAACTGAAGGAGTCTTGACACGCGGGGTGTCGAATGAAAACGCCGCAACGCGTATGCCTGGATGAGGCGGCGAGCGGTTAGCGATTCGTCAACTTACGAAAGGCAGCTTGCAGTCACGTGCTTCTGTCAGCATGGATACGGTGATCTTGCGTACTTCGAGCTTGCTCTGGGTGATGTGGGCACGCAGCAGCATGCTCGCTTCGCCGTACTTGCCGCGATCGATGAATTGAAGCATTTTCGCGTGCTCGTCATAGGTCGCACTGGTGCGATGCGCTTTCAAAAAATCGAGCCTGCGTACGATGCGAATGCGTTCCGTCACTTCATTGTGGACCCGCAGCATCTCGTCGTTGCCGCTTGCGCTGACCAGGCCGCGATGGAAGTCCTCGTCCATCGTAAACATTGCGACAGGATCGCTCTCGCGCGCTTCGAGCGGGGCACACCAGACCGACTTCAGCCGATCGATTTCGACGTGCGGCGGCGTCGTGCCGGCGAGCTTGTCGAGCGACGCCGTCTCCAGCACGATGCGCAAATCGTAAAGTTGATCGAGTTGGCCGAAGTTGATCTCCGACACTTTCCAGCCGCGCCTGAATCCGACTTCAAGATAGCCCTCGCGCAACAACCGAAACAACGCATCGCGCATCGGTGTGCGCGACACGCCGTAATACCGCGCGATGTCGGTTTCGGAAAAACGGTCGCCCGGAAACAGGCGAAAGCTGAAGATCTCCTGCTTCAACTGCTGATACACCTGTTCCGCGAGCGGATTGGCGCTCTGAATGGCGCGTGCGGCGCTGCCGTTGCGTTCGTCCGCGATATCCGAGAGTTTGGTCGAGCTGATACGTGTCTCCGCAGTGGGTTGACTGGGCCGTTTCAAACGATTATCCCCTGTTTCAGGGGACATCTATCAGACTCACATGCGCGGCGACAACGATCCATCCCGCGAATGCATGACGCGGATCGCCGATGCGCGCCCACGTTTGCATTTGACGGCCGAGCCGCGGCGTGGCATCGCTCGTGAACTCAGTACTGACAGTCGCGTAGTCCGAGCCGAACGTCGTAACGACGGTGCGGTGCAATCGCCGTGAACGCGGTACCGGCACGCACGACGCCCGCCAGCGGCGGATTTGATCGGCGCCGTGCTGCACTTCGGCGATGCCGTAGCGCACGGTTTCGGGTGCATGCCAGAACAGCATGTTCATCGTTGCGACATCGTTCTCGACGAGCGCCCGCTCATAGGCGACGAAGGCGCGCTCCACTTCCGCTACGGTATCGGGGCGATTCACTTCGATCGTCATCGGTCACGCCTCCAGCACGTCCGCAAGGGCCGCCGTCCATCCGACGATGCCGCCTTGCGAGCGAATCATATCGAGGGTCGCGGCCTTGAACGCGGGAATGTAGCTCGCGGTCGCGTCCTCGACCAGCACGCAGTCATAGCCCCGATCGTTGGCTTCTCGCATCGTCGTCTGCACGCACACCTCGGTCGTCACGCCTGCGAACACTAAATGCGTGATGCCATGCTGCGCGAGTACTTCGCCGAGATGCGTGGCGTAGAACGCGCCCTTGCCGGGCTTGTCGATGACGATCTCGCCCGCGATGGGCGCGAGCGCATCGACGATCGCGTTGCCCGGTTCGCCGCGCACAAGAATGCGGCCCATCGGGCCGACGTCGCCGATGCGTGCCTGCGGTGCGCCGCGCAACCGCTTCGCAGCAGGACAATCCGACAAGTCGGGTGCATGCGATTCACGCGTGTGCACGACGAGCCAGCCGGCCGCGCGCGCGTGAGCGATGAGACGCGCTACCGTCGGCACGATCGACGCGAGCAGCGATACGTCGTTGCCGAGCGCTTCGCCGAAGCCGCCAGGCTCGATGAAATCGCGCTGCATGTCGATGACCATCAACGCCGTGTGCCGAGCATCGAACGTGAAGGGAGACGGCTGGGCGCAAGCGAGTGTTGGCATCGTTCAGTTCTCGTAGCGGCGCTTGGGCGCCGCGATCGTTCATGCATGGACGGTGACGGGTTCCAGAGCGTCGCGCTCCGCGCTTTCGACGTGTCCTGCCATGTGTCTTCCCAGCGCGACGCGATCCGCGCCGCTTGCAGCGGTTTCGTGCACGAGCCGCCCCTCCGCGATGACGGCGATGCGATCCGCCAGTTCGAGCAGTTCGTCGAGATCCTCGCTCACGAGCAGTACGGCCGCACCGGCGTCGCGCGCGGCGAGAATGCGCGCGTGAATATCCGCGACGGAAGCGAAGTCCAGCCCAAACACCGGATTTGCGACGATCAGCACATCGACCGCCTGCCCCAACTCACGCGCCAGCACGGCTCGCTGCACATTGCCGCCCGACAGCGTGCCGATCGCACGCCCCGGCACCGGTGGCCGCACGTTGAAGTCGGCGATCAGGCGTTCGGCGCGTTCGCGCATTGCGCGGCGGTCCAGACGCCAGCCTTGGCGCTTCATCGGCGCGCGGTCGAAGTCGCGCAGCGCCAGGTTATCGGCGACGCTCATAGGCGCGACGCACGCGTTGCGCAACGGTTCTTCCGGCAACGCAAACACGCGCAGACGCACCATCTCCTCGCGGGTGGCGCGGTACGGCTCGCCATGCATGCGCATGTCCCCTGCGTGCACGCGGCGCTGCCCGACGAGCGCTTCGATCAATTCCTTCTGCCCGTTGCCGGACACGCCCGCAATGCCGAGTATCTCGCCCGACCTAACCGCTAGCGATACCTCACGCACCGCGGTATG
>Ga0207667_10005554_pt1 | contig 15388 bp, 18 predicted proteins | sample KBSCornC52_FD_184301 | JGI IMG/M metagenome (GOLD analysis project Ga0207667, IMG submission 184301) | Corn rhizosphere microbial communities from Kellogg Biological Station, Michigan, USA - KBS Corn C5-2 (SPAdes) (version 2) | ecosystem: Host-associated > Plants > Roots > Rhizosphere > Soil ... | reverse complement strand
GATGCAGCCGCCCGACATACTGCTGCGGCGTGCCGTGCCACGAAATCGGCATGGCGAGGAACAGCGTGTCTACGCGTAAATCTTCGAAACCTTCCCAATGTAGCTGCCAATGGCGATGATGATCCGGGGTTGATCTTCCACAACAAGCTCCTGCATGAGGCGAGCGCGCTCCTTGCCGGCTATGCCGCCCTCGAGAAGAAACACGCGGTTGCAGAACTGCCGCAGCCGAATGGCGAGGCGATCAATATGCTCCGTCCTTCCAGACGACAGTAGGGGCGAGGGACCTCGACGGAATGGCCGCCACAACATCGCAAATGATCTGTTCGTTCCGTGTTGAATCCGCGGACAGCAGCGCGCAGAGTTCCTAATCTTTGGCGCAGTTTGCTGGTTCCACGTGATCGCCGTTGTTCGTGGCACGACCCGGTGTTCAAACGGGCTTGACTCGACTTGCGACCAACCGGCACATTGAAGCGGATCGGTCCGCACTGCATGTAGATGATCGGGTGGTGGCCGTCCTTTCGCAGCGGCGTCGCCGTCAAACCGGTCACATACTTGGCTGGCGCCCGGCGCATCACCTGCTCGAAGGAAACAGCTGAAAGATGATGATATTCGTCCACGAGGATGTGGCCGTACTCTGCGACCAGATCCTTAACCTCGCCTTTTCGGTACAGGCTCTGGACGATGGCAACATCTATGAGTCCAGTGGTCCTGTTCCTTCCGGCTCCAATCTGACCAATCAAATCGATCGGCAGATCAAGGAACGCCGCAAGGCGCTCGCGCGCTGGTCCAAAAGCTGCGCTCGGTGTACGAGCACCAGAGTGTTGGTGCGCCGGGCAGCGACCACGCAGGCGGCCGCAACGGTCTTGCCGAATGCTGTCCGGGCGCAAAGGACTCCTTCATCGTGTTTGAGCAGCCTCGCGACTGCATCCGGTTGCTTGTCTCGCAGCATCCCGGTGAATACGACATTTATGGGCTTTCCACCTGGCGCTCATCCTCAATCCGTATAGTTATCTTGTGCCGCGAAAGCAGCAACTCGACTTCATCCAGAAGGCCCCTCGGTAAGGCAAGGAAGTGAGGAAGTTCTTCGGCGCACCCGATCACACGAGGCTTGGTCGTAGGTGGGAGCCGCATCGCCTGTGCTTTGTAAAACTCGGGATTCTGAAAAGCGGCGAGCCGATTTAACCGGTCGAGCATGGCTTCCGGCAGACCATTCTTCTCAATGAAGATACGATTTGCTCGAACCACGCCGACTAGTAAAGCGTTTCTGTCATTCCGTTACTCTGATTCGACGGGAAGGATCTGTATAGGTCCAGCGGAACGGTCTGGCGGTTTTGGCATAAGCGCGGATGTATTTCATCAACTTGCGTGAGAGATCGGTGACCGAAGTGAAAACGCCGCGTGCGATGACATCGCGCTGGATCTTTGCGAACCAGAGTTCCACCTGATTGAGCCAGGAAGAGTATGTGGGCGTGAAGTGGAACTGAATCTTCGGATGACCTTCCAAAAAGTCGCGGACGGCCTGGGTTTTGTGCGCTGACAGATTGTCCAGAACGATATGAATATCCTTGCCCTCGGGTGTTTTCTTTACGATCTCGTTGAGAAAAGCCACGAAATCGGCGCTGGTATGGCGCCGCGCCGTCTTGCCGTGAACCTCGCCCGTTTTCACATCCAGCGCCGCATATAAAGATAGAGTGCCGTGCCGGTAGTACTCGAATCCATGGCGCTCGGCACGTCCCGGAGACAGGGGCAGCACTGGATCGAGGCGATCCAATGCCTGGATGGCTGTTTTTTCGTCAACGCAGAACACGGCCGCATGCTGCGGCGGATCCAGATAGAGCCCGATGATGTCAGCGGCCTTTTCTTCAAATGCCGGATCATTGCTGGCCATGTAGCGGTCCAGTCGATGTGGCTTCAGCCTCATCTTCGACCAGATGCGGTGGACCGTGGCGGGGCTCAGGCCGGTCGCGGCCGCCATTTTGCGGCAGGACCAGTGAGTGCTTCCGTCAGGCGGTTTCTGCTGCGTCTTCTTCAACACTCGGGCCTGCATCGCTGGCGTTGCCGCTCGTGGGCGGCTTCCCTTATGAAGTCCTTCCAGTCCGGTAATGCGACCCTCTTCAAAGCGCGCCTTCCAGCGCGCGATGGTCGGCCGTGAAGTCTTCAGTTCCGCCTCAATCCGGCTATAGCTGACGCCATCCGACAACGCCAGAATCAGCTTCGCTTTGAAAACGTCTCCCGCAGCAAGCGTCCGGGACGTAGACCATCGCGTCAGTTCCTCCCGCTCCTGCTCGGTCAATTCGATCACTGCCTGCAGCCTCTCATACAGACCCAGGCGCGCGCCATGACTAATTGGTTACGTTATCAGTGAAATATTCCACTAGTAATCTGCAGACTGTGATGCCACAAATCGATCGATCTTCTCGCGGATAACGCGCGCTGGCTCGTTCGAACGGAATATCGCCCAACTGGCGGAGATCGGGAGAAGAACGGCTCTGTTACCGATTTCGACCAGTTCTTCCTTAAACGAACTTGTGATGCGCTGCAATTCGGTTCTGAGTTCGTACTCCGGCGCGGTCCTCAGTAACAGCGCGACAAGGCAGGGGCCACTCCATCTGAATATGCGATCATTCGCAGATAAACCGTGACGCATGCCCTCGGCGAGCTTACGAAGGAGACGATCTCCGACCGCGTATCCGAATCGGGAATTAATCGACGCGATCCGATTCGCGACGATCGCGACAGCATACCACTGCCCTCCGCGGCTTCGGGCCTCTTCCAGCGCCTGTTCGGCGGCCGCACGGCCCGGCATGCCGGTGACGGCATCCATTTCTTGTAGCGGAGGTCCCAAGGTCGTTGAAAATACCGGATCGGCACTTGAAATTCGAGATTTGGAGGTACTGACCTCGTCTTCCTGGCGGCGGATCTCTGCCCGGATCGATTCGAGGCATTCGTCCAGTTGCATCCGCAAGACTCTTATATCTTCGATCACGGCAGCCCGTTCAAGCTTCCTTTCAATCTCCTGCAATCGTCCGACAGTTCGGTCTGTCGCATTACTGGTTGCACTGATAGTATCGGTCAGCATCCCTACCATACGCTGGAACTCGGCTGTCTGTGCTCTCCTGTAACGGGCCGTGCGTTCACTGTATTCTCTGAAGGCCGTCACCGCCTCGCCCACAATGATGAGCACTTCTTCGGGCGGGGTATCTGCACCAAACCTGCTCGTAATCCCCTCCATTCCGGATCGAAACTGCGTGTAGTCGACGTCGTCACCCGGCGCGGTATGTATTTCGAGCGATTGCAAGAGAAGGCCCAAGGCTCTCCGGAGGGCTCCATTTTCGTCCGGAACGCGCTGGTTCCAGTATTTTCTGATCGAAATCATCTGATCGCCGACTCGCATCCTGCGCCGGTGAAGGCCAAAATGATTCGCCTGTGCAAAATTATTTCGCGCGTCAGTGAGCGCCGCGCCCGGAATGGCGTTCTAAATGTCGATGAATTTGTGATATTAGCTCCTGCCGTTTACGGTTCAATCGATCAATGTCGGCGTCGAAGGAACTAAGGATTTGGAAGTTGTGCCGGATCGCTTCAAGCTTCTGGCGTGAAATCAGCCATTCCAGTTCGCGGCAGATTACGACGCAGGAATTGGCGAGTTCGCCGCATTCCCGACAGCCCGACAGCATTCGGGCCGAGTATATCAGGGTTCGCCAATTGGCTCAGCCATCGATTTTCGCTGTCTTGTTTAGCCGCTTTTTTACCGGAAAAGAATGGATCGCATGACAATTTCTCTTCGTGCCGTAGTGGCGTTGCGTGCCTGCGCGACAAACGCGATTCCGATTTGCTGATCCGTGTCCGTATTTTTCTGTAATGTCTTCGGTTATGCGGTCGGGTATTATCACGTGGGAAGGTGAGGCCAAATACCTGCGGCCAGGCGCCCGAGCCGTTCTTCGTAAACTGCCCGCGCCTTCGCGCGCCGTATAGATGTAAGACAAAGACGAGCGCTGAACCGAGTACAAGCACAGTTATGATCGTCCGCTGCCAATAGCCGAGAGAAGCCGGGCGGGAACCCGGCATTACGGTATAGCCTGTCGCAATATATTCGAGAACGCCTGGCAGCCACGGGGCAAGAAGGTAGTCCAATATGCGATGCGCGCCGGAGGTATTGAGAAAGATGGTCACCAGAACAGGCCAAATCGCCAATACCAAAATCATGCGGCGCTTTGCCGCAGAGCGCGCACCTGGCCACCACGCGACGAGTACGGGAAGCAACAACAGCAGTGTGGAGAGAAGCGCCATGACGGCGTGAGCGGCCTCTCGTAAAAGCGTGCGTGCGAGCGCTGGCGGAAGAAGGAGGTAAACGGGGATGCGTGGGGGAAGGAAATAGGGCTGTTGATTGAACCAATGCATAAGAGCGAATACGCCCGCGGCGCTGATCACCCACAGCAGAGTACCGCCCCAAAGCACGGCAGGACGCCTGCGCAACAGCCACACAGCAGAGGGCAGGATCACAAGCGCGCCCAGCCACGCCGTCTGGCGAACCGTGCCGCCACTGACGTTCGTAACCGCGGCCAGGCATAACCACGCGAGCGCAGCGCGGTCCGCAGTTAAAGAAATCGCGCGCTGGCAGAAGTACAGGCACAAGAGAGTGCAGAATACGCCGGGCACATCGGTCATGTAAGTTGCGGACATCGCAAAAAACGTGGGCGATAGCGCCAGGCTCAAACTGCCGAAAATGGCGCTCCCGCGCGAAATGCCAAAGCGAATCAAAATCTGATGAAAAAGATACACAGACGCCATAGCGACCGGAAGCGTCGACAGTCGCACGTGCGCGAAAGAGAAACCAAAGAGCCTGCTGAACAGGGCTCCCCAAAGCACTTGCCAGCCCAGGGTGGCGGTTGCCCAGCCGTTATAGACCGGGCGCCCTGTGTGGGCAAATACTTGTGCGGTTTTGATGTAGGACCAGTCGTCAAGGAATCCCATCTCAAGGAACGGATGGGCCAGCAACAGACAACTGCACATCAGCAACGCGCAAAGGAGTCCGTCGCGCCGATGGAGGGACTCTCCCGCGCCAACGCGCCTCGATTTCCTGCGTCAGCAGTTGCGGCATATGCCAAAGCCGGGTTTCCGGATCGAATGATGAAAGGCCTGCCACACCGAAGCGCGCCAGCCTTCCTGGCAGGAAAAAACGCGATCTGACGATGACCGGCCACGGAAGGTAAGATTGTTCTTGAAGTTGAACCGGGCGCACCTCAACGAGCAGCGTTCCGCCCCTCACTAATTATGCGCAGGTCTTGCCCGGAGCGCTGAAAGTGTTCATGGGAGCAGATCTCGTTGCATCCTGCAACAAAGAACGAATAATCGCGCAGAGGCAGGAAGCCCAGGTTATTGCGGTTCATCATAACGGAAAAGACGATACTGAACGCAGCTGTCACTAACTCCAAAGTAACGAGCAGCGATAATGCTCCCAGTTCCGTAATCCAATGACTAACGGAAAAGTGAGCCAACGAGTGGAGTAAAACTACAGACAAAATGACCGAGAGCGTCAATGCCGAGATGGCGCCAGTGGCTACAAGCAACCGCGTACTTACTACTTCATAGGAAGCGAATAAAGCTGACAAACCGTGGATGAACAGACTTACGAAGTTCATCCGCGACTCGCCGCAGAGACGATAACCCCGGTCGCCACGGAGAGTCGAATAGGGCAGCCTGGACCTGAGTACCGCCGCAGCGTAGCGGTTCCAAAGCTCGGGAAACGCGACAATGCTTGCCAGATGTTCCGCGGGGATCAGGCTGAAGTTGCCGAAGCGAATGCCGCGACCGGTGAGGATAAAGTGAAAGAACCGGTAAATCTGGTAGTAAATTTTGAATGCGAGACCCTCGATCCGCCTCCCGCGCTCAACGAAGATAGTCCTGGCCGAACTGGAAGCGCGAAATGCATTCAGCAGGCGTGGAATATCCGCGGGTCGGTCTTCACCGTAGGCATCCATCACAATTACCGCGTCACATGGCACATTCTGCTGAATAAACGCGAGGGCCACAGCAATCGCACGCTGATGCCCCAGATTGCGCCGTAACCGCAGCAACCGGATTGTTTCCAGATGTTCATAGTCCGCTACCGCGAAGTTATTACTAACCTTTGTTGTAGACCCGTCATCGACCAGTATCAGACTTACCTGTATGGCGGCGACATTTGCGAGTTCGGCGTCTATCGCCTGGCACATCAGAGCAGCCGATTCCCAGTCCTCGTACACCGGCATAGTGATGACGACTCGCATCGGAAACGTTCGCCAATATAGCAGCAATGCCGATAACTGCCAATCACTCCAATATGTATTCCAATTGACTGGCCGGGCAATACGGTTTACGCCTTCAATAATTTTGACTTATGAATGTTTTATACTCAAAAGAAAGCCAGTTAGTTAGTAAGCTTCGGTTTGTGTTTTGAGCTACCAGACAGGCCCAATCACCGGGTGTATTTAGCCACTGCTCCGAAGCAACTATGAAAACTGTACGTTCATTGGGCCTTGCCCTTGCAGACGCCTGCGGCAGCGTGCCCGAGGAGCCCACCCTGAAGATGCGTATGGAAACTCGCGATATCCGTACTTCTTTGAGTCAGCAGGACAACATACCGGGTCATTAACGAGATTGCGCAAGAGAGGAGCATGGCGCGGGAACGACATCAAAGCTGGTGCGCCGACCCGGATCTTTCCGACGGCACAGGCCTGACCAGTTAGCATGCAGTGCATGTATGGCGCGCTTTCTGCCGATGATCGCCCGGGCTCGTCAACGCGGCGAGAGGGCGGAATAGCCAGGCCAATGTCCCGTTTGCTAGAATCAGAGATTGCGGTCGACGTGCGCCTGCGCGCGCCCTGATTTTTCTCCGGGAGTTTCCTTCAAATGGCAAGAGTTTGCGAAGTTTGCGGCAAAGGTCCGCAGTTTGGACACAAGATCAGTCACGCCCACAACGTCACCAACCGGCGCTGGAATGTGAATTTGCAGACAGTGCGGGCCCTGGTGAACGGCGCGCACAAGCGGTTGCGCGCGTGCACGTCCTGCATCCGCAGCGGCAAAGTACAGAAGGCCGCTTAAGCCCTCTCAGATTTCCGGGAAGAAATCGAAGAACGCGTTCAGCGACTGATAGAGCTGGCGCTTGATATCCGCTTCCGCCTCGCCTTCGATCAGGTGCATCGTTACGGACGCCGAGCGCCCGTTTTTCAATTGAATGGATGCGTCCTTGAAGCTTTCGAGTTCATCGGCGGGAATGAGACGAACTCCATACACCAGCGCGAGCCGGGCCATCAGATGAACATTTCCTCATCCTGCGTCACGTGATCCACGCTGGGACGGCGGCCCTGCACGTAAGCAGACACTCCGGCCCGGATACCGGACAAGATGCCGTTGGCCTCGCGAACAGGCTTCAGAACCGCCTCCTTCACGTTCGAGCCGACATGCTGGACCTGCTCGACCGTTTCATCCACAGCAGTATCAACCCGGGCGACCTGAGCTTTCGTTCGGTCTGCAAGATCCCGGCCCACTTCGGCCCAGCGATGCGCCTGTTCCTTCGCAACTCCTGAAACATCTTTCGCGTTGGCCGCGATTTGTTTCGCACTGGTCGCAATGTCGGAGATCTTCGGAGCGTTCTCGTCGCTGACCCGTCTCACCGTATCGATAATGGGCTGAGCGCGCCCGAGGATTCCCTCAACTTTGGCGCGCAGTTTCGCCACGACGCGCATCAACACGATGGCGGCGATGCCCATCACGAGAAAGCAGAGCGCGGAGAGAATGACTGCGGCAGCGATGACCCACCGAAAAGCGTCGTCCGACATTGCGATTTATTTTTATGGAAGCGTTCTGGTTCAGGCAGTCTGGCCCGGAATGTTGGGCTCTACCTTTTCGCGATATGCCTGCTTGCCGGCTTCGATCGCGTCATTAAGGTTGTCGCGCTGCCGACCCACGGCGTCGCGGCCTTTGTCCAGCAGGTCGTTCGCGGAGTCCCGGAGTCCGGTGGTCTGCCGTTTCAGATATTCCTTGCCTTCATCGGCCTTATTGAGAAGAAGATCCCGGGTCTCCTCGCCCGACTTCGGAGCGAACAGCATTCCGATTCCGACGCCGATGCCAAGTCCCAGGAAAAAGTTCGCGAGTCCGTCTTTATCCATTGCTTTCTCCCTAATGTGACAGGCTCAATCATGCGCCGAGCCCAAAGTCACTCACAGTATACTGCGCTGCGCGTTCAACACGCTGCGCCGGACCAGGTAGCATATTGGGCGCCAGATTCCTTCCAGTACACTTCTGTACAGCGTGCGAAAGCCGAAAAAAGTACAAAAACTCGCGGCGGAAGAGCTTTTCGATTATGCGGTGAAACTGCTGGCCGGGCGGGCATGTTCGAGCGCGGAACTCGCGGGGAAGCTTCGGTTGAAAGCTGAACACCCGGGCGATGTGGATGGGACAATCGCGCGACTGAAGGAATTGCAATACCTGGATGACGCACGATTTGCCGAGAGCTTCGCGAATGCGCGCGTAGAGAACAGCGGCTTCGGGCAGATACGCGTGCTGAGCGATCTGCGGGCGCGTCGCGTGTCGTCGAAACTGGCGGACCGGGCGGTGGCGACGGCGTTCGAAGGAAAAGACGAGAACGAGTTGATCGACGCTTACATTGCCAGACGTATGCCAGGGCTTGCGGCGGATCGATCCGCCGCGGAGGAGGACCGGGCTGCGGTGGGTCGCAGAATGGCGTCGGCGTACAGGCGGCTGCAGAGAGCAGGGTTTCGGTCAGGCGCGATACTCGCGGCGCTGAAGCGGCTGGGGGCGCCGGCGGAACTGGAAGAGCCGCCGGAATACGAGGAATCCGGCGAGTAACGGCTGCTCCGGGCGCGAAACAGCCACGAGGTCGATTTCGGGCAATTCATTTCAAAACAGGCCTGCGCGCACCCGCAGGATCGGGCGTGCGATTCGATGTTGCGCCGGGACGGGCATACCAGTAAGTAGCGGCGGCGACGGACATCGTGGTTTTGGCCCAATGCCAGATCTCCATGTCGAAGCGCAGCGATTTCGTGAAAGGAATCGCATCAAGACTTCGCGTGCGGGTGTTGGTTGTGTACCCGGGTTTATTATTTCCGTCGGCTCGCGGCTCGGCGTGAAACGGCGCATCGAACACTACGCCCCTGTCGCCGAACGAGTAACCGTAATAGTCTTCGGTTCCGGTACCGAAATGAGACGGGAAGCTTTCGCCATCGACAAAGATCTTCTCGTCTCCTTCACCCCACCACTTGTCGCTTCCGTTATGGATCGCGAAAGTGTCTCCGAGGTAGATTCCCTGCCCCGCGATATCGATGAAGTTCCAATCGAGGCCATCCTGCTGCCTGGTTTCGAGCGGATCCTGTTGCCGCCAGTCAGAATGAAACAGCAGAGAGCGTTCGTCCCAGTTCCACGGGCTGGTGGAATGCGGGCCGAGGCTGGCCCGTATGTTTTGCGTACCCAGGTTTTCCACCTGGATTGCGCACTCGCGCTGGAAAGGCATCACCCACAAACAGGTCATGCGTCCGCTGGAATCAACCGTTCTCCACCAGTCACGGTAAGGATTGAGGCCAACGCCCGAACCGAAGAAGTCGCCCGCGGGACACCACACGGTCGATTCGCCATCGAATGAGATGGACAGGACTGTCGATCGAAGCGCCTGAGCCATGTCGTTCGCTTCCAGACGAAGCATGAGCGATCGCACAGCTCCGGGCCCGCGAAACGACTGCGTAAGGGAAGCGCCGGGGGCGAGGTCTTTCCGCTGCGCGTTGATGGTGGTGAAGTTTTGTGAAACCAGCGCTTCGCGATTATCAAGAACCTTCTGAACGTGGGAAAGAACAGGCGCGAGTTTTTGAAACGATTCCTGAGTGAAACTCTCGACGCGATTCTCTTTGGGATAGGTCCGGTACTCGATGACATACCAAACCCGGTCCTTCTCGTTTTTGGTTTCCCAGTAGTTCGGACTATCGCAGGTCACCTTACAATGCGAGGCGAACGGTATCGGGAAGTAAAAATTTCTTCCGATTGAAGTTACAGCGGAGAGAGGAGGGCCGACGAGACCCGATCCACTCAAAAGCCGATCGGCTGCCTGTTCGATCACGGGGTTATCGGATCCATCGAGGTAAATCCGAATCGTACCCGGCGGGCCATCCCGCGGGCGAGGCGCGCCCATCCAGAAGCGCGTGATAACGCCCGGCCCTTCCGCATCCATCATCACGGACTCATTTCGGCCGTTATGATTTTCCAGGCGGATAAATTGCGAGTAGTCCTGATTGGCAAACCATGAGGGATCACCAGGCGAGACTGCGCGCCGATCGTAGCTGCTGGCCTCGTGGGATCGGTAGGGAGGGTCAGGTAGGCGGGCCACCACTTCGCGATCGATCATCTCCGCGAGCAGCGATTCCATGGTGATTGGCGCCGCGTCCGCGCGCGCGCGACGAGAGGCGGCCAGCATCGCAACAAATGAGCACAGAGCTTCGCGGCGGCTAAGCGGCATTCGGGACATGACGCAGCGAAGTTGGAATTTTCCGGACGCGGAACTCGCAACGCATCGACATGATCATGATAAGCTTGCGCGGCCAGGGCGGTCAGGTGAATGCCCGGACAGCCGGCACACCGTGACTTATCTGCTCCACCCTATTCCAAAGGTGATTCGTTTTCTGGTCGGCGACGCCCCTGAATGGATATACGGAGGAAGTTGACCGCCAGGACGCGCGCTAAAGACGTGTTGGGGTAATCCAGCAGGCTTGCAGGGCGATTGGTTTACCGATATTGAATCGAAAAGACTTTTGCCGTGTTTTGTTTGTCCTCATGTGTTGGGACTCCCGGATGCACCGACGGCAGATGGGTCTGTAACTCTCCTGCATAAGCCGTAACGCCACGACCTTCGACTTAAGCGAATGCAGTTGATCGAAATACAGATTGTGTCAAGATCTGGCAGGTTCGAGGGCGGCCCGGGCAGGTAATACCGCCCCCTGTTTCAACGATTCAGTCCTCTCGGCCCGGCAGTCAATAGCTTGTGCCTGTTCCTCTGGTCACAGGCTTGTCGGATTCGGCGTAGTCGGCCGAAGCCTCGCCAGTGGAGGAAACGTCCTCAGCTCCTGTATCTTTGAGCAGATCTTTCGCTTTCTTCACCCAGTCACTGTTGTCGCAGTGAACGGAAAGGAGGAGACCGCCCTGCTTGATACGTCCCTCATAGCGCTTCGCCTCATACTCTGGGATACCCATGCCGACGAGCGCGCCGACGATTCCGCCGACTACCCCGCCGGAGCCAATTCCCGCCAGGGTCGCCATAATAGGACCGGCCGCGATGAACGGGCCCAGGCCCGGAATCGCCAATGCTCCGATGCCGGCAAGCAGACCAAGCGTTCCACCGATCGCCCCGCCGGCGACAACACCAGCGGTGGTACCTTCGGGCGCCTTGGTGTCTTTATGATGAGCGAAGTCTTTGGTGCCGGCGTTGTCCTGCAGCAACACTGAAATATCTTCGTTGCGGAAACCCGCTGCGAGCAGCCGGTCGACGGCACTTTCCGCAGTGGCGCGATTCGTGTAGATGCCGTATACAGCAGTGTTCTTTCCAGCCATTTGAGATCTCCTTGTTTTCGGTTTATTCAGAACTACTTGTGGTTGCGGTCTTCTTTTACTGTCACTTCATTGGTGACGTTGCCGTCGCCCGCGTATTTCCGCGCGTGTTCTTCGATGGCACGCTTTTCATCCTCGGAATGAACGGGACCACGGAGCGTGACCCTACCACTTTTGGCTATGATTTTGACGTTGTGGCCGTATGTTGACAGCGACTTGTCGCGAACTACATCCTGCCGGATACGCCGCGCCATCTCGCGATCGGACAAGTTGTTTTTGGCTTGATCCGCCGTCGGCCTGGATGCGTTCCGATCCTGCTTGTTGACTGCGGTATTGTCGGGCTCGCGGTTTTGCGCCGCTGCGGCGCCGCCTGGCCCCAATAACGACAAGGTTACTGACACGATAACTGCGCAAAATGCACTCTTGAATATCGACTGCATGCTTCTCCTCAATTTGGGAGAGCACGACGGGGGCCATGCCGGATACGCTCGAGGCGCACAGTGCCAAGCGCATGAATCGGCGCTGATTGCGAGCATTGGCGAGTGCCACGCTCAGGTCTGGCTTACGTCTGGCATCGGTAATTTCTCCTCAGCCACGGGGCGGCAGCATTGCGATCGCGCAGGCCGGGCAGTTAAGTTCGGCCGACATCTACGCCAGACGGATTCCGGCGTCCTCGCTTATAGAACGCATCTCGAAACGCGCCAGCGGTCAGGCTTTTAGCCAACGATCAGGCTTTTAGCCAGCGATCAAACCAGGCGAAGGCTTCGGCCTGCATATTCCGATCGAATTTGTGCGGGCCCGGATGGAAGCTCATCTTGTAGCGATCGGCATATCCGGCTTTCTGATAGACGGCCGCGAGAATCGAATCCGCCCGCTGCATCTCCGGAACGGTGAATAGCCCGTCCTCGTGATTGTTGAGCACCATTAAGGGATGGGGCGCGTTCAGACCGAAGATTTCCGGATAGTCGAGATCGCGCGGCAGACCCGGGATGTAGACCATCCAGGTGTGATTGGCGGACTTGTTCAGCAGATAGTCGCGCCAGGTGGTCATCATGCCAACGCAGCATGAGCAGCGAACACGAGCGTCGCGCCCGGTGAGATATACGGTTCGCAAGCCCCCGCCGGAAAGGCCACAGACGCCGATGCGCGATGTATCCACGTCCGGCCGCGAGCAGAGGTAATCGAGCGCGCGCTGATCCTCGCCGGTGAAGACGCCGGGCCAGGTGGTTCCGGCGCTGAACAGGCTTTTCGCCATGATGTGCTCGTGCTGAGCGGCGAAGTTGTTGTAGCGCTGGATCTCTTCGGGCGATTCGGGATCGGTCTCGACGGCGTTGTCACGGATTTGCGCGGGAACGTCGGCGACGCGCACGCGGCGGCTGCCGAACGTGAAGGCATCGTGCACCAGCACGACATAGCCGCGCTTTGCGAGTTCGTTGGCCCAGGCGACGCCGCCATAGTATTGATCCTGGTGACGAATGATGAGCGGGTGCGGATCCTTGTTGATGCGCGTAATCTTGCGCACACCGAAGTACTTGTTGCCGCCATGATCGTGCAACCCCAACACAGCGGGCAAGCGGCCGGTGGCTCCGGCCGGCTTCAGCACGAGAGCTTCGGTAGGCGGGCCGTACGGCAATTGCCAGAACATCTGCTCGATGTCAAGGCCATCGAAGGAAATGTGGTGCTGAACGCTCGCCTTCGGAACGCCTCCGCTATCCGGCTGCAGCAGGGCTTCGGTATACCGCCGGCGGGCGCGGGCACGCCAGGCATCGAGATTTTTGAATTCGGAGCGGCGGAAAGACAACGCCGGAGGATCCGGAAGAAGGCTGGCGGCCCATTCGCCGTAAGCCCCGATCATGGTTTCGGGCATAGACCTCAGGCGTGCGCCGTAACCGGCATGCGGTTGCGGGCTTCAATCATCGACAGAATAGATTCGACCACCAGATCGTCGCCGTGCTTCACGTTCAGCATCATGTCGTAAAGCTCACGGCTTGGCCAGTCGCGATGGTAGTACTTACGGATGAAACCAGCCCGTTCGCGGTCGACGCTTTCGAGGAGGCTTTCGGTTTCCGCCTCGCTTTTTCCCATGGCAAGTACGCGGCGGAACTTCTCTTCATACGGCGCGAAAAGGAAGACGTGAAATGTATCATCGCGGTCCCGAAGGAACCACGGCGATCCCCGTCCGATGATGACGCACTTGCCCCGGCTGGCGATATCGGTGACGACGCGCTCGAACATTTGGGCAAGACGTTCGGAGTCGAGCGCCTCCAGCCCGCTGGTCTCGATCTGGGCTTCGAAACTGCCGCGCATGAACGCTTTCATCAGGCGGTAGAAAACCGAATCGATACGTTCCTCGCGGCGCTCCACTACTTCCTTCTTGCATTTCAGGCGGCGGGCGATTTCATCCGTAATCTCGTGGTCCCAGAGTTTGAAGCCCAGCCGGTCGGCCAGCGTCTTGCCGATGTATGGCGCGCCCGCCCCGTACTCGCGCTCGATGGTGATGATGTTGATCACGTGCTTTCCAGCCTCCCGCGCTGCGGCTCCGCGATTAACAATGTAACTCCGATTTGTGGTCAGGGAGAATACGGTACCGGCAGGAGGGGATACGGGGAAGTAACTCGAGGAAGGATCAGTTGACGGGAGCGCGGCTGTCCATACCGCGCTCCCGCCCTGATCTCCGGCGGGTTGTGGCCTCTCTTCCACGTCCTGGCCAGAGCCTCTGTTTTACGTCTCGAGGCTGACGCTCATCGCTGCGGCTGCGGAAGGATTGCCCAGATCGCTTCCACAACCGCCGGCCGGCATGTCGATGAGTACAACCGGCTCCCGATCAGAAGACTAACAGCCGAAATTCCGGACGGCGCGCGCGGAAAGCGTAGGTTGTTGAAAATGCGGCGCAAAAAACCCGGATTTCATTGTCACCGTGTTTCAGGCGAATTCCGAACGCGAGGTTCGTGGCGGATTACCGACGAGCCGCAGAGCGAAGGGAAGCCATTTGCAATTCCGTACGTTCGATCATGCGGTTCCACAGCGAGCCGGGCTTTGGGTCGAAGACGATATCGTCGCTCGGATCGAAGATGTACCATGCGCCGCGGCGCACTTCCTCACGGAGTTGCTCCGCAGTCCATCCGCAGTAGCCGAGATAGACGCGAAGTTCGCCGGAGCGCTTCCCCTCTGACAAGGCGTCTTCCAGCACCTTGCGATTGGAAGCCAGATAGGTGCGGCGCGCCACGTGGGTGAGATTGGCGTCCGTCTGGCCTGGAACGCGCAGCAGCGCCAGAACGCCTTCGGGCTCCACCGGTCCGCCGAGATAAACGTAGTCCGGGCTCTTCTTCGCGCCCTTTAATGGCGCAAGCGCTTCGGAGATGTGGATTTCGGTGGGAGTGTTCAGCATCAGCCCGAGCGCGCCCGAATCTTCATACCGGACGAGCAGAATTACCGATTGGGCAAAAAGCGGGTCGGCGGATTGCCGCGAAGTGACAAGGATCTTCCCCGGGGCAAGGTCCTCCGGTTTCCGGGACTGGGCAAGCAATCCGCCCGCACAGAGCACAGCAACGGCGGCGATCGATAGAGCACGGCGTAATCGCTCGCGCATACTTGATTCTCGTACGTTTCGCGCGCGAGCGGTTGGCCGGCGCGGGCCGGGATGGTTCTGAACAGCGCCCGGCGGCGCGTAGTAACCTCGTTGCAATGCGCATGGGTATCGCCATCGTGGCGGTTCTGCTGGCGTCGTTCGCCGGTTTTGCTCAGCGCTTTCGATTGGAAGGGCGCGGCTTTTCTGGTCACGATGGGGGCCCGCCGCCCGTGT
>Ga0207667_10005553_pt1 | contig 15388 bp, 14 predicted proteins | sample KBSCornC52_FD_184301 | JGI IMG/M metagenome (GOLD analysis project Ga0207667, IMG submission 184301) | Corn rhizosphere microbial communities from Kellogg Biological Station, Michigan, USA - KBS Corn C5-2 (SPAdes) (version 2) | ecosystem: Host-associated > Plants > Roots > Rhizosphere > Soil ... | reverse complement strand
ATACGGGGTAGCGACCAACCCGACAATGTTCGAGACTTTCCCTAGTTCCCAGGGTGCAACCGTGTTCGGGCTGAACACTGCCTCTACTACGATCCCGGTTAATTACATCATTTCCACTGAAGGGTAAAAACTCGGTGACGAGGGTTAATCTTCCCCCTGGCTGCATGGGTTTCAAGGCGCAGGACGGGACAAGGTACGTGGCGAAACCAGGGACTTTCGTGGATGTAGCGGATCATCATCTCGCGGCGCTGAAAACCAACAGCTACGCACAAGGCGGGCTCGTGGATGCAGGTCCGGAGAAGCTGTTCATCAAAGATGGTCCGGAAGGTAAATGGTGCCCGCACTGCCCATGTAATACCATCTATCATTCCTGGAAGACAATCTGCCCTAAATGCGGCGGAGAAACCGTCCCCGAATCGGAGATGGTACGTAACAAGAACACGGGACAATACGTTCCGTAGAAACAGGTGATTTGACGTGGTTCTTTATGCCCGCAGAGACGTATGTTCCGTCTCTATTCCGGTTACGTCCGGAGGGTGCGGCGAAACGCATTCCCGACCCGTACGTAACGGAGCCCCCAGTGAAGAATTCAAGCTTACCTGCCCCATATGCGAGGGATACCTGAAAGGGGATCGCAAGCCGAAAGTCTTGCGGACAATCCCCGGGAACAAGGAAGCCGGTATTCCCGCGAGACAGGAACGCGTTGCCGACGCGGACCCGATGTGGTCGAGTACCCCCGATACTGTCCCGCTGACTCCTGATGAAATCCAGGTCAACCATGTCATCAAGGAACGCGGCGAGCAGCAGCTGAAAGCCCTTGAATCCCTGATCGCACTGAAATCCGCAGGGATTGACGTTACCACCCGCCCCGATGTCCTGTTCTTCTTGCAGAAATCCGGGCTGACCGACACCGTGATCCACGGGAGCGTCGTCTGCCCTCTCGGGCATGACAATACCGCTGGCGTCAAATTCTGCGGCGAATGCGGTGTCTCCATGAACGAGCAGAAGTCCATCGAAGCCACTCCAGGCGAGATTCCCCTGAACATGCTGCATATCGCGACCCTGAAAGCTAAATGCCGCGAGGCAGGTCTTTCCGATAAAGGCAAGAAAGACGAGCTTATCGCAAGGCTTACTACATAGGAGTCCTATTGAGCAGAGCACCCGGGTTGTGCATCAAATGCGGCGGTCCCCGTCGCGGACGCTCAGCCCGGAGTGCTGCTCCTATCGCGCAATGCGAATCATGTCGCGGTGATATATGTGCGAAGCACGCGAGATGGCAGGGGGATTACTATCTCTGCTACAAGTGCGAACGCCAGGGTAAGACAAGCGATGTACGTATCGTGCTACCGGAGGAGGATCATGGCGCAGATAGTGGATTCAGTGATGGGGCACCTGATCACAGGGAAAACCCGGGAGAGACTGATCGAGAAGTGGCTTAAAGAAGGTAAAGAACCGGAAGATGAAGCAGATGACAACTCTCCACAATGACTGAGGGCTAGGGGTCTATCATGCCATCACCTATCAATGGCGGACTTGCCCCTTATATTTCGTCCACGACGCTCCAGCAGGCACCCACGGGGATCGACTGGACAAGCATCACCCCCTGGGATGATGCAACTCCCGCGCAGACTCAGGCTGAAATCTGGAACATGTGCGCACGCGCAACCTCCAAGGTTGACAACTACTGCAACCAGATTCTCCGTGCCACCCTTGACGTTGAGCTGCTCCACGGACCCGATATGCGGATTACCTCAGGACCCGGGGCAGGAGGACAGTCCGCGACCCCTTACTGGGGACTCTCGGGATTCAACTCCCGCATTATTCTTTCCCGGTGGCCCATCCTGCAAGTGCAGGAAGTGCAGATCTGCCCGAACGGATTGTGGCCACGCCAGTGGACACAAGTTCCTGACGGGTTCTTTGAGCCCGAGCAGCCCCCTATCGGGATATACGGATCAGTTGCACCCGGAGGTACCGCGCAGGGTTCTCAGACGATCCTGGTGGCTCCCGGCTATATTAACTGGCAGTACGGACGTAACGGATGGGCTGTCAAAACCACCTATATTAACGGGTGGCCCCACGCGGAGGTTGATGAATTCACAGACGCGGGTTCCACGACGCTCCCCGTAGATGACACTACCGGATGGGCGCTCACCAACTATTTCGGGACGTATACGGGTGCTACCGGGATCATCAAAGACGCGGGACAGCAGGAAGTTATCCAGGTACTGTCTGCCTCTACGACAACAGGTCCGGGAATCCTCACTCTCGCTCAGCCGCTCGCGTACCCGCATCAGTCGGGGATTATCGTGACCACCCTCCCCGCTGTTATCGAGGAAGCGTGCATCCTGTTCGCGACAGCCGAGGCTCTCACCCGTGGTGCCACCTCCACGACGATCCATGACATCGGGGGTCACTCACAGGGAACTGGCGGGGACATCGTAGGATTGAACACTGAAGCAGAGCTTCTTTGCGCACCGTTCAGGAGGACAGTGTAATGCAGACACGCAGAGGCATGGCAGTACGCATGCGCAGGCGCGCTTTCACCCGTGCTCGCAGGCAGGGTGTTATTTCGCAGACGTATTTCTCTGCCACCCAGCATTCAAACGGGGGCGGCAGGGCGCAGGCTCCGCAGCGTGCGCAGAAGGCACGTCGCGCTAGCTAGTTTTCCTATTCGTGCTAATATAAAGGGATACGGGTGAACCATGTCGATTGTCGCGGTTCAGTCTTTCCTTGTATCCCTCCTTGACGGTCTCCCCATGCCGTACGGCATTCCTGACGCGCAGGCTTTCATCACTCCTCCTGACCCGAGGATCCAGACATCAATCCCTGCCATTTACATATGGCCTTCGGACGGGGATGAGAATCGCTCGTCTGAGCTGGGCGGGACGATCCCCCGGAATACGGGGGTGGGAACCTCTTCGGGTACGAAGGGAATCCTGCACCGCACTGATATTTACATAACATGGACTTCCGGGGGCTCGGGTACTCAGCAGGACCCGATTTTCCCGGGAATGGTGGACGCAGTAATGTTCGCGCTGAGGTTTTCCCTCCCGAACCCCGCGTACATCACTGACCCGAACACGAACCTGACTTCCACGATTTACAATACCGGAGAGCAGATGACATACCGGACCGGTATTGAATCTCTCGCTGACCAGCGGCGTAAAAGATATGACGCTCTGGTTAATGTTTCTATCTGGGAACTGTTTAACGCATAGAGCCCACTACAGGGCAGAAGGAGTTGTGTGGCTCTTGGCACACCGAACGTGTACCCTGGCGTCCTGTCCTGGCTGGGAGTTGCCCGTGAACTGACAGCGGGCACCCCGGTGAACCCGGTTATCACGCATCCGCTGGACCAGAATTCATTTGAACCAGAAGACACCCCTCATTTCCTTGATGATAAGGCTATCAGGGGAAGCATGACGGACTTGTTCTACAAGACTCTCGGTGTCGAGCAGGGTACGTTCTCATTCGGGGGACCCAACTTCCTGGATTCCCACGGGTATTTCCTGGACAATGTTTTCGGGGACCTTTCCACCACCTGCAACACGGTATCCAACCCCACGACGACTTCCACCAGCCTTGCGGTAGGTGCGACCGTCGCAACAGTGGGTGCCGTTCCCTCGCAGTTCACCGTGGGTGCTGCTGTTCAGCTGGGAACTGCGCTTACCACCAACACTCCCGCTGCGTACCTTAACGAAGTGGTGATCATCAGCAACACTGCCGCGTCTACTATCGGGTTCGCGAACACCCCGCTGCGTTTCGCTCACAACTCGGGTCTGGCGGCAGGGAACACCGTATTCAGTTTCTGCTCGGGCACCACGTTCACGCACCGGTTCGCGGCACTGAACACCCCGCTGGGATACGGGGGAGCATATGGCGCGCAGCCCCCGACGCACACGTTCACTGACGTGACCAACATAGTTAACGTATTCACGAGCGCGACATTCGGGACCGCCCCGACTAACACGTTCGGGGCTCGACAGTATCCCTCCTCGGTACTTAAGTCGCTGGACTTCTCGGGGAACGCTGAGCAGCTGCTGAACATCAAGATGATGGGGGACTCGTGGATTTCCACTGTCGCGACTAACGCGGTGACTAATATCACGACAAACTCCCGTCCTATTCCCAACTGGAACTCCACGGTTGTCATCGCGGGTAACACCGTGAGCAGCACGGGAGCTTACTCGGGTATCGGGGAGTTTGATGTCGGGTTCAAGCGCGCAACCCAGGTGTACTGGATTGTCGCGGGAACGCAGCAGCCGTTCATCATCGGGCGCGGACCCCTGACAATGGACGGGTCGATCCAGTGGGACCCCACGAACTCTGAGGCTCCGCTGGACCTGATGCTGCTCAACGCGCAGGCTCCGATGAGTATCTCGGTAACTAACGCGGGCATCCCTAACGCGGGAACGCCTTTCACTCTCACGTTCAACGCGAACCAGGTGGCAAACGTCAAGTCGAAGATCATGCGGAACAAGCTGCTCATCGGATACGGGAACTCGTTTGAGGGTGTCGCGAACTCGACGGACATCGGGGGCTCAGGGGGGCTCGGACCGGGGACGATCACCCTGATTAACAGCACTCCCACGTACTAGCAGTTTTTCACAGAAGGGCAGCAGCAGGATTTCTTTCTTGCTGCTGCCCTTTTTCTTGTAACAACCAACCAAGGAGACGCACGTGCCAAGAATCGAGCTTCCTAGCGGAGCGTGGGTAGAGTACAGGGATCAGCTGAAAGTTATCGACCGGTTCGCAGTGCAGGAAGTAGCGAAAGTTGACATCCGCGAGGAAGGAAACTCGACTAGTTTCCTCGCGATGCAGAATGACATGCGGAACGCCCTCCTCGGGAGGATCATCACCAGCTGGTCCTATCCGGTCCCGGTGCCAGCCCAGAATCATTTCGCGGCTGCTGACGTTATCATCGGGGATCAGATGGACCTGGACGATTACGCAGCCCTGGAAGAGGCCGTGCAGCCTCTCATGGACAAGATCGCAGGTCGCGGTGCCGTAGGTGCGGCAGACCCAAAAAAGCCGTCCAGCGACTAACGCAGATTTTCATATTCTCTGCGAACGGGCATGACCAGAAGTTCGCCCCGGAAAGCCCGGAAGGTTTTCCTGACGTTATGTGGACTTATCACTGGTTCGCGGATAATTTCCGCTGGACCCCCCAGCAGGTCGATGAACTGACCCTGGAGCAGGCGCACTGGCTTCCGCTCACCATGGAAGCGAAAGGCAGGGCGGCAGTTCAGCTTGCCCCGAAAGACGACTAAAAGGAAGAAGCCGCACGTGAGTTCTATCATCTGGCACAGTACAGCTCCCTGGGCACCCTCGGGTTACGGTAACCAGACCGCGATCTGGACACGGAAACTGATCGAAATGGGTCACGAGGTCGCGATCAGCTCCTACTGGGGGCTGAGCGGGTCCCCGACAGAATGGCACGGGATTCCCGTACTCCCCGGGTTCGGGCATGCGTACTGTTCCGCCAGTCTCTATGAGCACGCGAAAGCCCTCAACCCCGATATCGTGATCACCCTCGGGGATATCTGGGTGATGGACCCGAATCTCCTGCGGGAACTCCCGGTAGCTCACTGGCTCCCATCCGATTGCCGCCCGATGTCCAGTGCGGACAGGAGCATCGTGGATGCCACCGGAGATGAGGTGATCGCGATGAGCAAGTTCGGATTCGACCGCTTCACCGACGCCGGGCTTAACCCCCTGTACGTCCCTCACGGGATCGACACGGACCTTTATGCCCCGGGAGGGGATAAGGCAGCCATCCGGGAGAAATTCGGTCTACAGCAGGATGAGTTCGTTATAGGGGTTAATGCCGCGAACAATGACGCGGTACGTAAGGCAGCCCCGGAGATGTTCCTGGCTTTCGCGAAATTCCTGGTCGATCACCCGGATGCTATCCTCGCGGTTCACGCGGGGGTTCACAGCGAAGGGGGTCAGGATCTGGAATTCCTCGCGGAATCCCTCGGGATCACCGACAGGGTACGGGTTACTGACCAGTATCACTACCACGCGGGCATGGTGTCACAGAAGGAAATCGCAGACTGGTATCACGCGATCGACGTGCTCGCGGCATGCACGTACGCGGAAGGCTTCGGTCTCCCCATCATGGAGGCGCAAGCCTGCGAAACCCCGGTGATCACCACGAAGGCGTCCTCCATGGAGGAGCTGAACCCGTACGGGATCCAGATAGACGGGACCCCGTTCTGGAATGGCGTCCACAAAGGCTGGTGGATCCGCCCTGACATCCAGCAGATGGTTGACGCTTTCGCGCAAGCATACGAAACTGTCCCTGAGCGGGGAAAGCTGCGGGAATTCGCGGAAACATATAGTATTGATAATGTCGCGGAAAAATACATGGGACCAGCTGTCGGGGAGCTGGCTCAGAGGATGGCTAATCGCGCAAGGTAAATGTGGCTTCTTTCGAGGAAAACATAAACGTCTGGAAGGCGATCGCTGCCGGAACGCACGGGGGTGCCGCTGCCGCCGCTACCGCAATGGCGAAATTCATCTCCGAGCGTACCGCGAGAGACACCCTGACCAGATCGAGCCACGGATCAGGCGCATGGCACCGCACCCGTCCCGGGGAACCTCCTGCGCGTGGCACCGGGACACTCGCCCGGGGAATGTTCTACAAAGCCTCGTACGGAAGCGGGGAAAGAGCATCCGCGTGGGTGGGGAACCGGGTTGACTATTCCCGTATTCTTGAATACGGGTGCACCATCGAGCCGGTGGGAAAGAAATTCCTCCAGTGGCGTGACTCCGGGGGAGCCTGGTATCACACATTCCTCGAATCCCCTGCTCACCCGTTCCTCGAACCCACCGTGGACGAGTCCGTTGATGACGGAAGCCTGCGTGATCGCGGTATCAAAGCATTCGAGCCGTACGACCCGTAAAAAAGGAGGTGAATCATGCCTAAGGCTGGCGGTCTACCTGACGTAACCCAGCGTTTTGACGCTGATAGCAGCGGATATACGAAGGCTGCTGACGAGGTTGTCATTGCTGCCATCAGGATGGCGAAAGAAAACAGGACTGCCATCGATGACATGATTGCCTCCCAGAAAGAAATGATGAGAATCAACGTTGATCTCAGGAACGACATGAGTTCCATGATCATGGCTAACAGGGAGAGTTCCAGGTCAATCGCGGAGCATGTTGAAGTAGTCAAAGACGCAGTACACATGTATGCCAACCTTCAGAATGCCAGCCGTGATCAGGCGGTCATGGTCAGGGAGCTGGGTCGGACGCATGATGAGACTACTACCTCGATAGCGTCAGGCTCAAGAGCCCTTGATGATTACCGTAAAAGACTGGAAGCGGTCAGGAAAGAAGCTGATGATGCTGCTACCAGTATTGCGGCTATCCACAAGGGAACCTCTGATTATCTCGCTGCCGCGACTAAAGGTAAGAGCAGGGACGGAGCGGGTCTTATCGATGCAGCTCTCGCCGCCGCTGTCGGAGGAGGCGGGGGTGGCGGCGGTGGAGGTGCAGCCGCTGTAGCCGCACTTGCTGCCGCAGGCGGAGGCGGAGCCCGGGGGATTTTCGGTACCGGCGCTCCCAGAGGTGGCGGGACACCTAGTTTCGTGCCCTGGGCTGGTGGTGGCGCTAATGCTGTCCGCTTCTGGGGGATGATGACTGCCGAGGTTGCAGCCACCGTTGTTCCCGCGCTGACCGCAGCGGGAGCGGCTGCCCTTGTCGGGGTGCAGTCGATAGAGGCGATGGTCCCGAGATATAAGGCAATTTTCACCACGAGTGAAGCCCTCGGGGGTGCCTTTAATATGACCACAGGGAAATTCCTGGGGGGCGGGACGGCGTTGCAGCGCGCCCAGGACCGGGCGCAAGGTGCCGGGTATGATATCGCAGGGAGCCTCCTGGGAATCCTCCAGGGCGGGGGCGGTCAGGGTTTCATCGACATGGGCACGAACACCCTGAGCATGCTGGACCGGGGATTTGCCCAGATGGCGATCAACTTCACTAAAGGCGGAACAGGAAAGAGACTTTCCGATGCTCTCGGGGGAGGTCCCGAATACCTCCGCCAGTTCGGGGACATCGGGGCGAACATCGGGAACACCCTGCTGAATGTCGCGCCCAACCTCCCCGGGGTCGGGCAGGATCTGCTGTCCACTGTCTCAGGCGGGACGGGACTTCTCGCAAGGATAACTAAAGATACTCCCGGACCTATTATCGGGGCGCTGCTTTCCTATGAAGCAGCCTCCCGCTGGGGACCGGCGCTAGCTGGAGGGGAAGGGCTTATCGGGCGGATGCTCGGGTTGCGCGGCGTCGGGGGAATCGGGGGGCTGATTTCCAAGGGGGGAATCGCGCTCGGGGGAATGGGAGCCCCAGGGGGAATGCTGGAAAGCCTCGGGCTGGGAGTCTCCGGAGCCGGGGAGGCGCTCGCGGGCATCGCCGGATGGCCTGCGGGTCTCCTCGGGGGAACCGCTTACCTGATGGGGGCAGGGTTTACCGCGAAAAACCTCCCGCAACAGCGACTGGGATGGTTGCAGGATAATATCAACCAGGCGGGTTTCAGTGAAGCTTGGCAGCCGCTGGGTCATGCGGTAACCACCGCCACCGGGCTTGCCGCTGGCGCTGGGAAATACGTAGGGAAAGCAGCGGCTCTCGGGCTCACTGATGTTGGCTACACCGACCCGCGTTCAGCGCAGAGGCTGGCTATCCTCCCGGGACATGACGCGGGTCAGTATATGGCAGGAGCGCAAGGTTTCGCGAATCAGATGGGAGAGCTGGCTAACGCGGCTCCCCAGCTGATGAGCGCACTGAAAAAGGCGGGACTGAAAAGCGTTTCCCTCGCGGACGCATTCCAGATCGGGCAGAACGCGATGCTGGACATGTCCCACGCGTTCGGGAAAAACGGGAAGCTGACCGCAGCCGCACAGGAAATGGTGACTTCTTACGCAAGGGTCATCGCCCCGATGACGCAATCCTCCGGGGCTTTCGGGGCTGCTGTCGCAGGACAGACGATCATGAGTCAGGGTGCGATGTCCGCTCTGGCGAAAGTCAACTCCGCGATGGATTCTTACCAGCAGATCATCGCTGGCGGTCCCACCGGATCAGGACTGGCGGCAGCAGCAGGTGCCGCACCTTCCGGGGCGATAGCGAAAGCCCTTACCTCATTCACCACCCCCGGGGGAGCAGCGGCATGGCAGGCGTTCGCGTCCACGAGTTCAGCTAAGCCAGGGTTCATCACCCAGATGCAGGGTTTCAATGATCAGATGCGGACCTACCTGACGCTCGGGACCGCAGGACTCCCGCAGGCACAGGAAATGAGTGCATTCCAGCTGAAATCCATCCTGCCGCAGGCAAGACGGTCTCCTGCCGCTCTCGCGATGCTCATGCAGCAGGGTGCGCAGATGGGGGTCACCGGGTATTACGACACGAGCAAGTCTCTCGCGGAAAACTACAGGAACGTTGAGAAGTCCATCTCAAGCATGGCGGGCAATTCAAAGACGTTCAACAAGAACATGACCGCTACCACCATCGCGACAGCGAACCTGCCCCAGGTGGCGAGGCAGTTCGCGGATTACACAGGCGTTCAGGTTAATGCCGCCCGGGAGGCTAAAGTCTACCAGGACGCGATGGCAATCAAGAAGACGGCAACAGCTGGCGGCATCAGCGGCAAATTCGGGGGCGGGACTTTCGGAGGTCCGGTAATCAACCATGCCGCTGTGCAGGACATGGTATCTCAGCTGCGGGCAGCTGGAGTCCAGGGCGGGGCTGCAATGAAAGCCAGTCTCGATGCCGTATTGTCCCGTGCTGGCGTCAGCAAGGCGGTGCGAGTGAAAATCGAGGCTCAGGTCACCGGGGACGGGAAAGTCAAGACTCTCCAGCAGCTGGTTAACAGTCTTCACGGAAAAAACGTGAACGTGGCTGCGTACGCGAACGCGCACCCTGTGCAGGCTCTCCAGGCTGCCATCGCAGGACTCACCGGGAAAACGGTGACCGTAACCACGAACATGGTCACTAATTACATCAACACGGTCCACAACCAGCTGGGTGTCCCGACAAGCGTAGCGGCGGGAGTTTCCCCTGGATACCTGCTTTCCCATGGGCACTACGGGGGGCTGGTGACCATGAAGGGGATCGGGATGCAGACCGGGGGAATGGTTCCCGGGACAGGGCTGGGGGATATCATTCCCGCGATGCTCGAACCGGGAGAGGCTATTATCCCCAGGTACCTTGTCCCGCTGATCGCACCCATCCTGGCGGCACATCACGTCCCCGGGTTCGGGGGAGTCCCTCAGTCTTCCGCATCCCATTTCGCGGCTGGCGGGATTGTCCCTCACCCAGGGAAATGGAATGCGGGGGTTCCCGCTTCGGACCTGGCGAAAATCGCGAAAGAATTCGCGTTCACTCTTTCCGGGGCTATCGCGAAAGAAATCAAGAATTCCGCTTCCGCGAAAGAGATAGCAACCTCCCTGGTGAAAAAGATCAGCCAGGAGGTAGGGCTGGCAAGGAATGTTGCTTCTGCCGCGATGAAAGGTCAGGGCTTCGGGGATTCGGGAATTTTCGGGAACATGAATGTTACCCCGGGCGGGGGAACCGTCTACGAGCAGATGCAATCCTATCTCGGATCAGTGCAGTCTTTCACGAAAGACATCGCGACTCTCCGCAAGGGGAAACTGAACAAGAACATCATCTCTCAGCTGATCGCGGCAGGACCCGTGCAAGGTGATGCTCTCGCGCAGTCGATCATGAATGACTACGGGGGGATCAAAGGCGTCAACTCCCTGTGGAGTCAGCTTGGCGGGGCAACGAAAGGACTGGGCGCGCAGGCAGCAATGGCTCAGTACGGGGGAATGCTCGCGCCTAACCTCCGCTCCGGGACATTCGTCGGGCAGGGCGGGACCTCAATCAACATCAACGTGAACGCGGGGCAGGGCGGGACCTTGAATCTGACTGACGCGCAGATCAAGGCGCTGGTCGCGAAAATCCAGGCTGCGTTGCTGAAGCAAGCCAAGCGCAACAACAAGACCGGGATTCAGCTCTCCGGAAAAGGTGCATAAAGGAGGTACATCATGCGTTTCGAGCCTAAGCCACTGCTGGTCGAATGCAATTCATGCGGGAAGTCTGCGGAAACATGGGATTTCCAGCACCCTGACCTGGCGGTCATATGCAACTGCTGCCTGATAGCGCACGATCATGCAGGTATCGGATGCCGCCCTGTCACGATCACGGGGCGGGCTGATCTCACCCTGTTTGACATTGAATACCTGATGAATATCGCGGGGGTTGTCCCGGAAACTACTTTGGAGGAGGTGCGTTAAAAAATGGCAATGTTCGATCAGACGGACGCTAACCGTGTTCTTAACGCTGAGCTGACCGCAACGAACTATACAGCCGCGACTACGGTTAAAACCAGGCTGGGAACGAGCGCCCCGACCGCGACAAGCAACATGGCGGAGCTGACCGGGACCGGGTATACCGCTGGCGGCACGGTGATGACGTTCAACGCCGCGTCAGCGGCAGCCACGTCCAATTCGTCTACCGCATTGTGGACGAACGGGAGCGGCGGTAACTGGTCGATTGTCGGACTGGAAACCTGGGGCAACGAGGGGACTCCGCTAAGGCATCTTTTCGGGTCCTGGACCGGGCAGCCTATTATTATCGCCAACGGGAATACGTTCCAGGTGGCTGCTGCCGGTATTTCCATTTCCCTCGTTTAATTTCCCCTGGGTTTTCCTTTATCTTCTTGGAGGCGCTGAATGACTACGGTCACTTTTACGTCGTCCGGAAGCTGGAGTGCCCCAGCCGGGATCAGCTCCATTGACTGCCAGTGCTGGGCGGAAGGCGGGAACGGGGGGAACGGGACTACCGGTGGCAGCTCCCACTCAGGCGGCGGCGGCGGCGGCGGGGAATACGCGGAAGAGACAACTCTTGCCGTTACCCCTGCGTCCAATTACCCGTTTACGATCGGGGCTGGCGGAAGCACTACTAACACCGTTTTCGCGGGCGATTCGGTAACCGTCACCGCGCATCACGGGGGGAACACCCTCGGGCAGACAGCAGGGACGAAAGGCACCGGCAGCACCAACAGCATCCACCATGACGGGGGTGCGGGCGGTACCGGCATCCTCACCACCAACCCTGCCGGGGGCGGCGGCGGCGGTGGCGCGGGATCGTCAAGTGCAGGCGGCACCGGGGGTAACGGATTCGGGAACGCTGTCGGAGCCTCGGGAGGTTCTGCTGGCTCCCCGGACGGAGGGGCTGGCGGCAAAGGCGGGAACGGTAACTCCACCGGGAACCCCGGGGCAAACGGGAACAGCCTCGGGGGCGGCGGTGGCGGCGGTTCCGGGCGTACGGGCGGAACCTCGGGCGGGAGTGGCGCTGGCGGGCAGATCAGCCTGACTTATACTGCCGCGATGTCCGGGACTGCGACCCTGGCTGGCGTCGGGACACTTACTGCGCAAGGTGGTCCGCAGGGCACTGCGACCCTTTCCGGGGTGGGTACTCTTTCCGCGCTGCGCACCGGAGCGGGGAATGCCACCCTTTCCGGGGTTGGCACGATGACGCCTAACGCCACCCTGGGCGTGAAGGCAAGCATCTCGGGCGTCGGTACCATGTCCACGCTCGGGGGACTCCCCACTGCCACGATCGTCAACCAGTGGGCGAACTCGTACGGGCAGGGAACTACTTTCGGAAGCACTACATCTGCGCTGCAATCCTGTGTTGTCCCGCTGAACCTGGCAAACTCGGTCGGGGTCGGGTCAGGTACTCCCACTGCGGGAAACTGGCTGTTCTGCATCGCGTCGTGGACACAGGACCCCCAGATCATCAACGTTCATACGGGAGTTTCTGACGACACTCACCAGTGGTGGCGGCAGTTCCCTGCATCCGGGAGCGGGGGTAATGTCCGCACCGGGATTTCATATGTTCCCAACATCGGGATGGGAGCAACTAACACGATTGTCCCGCAGTACGTTTACTGCGCCCCGGACATGTCGATCGCGGCTATCAATGTTCTCGTCGTGGAAATCGCGGGTCTCGGACCATGGGATACGGTGACAGCGAGGACGAGTAACTACACATCCTCTGGAACCTCGGTGAGCTTGTCGCTGGGAGCCCCGTCACAGGCAGGTTTCACGATGGGTGCCGTGGGGGGAGATAATGTCGCATCGGGGCAGGCTTTCGCTCCTGCGACATGGACGACTCTCGCTACCCAGACGCAGAGCAACGGAGTGGATACCACTTGCGATAACATCCTCACCGCAGCATTCCTCCCGAGTACCCTGGGAACGGTGAGCGTGTCGGGAACTTCCAGTTCTTCGGAGGATCTGTCAGGGATACTACTCCAGGTGCTCGTATCGGCGGCATCCCCGGTACCCGCGAGCCAGAACCCGAATTGGCCTTATACGAAGTTCGAGGCAGCTTTCGGGGGAGGGTTCAACACCCCGAATTCAGAGCTGACCTGGACGGACCTGACGAACAGGCTGTGGTCCTGGGATGAGACTACGGGAATTCAGTATCAGCTGGGGCAGCTTCAGTCCACGAACCTTGCCCTCGAACTGGACAACTTCGACGGGGCACTCACCCCGAGTGCCACCCCGTGGAGTTTCTCCAGTGTCGGGACCCCGACGTTGCATAACTTTTTCACGGTGACAACCGCGAACGCCGCGAGCATCAGCGTGGGTGACGGGTTCACTGACACCGTGAACTCGGGGACTTTCTTTACCGTCACGAGCATCGGGGCTCCCAGTGGCGGTAACGTGAATATCACGTTTTCCCCTTCCGCGACCAATATCATGACCAGTGATACGATAAGCCAGGTAAGCCTCATCGACGGGACCCCGATACGAATGCGGTTCGCGCTGGGAACTTTCGGCGGTCGTGCGATTAACCGCTGGTATTCAATCCAGCGGAACTCCCATGAATGGGAAGGACAGCTGACCAGCGTCTTGCGCAGATGGGCTCCCGTTACGGGAACAGACATCTGGTCCGCGATGTCCGCTGTCGCCCCCACGTTCTACAGGTCTGAGATTTACGAGGACAATCCGTACGCGTGGTATCCGATGGACGATCAGCCCCTGGAAGGCGGGGTTCTCCCCCTTATCCTGCTGAATGCAGCTTCCGGGAATACGACAGTGATGAATATCATCCCCTCCCCGAACGGGATTACCGCGCAGGATACCTACGGGTTCAACGGGGTTGACATCACGGCTAAAGTGGCTTCCAATGGTTTCTTCGGGATCGTAGGATCAGTCACCCCTCCTGCCGGGAGCGTTGCCACGTACGGGGTGGGGGTGAACTCGGGATGGATGTACGGGGACCCTGTATCCAGCCCTTCCGCAATAGCCTCCTCCGGGAACCCGGTTCAGGCTTCCCCTGGGAGCGCTTCGTGGCAGCAGTCGGGAATGCTGGGGAGTACCGGGTCGCACGGATGGTTCCTGTCCGCGAATGATAACAGTTTCCCCGGGCTTTCCGGGGGGGTTACGGTTAAAGGCTGGTTCAACGTCGGGTTGCAGGGGTCCGGGAGCGGGTATAACTACTTTGTCTCCCAGGATAATTTCGACAACACATCCCTGACCGCGCAGCCGTTCACCTCGATCACCATCTGCGAGCTGGCTACCGCGTCAGCTCCCGTGTGCGTCCTCCAGCTGGATTCCAGCGGGCATCTCAACCTGATCACCTATAACGGGGCGACAGGGACTTCGCATAGCATTTACTCTGCATCTGACCTGCGTTCCGGAGCATGGAACTCCGTGGACATCCTGCTGACCACGACAACATGGCAGGTGCTGCTCAACGGGGGGATTACCGCGAATGTTTCCGGGTCCGCGACGGGAATGACATCCGCGTGGAAATACCTGATCCTCTGCGGGGACATGGGGTCCGGGGGTGGCGCGAACACATCCAACCTGGTGCATGGCGGGAACATGGCGCTGTCCCACTGGGCGGTATTCTCCTATCTTCTCCCCGTGTGGCGGCTGCTTGCCCATTACACTGCCGCGATCACCGGATTCGGGCTGATTCCCGCTCCTATCGTTTCCCTTGCCCCGGTGTCCTCCCCCCCGGGTGCCGGTGTGTCGCTTGACTTCTCGGGACTGAATCAGACAAGCGATGGGGGATACCAGACAACCCCGGACGGGGCGTTCTACTCAGGGAGCTACGGGGGTTCCCCTGGTAATCCCCCGAGCGGGGGGGCTGGCAGTGTCTCCGGGTATACGTTCTCGCTCATCGCGACCGCGAACGCGGGGGCTTACTCTTCCGGTCCGTCAGCTCGTACGAGCACCTCGGGTATCGGGCAGGTTATCCAGTACACCACCACCGGGATTAACCAGTTTTTCGCATGGCCTTACGCCATGTGGATGTCCTGGGTGGGACTGGCACCTGTATTCACCGTGTACACGTCCGCGAGCGTGGG
>Ga0207667_10005550_pt1 | contig 15393 bp, 19 predicted proteins | sample KBSCornC52_FD_184301 | JGI IMG/M metagenome (GOLD analysis project Ga0207667, IMG submission 184301) | Corn rhizosphere microbial communities from Kellogg Biological Station, Michigan, USA - KBS Corn C5-2 (SPAdes) (version 2) | ecosystem: Host-associated > Plants > Roots > Rhizosphere > Soil ... | reverse complement strand
ACCAAAGGGGTGAAAGCGCTCGAGGATTGGCTTTCGACCGAGGGCGTGAAGAACATCAACGCCGTCAATGCTGCCCTTAAGGGCGCGACACCGTGGACCAAGAAGATGGGCGTCGCGGCCTAAGGGCTGCTAAAAAATTAGCTTGACAGTCGTACGGCCTCATGCTAAATAATTAGCATGCGTTGGTTAGGGTTCATAGTGTTTGCGGTTCCACTTGGCCTTTTCATGTGTACGGCGAGCCGGGCGCAACAGCCGAGTTCAGGCAGCCAACCGGAATTCGCAGCGGCCTCCGTCAAGCCGAGCGCAAGCGATGACTCCCGCACGCTTCTTCAGGTACTTCCGGGCGGAGGCTTACGGGTCTCCGGCGCTACCCTGAAGTTCCTGATCACATTAGCGTACGAGGTTCGGTCCTTTCAGATCTTGGGCGGCTCTGGCTGGATTAGCTCCGACCGTTTCGATGTCATGGCCAAGTCGGATGGTTCCACAAATTCGGAAAAAGAGCCTCGTGATCCAAGCAAGGTCACAGCAGCGCAGCTCAAAGGCATGCAGGACCAGATGCGGCCCAAACTTCAAGCGCTGCTGGCAGAGCGCTTCAAACTCAACCTTCGTCGCGAAACTAGAGAACAGCCGGTCTACGCCCTCGTCATCGGCAAGGGCGGAACTAAGTTTCACCAAGAAAACGGTAACTTCCGCGGCTTGCGCATCGGGAGGACCCAGCTAACAGGCAGCGGTGCGACTCTCGAAATGCTAACGACCGCCCTTGCAAACCAACTGGGCCGTCCTGTATTGGATCGCACGAGGCTCGAGGGTTCGTTCGACTTCAAGTTGGAGTGGGCCGATCAAGGGGGCGCATCGTCGCCTCCTGGCGGGGATGCATTACCTCCAGCCGATCCAAATGGACCTTCCATCTTCACCGCGCTGCAGGAGCAACTCGGGTTGAAACTCGAATCGACCAAAGGTCCTGTCGAGGTGCTCGTCATCGATCAGGTTGAGAGGCCCAGTGAGAATTAGCGGCAGTTCACGGGTGACAAGACCGCTCGCCCTACTGGTAAATAATCAGCATGACTGATTCGAGTGTCAGGGGCCTCAGCCGCCGTGAACGCCAGATTCTGGACATTCTCTATAGCCGGGGCAAGGCAACGGCGGCCGAGATTCTGGCCGCGCTTCCCGATCCTCCCAGCTATTCCGCTACGCGCGCGCTGCTGCGTATTCTGGAACAGAAAGGGCACATCCGGCACGAATCGGACGGCCCGCGCTACGTCTTTTTGCCGAAAGTTTCGCGGCAGAAGGCTCGCGCCAGCGCGCTCAAACATATGCTCGCCACCTTTTTTGACGGATCTGCAGCGGAGGCTGCCGCCGCCCTGGTAGACGGATCTGCCGCAAAATTGTCGTCCGAGGAACTCGATCAACTGCAAGCGCTCATTGATCGAACACGCCAAGACAAAGCCCGCAAGGAGAAAAGCCATGACTAATCTCATCCTGACCGTCGCGTTAAAGGGAACATTTATTCTTGGCGCCGCCTGGATTGCTACATCTCTGCTGCGCCAGCGTTCGGCCGATCTGAGGCATCGCATCTGGCTGGCGGCTTTAGTGGGGTTCGCCGTATTGCTGATCCCGATTGCTCCTCCGCAGACCTTGCGGATTGTAGTCGATACGAGTGCCGCGAGCATCGGACCCGCGAGGGTTTCCGCGCGTTCCGTATCCGTTCTACCCATCCTGTGGAGCGTGATCGCGGCGTTACTGCTTCTGCGTTGGGGCGCGGGCATCTTCCGACTGCATCGGATCACTCGGCGGTCGCGACAAGCAAACGGTTTTCGTGTGAGCGATGCCATCAGTACCCCGATGACCTGGGGCGCCATCCGGCCCGTCATCCTGTTCCCGGCCTACGTTGAGGATTGGCCTGTCGAGCAGTGCGACGTGGTCATTTCGCACGAACGTGCGCATATCCAGCGGCGCGACTGGCTGTGGCAAGGGTTCGCCCAGGTGATGACTGCAGTGTTCTGGTTTCATCCGCTGGTGTGGTTTGCTGCGGCCCAAATGCGTCAGGAAGCCGAGCACGCCGCCGACGATGCAACGCTCGCGACAGGCGTCCACGCTTCCGATTATGCCGATCGTTTGATCGCCGTGGCGCGGCAGTTGTCGGCACCGTCAACGATCCCAGGCGTCGCGATGGTGCGGAAACCTGCCTTGACTTCGCGCATCGCAGCAATTTTGGATACCACCCGCACGCGAACCGGTACAAGCCTCGGCGCGCGAATCGGAGTGGTGCTCGTCGCCGTAGCTCTGCTAGTTCCGCTCGGCGCGTTTCAAGATCGGAACGTCTATCATGTGGGTGAAGAGGGAGTGGCCTCTCCGTCCGTGACTTACAGAGTGGAACCAAGTTACACGCCGGAGGCTAAGGAAGGCAAGATCCAGGGGACGGTAAAGCTTAGCCTGGTGGTGAATTCCCAGGGCCGAGCCGACGATATAAAGGTGACTCAGTCCCTGGATCCAGGGCTGGATGCGAACGCCGTTGCCGCCGTGAGCCAATGGTTGTTTAAGGCCGGATCCAAAGACGGCCAACCCGTGGATGTCGCCGTAGCGATCGAGGTCAACTTCAGACTGTTGTAGTCGCGGCGATAACTGGTTCCGCATCGCTGGCGGGAAAGGTAACTCCTTCCCATCGCGCGACTACCGCAGTCGCCAGGCAGTTGCCGAGAAGATTTACCGATGTTCGCGCCATATCCATCAGCGCGTCGACCCCGAGCAGTAGCGCGACGCCCTCGAGCGGCAGGTTGAATGTGGCCAGCGTTCCAGCGAGAATCACCAGGGATGCGCGCGGAACGGCGGCGACACCTTTGCTCGTAAGCATCAGCGTCAGCATCATCGTGATCTGGGTTCCCAACGAGAGATGGATGCCCGCGGCCTGCGCGACAAACATGGATGCCAGCGAGAGGTATAGTGTCGAGCCATCCAGATTGAAGCTGTAACCCGTGGGCAGCACGAACGCCGCGATGTGCTTAGGCACGCCGAAGCATTGCATGTTTTCGAGCGCCAGGGGCAGGGCGGCTTCGCTCGAGGCTGTCGAGTAGGCAATCAGAAATGGCTCCCGCACCCAGCGGATGAAGCGGAGCAATGGGATCCGGGCGATCGCGGTGACCGTGCCTAGCACCACCACGATGAAAAACATCTGCGTCGCGTACAGCGTCAGCACCAGCTTGCCAAGATTCAGTAATACCCCCAGACCTTTGTCGCCGATCGTTGCGGCCATGGCTCCGAACACTCCGAGCGGCGCGAATAGCATCACGTAGTTGGTGTAGCGGAACATCACGTCGGAAAGGGCCTGGCAAAAGTCGACCACGGCTCGCGATTTTGCGGGTATAGCCGCGCAGGCCGTTCCGAAGAGAAACGAAAACACGACTATCTGGAGCACTTCGCCGCGCGCCATGGCATCAATGATGCTGGTTGGAAAGATGTGCTCGACGGTTTGCTGCAGCCCGGCCCCGGTGGTAGCGACGCCAGCGCTCGCGCCAGGCTGAAGCGCGACACCCTCGCCCGGGCGAACCAGATTCGCCGCGCCCAATCCGATCACCAGCGCCAGCGTGGTGACGATCTCGAAGTACAGGATCGCCTTGCCGCCGATGCGGCCCATGGTCTTGATGCTGCCGGCCCCGGCAATGCCGACCACGAGCGTCGCAAATATCAGCGGAGCGATGATCGACTTGATCAAGCGGAGGAAGATAGTTCCGAGCAGGCCGAACTCTTTCGCGGGTCCTGGAAACGTCGCGCCAAAGACGATCCCAGCCACCAGCGCGATCAGGATCCAAACGGTGAGCGACGGCCTTCTCAACGTTCTCCCCACTTCAACTTTTCCCGCAGCACGTCGAAAAACATCATGTCGGGCGGCCGCACCAGGCTGATGCAGTGCTCTGAGCGGCGGCAGATAATCCTGTCGCCGGATTCGAGGATCTCGCCGACCTGGCCGTCGATAGTCATGTACGTGGGCGAGTTATAAAGCACGATCACCTGAATCTCGCTCTCATCGGGCACGATGACGGGACGATTGGTGAGCGTGTGCGGACAGATCGGCGTGATGGCGGTAGCGGCCACCGACGGGAACATGATGGGGCCGCCTGCCGAAAGCGAGTACGCGGTAGAACCCGTAGGCGTCGCGACAATCAGGCCGTCGGCCTTGTACACGCACACGAAGTGACTATCCACGTGGACTTCCAGGTCGATCATGCGAGCGATTTCCGCTTTGGTGAGCACGACGTCATTCAAGGCTTCGTGTGAGGCAATCCGTTGTTCGCCTCGCCACAGCTCGATGTGAAGCATGCGCCGGCGGGCCACGCGGAAATCGCCATCGAGGGCGCGCTCGAGCTGCGGATAGAGCTCGTCGATTTTGATCGCAGTGAGGAAGCCGAGGCCGCCCAGGTTCACGGCGAACAGTGGGAGATCTCGTTCTCCATCGTGAACGAGTGATGCGCGCGCAGCCGAAAGCAGCGTCCCGTCGCCGCCTAACACCACCAAAAGTTGCGACTGGACTGCCACTTGGTCGCGCGAAAGGGCAGGGGAGCGTCCCGCGTATCCCGCCGCTCCCTCGTCAAGATAGACGGTGATTCCGCGCGCTTCGAGCCACGCGATCAATTCCGGCACCAGGGTCGCGCCTCGGTCGCTGCGCGGCTTTGCGATGAGACCGATCGATTTAACGCGTGGGTTAGCGGCTGGACTTTTCATAAAGAGCCCTGGGCATAAAGGAGGAACTCCCGGTTCCCTTCGGCACCCGTGATGGGGCTTTCGATAATAGAGGCTCGGAATCCAAGGGCCTCGACGCATGCCTGCACACGAGCGCAGGCCCCTCGATGCTGGTCGGGATCGCGCACAATGCCGCCTTTGCCAACTTCGCCTTTGCCGACTTCAAATTGCGGCTTGACCAGGATGATCATCTGCCCCTGTTGGGTTAACAGCGGAGCGATGGCGGGTATAAGAAGGGTGGCCGAGATGAAGCTGGCGTCGCAAACCGCGATATCGAACTTATCCGAAAAATCCTCAGGCGCGAGATAGCGTGCGTTGACTCCTTCGCGAACGACTACACGTGGATCGTTGCGCAGCTTCCAATCGAGCTGGCCGTGGCCGACGTCGATGGCCCACACGCGCGCAGCACCGCGCTGGAGCAGACAATCGGTGAAACCGCCGGTGGAACTGCCGACGTCCAGGCAAATGTGGCCGGCGACATCGATAGAGAAATGATCCAGCGCAGCGGCCAGTTTGACGCCGCCCCGGCTAACATACGGAAGCCGCGCGGTGACGCTCACCTGGCTGTCGCTCGCGACCGAGCGTCCGGGTTTATCGCTCTTTTGTCCATCAATGAGGACGTCGCCAGCAATGATGAGCGCGCGAGCTTTTTCGCGTGAATCGGCCAGGCCGCGTTCTACAAGCAACTGGTCCACACGTACTTTCATGCGGTACGCTGGACCACCAGGTCGGCCAGCTGCAACAGTCGTTCAGCCCGGTTGCCGAAGGCGCGCAACGCAGCGTGCGCGGCCAGGCGTTCCCGTTCGGCCATGGCGCGCGAACGCTCCAAGCCGTAAACTGCGGGAAAGGTAATTTTCTGCTGCTGGGCGTCTTTGCCGGCGGTTTTCCCCAGCGCCTCGGAGGGTTGCTCGACGTCGAGCACATCATCCACGATCTGGAACGCGAGGCCGATATGCTCGCCGAAACAGGTTAGCGCGGCGAGTTGAGTATCGTCGGCGCCGCCAAAGATTGCGCCCATGCGGACGCTGGCGCGCAGCAGCGCCCCGGTCTTGGCGTGGTGAATGGATTCGAGCAGCTCCGCGGTGGGCTCCTTGCCCTCGCCTTCGAGATCATTCACCTGTCCGCCAATCATCCCGCCGACGGTGCCGGATGCGGTCGCGAGTTCGGTGATCAGTCGAACACGCCGCTCGGCATCCACATCAGGCAGCTTCGACAAAACCTCGAAGGCTAAAGTAAGAAGCGCATCGCCCGCCAGGATTGCTATCGCGTCGCCAAAAACTTTGTGGCAGGTAGGACGACCACGGCGAAGATCGTCATTATCCAGGGCAGGTAGGTCGTCGTGAATCAAAGAATAGGTGTGGATCAGTTCCAGCGCGCATGCGGCGTTTTCGATTCCTTCAGGCTCATCGGAGACCGCTTCGGCGGAGGCGATGGCGAGGAGTGGACGAATGCGTTTCCCTCCCGCGAACAAGCTATAGCGCATGGCGCGATGAATGATAGACGGGTCTTCGGATTCGGCGGGGACCCAGCGATCGAGCGCCGCATCCACGCGCTTCTGCTGGTGTGCGAGGTATTCCGGGAGCGTCATGCTTTTTCGTTATTCTTGAACGGCTGGGGCTGGATTTCGCCCGCGCGGCGGGTCAGGATTTCCACGCGCGTTTCGGCTTCTTCCAGTTGCTTGCGGCAGGCGTCGCTAAGCTTCATGCCTTGCTCGAACAGGGCGATGGCGCGTTCGAGCGGGAGCTCGCCGGTTTCCATTTCCTTAACGATGCTTTCCAGCTCCTGAAGACCCGCCTCGAAGGTTGGGGGCGGATTCGGCGTCGGTTCCGACGTCGTTTTCGACATGGACCCATTATAGGCTGAGGCGGTTTAGGTCCCGCGTATGCCGACGGTGTGCATTACAATGGAAAGTTGGCGCAACGCCGGGCGCGTAGCTCAGTTGGTTAGAGCGCCTGCTTCACACGCAGGAGGTCGCAGGTTCGAGTCCTGCCGCGCCCACCATTAAACATTGGGGTTCCGTGATAGTCCCCGTCGAAAAGCAAACGTCTCCAGTAAGCCATCCGTAAGCAGATCCCAGGCCTGGCACCGCAAAGTTTGAGGCTCGCCCCTAAACACCGATTCATTCGCATTATGATGGTCTATCCCATTGGGAGGACCGGGCGCCCCGTGCAAACCCTTACTGTTGAGGCCGCGCAGGATCGTTTCGACCGGCTCTCAAAGACGAAGAAGCCCGTTCTCGGCCTCGCCCAGCTCACCTGGCGATCAAGGCCCGGTTTTCCTCCGAGTGGTTTGGGGGGCGCGAAGGTCGTCGGCCCAACTCGAGATGACAGACACCAAATCAGGCATGCAAGCAGGAGCAGCACTGATTGTATTCATCTCCGCTCTACTGGGCATTGAATACCTTCCCATTCAACTTCGCCAGCGGGTATACTTCATACCCCCGGCGTTCGCCGCGTGTCCGCTTGCGCCCAGTTCTATGTGTCGCGTCACGGGATTCATGCGCGCCCAGGATCTTGCTAGGCAGCTGCAAGGACTCGCTGATTTTGGTGATTACAGATGGCCTTCATCGTCGTGAGCAGGTCCTCAGAGAGGTCGTCGGAATCCGCCTGGAGCGCAATGTCACCCAGCGAAAGAATTCCCTTCAACGCGCCATTTTTATCGACCACCGGCAAGCGGTGCAAACGCTGCTGAGCCATGGTTTTCAGCGCGTCGCGGACATTGTCGCCCGGCGCGCACATCGAGAGGTCTTTGCTCATGACCTCTCCCACCCGTAGATCAGCAGGATTTCGGTTGCTCGTTCCCAACGCGATCAATAAGTCGCGGTCGGTGACTATCCCAATCACACCCCTGTCGTCTTCGACGATCGGAAGTACACCGCAGTTTCGGTTCCACATGATCTCCGTGGCAGCCGCAGCATTCGTTTCGGGGTTACAGGACGAAACGTCTTTCGTCATAATATCTTGGACTCGCATGATGTTTCTCCTTCTCTTCGGCTAACTCGGTTGCCGTATCGGAACCCGCAGTCGTCTACACCGATGGATGGCTCAAAGGGGTAGGATTGCCACCCGGCTTTGGTGAATTGTTGTGACGTACTGAAAAGATCCCTGGGATGGTCCATCGGTGTTCATGAGGGGTGTGGCCTTCCGAGAGATTATAGAATGCCTGGGTTCCGGTTTTAGAAGAACTAGACGAAGTGCCGGGTAAGTTCTCGATCTAGGGGACGTTTGAGGACCTGAATTATTCGCTGTCCGATTGCGGATGAGTCTCCTGGTAATTATTGGTTGAATCGCGATGGTTTTGATATCGAGGGGTTCAGAACGGGGGCAATCTCCCGCCTATACCCACCCAAAGACCTGCTGGATAAGGCCTAGTGCTTAGTTGTCGTGCCGGGCGTCAAGAAAGTTGCCTTCGGAGCTGGCGCAAAGTACGGCCGGGGATTCATATCTTGTCGTAACCTGGCCCACCATACGGATTGGGGAGCACCCAGAGCTGTTCGAAGGGGGGCAGTCTCGAATTTCAAATTGGGGCATCAGAAACGGACCTAGTCATGCTCGTGATGAACGACAGCGGCATGCGACGGCTGTTGCAAAGCAAATTCACATTGGGGGCGAAAGCTGGTGTGGCGGCGGGCCCAGTCGGACGCACGGCATCTGCCGAGACCGCAGAATGTCGGCTGATGCTAAATAAGTATTCACCTCGTCAAGCAAGGTAGTTTAGCGCGAGCTCGGTTCTGCGAACAGATTGATAAGTAATGCCGTCGGTAACTGGGCCAATCGTCTGGACGTCGATTGCCGACTAAACGGTGGGTGTACAAACCCAGGTTCTTTGTCCAGTTATTTGGAAAAGACGAATTGGTTAGCATTGTACTCGAATTGGTTGACATTCTACTCGTGGGGAGGGAAAAGCGCGACACGGGTACGTCCCGGGTGGCCGAGAGCGCGTCCGCCCATCGATCCGGGTATCGCTCTATCGGTCGTACTCTGACCAAAAAGAATCGAGAAGGGAATTGTGATGGCTGTGATAATTCGCTTAGTACGGCAGAAAGTCTGCTGCCACCGATGGATCACCGTGTGGATCGGCAGGGACGCGGTGTACGACGTTTGTCTGCTTTGCAGGCAGCGGATTATTGACCGCGAAGCGGAAAGCGGACGGATACCGTCAAGGGGCGCTAACGGCGTGAATGGCTTCGATGTGGTTGATAGGGTGCGGGGGGTGACGGTAGTATCTGCTTCTGTGAGTTCGGTGGAAAGAAACCGTTCAGAGGGATCTACACGCCGGGTGGAATCGATGTTGACAGCGTATCCGCGTCTTTGGAGGAGCGCGGCTTCAAGTGACTGCGGCCCGGACCGGCGATCGATTCCGGAAACCCGCCGCTACCTAGCAGAAAGAGGTCGTGATGCCGGAAAAACCAATCAAGTCTGCTGTACGCGGATCACGGGGAAATGACCAAGACTTCCGAGCGTTAATCGACGACTTGACCAGCGTAAACGAGGAACTTCAACATTCCGCTTATGCCCTCGCGCACGATCTTCAGGCTCCGCTTCGCGCAATCGCAACCTTCACCCATTTGTTAAAGGACCGCATTCGAGGCAATCTGGACGATGAATCAGTTCACATGTTCGATTTCGTTTTCAGTAGCGTCGAGCGAATGAAGCTACTGATTCAAGGCATGCTGGAATTAGCCGAAATCAACAAAAGGGCGGACGTGGCGAACGTCCAGGTTGAGACACTTGCCGCGGTTCAACTCGCGCTTCGGGATCTCGAACCCGCAATTGAAGCGACCGGAGCTAAAATCTGCATCGACACGTTGCCTACGGTGTACGGTAATCCAGACCAAATCCTGAGATTGTTCGAGAACCTTATCGGTAACGCAATCAAGTACCGAGGGGACAACACCCCGGAGATTCGCATTTCGGCATCGTCTCGAAAAGACGCTTGGGTGTTTTCGATTGAGGACAACGGCATCGGCATTGACTCCCGCTACCACATCCGGATATTCGATATGTTTCAGCGCCTCCATAGCGCATCGAAGTACGAGGGCAGCGGAGTTGGTCTGGCAGCATGCAAGATGATCGTACAACGTCACAACGGCCAGATCTGGGTGGAATCACAACCAGGCAGAGGGTCGACTTTCTACTTTTCGATTCCCGCCGATAGTCAGACTGTGTCACGTGAATCGAGCGATTCGGGCATTGAACGAAAACTAACGATGAAGTCCGACCCCAGCAGCTTCAAGAGTCGTACAACCGAGAGTGGCCGGTGACTTTTATGCTCTTGCGGTGTCCAGCTACGGAAACGAGTATCCCTTGTAATCGCCATTGCTGTTTAGTAGATGCTCGACGTCCGAAATCGCCTACTGGCCTCGGGCGTTCAGTCTTTGGAAACGTTTCCTATCACGCAAACGGGGCCTTGCGTTCCCGAAGCAAAAATATAACCATTGTGTAACCTTTACAATCAACTCCGACACCGATGGCCACTTCGCCGGCACGGCCTAAATCCGAGAAGACGCGTCGCCAGTTGCGCCGCACACGCCGGGAAAAATCTGGCGCTCCCGAAGTCCTAAACGCCCCACGTCCATTCCCCACCGCAATGGTTGGCGCTTCCGGCGGAGGGCCGGACGCTTTCATCGCATTACTCAAGGCCTTGCCTGACGATACCGGTGTCGGCTTCGTGCTGATCCAACACCTGGAACCAACTCATGAGAGTGCGCTGGCCAGGATTCTCTCATGGAACCCTCTGATGCCAATCCGTGACGTGGTTGACGGAGTTGTAGTTGAACGAAACCACGTTGAAGCTGAAGCGCTTGCGAACGACATCTTCATTCATGTCACCGGCTTTTTTAGAAATCCGGAATATTTTCAAGCGCTGCGGAAACAAGCATTTCGTCATTTGTGGAAGAGGTCAACGTAAGTGCTTCGCCAGAGCGCCTCCACACTCCGTGCTCTGATCGAGTCGTCGCCGCAGGCGATACTTGCCGTGAGCGGCGATGGAAAAATTACGTACGCGAATGCCATTACGGAAAAAGTCTTCGGCTACAGCCTCAGCGAGCTGTTCGGACAGCCGATCGAGATGCTTATCGCAGAAAACTTTAGAGATAAGGACGCAGGACTCCGCAAGGATTTCTTTTGTCCGCGTGATGGACCGGTTGGGATCACCCGCGAGATCGAGGGCCGCCGTAAGGATGGCACGCAAGTCTTAATTGAGATCACTCTGGGTTATGTCGACAGCCTCGAGGGTAAGCTTGCCGCCGCTTTCGTAACTGACATCACTCATAGAAAAATGCTCGAACAGATCGCTGAAACGAGCCGACAGGAAATTAGTGCTCTAGCAGCCAGTTTGCTGCGGGCCCAGGAAAAAGAGCGCCGGCGCGTTTCGCGTGAGATCCATGACACCCTGTGTCAGCAGCTCGCTTCGCTGGCATTTGACGTTGGGGATCTAGCCGCCCAGACGTCCCCTTCCGACGTCGCCCATAGTCATTTCCTTAAAATTCAAGCTCGAGTCGTCAGGATGTCAGAGGAAGTCCGTCATATCGCCTATCGGTTACATCCATCTGAGCTAGACGACCTTGGACTAAAAGCTGCCTTGCAGGCGCTTTGCGATGAAGTGTCGAAACGTCACCATATCACCATTAAGGTTGCTACTAAAGACGGCTCAGAGCAATTGCCACTGGAAGTCGCCTCGTGTTTATATCGCGTCTGCCAGGAAGCCCTGAATAATATGGTCAAACACTCGAAGGCGAAACGAGCCTCCATCACCCTCATAGAGGAGCACGGCAGCGTAGCATTGTCGATCAAGGACGATGGAGTAGGATTTTGCGTTGAAGAGGCCGAAGGCAAGGGTGGACTCGGGATGATCAGCATGAAGGAACGTGCGCGGATTGTGAACGGGAAGTTGTCGATCACGACACGGCCGGGGAAAGGTACTAGAATTGACCTCGTGGTCCCGCTCACCTCTAGCGTATGAAACGTGGTCGTATTCTTCTGGCTGATGATCACGCATTGATTCTGGAGGGCTTCCGGACCATCCTTGGTCCGCATTACGACATAGTTGGTACGGTTACGGATGGGATCTCTCTTGTCGATGTCGCGCTCGAAAGCAAGCCCGATCTGATCATTCTCGATGTCACTATGCCTCTGTTGAACGGCATCAAGGCCGCCGGCCAAATTAGGAAGAAGCTACCTGGAGTCAAGTTCTTATTCGTTACGATGCACTCCAGTCCGGCATATCTGCAAGCAGCATTTAAGGTAGGCGCCACCGGATTCGTCCTCAAGTCATCAGCCAGAGAGGAGATCCTGGACGCGGTTGAGAAGGTGATGAAGGGTCGGGTCTACATAACGCCAGGTGTTGGCGGGGAGAGCCTCGAACAGTTTCCCGATCTCGGCAAGCCGGCCGTGAATGCCAAAAGCCTGACCGCGCGTGAGTGGGAAATCTTGCAATTGGTTGCGCAAGGCCACAGCAACAAGGAAACCGGATATCTTTTGCAGATATCTGCCAAGACTGTGGCTTTCCATCGAGAGAATATCAAAAACAAGCTCGGATTACGCTCCACGGCTGAGTTGACCCAGTACGCAATCCAGGAAGGGTTAATTTAACCTCAATGTCATTCGCCTACTGGTTTGATTCGATTCCGCTGCAGAACTAATGATCCGGCGATGTACTGCCGATGGGACCTTAGAAGCAACGCCCAGGCTCATTGTGTGGCAGGTGGTGCGCCAAGCGTCATTGCACGGTGGCCGTTCATGAAACAGGTGCGAATTCTCCTAGCTGACGACTATGCTCCGACCAGGGAGAGCTTCGAGGCAATTCTTGCTCCTCATTTTGAGATAGTTGCTACAGTCGCGAACGGGAGGGATCTTATTGAGGCCGCTCTTCGCCTGAAGCCGGAGCTAATCATCCTGGACATCACGATGCCGCTGCGCAACGGCATCAGAGCGGCCCGCGAGATCAGAAAGAGTCTGCCTGAAACTAAGCTGTTGTTCGTTACGATGCACACGAGCTCCGCCTATGTGAAAGCTGCCTTCAAGGCGGGGGGGACTGGATACCTCGTAAAGTCATCAGCACGGGAAGAAATTCTGGCTGCCGCAATGAAAGTCCTCGAGGGCGAGACATACATTACACCGAATCTCCCTTCTCCTCCGGGTTCGTGACCTGCCTCGCTTTGCCGCGAACTCGTTGGGCGTCCGGTAACCCAGACTGCTGTGAGGCCGTTCGCCATTGTATTCATCTCGCCAGGCTGTGATCTTGGCCCGAGCTCCTGCACCTTTCGTCCGGCTTCGTGTTGTTTCAACATCCCGATGATCTGCTCCGGGGTGAATCGCCCTTTCTTCATCTCTGGATCCTCCTTCGTCGTCGTTTTCAGCACGCCGACACGAAGATCCTCAAGTCTAACTGGTAGAGATTATCGAGGACAGGTCAGAACGAACCTGATCGCTCTGGCCATAGTAGGCACTTCGCCCAGTGCGCCGGCGCGGCGATGCCGCTGATGGGGGCCCACGCCGAATACGTCAAATTGCTACGCTCGATCAGGGATAGCCCAGTGTTCGACCGCACGATTGTGGCTGAGCGCTACCTGAACAAACGAGGTCGAACGGACTTGGAGGTTTGGAAGCTGACGCATCGGACACAGATACCCAAGCATCTTTCCTACTGCATTGGTGCTCCATGAATGGGAAACTCCAAGATAGCGTTTCGGTCGACAGTGGCCTGGGGCCCACTTTGCCGATATCCGCGTGTGCAGCCAGCAAGAGGCACCCGTGCGTCCTACCTTCTTCGGGACCGAAGCGCAACGTTGGGAAGGCCGGAATTACGAAGTGGAGATTCGAGCATGATCTCTAGCGCCTCGCGCGCGCTCGAAACTACATGAGGAGAAAGACGAGATGCTGAACGTCGCAATCAATGGCTTGGGAAGAATAGGCAGAGCGACTCTGAAGATTGTGTTGGACAATCCCGCGTTGCAACTGGTCGCCGTTAACGACGTGTTGACGGCGGATAATCTCGCTTATCTTTTGAAATTCGACACCGTGTACGGAAGATGGGCGAGGGAAGTCCATGCCCAGAACGGCCGCCTAAATATTGATGGCAAGGATTATCCCATTCTGAGGGAAAGAGATCTGGCCAAGCTGCCTTGGCGCGAAGTAGGCGTTGATGTAGTGTTCGAGTGCACGGGCGTCTTTAGAGAACGAGTCGATCTGGTACAACACATTCAGGCTGGGGCCCGCTTTGTCATCCTGTCCGCTCCTGCAAAAAGCGAGGATGTTCCCACCGTGATCCACGCGGTGAATCAGTTCCAGCAGAGTCCCGCTCAGATTATTTCGTGCGCAAGTTGCACAACAAACTGCATCACGCCCGTGGTGGAGGTCCTGGGCCGGCGCATCGGCATCAGGAAGGCCACCATGACGACTATCCACGCCTACACCTCTTCTCAATCAATTGTGGATTCTGGGCGTACGGATTATCGCCGGGGCCGGGCTGCGGCCGCCAACCTCATTCCCGCTTCCACGGGTGCGGCTCTTGCGACGACTCGCGCACTACCGGAGTTAAGAGGAAAATTCGACGGCGTGGCGGTGAGAGTGCCGGTGTCTGTGGGATCCCTAGCGGACATTGTTGTCGTCACATCCCGCAACACCTCGGTAGAAGAGGTCAATCATGTTTTTATCGAGGAGGCTGCCAGCGAGCGTTATCGCGGTGTATTAGCCGTGACGAAAGAGCCCATCGTCTCATCCGACATAATTCAGCAAGCTCACGCTTCCATAGTCGATCTTAGTCTGACGCAGGTTGTCGATCAAGATCTTGTCAAGGTCATGAGCTGGTATGACAATGAGTGGGGCTATGCGAACCAAATGGTTCGCGAGGCTCTCCAATTGTCCACAACGGATTCGAAATCGTGATCACTCGAACATACTCGCGGCGCATTGTGCGGGTGACCGCGCCGGTCGAGGTGAGAGCTTGAGCCGCATCACGTTCTCCCTCGATCCGACACCGCCGTTCCGGCTCGATTTGACTGCCTGGGCGCTCCGTCGCCGGCCGCAGAACGAAGTCGATTTCTGGGATGGCGAGACCTACAGGCGTGTTTTGGTAATTCGACGCAAGCCGGTGCTTGTGCGGGTCACGCAAACGGGAGGCGTGGATGCCCCGCGCCTTGAAGTGACCGCCATAGGATCGCATGGCGAGATGAAAAACGCTCTGGTGTTCGCGCTGGAACGATTACTCGGCTTGCGAATCGATCTGACGGCCTTCTACGAACTTGCCGCAAAACGACCCAGATTGCACCAGCTTTCCACTCGATTCCGTGGCGTGAAGCCACCTCGGTTTCCAACAGTGTGGGAAGGCATCGTAAACGGCGTCGCTTGTCAGCAACTGAGCCTGACAGTTGGCATTATTTTGCTCAACAGGCTCTCGTCGGCGTGCGGATTAGCGTTCCCTGGCCGGAGTGGCGTCAGCTACGCGTTCCCGAGGCCGGAAGATCTTGCGGTAGCGGCCCCGGAAACAGTGCGATCCCTAGGATTCAGCGGCGCCAAGACTCGTACGCTAATCGAACTAGGCCGTGAGATTTCCGAAAAGAGGCTAGATCTGGAATCGTTGGCGGATCTGAAGAATGACCAGGCGGTGTCCCGGTTGGTGGAACTCCATGGCGTGGGGCGCTGGACCGCCGAATACGCC